>Ga0310696_10000170_pt1 | contig 113972 bp, 83 predicted proteins | sample AusTroGonzalo_MG_4_FD_203885 | JGI IMG/M metagenome (GOLD analysis project Ga0310696, IMG submission 203885) | Bovine rumen microbial communities from tropical cattle in Woodstock, Queensland, Australia - Gonzalo_02 (v2) (version 2) | ecosystem: Host-associated > Mammals > Digestive system >...
CACAACGCACACCTTGCGCTCGGTGAGCTTTTTGCAGAAGTCGAGCATATCGACATCCTCGGGCAGATCGCACCAGATGAACAGACCGCCGTCAATCTTGTTGTAGTGGATACCGTGTGGGACCACATACTCGTCGAGCAGATCCATGCACATCGAGGCCTTCTCGGTATATAAAGCTCTCAGACGCTTTAGGTGAGCCTCATAGTTATATTTTGTCATCAGCTCATGACACAGCATCTGTGACCACATAGCGGTATGTACATCCTGTCCCTGCTTGCATATGATCATCTTCGCCATCGCCCTACGGTCAGCCATCATAAAGCCGGCGCGGATACCGGGGGACACTACCTTGGAGAAGGATCCCGAGTAGATCACTATGCCCTCGGTGTCAAAGCTCTTGATAGCAGGCACATCCTCGCCGAAATAGCGAAGATCGCCGTAGGGGTTGTCCTCGATGATGAGGCAGTTGTGGGCGAGAGCCAGCTCATAGAGCTTCTTACGCTTCTTAAGCGACATGGTCACGCCGGACGGGTTCTGGAAGTTCGGGATAGTATATATCAGCTTTGCGTTGGGGTTGGCGTCGAGCTTTTCAGCCAGCTCATCCATATTCATGCCGTCGGGCTCTACGGTGACGCCCACCAGCTCTGTGTTGTAGCTGCGGAAGGTATTCAGCGCGCCGACAAAGGACGGAGCCTCGCATATCAGCACATCATGCTCGTTGAGGAAGGTCTTGGCCGCAATATCCATGACCTGCTGAGCGCCGGATACGATGATCAGCTCATCATCGGCTGTGCCTATACCGTGCTTCTCGCTCAGATACGCTTTTAGCGTATCTCTCAGAGGCTGATAGCCCTCGCTTACGCCGTACTGCAGAGCAGTGATGGGCGTCTCGCGCAGGATGCGCTCTGAGATCTCGCGTATCTCGTCTATCGGGAAGGCGTCGGGAGCCGGATTGCCGGCGGACAGTGAGATCACACCGGGATCGGATGCGCTCTTGAGTATCTCTCTGATAGCGTTAGGCTTGAGCGCCAGCACCTTATCCGAGAATCTATAATCCATAATAATCACTCTTTCTCATATACTAAACGTTATTCTATCACAGTTTAGCTCTCAGTGCAAGAAGTTATGCCTAAAGAAATGCAGAGTAAAGGCGTTTCGACAGAATTATGCCGCAAAAAAGGGTCAAAAACTGCAAATATTATTAAAAATATATATTAAATTGCTAAAAATACGGAATTATCCTTGTGCTGAAAGCAAAAATGATGTATAATATTTAAGAATGTTGACTTATACTAGGAAGAATGTCGTTTTTTGAAGGAGGTATTGCAGCTTTGTACGAAAACTTTGACGATACCAGGCGAGCTTCGGAGAGCATAAGACGCAGCCGGGCCGCGGCAAAAGCGAAAAAAGAACGTCGTAAAAAGCTGATCATCAGGCGAGCTACCATAGTTATAGTTTGTTTGTTGGTCGCAGCGCTCGCGATATTCCTCGTGATCACACTGGGTGGAATGCTCTTCGGCGGATGCAGCAAGTCTCCCGGTGGATCGGTTGTTCAGCAATCTACAGTATCCGACGTCAAGGGCGGCTCTGAATCGACCGATACCTCAGCGGCTACTGAGGCTAATAATGATGCTCTGACCTTCCAGACGCCAAATATAAAGGACGACGGAGAAACAGAAGGGTACTTCTCCAACGATATCGCCGGTGTGTATATCTACAACGGTATGGCGTGCGAGCTGTTCGGATGGGACGACGACAGCGCAACTGATTATGCTTCGGCTATATCCGAGTTCAAGAAGAAAGCTCCTGAGTTTACGGTATATAATATGGTAGTACCTAACCACACCGAGTTTTGCCTGCCGCGCAGACTGAACGATGAGGTTGGCACTATGATCCAGTCCGAGAACATCAAGAAGATATACGAGAGCTATACAGCTGACGTACAGCCGATCAACTGCTATAACAAGCTGTGTGAGCATATAGACGAGTATATATACTTCAATACCGATCACCACTGGTCGGGACTGGGAGCCTATTATGCGTACACGGCCTTCTGTGAGCAGACGGGACAGAAAGCGCTTGACCTGAAAGACTGTGAAGAGAGGACGATACCTAAGTTCGAAGGTACTCTCATCGGCAGCGATCAGACGCTGTGGGACAACATAGATACTGTACACTTCTGGATGTTCCCGTATGAGACCCATGCGATGCGTCAGGATAACCCCGGCGAGGATCTGTATCAGACCTCCGTATACTATGAAGAGGAGCCATCTGGCCCCTACAGCTACGGAGTATTCATCTGGGGCGACGCGCCGCTCTTCGTATGCTATAACGATGAGCTGAACAATGGTAAGAAGATCGCGGTGGTCAAGGAGAGCTACGGCAACGCCTTTGCTCCGTATCTTACCAATAACTATGAAGAGGTACATGTCATCGACTTCAGATACTTTGAGGGCAGCCTCAAGAGCTATATGGAGAAGAACAAGATCGATGAAGTGATATTCATAAACAACGTAATGGCCGCCAACACCGGCGTTCAGGTAGACAGGATCCGCGAAATATTCTAAAGGAGGTGAGACAGAGTGATAGCTAAGAAGGTAAAAGTCAATATATACGGAATGCTGTCCGACCATCTGTATTCGGGTTATGCCGGCACGGATAATACCCGTAACATGAGTTCGTACATCATATCCAGAAAGCCCCTGCGCGACTTTACGTTCGGAGTTGTCATCGCTGTCGCAACCTTTAAGGGAGCAGGAGAAAAGCTGATCGTAGCTCCCGAGGGAGAGATCTACTATGAGCCGGACATCCGCGAGCGTCTGGGCGCGCTGAGGAACGTTGAGCTGGAGAAGATCAATTGTCTGTATGAGAAGAGCTGCGGCGCGATAGTGATATATCACAGCGGCAGCGACTATAAGATATTGTTGGTCAAGAACCATAACGGACGCAACTATAGCTTTCCCAAAGGCCATGTGGAAAAGGGCGAGACCGAGCAGCAGACAGCTGTGCGCGAGGTCAAGGAAGAGACGGGCCTCGATATCGAGATCATCGACTCCTTCCGTGAGGTAGCCGACTACTGTCCGTTCGGCAAGATCAAGAAGCGTGTGGTATTCTTTATGGCGCAGACCTTCTCAGACAAGGTCACGATCCAGAAAGAGGAACTCGACAGCTATATGTGGGTCAACCTCTTTGAAGCGCACAACAAGTGCACCTATGATAACGACCTGCGCGTTATTCGTAAAGCTAAAGAGAATCTCGATAAGCTGAAATAAATGGGAACAGGCACTTCTCACTGAAGTGCCTTTCTTTTTCTTATGATATGGAGGAATGTGTATGAAAACGGTGCTCATCACCGGAGCCGGCTCAGGCATAGGCAAGGCCGCTGCTAAGATGTTTTTAGCGGACGGCTATAACGTATATGCCGCTGCCAGACGTACCGAGAGGATGAACGATCTTAAAGAGCTGGGCGCGCATATAATCAGGTTGGACGTATGCGACGATCTCAGCTGCAGAAAGTGCTTCGAGCAGATCTGCCGCGAGAGCGGCGGCGTGGATATACTGGTGAACAATGCCGGCTACGGTGAGTACGGCCCTGTGGAGGTCGTGGATCTCAGCGATGCACAGCGGCAGCTGGAGGTCAACGTGTACGGTGCTGTACGCATGGCAAAGCTGGTCATACCGTATATGCGCGAGAAGCACAGCGGACGGATAATAAATATATCATCCGCTGCAGGCAGGGTGACCACCTATATGGGCGGCTGGTATCACGCGACCAAGTACGCGCTGGAGGCGCTCAGCGACAGCCTGAGGATGGAGCTGCATGACGACGGCATCGACGTTGTGCTCATCGAGCCGGGCGGAGTGCGCAGCGAGTGGGGCAGTATAGCGGCGGATAACCTGACGAGAGCATCCAAAGGGACGGTGTATGAGGATCGCGCCGACAGTGTAGCGGCGGCATACCGAGAGATGTATACTCCGACTAACCAACACCTGACATCGCCCGAAAAGGCGGCTAGAGTGATCTGCCGCGCTGCGACCGCGCGCAGGCCAAAGACCAGATATCTGTTCGGCTACGGAGCCAAAGGACTGATCATAGCCCATGCGGTGTTGCCCAACCGAGCGTTCGACTCGTTGATGCGGCGTATGTATAACTCAGGATTAGCTAAGAGAATAACCAAGAAGCAGTAAAAAAGCTCCCCGACAGGGGAGCTTTTACCATATATCACAGTGCTGTTGTTGTAGTAAAGGGTCTTCCTATAGGATACTGAGAATTTAATCTAGCCAGAAAACGCTGTATCAAAGTCGCGTCTATTATCGTCAGTTCGTTGCTGCCGTCTACATCGGAGATCATCAGGCCTATCGGGTTAAGTTCGCTCAGCCTGGCCAGATGGCGTTGGATAGACGTTGCATCCAGGATGGTGACCTCTCCGTTGAGATCGGCGTCGCCCAGAATCAGCAGATTTCCGTGACCGGTCGGAGGCTCTGATGGAGCATCCGACGATCCTTCAGTCGGCGGATCCGTAGGAGGAACTGTAGGAGGCTCTGTAGGCGGCATGGTTGGCGACAGAGTCGGCGGTTCAGTAGGCGGCAGAGTGGGCGGTTCTGTGGGAGGCTCTGTATCCTCCGGCGATACGCCCGTAACATATCGCGTCGATGAGAACGGCGAGGTTACTATATCGCCGTTGGTATCATAGGTGAACTCGCATATCTTATAGGTGTATGACGATGTGCGGTGAGCGGTGGTGTCGATATAAGTTTCGGTCATCGCGTCGTTGACGGTAGCTATCTGCTCATAGTCAAAGGAACCGCTCTCTAACCTGAACACATAGTATCCCACGCCTCGTGTCGTGATACACTCGAGTTTTATTCCTTCATTTACACGCTGGGCAGACATCAGATAAGCCGAAGAATTATATACTGCCTCCCAGTAAGCTGTATATGCAGATGGGAGATATGAATACCCGGCGATATCAGCCAGCCTCAGCTTTACGGTGCTGATATATCCGTTTCTGACGGTCGTTGTCACAGCGTTGTCGATGTCGCGCAGGTTATATTCCTTGCCGGGAGTAAGCGCCCGACCGTGATAGTATACGACTACATAATCGTTGAAGTTCTGGGGAGTTATGCTGACGGTCGCAGGTATGCGGTCAAAAGAGCGGAATGCCACATGCGCCTTGGACAGATCTATGGGGTAAGAGATAAGGTTCTCCGGTATGATATGCTCATGGACCGTGATATCGCCGTTGACGTCGATCGCTACGATGGAAGAGACCGTATCGCCGTCCGTGACGAACCACATCACCTTGCCACCAGATACTATAGGCTGACAGTCGCTGACGAAGATCATTCTGCCCACGGGAGCGGACATGATATCGGAGATCATCTCGCCGCTGCCGTTGACGAATACATATTTCATCTCGTATTCAGAGGATGAATAGTCGATAGCTTCAAAGATATTCTTCTGCACCGGCAGTTCGTTCCACGCTACAAGAAAAGTGTTATTGTTGATCTTTGTGAGCGTGGGGTTAGAGGCGTAGCGGCTGTCGACCTCAGTGAACGATGTCAGATATCTTACCTTGGTGTTGTTCAGGTTCCTTTTGGAGGTGACCGAAATATACGCGTTAAATGCTTTGTTAGAGGCAAAGGACGTGTTCTGTTCTACGGACGCGCCTACTGTAAGATAGTTGCTGTCGGAGCATTCCAGTCCGCCTATGACGGCTCCGGTGACGTTATCTCCAAGCTCGCCTGCGTATTTTACGATATCCGCATGGTTATACGTCTGCTCCCAGTTGTTGAATGGAGTAAGAACATCGGCGCGCGTATTGTATACGCCCAGCACAGCGCTCCTGGGACCTGCGTCGCCATGATCTAGGCACACTACAGCGCCGTTTGTATCTATTCTTACGAACTGGTTGAATGAGTGGGATATATATCCTGCCGCATTGATGTTCGCGACATCATAGTATGAGCCCTCTGTGCTCATAGTAGGGATATAGAGCTTTATCGTTACGTTCGCCTGATGATTGATCCCGTCCGAGAGATACATCTCGTGAGATGTGCGTATGATCAGGGTGTTGTTGTATCCGGCGAAGTCCGCCCGACCTGCGTTGAACGGGACCGTTGTATTTGCTCCTTTTAAGGATCCGCGACCCTGTTCGACCCAGTCTTTGCTGAATTTGGTGACGCGGAAAACTTCTTTGGTGTTGTTCTGTTCTTTATTGGTCTGTCCGGTCAGGACAAAGTAGTATCCGCCCCATTCGTAAAAGCCGCCGAATAGCGGCAGTCCGGATCTTATGATACGGTTGCTGATAAAGCGGAATTCAGCGTCATAATACTCGGCAAAGAGCGTGCCGTCGTCACTGCCGTATACGCGCATATAGCCCGTGTCAGTCGCGCACAGATAGTTTCGGGTAGGCGAGGTGTATCGGCTGTAATGATTGGCATTGATATTGTTGGCGTTGCGTGTTTCTGTATATTCGGAGGTGGTTGCAGGAGGGCCGCCGACCGCGGCAGCAGGGGAAAGACATAAACTGCTGGTGAGCATAGATACCGTCAGTATTATGCTCAGAGCGATGATCAGTTTTTTCTTCATACTTTGCCTCCTATATGATATTACAGCCACTTTTTCTTTTTGAAGAACAGCAGGCTGCCGACCAGTATCACTGTGCTGACGACTATGACTGCCGGATAGCCCCATGAGGATTCCAGCTCGGGCATATTGCGAAAGTTCATGCCGTACCAGCCTACGATGAGTGTAAGCGGCATGAATATGGTAGTGACTACCGTCAGGATGGTCATGATACGGTTCTGTTTTATGTCCAGATGCGCCTTGTATATATCTCGGATCAGTTTAGCATGGTCGCTGATAGCGACGGTAGCGTTGAGCAACCGCTCAACACGGTTGAAGAACAGGCGAAAGTAACGCAGGTTGTCGTTATAAAAGAAGTTGTTTTCGTTCTCTTCGAGCTCCTGAGTGAAGTCCAGCAGATCCTCATAGTGGGTGCGCAGATCGCGGATGTGTCCGCGTATCTCGGCGAGCCTGTCGGAAAGATCCTCTATATCTCTGTCCTGCACCGAGTCCTCCATATCGTCCAGCTCGCGGTCGTAGCGTTCCAGCATCTCGCGGTCTTTGATGACTATCTGTTCCAGAAAGTCGTACAAAAATCGCTCTAAAGACGGCAGTCGCCAGCGCTTGGTCATCCTGACGCGGTCGATGATGTTCTGAGCTGTGCCGCTGTCGTCTATGAATACGATGCCTTTCTCATCCAGCGCAAAGGCAAACTGATGCTCGGGCGCGTCGATATCGGTGCGGCTGGGCAGGCTGAAGGTACCGGTGAGCGAGTCATAGTTCACTTCGGCCTTGGTGGAGTGGATACCTACCGCGTCGGATTCAATATCGATACCCATGTCAAAAGAGCCTTTCTCTCGCATCCATTCGCCGCGAGTCAGCACCGCGACATACGGCTGCTTTTGACCTCTGATATCCTCTTTGCTGACCTCGGTGAGGTTGGCTCCAATCAGATAATACATAATCCGCACCCCCCCTTATCCGATCGCATATACTTTTACATATACAGTATATCGCATAATAATAGAAAATGCAATAATCTATTGGGCGGAACAGATAAATATATACCCGGTTTAGCCGGTAATACTTTAATATACCCTAGCATAAGAAAGGGACGGCTCTGCTGTCCCTGTTGATCATTTCAGATACTCTTCTATGCAGTATGCGCACAGCGCGCCGCTGACTTCGCGGAATGCCGCAGTGCCGTCGTCAGGCATGCTCTCAGACGATACTCGTACATAGCTGCCGTCAGACAGTGGGAACTTGCAGACAAATAGCATGCCGCAGATACCTACAGTGTCATCGCGGTCATTCCAGTCGCTCATACCGTATCGGGATATGATATCAAAGGCGTTTTGTACAGCTTCTACTGGTATCAGGTATGAAGTCTTGCGTTCATTCTCGGTGCCGCCGTCGGTGGACTTCTCCAACAGTGCGTGAGTATCCGATTCTGTATACGCGACCAGTTCAAAGTATCCCTGCTCTTCGGGTGTGCCGACGACACGCTCAAAGCAGTCCAGCAGCATCACGCCTGCAGGCTTGTCCTTAAAGCTGCTTATATCCGGCAGGGTTTTATTATTGATAAAACTCATGATATTTCTCTCCTGTTACAGGTCGGCAGGCTTAACGATTGTCCGCGCACCGTCACCGATGCTTATGACATATATCTCAGCCGGCCGCCCGAAATGCTTATCATATACCTGTTTCATGTGCTCTGTAAATGCCTCCGCGAACTCTTTGCGCACGAGATTCACCGTACAGCCGCCGAAGCCGCCGCCCGTCATCCTTGAGCCCAGCACGCCCTCGGCGCGCATGGCTTCTTCTACCAGGATATCCAGCTCGCGGCAGCTCACCTCATAGTTGTCGCGCAGCGATATGTGAGACCGATACATCAGCTCGCCGAATCTCTCTATATCCCCACAGTTCAAAGCCTGCACAGCCTCAAGGGTGCGAGCATTCTCGGTCACCGCGTGTCTCGCGCGCTTAAGAGCGACAGGGTCCGTAATAGCTGATGCGTGAGTGCTGAACTCATCCGGAGTCATGGCACAGAGCGAAGGTGTTTTGACCGCTCCATTGAGCTGTGCAAGAGCTGTCTCACATTCACGCCGCCTGTCGTTATATGCGGATGACGCAAGGCTGTGTTTTACGCCGCTGTTGATTATGATTATCGCGGCTTTGTCGCCGGGGATGGGCGCGTATTCATATCTTAAGCTGTTGGTATCCAAGAGTATTGCGTGATCGCGCTTGCCCATAGCGCTCGCGAACTGATCCATTATGCCGCAGTTGAGCCCTATGTAGCGGTTCTCGGCGAACTGACCTATGATCGCCGCCTGCTGTCGGGTCACGCTCAGCCCGAACAGCTCGCGCAGCACCGTGGCTGTCAGCACCTCCAGCGCGGCTGACGATGACAGTCCGGAGCCGTCGGGCAGGTTGCCGCTGAAAACCAGATCAGCGCCGCCGCTCAGCTCATAGCCGAAGCTGATGAACGTGTTTATCACAGCTTTGACATAATCCGCCCAGCGGCCGTCCGATGCGGCCGAGTGTATATCGCAGGCGATTATGCCGTCATCGGGGAAGTTCGCCGAATACATACGCACGACGCTGTCATCTCTGCGGCTCGCGGCGCAGTATATGCCCAGATCGAGTGCGCAGGGGAACACATGACCGCCGTTATAGTCGGTATGTTCGCCTATCAGGTTCACTCGCCCGGGAGCGAAGCAGGTCATCTGCGGCTGGGCTCCGAATACATCGCTGAAAAGTTCGTTAACTCTATTCACTTCATACATAGTATATCACATCCAGTGAAAAACACTTTATAAAGCGATAACAACAACGGCATCCCCGTGTTATGAGATGCCGCTGTAATTATTTCTTTATACTATCAGACAACGCTGCTGAGGTACTCTACTACCTCTGCCTCGGTCGCCATAGACATTACCTTTGCGGCGACTTCATCAGCCTCGGCCTTTGTCCACTTGGCGATATTCTTCCTCACCTTAAGAACGGATACGGAAGATACGCTGAACTCGGTCAGTCCGAAGCTCATCAGCAGCGGGATCATCATAGGATTGGCCGCGGCCTCGCCGCACATGCCGACAGGGATGTTCTCGCGTACGCCGTTCTCGATGATGCTCTTGATCATCCTCAGCACACTGGGCTGGAACGGTGAGTACAGATAGCTGACGTCGGAATTCCCACGGTCACACGCCATGGTGTAGCCTGTCAGATCGTTGGTGCCTATCGAGAAGAAGTCGGCTTCTTTAGCCAGCAGGTCTGCTATCACACCGGAGGCGGCGGTCTCGGTCATTACGCCTACGGGGATATTCTCGTTGAATGCGATACCTGATGCTCGCAGATAGTCCTTAGCCTCTTCTACCAGAGCCTTGCCCTCGCGCAGTTCCTCTACAGCGGTGATCAGAGGGAACATTATGCGAACATCGCCGAATGCAGAAGCGCGCAGGATGGCCTTGATCTGGGATTTGAACATATCGCGGTTCTTCAGACAATAGCGGATAGCGCGGAATCCCATGAAGGGGTTCTCTTCTTTTTCGAGTCCCAGATAGGGGATCTCTTTATCTCCGCCGATATCCAGGGTGCGGATGATCAACGGCTTGCCCTTGAGGATGACTGCGGCGGCCTTGTAAGCCTCGAACTGCTCGTCCTCGGTGGGCAGAGCTGTCCTGTCCATGAACAGGAACTCTGTGCGGAACAGGCCCACGCCTTCGCCGTCGGCCTCCATAGCCTTGCCGGCGTCTTTGGGAGAACCGATATTGCAGCACAGCTCATACTCTTCGCCCGATGCGGAGATAGTGCGTCTGCCGCGGAACATCTCCAGCTCGCGCTTCTCGCGCAGGAACGCGTCGCGTCGCGCGGTATAGTCGGCGATCTGCTCTTCGGTGGGAGCTGTTACGACCTCGCCGCAGGAGCCGTCAACGATGACCTGCTCGCCGGAGCTGAGCTGTGACAGAGCATTCGGCACAGACAGCACGGCAGGGATCTCCATAGCTCGCGCCAATATCGCCGAGTGGGAGGTCTGGGATCCGGTCTCGGTGATGATGCCTACTATATTATCTTTGTTTATGCCGGCGGTCATGGAGGGGGTTACCTCCTTAGCGACCAGTACGGTGCCGGCTGGAGCGTCGCTGATCTTGACCTCGTTGATGCCCAGCAGGATAGACAGCAGGGCGTTCTTGATATCCTTGAGGTCAGAGGCGCGCTGACGGGTCAGATCGTCGTCGGTCATAGAGAAGATGTTGATGAACATATCCAGCATCTGCTCTACCGACGCCTCGGCGCAGGTGCCTGCCTCGATCAGCTTTTCGATCTCGGTGCCCATGGCAGGGTCGTTGATGATCTGGATATGACCCTCCATGATCTCCGCTTCTTTCTCGCCGGCGGAGATTCTCAGGGCTGCCGCCTGTTCTTTCGTCTGCTCAATGAAGGCGGCCACAGCGTCGCGATAGCGCTTTACCTCAGCCTCTACGTCGTTTACGGCGTGGGGAGTATACTCGAGAGTATGCTCCTCTACGATCATGATCTTGCCTATGCCGTAGCCTTCGGAAGCGCCTATTCCTTTAAGCATTGTATTCACCTCTTTAGGTTTATATTCAAGTCATCGTCCCACCCCGGGATCCGGAGTGGGACGCGGTTCGGTGGGGATTATTCGCCCAGTCCGCTCTCGATGAGCTGAACAGCTTCTGCCAGAGCCTCGTTCTCGTCGGGGCCGTCACAGATAACCTCAACTGTGCTGCCGCACTTGATGCAGGCAGCGATGATGTTGAGCAGGGACTTAGCGTTATGGTTAGCGCCGTTGAACTTGAGGAAAATATCGCACTGATACTTAGCCATAGCTGCGGCGAACATCGATGCAGGACGCATATGGAAGCCCTGCGCATTTACTAAGGTAACTTCTTTTGATACCATAAGTCATTCTTCCTTTCAAGCGTATTTTGCCGTTTAGGGGATTATTCTTCTACCGGCTTCTTGAGCAGGCTCATCATCAGAGCGCCTACAACAGCGCCGATGAGCAGAGCCGCGATGTACCAGTACCATGTGCCTGCCATGGTAGCGAATACGAACACGCCGCCGTGAGGAGCCATCAGCTTACAGCCGAACAGCGCTGACAGAGCGCCTGCTGCTGCGGAACCTACGATACAGGACGGGATTACCGGCCAGGGATGACCTGCGGCATAGGGGATAGCGCCTTCTGTGATGAAGGATGCGCCCATGATGTAGTTGACGGGAGCGTTTCTTCTCTCTTCAGCTGTCCAGCGCTTCTTGAAGAAGGTGTTGGAGATAGCGATGGCGAGAGGAGGAACCATACCGCCTGCCATAACGGCAGCCATGATCATGTAAGCGGCGTCAGTCTGTGACGACAGCATACCTGCGGCGAATACATAAGCAGCTTTGTTGAAGGGGCCGCCCATGTCTATAGCCATCATGCCTGCTAGCAGAGCGCACAGCGGCAGAAGCATAGCTTCGTTCTTGGACATCTCGGTGAGAGCGTCTGTCATGCCCTTGTTGATGATACCCATGATGGGGTTGATAGCGCACATTACAACGGCGATCATGCCAAGGCCGCACAGAGGATAGATCAGTACGGGCTTGATGCCTTCGAGAGCACGTGGGAAGCCGGAGCAGAGCTTGATAACGCCGAGCATCAGATAGCCGCCTACAAAGCCTGCGAGCAGACCTCCGAGGAAGCCTGAGGGGATAACGGCTATTGCGTTAGCTTGTTCAGTCGCCTGAGCACTGGCTTCGGCAAAGGTCATTTCGCCGCCGAGTACCTTGGAGAAGAAACCGGAGATGATGCCGTTATAGTCGGTAGCGCCCGGGTTGAAGAATGTAGCGCCGGAGGTGGCCATCAGACCGCCTACCAGACCGACCAGCAGACCGGGACGATCCGCGATGGACATCGCGATATAACCTGCGAGGATCGGAACCATCAGGTTGAATGCGATACCGCCGATAGTCTTGAACCATGCAGCTACGGGATGTACGGAACCGAAAGAGCCGGAACCTGCGTTGCCTGCGAAGGTATCGATCAGGAACGCGATAGCGATGAAGATACCGCCTGCTACAACGAAGGGCAGCATGTGCGATACGCCGTTCATCAGGTGCTTATACAGCTGACGGCCGAAGCTCTCGCCGCCGACCTGTGCGGATGAAGAATCCGCCTTTTTATCGCTGTGGAATACAGCGACCTCTTTGTTGACGATCTTGTTGATGAGTTCCTCGGGCTTATGGATGCCGTCGGCGACCTTGGTGGAGTAAACGGGCTTGCCGTCGAAGCGGGCTGTTTCAACATTCTTATCAGCCGCGATGATGATGCCGTCGCAGGCGGCGATCTCATCTGCAGTCAGCACGTTCTTCGCGCCTCCGGAGCCGTTGGTCTCGACCTTGATGCTGATACCCATCTTGTCGCCCGCCTTCTGCAGGGCTTCGGCAGCCATATAGGTATGCGCGATACCGGTGGGGCAGGCTGTTACTGCCAGGACCTGATAGCCGTCGGCCTTCTTCTCGGGGGCCTTGGCTTCATCCGGGAACTGTGCGGTCTCCTGAGCGTCGATGATGTCGAGGAATTCCTTAGCGCTCTTAGCTGCCTTGAGCTTAGCGGTGAAGTCCTCGTGCATCAGCATCTGCATGAGTCTGGCGAGCACCTCCAGATGGACATCGCCGTCCATGGTGGCCGCGATCATGAAGATGAGCTTGCAGGGTGCGCCATCGGGCGAGCCGTAGTCTACGCCGTCCGGGACTGTGATAGCCGCCAGAGCAGGAGCCTTTACAGCTTCGCTCTTAGCGTGGGGGATAGCAACCTCCATACCTATAGCGGTAGTGCCCATGTCCTCACGCTTAAGGATGCCGTCCTTATAGGCGGCGGCGTTCTTAAGGTTGCCGCACTTGTCGTGCAGTGACACGAGCTTGTCGATTGCCGCTTGTTTGTCGGCCGCTTTGACTCCCAGAGCCACAGCTTCTGCCTTTAACAAATCGGTTATACGCATAGTTATTCTCCTTTCTTTTTTTAGATAACTATTTGTTCCGTTATATATCAGAACTGCTTGAGCAGTTCGTCTATCTTAGCTTTGGTTGCCAGACCGGGCATGAAGGCGGTGGCGTTGCCGCATGCTGATCCGAGCTTGAGGGCGTAGGCGTAGTCATGGGTCTGCATATAGCCTGCGATAAAGCCTGCTACCATGCTGTCGCCGGAGCCTACGGTGTTGACTACTGTCTGCTTGAGGGTGCCGGCGGAGTGCTTGTTGCCGAACTCGTCGATCAGCACGGCGCCCTTGCGCCCCAGAGATACCAGCACGTTGCGCGCGCCCATCTTCTGGAGCTCCTTAGCGTATTTCTCAACGTCGGCATCGTTCTCGACCTCGGCGTGGAATATCTCGGACAGTTCAAGACGGTTGGGTTTGATGAGGAACGGACGGTGCTTCAATGAATTGACCAGCAACTTCTTGGTCGCGTCCACGACTATCATGATGTTCTTGTGAGCCAAACGGTCGAGCATCTTCTCATATACATCGTCGGGCAGGCTCTTGGGGATGCTGCCGGCGAGTACGAGGATATCGCCGTCCTGTATGCGGTCGAGCTTGGCCATCAGCTGCTCCAGAGCATAGTCGGGGATGTTCGGACCCTGACCGTTTACTTCTGTCTCGCCGCCTGATTTGATCTTGATGTTGATACGTGAGAATCCCTCTGGCAGCTTGATGAAGTCGGTGACTATCCTCTCGTTGCGGATACCGTTGGCTATCGCGTCGCCGGTGAAGCCTGCGATAAAGCCCAGCGCGGTGCTGTTCAGCCCCAGCTCAGAGAGTATCAGTGATACGTTGATGCCCTTGCCGCCGTAGTAGAACTCCTCGCTGTCTGTACGGTTGGTGACGTTGAACCGCATGTTGGACAACCGCACGACATAGTCGATGGAAGGACTGAGGGTTACTGTGTAAATCATTTGCTTACCTCCTTGATAACGGTAGCCTCCGGATATCTGGGATCCGGAACCATGTCCGTGATAATACAAGCTTTTTTGATTTCGGAGAAGGTCACCGGGAACACCCGGCGGAACTTGGTATGGTCGGTCAGCACAAATGACATATAGCTGTGCTTGATGACCGCCTGCTTGATGAGTCCCTCGTCGATCTCCGGTGTGGTGAAGCCGGCGTCAAGGTCGATGCCGTTGGTGCCCATAAAGGCTTTGGTGAAGTTGAAACGCGATATGATCTCTACGCCGGTCGTGCCTACGACAGCTTCTGTTATCGGCTTGATCCTGCCGGCTATGATATATGTGTTGAAGCCTCTTTGGATCAGCTTTCGCGAATGGGCGATACCGTTGGTTAAGTAATTCGCCTTAGTATTAGTCAAAAAGTCTATCAAGCGATAGGTGGTAGTGCCGGCGTCGATGAATACAAAGTCGCCGTCATGTACCAGTGTAGCGGCATATTGAGCAATGGCGGTCTTTTCGTTGCGCATCTCTGACTGCCTGACCTCAAAGTTCTTTTCAGCTACTCCGGTGTTAGGTCGAATGGCGGTCGCGCCGCCGAAAACTTTATTGAGTTTTCCCATCTCGGCAAGGCTGTTAAGGTCGCGCCGTATCGTGGATTCTGATATATCCAGCAGGGCCGACAGCTCCGATACCGTAACGGCGTCACGTTCGCCCAACAGCTGCAGGATGGTCTGATATCTCTCTTGCGTGAGCATATCTGATCACCTCTGATAACATTATAGCACTTTGACAGCTCAATTCAATCAAATTCACGCAAACTCAATCAAATTTGTGCATATCATCAAAACTTTCAGCTAGTTTTATTAATATTGACGAAGAGCGCCTGAGTTTAATGATATTATAGAATAAAAGCTCGTTTTGCCTTTCCTGTTTTTTGTTGTATACGGTTTTATGATGGTTTGTTTTTATCCTGACAAATGGCGGATCTCAGATAGATTTGCGCAATTATGCGCATAATAATAGTTGATTTATGCGTATTTCTGAGGTAAAATAAATGTATAACAGCATCGATGAGCAAATAGCCCGTCGGCACGGGAGGTCAAATATGTCTGAGGAATATAAGATCAGAACTAAAAACCCCGAAGTGTTCCTGCGAGTACAGAAAGGTCACTTCGCTACCATGCACAGCCATACAAACTATTATATTGACGTGACTACGCAAAAGAACCGTATGTCAGAGGCCAAGGCTGTGGCTAAAGAGATGGTGTCGTCATATCGCCACAATACCATCATAGATACGGTCATCTGTCTTGACGGCTGTGAGGTCATCGGAGCCTTTGTAGCTCAGGAGCTGACGGAGGATAATTTTGTCAACCTCAACGCCCACCATACGGTATATGTCATGTCTCCGGAGTTCGTCGGCGGAGGTCAGATGATCTTCCGCGATAATATCGTGCCGATGATCCACAATAAGCACGTATTGCTGATAGCCGCTTCGGTCACCACAGGACGCAGCGCGCTGGCGGCCATCGACGCCGTCAAGTATTACGGCGGTTATCTGGTGGGTGTGTCCTCGATATTCGCCACGGTGGATGAGTGCGACGGCGTGCCGGTCTATTCTATATTCGATCCCAACGACTTGGGGGATTATCAGAGCTATCAGCCTCATAAGTGTCCCATGTGCCAGCAGGGACAGAAGCTGGAGGCGCTGGTCAACAGCTACGGCTGCTCACTGCTCTGATTCGATAGTATAATAAAAAAGCTGACTCAAAACTCTTAGAGAATGAGTCAGCTTAATTTTTTACTCTATTTTGTTTCAATCGCCGTGATCAGCGGCCCTACTATCTGCTTTTTGCGGCTCACCACACCGGGCAGCGTGGCAGTGTTGCTGTCGGTCTCGCATTCGAACGCGGACTGGACGACGCTCCTGGCTCCCTGACCTACAAACAGCAGTTCGGTGGACTGGTCGATGATATTGGTCAGCATCATGAACAGCATATCCACGCCCGAGTCGGGCAGCAGGTCCTCAAGATAAGATATCATCTTATGCTTCACCCTGGACAGCTCGCGTGAGCTGACGCTGGTGACCTGAGATACCATGATGGACAGGTTGGCGGCTCTGAACCGCTTGCAGTCGATATGGAAGATCTCGTCGGGAGTTTTCTTGCCGAGCTTAGAGCCGGCATTGAACATCGCCATAGCGTATTCTTTGATCTTGATACCGGCGGTATCCGCCAGCGACCGCGCAACGCTTTCGTCTGTCGGAGTGCAGGTGGGTGAGCGGAACATCAGCGTATCCGAGAGGATAGCCGAGCACAGTAGACCGGCTATGGTAGGATCGGGCTCGATACCATGCTCGCGGTACATCAGAGCGATGATGGTCGCGGTACATCCCAGCGGCTGAGCGCGGAAGAATATCGGGCTGGTGGTCTCGACAGAATCTATGCGGTGGTGATCGATAACTTCGATGACCTCGGCGGTGTGGATACCGTTCACAGCCTGACCCTTTTCGTTATGATCCACCAGTATGACCTTCTGGCGTTCTACGTCCAGCAGGTTGCGCTGGGATACCATGCCCACATAGCGGCCGTTAGTATCCGTAACGGGGAAATAACGCATGCGCAGCTTTGATACCGTGGCCTTAGCGTCTTCTACCGTATCGTCAAGATCAAAGGAAATCACGCTGTCTTTGCGCATGACATAGCGGACAGGTACAGACTGGATGATGAGCTTGGAGCAGCTGTACATGCTCATCGGCGAGACTATTATCACACAGCCGGCTTCTTCGGCTCGCTTGCGTATGGCGGGCGTGACCTTTGAGCCAACGCATATCACCAGACAGCTCGCTTTATGCTCGATAGCGTATTTTTGAATCTCGGTGTTGCTGCTCAGTATTACCAGATCGCCTTCGGAGATATAGCTTTCGTTAGCGGATGGATGGGACGCCGCGACAACTATCTTGCCTTTGACAAAGTTGGATTCGGGATCGCCTACTATGATCTCTCCCCACAGGGTATTTGCGATATTGATGTATGGGGTAGAGGCCTTTGACAGAGCGCGCGGATCCTGATCCTCAAGATAGAATCGAGCCTCGTCGCCCAGAGTCAGCACGCCTTGTATCTTGCCTCTCTTGGTTATGATGGGTACGGTCTGGATGTTTTCGTCCCTCATATGCTCCCAAGCGCGCTTCAGCGATATCTGCGAGCTGATACCCTCGATCGGACGGTAAGGCACATCGGCAAGCCGCGGTTCAAGCTCTGTGACCAGTTGCGGTTCGTCCACGCCGAAGTGATCGAGAACGAATTGAGTCTCGTTGTTCACGTCTCCGGCGCGGCAGGCGAGGTATTCATCGCCTGTCAGCTTATGCTTGAGATCCGCATAGCATATGGCTGAGCATATGGAGTCGGTGTCGGGGTTTTTGTGTCCGATTACAATAGTAGGTTTCATAATATCATCCTTCGTTGGCAACACTTGTCGTAGATTCTGACGGAGGCATGGTTTCTTCTGTTGGGGTAGATGTTTCGGACGTAGGATCGGTCGATCCGGTACCGGATTGAGTGGCGGATGTGGGATCAGCGGTAGGATCGGATACAGGCGGATCGGTCGGAGCAGCTGTCATATCCTGGGTGGGAGGATCGGCAGGAGCTTCTGTCGGTGAACCGAATACATATATATATTGACCGACAGTATACTTGCTCTTGTAAGACGCGAGCCAGTTCTGGATCCTTGTAGCGTCATGAATGGTCACACCGTTAGCGCTGTCTATGTCGGCTCTGAGCAGTGAATCGCTGCTCAGCTGGGTAAGCTCGGCGAGATACATCTGGATATATGTCGCGTCGATTATCGTGACCTCGTTATCGCCGTCAACATCGCCGCAGATGTATCGCGCGGTATAGCCGGTCGGTGGTTGGGTGGGAGCCTCGGTGGGGGCCGCCGCAGAAGGTGTGCCGTCATACTCGCATATGAACATAGAGTTGTGCCAGCTATAGAACGATACGGGGTTGGATATAGCGGCGCAGCTTGTCCAGCTGGTATAGATATGAGTACCTCCGTAGTTGAAGGGATACATCACAGCGTACAGATCCTGTGTAGTAGCACCCGGCTCAGCCTCATCATCCCACTTTTGATATGTCACCTTGTGGCCGGTCGTCCACAGCCACTTTCTGTTAGATGTCTGATACCTGAGTCCCAGCCAGCAGAAGCCCTTACGGCCCTCTATAAGCTGAGCTGCGACGTTGTTCTCATATACGTTGGCTATAGTGATCAGATGTCCGCCCTTGGCGCGGCAAAACTTATCGGCTGCTTCCCAGCTCATAGGCGTATCGTACAGCTCATATGTATGGGTGCTCAGCTTAGCGGTGCTGACGGGTTTGGTGGATTTTACCTTGCTCCAGCGCGCGTACAGCCTCAGGCTGGTCACCTTCAGGACGGTGTCGGCGGTCACGCGTGTGCCGCCCACTGCGGCGGTATACCATCCGGCGAAGGTATAGCCCTTTCGCGTGGGGGTGGGGAGGGCGCCCATCTTTTTACCGCGGTCAAAATATACGGTCCTGCCGTACATATGGCACGGCTCGGGGTAGATATTGGTTGTTTCTGTGCCGTCGGTCAGCACCATAGCGTTGATATAGTATATGCCTACTCTGTCACAGTATATACGCAGATCCGTATCCATGTTGATGTTCTTAGGCACCGCCACGGAGTAAGCCGTCCACTCATGGTTGAGGGTCACTACTTTAGCTGTGCCGGTGCTGCTGTTGTTCCATCGGATAGACATCATCGAACCTTTGGCAGTGGATTTGGCGTAGAACCTGAGCACCATATCCTTTGAGTCGCCGCAGTTCTCGGCGAAACAGGAATTTGTGTTGTGGCCGTGGTTGGTCGAGGTGGCGATACTGAAGCCTAAGGAATATGAACCGGCCTTGCGCGCGATGATGCGCAGCGAGTCCATATTGTTCAGCCGCTGAGATGTATCGACAGCCAGGTCATATGCCTGCGAGTCGTCAGATACGATATAATTCGAAAAGTCGTCGCCAAGATTTGCGCCCAGCAGATAGTTGTATCCGCTGTAGTTCGGATAGTATTCGACAGCGCTCTTATCCGGCAGCCACTGAGCATAGAAGATGAAGGTGGTGGGATCGGCCGAGTACGCTATCCACGATGAGCCGAAGCTGTATTTTGAACCCTCGGTATACAGCGCCGGTCTGTAGCCTTTGTCGTTTATCGCGGTGCGTGTCTGCCATCCGTGACCGCCGCGAGTGAACCACTTCTTGTCGCTCACACGATATACGCTGTAACCGGCGAAGGTGTAGCCCTTGCGAGTAAAGGTGTTCTTGCGGATCTTGAGCGTACTGCCGAACTCGATATTGACCGGTTCAACCTTGCCCTCGCCGCCGCCGGAGTTATAGGCGATGGTGTGCTGAGGCATAGCCTTGCCGATCAGGTTGTTGCCTTTAAAGTGGATCTTGGAGTCAAAGCGGCTCCTCAGGTCATCGACGGTATACCAGCCGTCCCAGCGTATCTGATTGTATCCGGTGCTGTTCGCGTCGGTATAGTATATCTTATCCTTAGTTACCTCGGTGATGAATATGCTGTGCGAGTCATAGTCGATACGCACGATATCACCGGCGCTTATTGTATCGAAGTCATAGTCGATACAGTCGGTGTAGTATCCGCCGTTGTAGAACTCTACGCCGAATATCTCGCAAAAGAGCTGTACCGCATACGCGTGACAGGTCCAGGCCTTGGGGATGCCATCCTCATAGTATACTCCCTCCCACACTTCTCCGTGGGGATACTTCTGCCTGAGTTCCTTTAACTTCATGGCAAATTCGTACTCTGTAGGCACCTTGGGAGCAGCTGTCGCGGCGGTGTGGGTTGACGCCGCGGTCTGAGCAGGTTCGGTCGCCGCGCTGAATGCGGTCGGCACGGATGTATATATCAGGCACAGCATGAGTATTGCCGCGATGACATTTCTCAGTATCTTATTCAAGAGGATGGTTCACTCCCTTCTGCCGATTAGTATCGGTTATTTGTATTATACAAGACTGTCGGTCGTTATATGTTGACAGAGTGTAAAATCACTCGACCCCTATCAGCTTAACTATCGCAGGCTCTCTGCCCAGAGCCGGCAGGATGATATCGGTCAGCTCACAGGTCTTGAACTTGACGGAACTGGTGTTCTCACACGGATGGCAGCCGAAGTATTCTTCCTGTAGTACATCCTCATCGATGACGAGCTTGACGAGCTTATCGGTATCGTTTATCAGCCCCAGTACAGATACGCTGCCCGGATGCAGGTCGAGGAACTTTTCCATATAATCCGGTTGAGCGAACGACAGGCGGCTGATGCCCAGCTGCTTTGACAGTTCTTTTGTTTTGAACGGTTTATCGCCCGGCATGATCAGCAGATAAAAGACGGTCTTTTGCCTGTTGCACAGGAAGAGGTTCTTGCATATCTTCACGCCCAGAACGGCGTCGACCTCGGCGCAGACCTCCATCGTTGTGGCAGGGGCGTCGGGATGGTCGGTGCGGTAATAATCTACGCCCAGTCTGTCCAAAAACTCATATGTTCTTATTTCTCTGTCGCTCCTGCCGCTCATGTCGTCAGGGGATCCGTGATACAGCTGCATTGTACACTCCGAAAAAGTTAAAAATTTGTAACCAAATAATACTACAAAATCCGACAAATGTCCATATCAAAATCATATATAAACCAATTTTTTATAAGAAAAGCTCCGGCCGATGACCGGAGCTTGATTATCATATGTATCAAATCACAGGAAGTGAGCCCTGAGCTCTTCGGGACTCCTGGGAGACATATAAGAAGGCGCGATATCCAGAATGGTAACGGCGCCGCTCTTGCCCTCTGAGTTCATGCGGTATGCCGCTCTCGCGCAGGCGATGAGTACCGATCCGGTGAACTCGGGGTTGGAATCGAGCTTTAGGCTGTATTCGATGACATGCTTTGTGCCGTCTGAGGAGATTCCGCTGTGGATCACTGAGCCGCCGTGGGGCAGACCGCTGTGATCGCGCGCCATCTCTTCGGCTGTGATGAAGTGAACGGTGGTGTCGTAGTCGGCAAAGTAATTGGGCATGGTCTTGATCGCTTCTTCAATAACCGCTTTGTCAGCGCCGTCCTCAGCTACCACAAAGCATTCACGGGTATGCTTCTCACGCGTGGTCAGCTCGGGGTTTGCACCGCTGCGTACAGCGTCCAGAGCCTTTTCAACAGGGATTGTATACTGACGGGCGTCCTTTACGCCCTCGATGCGTCTGACGGCGTCGGAGTGGCCCTGGCTCACGCCCTTGCCCCAGAAGGTATATGCCTGACCGTTGGGCAGGATAGAGTCGGAGTATACTCTGTTGATCGAGAACATACCCGGATCCCAGCCGGCAGAGATAACGGCTGTCTTGCCGCCCTGCTTAGCCGCCTCGTCTACCTTAGCGTAGTGGGTGGGGATGTTGGCGTGGGTGTCAAAGCTGTCGATGACGTTGTACATAGCGGCGTAATGAGGAGTCATACCGGGCAGGTCGGTCGCCGAACCGCCGCAGATCACCAGCACGTCGATATCTTCTTTTCCGTCTTCCAGAGCCAAAGCCGGCAGAACCGGTACGCCCTCGGTGCGTATCTTGAGGCCATCGGGATCGCGGCGTGTGTATACGCCAACGAGCTCCATGTCGTCGTTCATCTTAACGGCGGCTTCAACGCCTCTGCCGAGATTTCCGTAGCCTAAGATTCCTATTTTGATGCTCATAAATATACCTCCAAATCGTTTTTGAACATACGTTGAATGATGATTTAACATTTTATCACCATAAAGTATCGGTGTCAATGCCTTTACCGTTCAACTCCGATCACAGCTCTATCGCGCCGCGGTTGACCGCAAGACGCGAGTTGTTGTATCTTCTGTCGCCTGTCACATCTTTTATCACTGTGACGCACGGCGGCTCGGGGATGACCGCGCTTTCATCATCCACCTCAGCCTCCAGAGTCGCCCTGTCGTCCCAAAAGTCGTATACATCCAACTCATATGTCAGGCCCTTGTATCTGAATATATGGCGATCCTTCTCTATCGTTATCGTCTGCGGCGTCTTATATCTGAGCATTTCCTTGTACTCATCAGCGCTGATCTCGCGTTCGTATTCGCGGCGAGTCATCTCGGATATGCGTACCTTGTATGTATATACATAATAAGTTCTGTCGCTGTCGGTTATCCTTCGGATACGCCCTCCGACAAAGTCGCCGTCGGGGGATAGATATGTCTGTGAGATATGTATGACTCTGTATCCGGGCATAGCTTTAAGAGCGTCGATTTCCGGATAACGGATCAGGAACTTTCGCTCGATCTCCAGAGGAGCCGATTTTATATCAAAGCTGTCCATATCGTTCTCCTTTCAGCCGTATCACTACTACCTCTCGCGGATTGAATATCCTTGGAAAAGCCGCGGTGTTTGAACAGCCGGCTGAAACTACCAGCCTGCCGCCGAAGAACATACCGTGAGCGTATTTGCCCATGATACCCTGACCCGGCACAAAGAATCCTTTGCCCTTGGTGCCTATGCGCATCTGTCCGCCGTGGGTGTGACCGGACAGGGTGAGATCGATATCCGTCTCGGCGATAAGAGGCTCAAAGCGCTCGGGGTGATGACACAGCAGCAGCTTATAGCCATCCTTTGCGGCGTAGCGGCTGAGAAAGTCCTCATAGTCCCACGTTGACATACCGCCTATGCGGAATGCGAATCCGTTGACCGTCACGGTGGTGTCTGCGTTATCCAGCAGGATTAATCCGCAGTCGGAGATGAACTGCAGATCCTCATCGGTCAGTGTCTGTTCATGATTGCCGAGACTCATATACACCGGAGCTATCTTCATAGCTCTTAGCAGGAACTCCTGAGCATTCTCGGGCTTCGCCATATTTTTTTCACCCTCCAGCTTGCGCAGCAGGAAGTTGGTGTAGTGCATGGCGTTGATTATAAGGCGCTTTATCGGTTTGTGCTCAAAGTTGTATTGCGGACGGTTGTCGTATCGCTCCAGAGTATCGCCGGTTATTACTATGATATCCGGCTCAGTTTTGCTCAACAGATCGAGTATGTCGTCCGACCTGCGCTCATGCAGATCGGAAATATGCGCTATTGTCACAGGCGCGTTTATTTGCCGTTCGGTTTTTATCTCGTATTCGGTGATAACAGGTCGCTTCAAGATAACAGCTCCTTTTCACAGCAATTATACCAAATCATATGGATCATTTCAACCGTTTAAAACTAAAGGGACTGTCAAAGCAGTCCCAAAGCTCATTTAGTATCATATACGATCAGCAGTGTTCCGTCGGTTACCGAAATACTTGACGGCTTACCGATGAAGGCGTTGCTGATGCCTAAAGTGGTCGCGCGGTTGAGGTTGATATCGTCGGCTTCGAACGACAGCCCTTTTATGGTCACACCGCGCGAGATTTCGCTCAGGGATATGACGGAGATGCGGCCGCTGTCGCGCGCGTCAAACTCATATGATGAGTTGTGGACAACGGTAAAGGTGCTGTCGTCGCCGAAGAACACCGATCTGCCGCCCGACAGAGCTATGCGCTCGGCTACGGCTATATTGCCCAGAGTATGGTCGAGCTTTCCGCCCACAGCGCCGTAGATGATGAAGTCGTCACAGTCCATAGCAAGAGCTGTTGATACAGCGTGCTCGGTATCGGTATCGTCCTTGCGGACATCGAGCTTTATCACATTATCCGCCTCGGGTATCTCGCTCAGTGAGTCAAAATCACCAACGATGATATCGGGAGTTATGCCCAGCGCCGTTACTGTCCGATACCCTTTATCCGCGGCGATCACCATATCATCCGGTGAGGGGGCGACAGGCATATCATCGACCGGCAGAGCGCCGAAAATAAAACATCGCTTCATATCCTGTCCTCCTCTGACGATGCTCGCATCTTCGCGACTATATCGCGCTTATACTGCATGAAGCTCTCTGAGAGGTTGAAGTCCCTGCGGCGCGGCTTAGGCTCGCTGATGATGATCTCATCGGTTATCGTAGAGGGCTTTTTGCCGGTCAGCAGGAGTATGCGGTCCGACAGCATGATAGCCTCGTCCACATCATGGGTGATGAATATGGTGCTGAGTTTGATATCTTCCATAACATCGAGATACCAGCGGTGCATCTCACCCTTGGTGAACGAGTCCAGCGCGCTGAACGGCTCGTCCAACAGAGCTACATCGGCTGAGAACAGATAGGTCCTCAGCAGGGCTGCCCTCTGGCGCATACCGCCCGATAGCTCTATGGGATAGTTCTTTTGAGTGCCGTCGATGCCGAACTCTTCAAAGTATCCTCCGGCTATTCGTCTGGCTTCTTTTTTATTCATACCTTTTATCAACAGAGGCAGAGCTACGTTGTCTTCCACAGTGCGGTAGGGGAGCAGCATATCCTTCTGCAGCATATAGCTGACCCTGCCGGTCTGACCGGTGATATCCTCGCCGTTGAGCAGTATATGACCCTGCTGCGGACGGTTAAGTCCTGCGATTATATTGAACAGAGTCGTCTTGCCGCAGCCGCTGATTCCCAGCAGGCTGACCAGCTCGCCGTCGTTGAGCGTAAGGTTGATATCTTTTATGACAGGCGCGCCGTCGTCATACGCGAACGTCACGTCTTTTACTTGCAGTTGAGCCATTATTCCGGAAGATAGTCGTTTGTAAAGCCTGTGTTATCGGGTATCTTCGCGCTGAACAGGTCGTTTTCATTTATCCAGTTATAGAAAGCGTTCCAGCGTGAGGGGTCGATATATCCCCATCGAGATACGTCGGACTTGTACTCGTTCGCGAGATACTTCTGGCTCGCGAGCACAAGATCACGGCTGAGCTCGGGAGTGTTGTTCAGCAGTATCTCAGCTGCGTCCTCGGGATTGTCTATTGCATACTCATATCCCTTTTTCAGAGCTGACAGGAACGCTTTTGCCGCGTCAGGATTCTCCTGCATCCAGTCGGAGTTTCCGATGACTACGGGGGTGTAATAGTCGAACACCGGATCGATATCCTTGAACGCGAAGTAGTCGGTCTCGAGTCCTGCTACCTGAGTGGCGACTCCTGCCCAGCCGTAGAATATCCATATGGCGTCCACGGTGCCGGACTGCAGAGCCGATACCTCATCGGTGACGGTCGACGGGATCAGCTCGACCTTGTCAAAGGAGCCTCCGTCGGTTTCTACTACCTGCTTTAGGGTCGCCTTTTCGATAGGCAGATCCCATGTGGCGTACTTCTTGCCCTCCAGACCCTTAGGTCTGTCCATTCCGTTGTCTTTGAGCGAGATTATGCCTGAGGTGTTGTGCTGTATCAGCGCGGCAACGGCTTTGATAGGCATAGCGTTGTCGCCGGCGACAGCAGGCAGCATTGAGTCCTGGAACGATACTCCGAACTGAGCTTTGCCGGAGCCTACCAGCATCTCGGCGCCGTCCTCGGGCGGCTGAACGATCTCGACATCCAGACCTGCTTCGGTGAACCAGCCCTTTTCCTGAGCTACGTACAGGCCTGTGTGATTGGTGTTGGGAGTCCAGTCCAGTACAAAGGTGACCTTAGTCTTTTCCGCGTTGTCGGACTGCTGACCGCCGCAGCCTGCCAGAGCCGCTGTGATCAGTGCGCATATCATGATGATTGCTAATAGTTTTTTCATATAAATACCTCTCTTAATGTGAATGGCTTTTGTTCCGTGCTTTTGTCCACGGCATACACGCCTTTTGCAGGATCGACGTGAGCCATATAAGTATCAGACTTATCACAGATATCAGGATGATAACGGCGAACATCTTGTCGGAAGAAAAGGATTTTCGCACCCTGGTCATATAGCATCCCAGACCCTCGGTGCCTCCGATCCACTCTGACACCACCGCGCTGACTACTGCGTAGGATACCGATATCTTCAGACTGGAGAAGAAGTAGCTCAGCGAGTTTGGCAGCTTGACATATCTGAATATCTGCATCCGGCTCGCGCCCATCGAGCGCATCAGGTGCATGGTGTCAGGATCGACTGTGGAATATCCCTCCAGCAGACTGACCGCGATGGGGAAGAACACTACCAGAATGATCAGCACGATCTTTGGCAGCATTTGATATCCAAGCCATATGACCAGCAGCGGCGCGATAGCCACGGTGGGGATGGTCTGGCTGACGACTATCAGCGGATATAGCATCTTGCGGAACACATTGAACCTGTCCATGATGACAGCCATCAAGAATCCTATCATTATGCCGAAGAACAACCCGATGAAGGTCTCTGTCAGCGTCACGCGCGTATGACTGAGCATCAGCTGCCAGTCCTCGCGGAACGCCGACAGCACGTCGCCGGGCGACGGCAGCATGTACTTAGGCACGTTACCCAGACTGCATATCAGCTGCCATATCAACAGCAACAGCAGCAGAGCCGCCGCCGGGAAGGCGATCTTACTGATGGTGCTTCGTAACTTTTCGTTCAATGGTCAGCACATCTCCCTCCGGCCGATAATCGACCTTGATATACGCCAACACCGACGGGGCGCCTGCGCGTATAGCGATATGCTGGCACTCCTTGACTATATCCATCAGCTCGTCATAGTCGCCCTCGATAGCCGTCTCGAAAGGCCCTACATAGCACTTCAGCCCGGTGCTCTTGATATAGGCGATCACCTCATCCACTATGCGGATGAGCTCCTCGTCGTTCTTGGCCTCGGGCAGAGTCTGGATAGCTACGCTTGCGTTCATAGTGTTACCTCCGTATATGTTGGGTAGTTGTTTTAAAAGATCGATGCCCTCAGTACCCGATAATATCGGGGGTACACGCTATTTTACTGAGGGCATCTTATACTGACACCGCTCTCGCGGTGAAAGTATCTGAATAAGAAAAAGCGCCATCCGTACGTATGGCGCTCAGCTGTATGTCGGCTCCCTACGACGGCATTATCCGCATCAGGTTATAGGGTTAGGGAAGCATCCATCCCAATCTCAGCCGACTTTTGTGTCAGCGCCCCTGTTGTATTGTTCTGATTAAATAGTACATCCGCAAACGGCGATTGTCAATAACAAATTACAGCCCGACACAATCCACACAACAAAAAAGTTTTATCTTTTACTTGCATTTTCAGGAAGAATGTGCTATTATACTTATCACGGCAATAGCCGAAGTTTTTTTGCGCTGGTAGCTCAGCTGGATAGAGTGTTTGGCTACGAACCAAAAGGTCGGGGGTTCGAGTCCCTTCCAGCGCACCATAAATGCTCATGAGTCCAAATGGATTCATGAGCATTTATCTTTACTATACAGTGCGGAGGAAGGGACTCGAAGGCGAGCGTGCCAAGCGAGGAGCGCAACGTCGCTCCGAACGCAGGCAAAAACGCCATGGCATGGCGTTTTTAGCGAGAGCGCAGAAGAAGCGCATCAGCTCGCTGGATGGCAATAAACGAGGTAACCGCATTCAAATAGCAGAAACCTACTTCCAGCGCACCAAAGAAGGACAATGCCATTGATACAATGTCGATGGTGTTGTCCTTCCGCTTTATTAGCCGCTTTTTCGGCACTTTGCTCCTATTTGCGAATGAATAAGTCAACACAAAAACGCTCTGCCTCATGGCTTTTCAGGCCATTTTCAAGGCAGAGCGTTCACTTATGTTTTTTGATAGTTGCTCACTCGGTCGGTGAGTAGCAAGGTCGGTCGGTGAGTGAGAGAAACGGTCGTTGAGTAGTGCCACTCGGTCGGTGAGAAGTGCGGGCTGTCAATGAATCAAGCAGATCGAAAAATATGTGTTTGTTTCATCAATTATTGTTGACATAGTGATACTATTATGATAAAATTATGATAAAATAAATATGAGGTGAAATACAATGCTGAATATCAGACCTGTATCGGATTTAAGAAATAAATATCCCGAAATCGAGCAGCTTGTTCTCGGTGGAGAAGAAGTGTACCTTACCAAGAACGGTTACGGTTCTATGGTGGTTATGAGCATCGAGCAATACTCGAAGCTGAGAGATATGCTGGAAATGAAGTTGGATGAAGCGGACTATCAGGCAGAAATGACCTCAGAGCGTCTTTCTCACGAAGATGTTTTTTCAAAGCTGAGAGGTCGGGTCAATGGATAATGCCAAATACCAACTGAGATATCTGCCGCTCTTTTATGAAGATATGGCGGCTGTCGTCGATTATATTTCCAACGATTTGCAAAACCCTCAAGCCGCCTTCAAACTGATCGATCTGACAGAACAAGCGATACTGAAGAGACTGGACAATCCTGTGAGCTTTCAGCCGATCCAGTCAAAGAAGGATAGAAAGAATCCGTATTATCGGATCAATATCAACAACTATGCCGTGTTTTATGTTGTCATTGACAATGTTATGGAGGTCAGACGATTCCTTTACAGCAGAAGGGATATACCATCTATTATCTAAAGTTATCCACAGAAAAATGCTCTGCCTTTGGCTTTCACAGCCGTTTTCAAGGCAGAGTATCCTCCATATAGGTAATTCACAAGTCACAGAATAAAATGATTTGTTGATATTATTACCCTCTTCACGGAAAAATGTGGGATAGATAAAATCGAATATTGAAAAAGAGCATAGGAGCTCCAAAATTGTAGTTGCTAGACAAACAATAACGGAGAGAATCCTATGCTCAATTTAGATGATATCAAAGTAGAATTTGAAAGTCAAGGATTTAAGGGAACGCATTTGGGAATCAGTCCGGAGAAAGATAAAACAGTTCTGTTTATGGAGAGTGTACGTTCCACAAAGTCAGTGCGGTGTCCGGCGTGCGGCGGATCGGTATACATTTACGAGAACGGTCAGGTCAAACTCAAAGACATCCCTATATGGAAAGGCACATCACACATATGCAATTTCTTCGTTCATAGGTACAGATGTAACTGCTGCCACGAAACCTTTACAGAGGATATACCTTTCAAATATCCCGGTACACGAATTACATACCGTACGTCAAATTGGATCAAAGGCTTTTTGCAGCAGAAAATGTCCATCAAAGCCATACAAGAGCTTACCGGTATCCATTGGGACACGATTCGTAAGGTACAGCGAGAGATCATGGATGAGGCTATTTGGAAAAGAAAAGCCGAACTGAGGAAGGAAGGCTACAAGCCTAGGATCCTCGCCGTCGATGAATTTGCGATCCATAAAGGTCACAGCTACGCTACCTGCGTGATGGATCTGGAACAGGGAGATATTCTGTGGGTCGGAAAAGGCAGAGCGATGAAAGACTTTGAAAAGTTTTTTGAAGATATGCCTTCCGACTCCTTGTCAGCAGTCATCGCGGTAGCGATGGACATGAACGCTTCATACAACAAACTCGTGACCAAGTACTTACCAAAAGTGCAAATCGTTTACGATCGTTTTCATATGCAGGCGCAATTCGGCAGAGAAGTTCTCGGCGTCGTTCGTCTGGATGAGGCTCGCAAGCATAAAGCCAAAGCAAAAGAAATCCTTGCCGATATCCCCGACAATACCGACAAGGAAACGTTGATATCTCTCAAACAAAAAGCTAAAACCGAAAAACAAGAATACAGTCAGCTAAAGAAACTGCGCTGGTCATTACTTACCAACGGAGATAAGCTCTCTCAAAGTAAAACCGAACACCTGCAATCTATCCTGCAAGATCACCACGACCTTGCGGTTTGCTATGCCATGAAAGAAGAAATGTGCCGACTGTTTACTTTGACAGATTATGATGAAGCCCTTAAAGGCTGGACTGATTGGTTTGAAGCCGCTAAAGAAAGCGACATTCCTCCATTGGTCAAATTTGCAAAACAAAAGGAGAAAAGGCTTCTAGGTCTGGCTGCTCACGCAATATATCCCATCAGCACCGGTAAGCTCGAAGGCTTCAACAACAAGATTAAGGTTGCCAAAAGAATCGGATACGGTTACCGTGATGATGACTTCTTCTTTACCTTGATCCGCTATCTCTCAATCCCTACTGTCCGAAATCTATCCCACAAAATTCCGTGATGAACCACAAAAAAGATGTGTTCAAGACAGACGAACGCCCCCGAGAGAATAAACTCAAGGGGGCAAACGTTATTCTATTGTTGACGCTATCGCTTTCATTCGTTCCTTATACTCCGGATGGCAGTACAGCATATCAATCGCTTCAAACGTTTTTTCCTTTGATATCTTCATTGCGATAGACATGGACTCTTTGCAATACTCTTCCGATTCTCCGTGCAGGAGGCTAAGCGCTAAGCGGACATAGAACGACAGCCTTATAACGTCTTCGTTCAAACCGCCCATCGTACCGTATCGCTTTGCGATCTTCACCGCTTCTTCAAACCCGGCTGAATCGACCTTGAACATCTGTTCATAGAAATTAGCGTTATTGCTTCTTGATCGGCTCGCCACATTGGAGCAGATACGATAGCCGCCTTTGATCTCTCTGATCATCCTGAACTTTCCGGGGTGAGCGGCGTATCTTACCCATGTATGGGAGTCCTCGGAAACAGACGCTACAGGAAAAGGCTCCTGTATGGCTAAAGAAGTTCTGACAGCCGTACACGAGGTCAGGTTGGTGTACTTCTTTTTGGTAGCTATAGATATCCAAGCGTTTTCGCCTTCTACAACGTCAACCTGATGTCCGTCAATGATCTCTTGTACAGACTTATTGATCTTATCCGAAGGTACAACGTTATCATTCTCATCGATCACGTCAAAGCTGGTATAAACCACGTTCACGGTTTCGTCTTCTTCAAAGGCTTTTCTGACAAGCTCCAGCCTTCTCGGATCGGAGATATCGTCGGAATCATTGTACATGATAAACGGAGCACCTATGGCGTTTGCATATTGGACGCCTTTATTTCTCGCTGTACCGGAACCGTAATTTCTGTCCGAATAAATCACGTGCAGTTTACTCTTGAGCTCCGCCTTCATCTCGTCAATGGTGTCATAAACAGCCTGATTATCCGAAAAATCATCGACCATGATAATGATCCAGTCCGGATCTGTCTGTCGCTTGATCGAATCGACAGAAGCCCTGAACAAGCGCAGTTCCGTTTCATCTCCGCTGAGCTTCACAGGCATTATAAATGCAGCTTTATCTATCATATCAGTTCCTCCTGTTAATATAACGATATCATTCCTCAGATACCGAATTCTTGATGAGGAAATGCTCATGACAGCGTGTACATTCAAAATCCATTGCCGTTGATCCGTCAGAGAGCGTGATCTCGGTACCGCTGTCGAAGGAATGACCGAGCGCAGGTATCGTTTCAGAACGGGTATCGGTATAGGTTTGTCCGTTATACGCTGCGCTTGCAGTATAAGTGATCTTGCCGTCAGATTTGCAGGTTGCCGCAGACTGAGACGACGTTACTTCTGCCTCTGTTTCGCTTATGACTTTTCCTGTACTGTCTGTGATAACCAAAGATACCGTCTTATAGTCCTCACTCCACTTCCAGCTTACCGTATAGCCCTCGCTTGTCGTCTCGGTCGTATTCTGCGCGTTTGAACTGTTTTGGTTGTTCTGAGGGCTCTGATTATTCTGAGCAGGCAATGAGTTGCCGCCCTGTGTGGGTGCAGTCGTTGCCGGTTGCGTCGCACTTTCGGTAGGCTGAGTCGCTGCTTCATCGGGCGTTGCTGCACTGTCACCGGGAGTGATTCCGTTATCGCCGGTATTATCACCGTTAGTACCGGAATCATCGGGCACAGTATCGACTACAGCATCGTTCGGTTCGGCTGCCTGTAACGCCTCTCGTTTTGCGACCATCGCGTTATAGGATGTTGCTATCATCACGGAACCGACCGCAAGTACCGCCACCTGCTGTACCATACGCATCCGGCGTGATCGCGCGTCTTTTTCCTTTTGACGCTTATCTTTCTGCTGATCATCCAGCTCTTTTGTCAGATCCTGCTGTTCGGCGTAATGATGGTAATCTTTGACGTTACGGCTCGCGTACTCCTCTGCGCGCGGTGCGCGTTCCGAGCCTTTTTGGGCTTTGTTAAATGCATCGTAGGAGTTCCGTCGCCCTCCTGTGGAAATATTACGTGAGGGCCACGCTCCGAATCCTTTTACTTTCATGGCGCTGCCTCCACTCTAATCATTCTTCGCCATCTATTACTGTGTAACCGAGCTTGATATCGTTCTTTTCAAAAAGGAGCTTGAACTCAAGGAACAAAGCGCGTTCGATCTCGTACTTGTCCTCTTCCTTACAGCCGCCGACGATCAGGAGATTCTGGACGCCCTTATCGGTAATACCGCAGATACCGAGATACAGAGGATCGCCGATAAGTCTGGGATATTTCTCATGCATATATGACCAGTCAGTGTTCTTACAGATCGCCTCTACGCGATCAATGGACTCCTCCGGAGCCAAGGGAATTGTGATCGCCGCGGCGGACTGTCTGTCGGTCAGGTTGACCAGAGATCCGATCGAAGAGTTGCGCACGGTCAGAACGTCGTTGCCGACGTCCGCGATCTTTGTGGAACGGATACCGATCGACAATACCGTACCGCGGAAGCCGTCCAGCACGATGATGTCGCCGACGTCAAAAAGATGCTCCGCGATGATGAAGATACCCGCTACGATATCCTCGATCAGCGAGGTCACGCCGAGACCGATGATCAGCGTCAAGATTCCCAGACCGGCAAGGATCTCCGCCGTATCAACGCCGCACGCGTTGAGGATCACAAATATCAATACAATGTAAGTAACATACTTGACAAGATTTCCGAGCAGCTCGATCAAAGCGACGCCGCTCTTCTTGCTCTCTACTCTCTTTTGGGCTACTCTGCCGATGATAAAGCGGATGATAAAGCTGGCGCAAAGCACTAAGATACCTATGCTGACGGCACGGATAATCGTGTTGGGATTTTCAGCGCCCGAAAAGGGATTCAGGCTGTCCATAAAATCCTTCGGCAGGAAAAATCCGCCAAATAATAACGCCAGGATATAAACGACCGAGACAACGCCTAGTACGATACGAAGTATCAGCGTACCGGTTTTTAGCTTCGGCTTTTCTTTTTTTTCTTTTTGGGGTTGCTTGTTTCCACTGCCATGGAGCCTTTCCATATCTTCTTTAGATATTTTTACCTGAACATGACCTTCACTCATTTTGTATCCTCCTGTTAATTATTTTATGATGAATGGCGTTGTTATTGTGTTCTCAGCGCCGTCTGTCCATGTGATCGTCATAGAATATGTTCCCTTGGGAATCCCCGAGAAGGAGATATCGCTGAGAGATACGTTATTCAACTCAAATGTTTCTCCGGTGGCATCCTTTGTGAGCTTCACCGATACGTTACCCGAAAAGCTGCCGAGCGACATCTCGCTCTTCACGCTGTAATACGGCTTATATCCGATCGCGTATGTAGAGATGCTGTCGGTATAAATGTATACAATACCGCTTTGCTGATCGACGCGATAGGTTCCCACTGCTTTGCTGTCGCTTTGAGTCAGCGTATCAACGCCTGAGCTGCTGTTGTTATAAACGGCTAACTCACTCTTGTTAGTGAAAGAACAAGGAATAGCGATCTCTAAAACGCCCTGTGTAGCATCCAGCAAGGTAGTTTGAGAGTCAACGGTTTTTTCGACCTTGAAGTCATAGAATCTGAAATTCTTGTCCGGAGCGTAGTCGCTGATTGCCGTCGATCCATCGGTTTCGCTTCCTGAGAGCATTCTTACCGTCATCTTAACGGTAACGTTCTGACTAGCGGGAACAGACTCTTGATCTCTGATGAGCGCAGCCTCTTGAGAAAGACCGCCGACAACTATGTCGCTGTCCGAATCGACAACATCGAGCAAGGAATCCGTATCAGAATCAAGCACGCTTACGTTATAAGTCGTTTGGTCGGCTACATCCACCATTTCGGTAACCGTCGCTTCACCGGATTTGACAACGATATTATAGATTCCGGCAGGTACCGTGAAGTAATAGGAACCATCTGAACCGGATATGATCTCATCAATTACCTTGCCGCCGATCATCAGACTGACCGTCGCGTTGCTGACAGGATTATTATTCTTGTCAGCGATACCGCCACTGACCGTTCCCCAGCCTTGATCAGCCATCGTGATTTTCACATAAGTGGGAGAAAGGTCGTTATGGTTGGAATCTCCCTTGACTTTGTACCAGATATAATAATTTCCTATGTCTTTGCCGACAGGCAGCGCTGTCTTGTACTGATTATCATCGGGAGATGTTTTGTAATCCTTACCGATCGCATAATACAAAGTGCCTCCGTCGACCGAGCCCGCGGCGATGAGTTCCTGCTCGGAGTCGTTATAAACGAGCTCACTCTTTGCATGAGGAGCGGTCGTTATGACAGCGTCAACAGGATCAACTGTCAAATAACCATCCGTCACCAAGAACACCACATTTTCAAAATTGCTGTTTGTGTTCTCAAACCGTGCCGCCTCAAGCCCCATTATCGTGGTACCGACGTCGGTTCTTTCAGCTTTTGGTAAGCCGATAACGCTGAAGTCCTTTGTGACATCATACAGTTCTGTATCTGCAACAGCATCATAGCCTGTCACGCGGTGTGATGTGCCGTCATAATCAACGGTACCGGTGTGTCCGGTGATAGTAACAGTCACGTTGATAGGATCGATCTTAACGACCGCGGAACCGTATACAGAAGTACGCTTATCCATAGCCGCTTCATAGTAGACTGTATATGTGCCAGCGTCGGTATAGGTCGGATTATCCGACAGCGTATAGCTGCCCTCACTTGTTCCGTATTTTATCTCGGCGCCGTCGGGAGCGGAAACAGTAATGCTGTGCGTCGCGCCGTCATAATCGCCCTCAAAACCCTCAGCCGAAACATCGGGAACATCGGGATATCTTAAGCAAGCCTCGCCGCTGTCGTCAAGGTCGACGATGTAATCGTCGTTGTCACTGGTAAAATACTTTGACGGATCGGCTTCGCCCATATTGTCATTCCAGCCGACGGTAAACGAGGCGGTTTTTGCCATCGTAATGCCTATTTCCGCGTCTTCGGTAAGCGAACCGTTTATCATAAACGTAGCGTCTGTATTCAGATAAAGGTTATTATTGATATTATCCTTGATGACCGGATCGCCGGAGAGCTTGAATTTTTCGCCTTGACCGCCGTAATAGATGCCGCTGCCGCCTGCACCGGCAGTATTGCGGATAACAGAGCCACCCGTCAGCTCAAACGGACCGGCTAATTGTATGCCGCCGCCATAGCTGCCGCAATAGTTGTCGGATATCACGCCGCCGGTCATCGTCATTTTGCCCTGACCGCCGCCGGGTACATAGGTGGTGACGCCGCCGCCGTTTCCGGTCGCTTTGTTGAAGGCGATCGTTCCGTCATTCATCGTAAAGGTTCCGCTGTTGCGAACACCTGCGCCGGAATTGTTCTGAATGAAGTTGCCGACGATGCTGCCGCCGTTCATCACGAAGGTTCCCCAGTTGAACACGCCGGCTCCGCATTTATCATGGCTGCCCGAATTATTGATATAACCGCCGGTAAGATAACCACCCGTTACCTTGATCACGCCGCTGCCGTCGCTGACAGACGCTTCTCCGCTGTCGCTTACGGCTGTTCCGCGATAGTTCGAAAGCGTGATATAATGAACCCTGTCAGGATCGCTGTCGTTGAGCTCCAGCGACGCGTTTTGGTTGATCGTAAGAACTCTGGCGTTGCCCGTCATCAAGATACCGTGACCGTTGAGGTCGAGCGTATGCTCGCCGGAGGGTACGGTGATCGTGGTGTCGATAGAGACATCATCCAACAGCTTGAGCGTACTGCCGGCTGTCCATGCACTGACCGCGTCGGAGACAGAAACATAATCTGTCGTAGTTTCTCCGCTGATGATGCTCGCGGCCGGTTCCTTCCACTGTGCATAGAGGGTGAGATCGCCGGTCAGTGTCACGGAGGCTTTGTCAGAGTATCCCGTGCCGCTGCCGTCCTTTTCGGTATTCCAGCCTGCAAAGGCATAGCCATCACGGGTAAATGTATTCTTGTTCAGCGTTGCGTTTGTCGCCGTAACAAGCTGCGGATCCATCGTACCCTTGCCTTCGTTTGCGTCAAAGGTGATGTAGAGATCGCCAAGGTCGCTGCTGCCGGTGACAGCCGCCTCGCCGTTCTTGCGGATGATCTTGACGCCGCTGACGCTGTCGTCGACCTTGAAATAGTCCGCGGGATGGGCAGTGCCCATGTATTGATTCCAATTCTTAGTGAACACGAAGGTCTGACCATTCGCCAGATCGCCCCAGCGGTAAATCGGGGAAATCGTAAGCTTCGGCGTACCCGTGTCATTGGTAAGTTCACCGTCCAACTCGATGGTTTGGATGCCGGAGCCGTTGTTATCCAGATTGATGTGTGTATTCGGCGAGCTTGTGCCGCTCGTCTTCCAATCGCCGTGAACGGTCGGGTTGCCGGACAGCAGGAGAGCGCCGACATAATTCACTGACGCCTCGCCGTCCTTATCCGCTGTCCATGTGGAAATGTTGTCGATGATCTGAACGTCGCCGCCGATCCTGAAGACCGCCGAGCTGCTTCTTCCCGCCCAGATTGCACTGCCGAATCGGTCGGTTTGGTTATTCTTTATCACACCGCCGGTAATGACGACCGTGGTGTCAGAGGCATCGGCGCCAACGCCGCCGCCGACATAGGAGGTGTTATCGGAGATCTCGCCGCCCTCCATGTAGAACGCGCCGCCGTTTTTCACGTGAATACCGCCGCCGCAATTTCCGATACCGTTGTAGGTGTTCGCGTTGCCGCTGATCGCGCCGCCCTTGAGCGTGAGCTTGCCGCCGTCGACCGTGACGCCGCCGCCGAAGTTCTGTCCAACGCTGCCGCCGGTGATTTTGCCGTCTTTACCTGTGGTATCGTCGATCGTCAGATCAGCGCCGCTGCCGACGGTGATAACGCTGTAGCCCGTCGATCCAGCCTTGAGCGTGTGACCGTTCAGGTCAAGGATATGCTCGCCTGTAGGTACGGTGATCGTGACGCCGGTTGTAATATCATCCAACAGCTTGAGCGTACTGCCTGCTGTCCACGCGTTCACCGCGTCGGTGACAGAGCTGTACTTTGTTGTGGTTTCGCCGCTGATGATGCTTGCTACGGGAGGAGGAGCGATCTCCAGCTCGCCGCTGTCATTCAGGATAACCGCATAATTGCTGTCGTCGCTGGTGAAATACTTTGACGGATCGGCGTCGCCCATGATGTTTTTCCAGCCGACTGTAAACTCGGCAGGAGTATTCATCAAAACATGGATATCCGCCTCTTCAGTGAGCGAACCGTTTATCATGAATGTTGCGTTCGCACCCAGATAAAGGTCATCGTTATTACTATTATCCTTGATCACCGGATTGCCGGAAAGCTTGAATCTATCGTTTTTACCGTCGTAGAATACGCCGCTGCCGCCTGCACCGGCAGTATTGCGGACAACAGAGCCTCCTGTCATCTCAATCGGACCGGCTATTTGTATGCCGCCGCCATAGTTGCCGCAATAGTTGTCGGATATCTCGCCGCCGTTCATCGTCATCTTGCCCTGACTGCCGCCGGGTACATAGGTGGTGACGCCGCCGCCGTTTCCGGAAGCGTAGTTGAAGGCGATCGTTCCGCCGTTCATCGTAAAGTATCCGCTGTTGCGAATAGCACCGCCCGAATTGTTATACAAGGTGTTGCCGACGATGCTGCCTCCGTTCATCACGAAGGTTCCCCAGTTGTACACACCGGCTCCGCATCTATCGTGGCTGCCGGAATTATTACGGTAACCGCCGGTAAGATAACCTCCCGTAACCTTAATAACACCGTTGCCGTTGCTGACAGATTCTTCTCCGCTGTCGCTTACAGCTGTTCCGCGATAGTTTGTAAGAGTGATATAATGGATCCTGTCAGGATCGCTGTCGTTGAGCTCCAACGACGCGCCTTGGTTGATCGTAACAACTCTGTCGTTACCCGTCATCAAGATACCGTAACCATTGAGGTCAAGCGTATGCTCGCCGGAGGGTACGGTGATGGTGCTGCCTGTGGTGACGTCCGTCAGCAGCTTGAGGGTGCTGCCCTGCGTCCACGCGTTCACCGCGTCGGAGAGGGAGCCGTAATTCGTCGTGGTATCTCCGTTGATAACGCTTGCCACGGGAGGAACACCGATCTCCGCTTCGCCGTTACCATTCAGGAAAACCTGATAATTATTGTCGTCGCTCGTGAAATACTTTGACGGATCGGCTTCGCCCATCTTGTCATTCCAGCCGCTTGTAACTACTCCTGTATTGACCTGCAAAGTCACGCCGACAGAAGCATCCTTCTCAACTGTATCGTCAACGGTTATTATAGGTCCGCCGCTGCGAACGAACACGTTGTTCCGGGTTGTTCCGTCGCTCTGATAGTTATCCTTTATATGCGGAGATCCGGAAAAATGGAATTGAGCGCCGCTAGGTACGTGGATTCCTCCGCCTTTCCACATATTACCGTTCATGGCAGTAAGCATGTTTTCAGTAACATTACCGCCGCACATATACAATCTGCCGTTTTTTTCAAGTTCTATTCCGCCGCCGCCTGAGTTTGCGGTATTATTGGAAATGATACTTGTATCATATATATAGACATTGCCGTATATTCCTATACCGCCGCCCCAGTTGGCAGTATTATAAGATATTGCGCCGCCGTACATCTTAAAGTTATCGACACTTGACGCGCTCTGACCGGTACCGGAAACACTAACGCCGCCACCGTGGCTCGTAGCGGTATTTCCGATAATTGTGCCGCCGTACATATTGAATTTTCCGTCTATTGCAACGCGCACGCCGCCACCATAGGGATTGGCATTACCGCCGGTGATGTAGCCACCGCTGACGGTATAGTTACCGCTTGTCTCGTTAAGCGTGGCAAGTCCGGCGCCGTCGGGTACGTCGAATTTATGTGTTCTTGTCTGATCAGAGTCAGTCAGATCGAGTACTGCTCCGCTGCCGACGCTGATAACCGAGCCGCTGCCGGTCATTTTGATTCCATGACCGTTGAGGTCAAGCGTATGCTCGCCTGAGGGCACGGTGATCGTGGCGCCGTTCGAGACGTCAGCCATCAGCTTGAGGGTGCTGCCCTGCGTCCAGTTGGAGCCGTCTGCCGCGGTATTGATGTTGTCAAAGTAGCTGACAGCGCCGTCTTTTTCCACCTGCGCCGCGAGGAGCTTGACCTGTCCGTCGCCGGTGGTCTGGATCGGGCTGCCGCCGCCGCCGAAGGTCGTGGTGTAGAAATCATTGATAAGCGTGGCTGTGCCCTGTCCGTTTGCGAAAGCGACCGGATAGAACGCCGCGCTGGTGTTATAGGTTCCGGCAAAGACGCAGTCCTTGAAAGAGGCGTTGAACCTTGCGCCGTTGCCCAGACCGCCCCAGCCGATCATGCCGCCCTGGATATTGCTCGCGTTCAGGCTGCCGTCGAACACGACATTTTCCATCGTGATATCGGCGCTGTGGGCGTGACCGACGATACCGGCGACATGAGAAGGACAGCTGATAGCCGTGCTCACGGTGACGTTCTGGATCGTCAGATAGCTTGCGTCATAGATCGATCTGCCTTTTGACGCGGCGACCAAGCCCGTCGCGTGGTTCGCGCCGGATTTAACGGTACCGGTTACATGAAGGTTCTTGATCGTCGCATTATGCGCAATAGCAAACGGCGCCGCGCCAAAGCCCGATTCATCGATATTGACATTCAGTTCATGACCGCCGCCGTCGAAGGTACCGGAGAAATAATTGTCATTACTGTCGGTAGAGGAATCCGGACGGTTGCCGAGTACGGTCGACACGCTGATATCATCAGTCATCTTGAAAAACTTTCCGCTGTAATCCGTGCCGCTGCTGTTGATGCTCTCGCTCAGCGCGTCCCAATCGTCGGAGGACGCGATGATATAAGGACTCTCTTCAGTACCGTCGCCGTCTAATATATTAGCTCCCGTCTGTGCGAGATCGTCATCTTTCTCACGTCGTGTCGGTTCCGCTTCATCCGGCTCGGTTTCATTCGGTCGTGCTTCATCCGGCGTAGCCGTATCCTCCGACGTCGCCATATTCTCCAATGTTACCGCCTGTCCTGTCAGCGCAAGAGTATCAAACGGCAACAGAATAATGGTCATGACCAAAATCAATGCCAACATCGTCCTGAATTCAAATCTCTGTTTTTTCATATGAACCGCCACAACCTTTCTTGTCAGCGCATAGGTTATCAAAACTCATTATACCTTTTATCAAACAAGGTAAGGGAAATTATAAAAAACAAAAAGCACAAACGCAGTTATACTACGTCTGTGCTGAATCACATATATTTTTTGTTGCACGGGAAATAGACAGAGTTAATAATGTGCTCTGTGCTGTGCTGTGCTGTGCTGTGCTGTGCTGTGCTGTGCTGTGCTGTGCTGTGCTGTGCTGTGCTGTGCTGTGCTGTGCTGTGCTGTGCTGTGCAAGTATAGCGCATCGTCATAGCTGTGTCAAGCCCCTTTTTACATTGCATTATATTCTATTTTATTGTAGCATTAGTTTGCCCAAAAATCAAGAAAAAATGCAATAATAACCAAAAAATACTCTCGACAATTCTTGACCACAATTCTGACCACAACAGAAAAATACACGATCGCGCCGCAGAGCAGCGGACGGATAATCTTCATCACAGCGCCGCAATAAAGCAAACTAAACAGCGCCGAACGTACGCATTTTACACGATTTTTCTCAGCCGCTCGGCGCTACGAACCAAAAGGTCTAAGGCGAGCGAGAGCGCAGAAGAAGCGCATCTGTTCGCCGGATGGCAATAAACGCGGTAGGCGCTTTCAACTCGCAGAAACATACTTCCAGCGTACAAAAAACACACCATCGAACGTTGTCAGTGGTGTGTTTGATATTAACTGTTATTGAATAATTACTTAAGATCAAGCTCATAGTAGTAGTCCGTATAAGTCTCGAAGAGATACCACTTATCGCCGACTTTAATATAGTGTTCGCGCATAGTATCCGCAACTTGTCCAGAGGAACCCGATGCTTTCCAGTCATAAATTACAAGGCAAATATCTTCGATCTTATCGGTGTCATTATAGGAGGCAGCCAGAGCTGATCTGAGGCTTTGGAGCTTTTCTTCAGACAGTTCATTTTTATTGATATCAACGTTGCTGAAGGTCACCTGTGTATCATCACCGTACTGACCTCTGAGGAGATCGATCATTGAGGCGCAGTGAGCGCTGTACTCTATCGTTCTTTTGTCCGCTTCGTTCTTCGCGAAGACATATTCATATGTGAGGACAGCGATGCCATCATCACTCGGATTCGGAGCTTTGTACAGTTCTTCGAGCTTGCCGACCAGTTCCTCGGGCGAGTTCGCGCCATAGCTGCTGCTCAGTACATTATTATTTCCGCATGCGGAGAAGATGAATAACAGTATACAAACCAGCATTATGATGAACGATCTTTTCATAAACACACACCTCTTAAAAGCTGTAATGATCCGATAAACATATCGTACCATATCCGTGCCCTGGTTGCAACAGATATTTACTATTATTTCGCACAAAACCGCCCTGTTCCACGGGCCTGTTCAGGCTACCGGTAAATCAGGGCGGCTGTTGTTTTTTATAGTCCGACCGTTTTTCAAGGGCTTGCGTTTAGGCGGTCGATCAGGGATCGTTTTGTCAGGTCACCGGTTTTCCTATCTTGTTATTCGACGGCAAACTGGCCAGCCATCTTTGGATATAGGTGGCGTCGAGGATGCTCAGTTCTCCGTTCCCGTCGGTATCGGACGCTTTTTCAATAAACGGTTTGCGATTATCTAACCAGGCGAGCTTTCGCTGGATATAGGTCGCATCGATGATCGTTATCTCGCCGTCGCCGTCCACATCTCCGAGGATGACGGGAACCAAGTCCTGCACGTTGAAGGTATAGCTGACCCTGTAGCGGGTATCCGATATCCGGTCCAAGTCGGCACGGCGGCCGTTCACATAGCCCTCCATACTCATCGACGGCATGAATTCGTTCAGATCGGGATCGGTGATATCCACAAGTAAACGCACGGTGTAGTCATCGCCTTCAGTAAAATAATTATCAGACTGAGGGCTGTACGCTCCGTAGTTATCCTCCCACATCACGCCGCTCTCATATGTGCCGTTGTTGTAGTCCGCTACATGATAGCCCGCACCGTCCGGAGTCTCAGCTTCATATTTGATTATGTCACCCACCTTAGGCTCGGGAATAGTGATATCTATCTGATCGATCTGGATCACTTCCGGCACTGTGAAGGTATAAATGACGCAGTAGCCGGATTCACCGTAATCGGTGACCTTTTCGGCGGCAGAACCGTTCACGGTCGCGGCGAGCTCATAATAATCCGCAAAGACATACCCTTCATTGGGTTTGATCATGACACAAATAGTGTAGGTCGCTCCTTGCTCAAAGACGCCCGGGTTCGCCGGCGACAGTATTTTGCTGCCTTTATACCATAACACGCCATTTTGCCATGATCCCGTAGTATTATCCGATACCGCGTAAAGAGCGTGAGTGGGAACATTCGCATGATAAGTGATCGCAGAACCCGCCTGAGGCTTGGCGTCGGTGCTGACGCTAACAGAATCGATCATCCCGTTCTCAGCGCAAAGGGCGTAGATATCCGCCGTCAGCGCGTTGATGGTGATCGTGCTTCCTGCTTTGTACGTCTTGCCGTCATACCACCATTCGGTGAAGCGTATACCATTGGGCAGCGTCGCGGTATATTCGGGCAGGGTATAGGTTGAACTCCCCTTTCGTGTTTCGTTTGAAAGTTTACTGCCGGTTATACTGTACAGATTCACGGTACAGTCGGTCACTGACGGCTCGTTGACGTTCACCGTCAGGTCCATTTTGCGGCAATCACCTTGGCAATTATACAGCTTAAAACTCACGGTATATTTACCGGTTGCGGTCGGGGTTCCGATGATACACAGACCCCGGTCATAGCTGTAGGCCGGGCGTACCCCGTCGGGGAGAGAGCCGCTCACGACCTCGATGCGAAAAGAACCGATGCGGCCGAGCGATATGATCCCTTTGAGACCCTTCGCCATTGTAACGGTCTTGCTCTGGACAGTAGATGTCGTTTTCGGGCTCACCAGAATATTGATCGTACAGTGGTAGCGCACGCCGTTTTTTGTGACGATGTCATAGAGTGAGGTGTATGTCCCAGCCAAAATAGGATACGCAACCGTTTTGCCGGTGTTAGGATCGATCCGGGTTTCTGTCTCGATATGCAGTCCTCTGTCAGCCAGCTTCGCGGTCATCATAGGGGGAATCTCTCCGCTGATCCTCGTGCACGAGAAGTAATCGGAGCCGGGATTGATATCTGTGCTGAAGATATCACCGGATGTGAAGGAGTAGCTATAGGTCTTGTCCGTATTCTGATTTTTGACGACAGCAATGTCGACTTGCAGGGTATAGCTGCTGCCGCCACAGGTGAGTTGATAGGTCGCGCTGCGGGCGCCGACAGCGGTCGGCGTGCCGCGGAAGTACAGCTCATCCTTGCTCCAAAAGAGATTCATCCCTGCCGGCAGGGAGCCGCTGAGCAGTCTTACATCAGTGAAGTCCGGCGCGAAGGGGAAAGTACAATCGATCCGCTGCAGAAGGTCAACGTTGAGTACGCTGCGCTTGACAAAAGACGTCGGATTCTTCGATGGCAGACACCATGACGAGATCACCGTTTGGGTACCGTTGACGCTGTACTGTCCCGGATAGGGTGTATTGTCGGCTGCAAAAACCGGGAATGCGACGCCGGTAGATATCGCAATGCTATAATCCACCTGTTTGAATACCGGATCCCAGTCGCAGCCAGCCTGCTGCTTCATATAGCGAGCGGCGGTGCTCACAGTGGCGCCGGTCAAGAGAGATTCAAAGAAGTAGTCGCAATAGAGCCCTCCGCCATAGGCGGAAACCGGTTTTGAATAGCCGAGGACGACGCCGACGCCCTTGTTCATCAGCGGCTTGCACAGCCCGTCGGTCGCCATTGTCATGCAGGAATCCATCCACAGCAGGTTGTTGGGTGCCTGCTGATCCATATGATTCGCGATCGCGGTTCCGTCAACATAATATACAGTGTTTGAATCAGCCTGCGTTGAGGTGCCGCCGTTAAACGCATGGCGATAACGGCCGTAATTACCGATGACCCATTTGGTATCATCGGAGCTGATCCCCGTACCGCTTGTCAGGGTGAGATAGGATGTGTTTGACATCCTCGTATCGTACATAGCGCCGTTTCGGTCGACGTTGCCGTGGGTGTACATGAGGATAACGGCGCAGCTCTCCAGCGCGTCGGCAATCGCATCGATGGATGCGTTGCTGTTGTTATAGGTTTTATAGCTGCCGCCGGTGACGGAAGCGAGGTCGGCAAGCAGAGCGGTGTCATTCCCCCAGTTGTCGCCGCTGTAGTTATAATAGGGCGCAAAGAGGGCGATATTCTTCGCCGTGGAACTGTTCGCGGCGACTTCGGCAAGGTTACTGTCCGCGCCGGTCGGGGCAAGCTCCGAAGGCTCCCTTTGGCAAAGTGAGCTGTCGTCGTCAGACGACAGAGGGATTGTATCAGTATCGCCGTTGGCGACCGTCAGACCATCCGTGTCGCTTCGGCTGTTTACCTCGGCGCGCAGACAGGGCGACCAGCCATGCGCCATGCCGTCGGGGGTGTCCCAGTAGATGGCGCTGCCCTCGCATACCAGCGACCCATCGACATACTCATCCGACGAGGTGACTATCGCCTCGACCTCGTCAAAGAGAGCGGAATAATCCTCGGGCTGCGCGTTCTCGGGCAGCCGATCCTGTTCCAGCGCAGTGATATCCGCCCAGATCGTGTCACCGTGCGGCAGTTCTTTGTCCAGACACGCAACGTCCGCGAGGTCAAACTCCACGCCGGTATCAGCGTATTTGTCCGCCTCAACCGCAAAAACGGTCATCGGCAGAGCTGAGAATAGTATGATAAATACCAGTATGAGGGATAATAGTTTTTTCAAATGAATTCCTCCTTATCTCACTACTACAGCCGATATAAATGGACATAATTCATAATAATTATATCATAACTGCTGTCGATTTACAATATCGAAATCAATAATACAAACACGCCATAAGCGCCGCTCATCGTCCGCCGAAACTTTTTGTGTTTTTCTTATGGTATATAGCCAAACCATAACAAAACCGCCCTGCTCTTCACTGACGAAGAACAGGGCGGTTGTTGTATTATTCATATCAGCTGATCAGAGTACCTATATCATCAGGGCATGAGAGCTGCGCGAGATATCGCTGGATCGCTGTGGCGTCGCCTATGGTTATCTCTTGGTCGCTGTCGGCGTCGGCGGCCGCTTCGTTGAACGATTTGGTCGGGAGCTTAGCCAGCCAACGCTGGATAGCGGTCGCGTCGACTATGGATATCTCGCCGTCGCCGTCGGTATCACCCAGCATGAACATCGGAGCTACGCCTTCGATAAATGTGAACCCATTATCCTTCGCGTACTTCTCAGCCGCTGAGTCCTTCTCACCGTAGATGGTGAAGCCCGCGATCTTTTTGTGACCGTCGTATCCTAATGCCACGCTGCCGATGCTGGTAACGCTCGAGGGGACAGTGACTCTCAGCAGTTCTGGGCAATTGTTGAACGCATATTCATCTATGGTCTTGACGCTGTCGGGTATGACTGCGCTCTTGATCCCGGTACATTGATAGAACGCGTATTTGCCGATATACTGGACGCCGCCGGGGATGATGACGCTCTTGAGGCTGCGGCAGCTGTAGAATGTGGATTTATCTATGGACATCACGCCTTCGGGGATGTTCACCTTTTCGAGATTATGGCAGGCATAAAACGCGTATTCGCCGATCCTTTTCACACTGCTGGGGATATTGACGCTCTGCAGCGCGGTGCTGAAGTGGAACGCGCGCTCTCCGATATTGGTGATGCTGTCGGGCAAAGTCACCTTCTTGAGATAATAGCATTCTGCCAGCGCGTTCTTACCGATATAGGTCACTCCGTTCTTGACGACCGCTTCGGTAAAGTTCTTATAACGCCACGGGGATCGGGTCTCTGCCGCTGAGTTGTCATAGTCGCCCATCATACCGCTGCCGCTGATGGTCAGCACAGAGTCGCTGAGCGTCCATGTGCAGTCGCCTGTGGTGCCGCTCGTGACATCTCCTACCTCGGCGAGATCGCTCTCCTCAGCCGATACGCCGAACGGCATAACGGTAAAGATACCGAGCATCACTAAAATACATATGAGTACTGATAGAGCTTTTTTCATCATGCATCCCTGCCTTTACATATTACGCTGTTATCGTAACATATCTACAGGGTTTTTGCAATAAAGATCAGCAGAAAACAGAAATATATAATCAAGGATAACGCAATATAATAACCTCCGTTCGGACGGATCCGAGCGGAGGTAGTTTATTTGCTTATGAATTTGATCAGCTATATCAGTCGGGCTTAGCAGGAGGATTATCGCTGCCGTTGCCGCCGGGCATATCGGGAGGCGTGCCGCCACCTCCGCCGTTGCCGGAGGAGCTTGCGGTGAACTCGATCGCCTCGCCGCTTACAGCGGTGCCGGCTGTATAGGCTTCGCCATTCACATACAGAGTATGACCGTTGAGGTCGATGCTGTCAGCATCGCAGGTCAGCGAGGTGATGTAGCTGTCGCCGGTGAGCACCCATGTGGAGCCGCCGCTGAGCTCTACATATACATCGCCTGCGGAACCGTCGCTGTTGATCGCGCCGTTGAAGGCGGAACCGTTCTTGAGATACAGGTTGAGCACGCTGATATCGTCGACGATCATATCGCCGTTGATGGTCTGTCCAGATGCGTTGAGGTTGACCTGACCGCCGTTCGAGCCTTCGCTGCCCCAGCCTGCCGCCGCAGCGCGCAGGAAGTAACCGTCGGTGTCGTTGTTGACGATCGTCGCGCCGCTCAGAGATATCTCGGTAGTGGTATTGTTAACGAAGAAGACGTCGCCGTTCTTATTGGTGAGGCTGCCGCCGTTCATGGTGAAGGATGAGGTGCCCTCAGCCGCGTCGCCGGACATGGACTGATAGATCATGACTGCCTGATACCAGTCGGATTTGTCGCTGTTCTTGGTGTTGTTATCCGCGGTGAGTGTGACGTTGTTGAGAGTTACGCTGTTCTTGCCCTCTACTACTACGCCCTGCGAGGCGGTGGATGTCAGCACCGCGTTATCAACCGTGATATCTGCGGTGGAGTAGATGACCGGTGAGCCTGTGCCGGAGGTGGTGTAGTAGCCGCCGGATACATTGACGTCGCCGCCTCCGCGGTCGGATCGGATAGCCGCAGATGATCTGCCTGAGGTCTCGATCGTCAGATCGGTGGCGTTCATCGTGCCGCCGCCCGTTGTCATAAGACCGCCGGAGCAGTTGCCGGATGTCTTGATGTAGCTGTTGCTGATATTGACGGTAGTGCCTTCGCCGTAGCTGAATACGGCGTTCGCGTGGGTGCCGTCGGTGGTGATGACCATGTCGCTGAGGTTCAGCGTGCCGCCGTTAGTCGCGAAGATCGCAGCGTTATCACCGTAGAAGTCGGCTTCATCATTCTGAGAGCTGTCACCTGTTTTTACGACCTTGGTATTGGAGTAGTCAAGGCTCTCGCCGTCAGCGGCGATCGCATGCTCGCCGTCCGCTGAGTTCTCGATAGTGTCGGTTATGCCGATATCCGTTTCGCTCAGCTTTTTGACTGCGGCTTCGGTCGCCTCAGACGCTTCTGTCGCGGTCGCCTCGGTCGCTACTGTTGTCTCTGCGGCAGTTTCTTCGGTATTATCGGTATTACCGCCGCATGCCGACAGCGAGATCAGCATGATAGCCGATAGCGCCATGGCGATGAGTTTCATTATCATTGATTTGCGTTTCATAATATTTCCTCCGTTCTGATGTGTTACGGGAGCTTTTGCTCCGCTGTGTTCATCTTATGACCATAGGATACATCGCGTATCTGTCAGTTATTTGAACGCAGTGTGAAAAGCATGTGAAATCCATTGTGATATATACTAAATATATTCTCGGCAGTGTCAATGATCCGTTGCGATACATTAAATATATTACTCCGGCAGTTTTCACATACTTTTCACATAATCCACACACAGATGACATATTGACAGGTTATATTATCAGTGTAAAATATGTTTAGGAGTGATCTTCATGAAAAGGCACAACAGATTCTTTGCACTATTAACGGCAATAATATTCATCGTCACGGCGGTAGCTTCTGCGATATCTGTCAGCGCGACTGAGACAGATACATCGGGCAACAGTGATGTTCTGCTGCTGGGTGATGCTGATCTGGACGGTTCGGTCGCTATCGTCGATGCGACCCGAGTGCAGCGGCATCTGGCGCTGCTCACCTCGATGACCGGCGACGCGCTGATTACAGGTGACGCAGACCTGGACGGTGAGATAACCGTCCTCGACGCGACGACAATACAGAGATGGCTGGCTAATCTCGAGGTAAATACTCCCGTAGGCGAGCCTATCACAGATGAGAGCCCGACTGAGACGCCTACCGAGGCTCCCACCGAAGCGCCGACTGCGGCTCCCACAGAGGCTCCCACCGAAGCGCCGACTGTATCTCCTACAGATGCTCCCACCGAGGCTCCTACCACTGAGGTCACCGGAGATGAGTGGAAGGAGAACACCGGCACGATAGCCCTCTCCGACAGCGGTATCACCGTGACAGGTACAGGCGCGTATGTCGACGGCAACACGGTCATCATCACCGAGGGCGGCGACTGGGAGGTCACCGGAACCTGCTCCGACGGTATGATATATATCAACACCGGCGAGGAAAAGGATGTAAACGATAAGGTGAAGCTCAGACTCAACGGAATGAGCCTGACTAATCCCGACGGCCCTGCCATTTACTTTGACCGTACTCAAAAGTCATTCATCACTATCGAGAGCGGTACTACCAACACCGTGACCGACGGCTCGAGCTATACAAAGACCGTTGAAGAGCATACTATCGACGGTGTTGTATACAGTATCGACGCTTCACAGGCAAAGGGAGCTATCCATACCGACGACACCCTTGAGGTCAAGGGCAAAGGTACTCTGAACGTCAACGGCAATTATAAGCACGGTATAGCTACCGACGATGATATATCTATCGAGAACGGCGTTATCAATATAACATCCGTCAAGGATGGTATCCACGCCAACGACGACATCACCCTAAACGGCAAGAATATCGAGATCACCATCAATACTCAGGCGGACGGGCTGGACAGCGAAGGCACCCTGAACCTCGTGTTGGTCAAAAAGCTGACCGTAACAGGAGCAGGCAAAGCTATCAAGGCTGACGGAGATATTGTCATCACAGACGGCGTATATGTCGCCGATACCACCGACGACTGCATAAACGGCAACGCCGCTGTGACTATCAACGGCGGAGCATTCACCCTCAGCTCCGGCGACGACGGCATCACAGCCGTGACCGACCTGAATATCACCGGCGGTACCGTGAACATCACTAACGCTGTCGGCAAGGGCATAAAGAGCGACGGCGACATCAATATCAGCGGCGGAACTATCACCGTTAACTCTACCGATGACTGTATCAACGGCAACGCTGCGGTCAACCTCACCGGAGGCACATATGACCTTACCTCGGGTGACGATGCGGTAACAGCGGCGTCGACACTGACAACAGAGAATATCGAGCTGACCGCAAAGACCACCGGCAAGGGTATCAAGGCGGAGTCGGATCTGTATGTCAACAGCGGCACATATACCATCGATTCCGGCGATGACAGTATTCACTGCAACGGCAATATCAATATCAAGAACGGCAGTTTCACGCTCACTTCCGGCGATGACGGCGTGCATGCCGATACTACCCTCACCATAGATAACGGCACTATCATCATCACCAAGAGCTATGAAGGTCTCGAGGGCAACGACGTCATCATCAACGGCGGCGTCATCAGCGTGACCGCATCCGACGATGGTATCAACGCCGCAGGCGGACAGGATCAGAGCTCGCAGGGCGGCAGACCCGGCCAGAATCCGTTCCAGCCCGGAGCATCGTCTAACAGCTCTATTACGATAAACGGCGGCGAGGTCTATGTGGTTGCATCCGGCGATGGTGTAGATTCCAACGGAGCACTGAGCTTCAACGGCGGCATCGTCGTAGTACAGGGTCCGCAGACCGGCGGAAACTTCGCTGTCGACGCAGACAGCACAGTCGGCTTCAACGGCGGCACGGTGGTAGCTCTCGCCTCATCCAACGCAATGTGGGAGGATATCACCAACAAGTCAGGCAACTCTGTATATAACAAGAGTGCAGGCAGCGTCACCAAGGGCTCCACAGTATGTATCACCGACAGCAGCGGCAACGTTCTGGCGGCGGTCAAGAGCCAGCTCTCCGGCAACATCGGTATACTGTTCTATCAGAGCGGCGCGACCCTCTCGAGCGCTAAGTTCGTGGTCGGCGGCACATACAGCGGCACGCTGAACAGCTATGGCTACGGCACCGGCGGTACGGTATCCGGCGGCACAACAACATCGCCGTCCACATCATCCGGCGGCGGAAATCAGCCCAGCGGTCCCGGCGGCAGATGGTAAGTAAATATATAATGAGAAGCCCTCTCGCGAGGGCTTCTTTTAATCTGCTTATTTAGTTTGAATCATTTGCTACGGCTCAATCATCCATCGCTATCATAAAGTACATCCTGGACGCGAAGTCGGGGAAGAGCCTCACCTTATCGTTATAGCCTGTTCCGCCGAAGCCCTGGCTGAGCCTTACGCCCTGCATCAGCACCGAGCCCTTGGCGGTGATATCCTCTTTTTCATCGCCCATCTTGATTACTCGCGCGATGATATCATGCAGCAGAGAATCCTGCTTGACATGTATGGGAGCCATGGTGTTGATCAGGCTGCCGAAGAGCTTGATATTGACGCTGCCGGAGATGTTGTACAAGCGATAGGTGCGATCGGGATCCAGTCCCGTGGGACGATAATACTCATACTGAGTGTTAGCTTGCGCTAGCTCCTGCATTATCATGCCGACAGCTCTGTCTGCGCCGTTGGACACCACCGTCCATTCGTGCAGGTTTCCGGTGCGTCCGCGATATAGCTGTCCGTACTGAAAGACTTCGCGCCAAGCGGTATATAGAAGTATCTGCGACTTGGTGTTCACCTTAGAGGCTTTGTCCATGTCCCTTACGTTCAGCTCATATCCCATCGACCCGAACGCCGCTATGTTGAATCGAGTCTCGAGCGGAGTGGAGCGCAGGGTCTGGTGATTGGGGCTCGCCGATACATGCGAGGCTACACAGCTCTGGGGATAGCCGTAGCTGTAACCCTCCTGAATGACTGCTCTGCACAGAGCGTCGGTGTTGTCGGAACCCCATATCTGCGGAAAGAAGCACAGGATACCTAAGTCAAAGCGGTTTCCGCCCGAGGCGCAGCCCTCGAACAGTATATGAGGGAATCGTTCAGTCAGCGCGCGCATGATGCGGTACAGCCCCAGGATATAACGATGGGCGACCTCACCCTGACGCTCAGTCGGCAGATATGGTGAGTATACGTCGGAGAAGATACGGTTCATATCCCACTTGACATAGCTTATGTCAGCCGATGAGAACACCTCGGTCATTTTTTCGATGATATGGTCGACGACCTCGGGGTTGCATAGGTCGAGTATGCGCTGGTGTCTGCCCTCGCTGTGCAGCTGCCCGGGCACTGCCATAGCCCAGTCCGGATGGAGCTCGTATAGCTTGCTCTGCACATTGATCATCTCAGGCTCGACCCATATACCGAGATCGAGTCCTGTGGCTTTGACCTTATTGCACAGGCTTTTGAGTCCTCCGGGCAGCTTCTTAGGGTTTGGGTCCCAGTCTCCCAGCGAGCGGCTGTCGTTACTGCGTTCGCCGAACCAGCCGTCGTCCATCACCAGCAGCTCTATGCCCAGCTGAGCTGCGGCTTTCGCCAGAGCGGTCAGGCTGTGCTCGCTGATGTTGAAGTAGCTCGTCTCCCAGCTGTTGAGCAGTACGGGGCGTTCTTTATCCTTCCATTCGCCGCGCACTATGTGCGATTTTACAAAGCGGTGCATATTTATGCTCTGGCCGGTGAATCCCAGCGGAGAATAGGTCATGACCGCTTCGGGAGTGATGAAGCTCTCGTCCTTGCCGATGATGAAGCGCATCCCCTGCGGCTGTGTGCCGGTCACGACGCGAGTCTTCATATAGGCGCTGACCTCAGCGGCTGAATAGTGGCTGCCACTGTATATCAGGTTAAAGCCGTATACGTCACCATAGTATTCTGTGGCGTCAGCCGAGTGGAGCATAAAGAACGGGTTGGCGCGGTTGGATGAGCAGCCTGCGCGGCTCTCGTTGACGATCTTACCGGCAGGGAGCAGTAAGGTGTATTTGTTCATCTCGCGCGCCCATGCTCCGCGGAATGTTGTCACACACATACCGGCGTACGGCAGGTCGAGCTGTGCGCTCATCAGGCGCAGCAGTTCTATCTTAGCGCCGCCGCTGTTGTCCAGTTTGGCGCTGCGCGTTATGACGTCGCACTCGGGATATACGCGATAGTGTAGCTCCAGCGCCAGCTCACCGTCTTTGAGCGTTATGCACAGGTGTTCGACATCGCCGTCGCCGTATGATGACGGCAGATCGCCGAAGTCCGGCGCATCGTTATCTATGACATAGCTGTCATACAGGAAGTCACACGAGCGGCTGCCGTCGGGCTTTATCAGCTCGATGAACGGCTCGCGCACGTCGCCGTGACCGAGCGATGACATCTCAAGACACATATCCTCGAGAGCCACGGTCGGATGTTCTTCGGAATATACCACAGCGTTGCCGGGCTCGAACTCGCGCTTTTCCCTGAGAGATCCGAGGTCATCCGCGCTGTCCGCAGCTATCCTGCGCCCATAATACAGATGCACAGGATGGCCGCTCGCGCTTATCTCTATAATATAAGAGGTGTTTTCGGTGTCGATGACAAAGATGTCGCGATCACCGCTTAATCTTCTGATCAATTATATCACCCGATTATTTCTTATTTTTCTTGTTCTTGTCAATGATCGACATGATCTTCTTCTCTTTATAGAAGCTCAGGATGACAGCGCCGAGCACACAGAACGCTACCGCGACAAAGCCGACCAAGATCATGCCATGTACGGAGGCGGTGATATCGTTGCTTTCTGTATTCTGTGTAGTACCGATGATCGCCAGAGAGGTGAAGAGCAGCATGGCCAGCGACTGACCGAACTTCATAGCGAAGGTACGAGCCGCAAAGAACATGCCCTCACGGTTTTCTCCTGTCTCATAGCCGTCAGCCTCGGCGATATCCGCAACGATGGACTGAGGGATGATGCCCAGCAGAGCCATCGGGAACGCCGCGATGACACAGATCAGCACACCGTATACTATGCCGGGGATCACGGAGGTACCGATAACACCAATGAGACCGGCAACAACATATGCGAGCGCCAGTCCGAGGAAGCCTGTGATGACAAGCTTCTTCTTGCCGAACTTGCGTACCATCGCGGATACGAACGGGTAGAAGCAGGCCGACAGGATAGTCATACCGCCCAGGAAGTACATGGTAAACGATTCGTCAAGATCCATGGATACCGTTACGAAGAAGGGCAGACCGGTCTGGAACATAGCGAGACCTACCCAGTACATGATGTCGGAACCGACAAATGTACGGAAGCTCTTGTTCTTGAATGTCGAGGTCAGCGACTTGAACATATTGGACTCGGAGGGTTTTGTATCGACAAAGTCCTTTTCTTTGAGGAAGAATGTCGGGATAAGCATGCAAATGCATGAGATGACCGCTAAAGCGATGAAGCAAATGCGATAGCTCCACGCATAACCGACGGAGCCCTGCAGCATACCGGCAAATACGAAAGGCGTATAAGCGAGCATGGTACCTGCGAAGAAGGTCAGGGATATAGCTGTGGATATGTACATGCGGTCATCCTGAGTTTTGCCGAACTCTGAGATCAAAGCGTTGTAGGGTGTGCAGTACATGGTCATGAACAGATAGAATAATACGATGAACACCGATATCCATATGATATTGATAGAGCTGATCGCTTCTACCGGCGCGCAGAACAGCAGTACTGTTACCACTGACAGCGGAACAGCTGCGTATTGCATGAAAGGTATGCGCCTGCCACGCTTGTTCTTGCTGCGGTCGGACAGAGAAGCTATCCACGGATCGGTGATCGCGTCAAATATCCTCGACAGCGCTGTTATCAGTCCGAGTATCGTCAAAAATCCGCCGATAACAAGACCGGGTACGATGTACTGATTTGCGCCGGATTCAAGAGACTTGCTGTTCGGAAGATAGTAGTATACGAACCACGCAGTTATGATACCGCTCAGCGTAGACCATCCCAGCTGACCTACCGCAAATATCCTCATTTGTTTTTTACTTAATCGTTTCATGTTTGCCTCCTTCGGGTGCTGTATTATTTACGGGCAGAAGCGCTCTTGCCCGATCGGTTACTTATTTCTTCAGCCCCATCGCTATCTTGACCGCGTTATACGCGCCGTCATACAGCCCGATGGTCTTGTTTATCTTAATGCAGTCGCACATCTCGCGCAGGATGGTGTCGTCATCCATAAACAGGTCGAGCATCTGCAGGGTGTGGGGGATATCCTCACACTCCAGCGAACCGTCGCCAACCTCTGCCGAGTGTATCGCGCCCCACTTCTCGTGGCCGCCGATACGCTTCAAAAACAGTTTGGGCACGGGATAGAACGCCAGCTCGCTGGGCTTGGTGGCCAGCACGTCACATGACCGCATCAAGAGGTTGGTGCAGTATACTGCCTCGAAGATATCCTCGTGCCAGAATGCGTGCACGCCTTCGACTTTGCCGTCTATTGCGCCCTCTGCGAAGCTCCGGGTATCGTTCCAGTCGTTCATATGCTCTGTCGACAGCTCCTTGAGTCCTTCGATATCGCGGCACAGCTCATTCCATACCGTCTTATAGTCGCCTACATTGACATACAGCGTGGCTTTTTTGGATTCTACTGCCGGGAGCAGATGACGGATGATAGCCATGAACAGCTCTCTCTGCGCGCCGGCTCCGCCTATAGTGAGCAAGAAGCGCATCGGTTCGCCGTTCTTCTTGCGATTCATGCGAGCATCGCAGTCGCTCTCGATGTTGGCGGTCAGCTCGTGGTCGATATAGTGGCCTACATACTTCAGGCTGTCGGCAGGCATAGGCTTATTTATCTTATCCTTCTGCATACCGTTCAGGATGCGATAGCCGATGTAGCTCTGGTGGGTCTGTATAAGATGCACCGAGCCTTCGGCGAAGTGCAGAGCCATTGGCCAGTTATCGGGTATGGCATTCACCACATATTTCATTCCGGCGTGTATTGCCGCCTGTGCCGGCCACACATGGGTGCCGATCACGGGTATATCCTTAGGCACGCTGTAGAACACCGGAGCCATCAGCTCGGCGTTCGCCTGATCCGAAGCGTTGTAGCTCAGCTGACGGAAGCCTTCATAGTTCAGCGGCTCCCATACGATCTTATTGAACAGCTTGCTCTTCTGGCTGATGCGCGAACCCATCGAGTACAGGTCGTTCTGCGCACCTATCACCTTTGTGCAGGTCGTATCCTTATAAGAATTCAGGTCCATCCAGTAGGGGGTATAGCCCAGCGCGTGAGCCGCCGACGCCATCGCGATAGATATACGATAGTGACCAAAGCCCATGCGGATATTGCCTACTATTATACCTTTTTCGGTATCGAACGGGATATCGCCCTTGCCTTCGTTCACGCGTATATCATATACGCCCAAAGGTTCTGTGAGGGTGCGGTTTTCCTGCAGCTTTGCCTCATAGGCTGCCGAGCTGTCGTCACCGTACTTCTTGATGTTCTTAGCCCTAGTCTTTTCGGCCTTGCGGATAGTTTTTGAACTCATCTCGTTGCCGAATATGACTTTTGTTTTATCGCTCATATCGCGCCTCCTTTATCATCAAACGAATGACCTGCGATTTACCCGGTGGTGTTCTGTGTTTATTTGTTTAAAGTGCTAAAACAAATTCAACATTACACGCTATATTTCTACAATAATAACATATTTTTGCGTAAAAAGCAAGAAAAATACGGTTTTTAGCGATGGTTTAGAACTTGTTTTTCGACACGGTTGTATGAAATGAACTAAAAACCGCGCGGCTTATTAGCGCAAATGCCCATAGGGTGAATAGAAGCGCGTTTATTCTAATAGAGAATAATGAAAAAATTGTAAAAAAACTGTTATAAATCGTAACTTTTATCTTGATTTTACACATCATATGGTATATAATGATTTTGTTAGTGGCGTTTAGTGGCATATAGTGTCATCACACATATATTCACAGCTCCATTTTCACATAGTTCAAACTTTGAAGGGAGGCGGCAGAATGTTCCTTGGTACAAGCGACCACTCTCTGGACAGTAAGGGCAGAGTTATTCTGCCGTCAAAGTTCAGAGAAGAGCTGGGAGATACATTCTATATAACCAAAGGCTTTGAGCGATGCGTACAGGTGATGTCCACCGAGCAGTTCGACCGTCTGCGTGAGCAGATCCGTCAGCTGCCTGCGGATAAGGCTCTGTCCCTGCAGTATCTGCTGGTATCTCCGGCGTCGGAGGTATCGCCCAACTCTCAGGGCAGAGTGATCATACCGCAAAAGCTTCGCGAGGACGCAGGACTCTCATCCGAGGTCACCGTGGTGGGCATGGACACACGCATCGAGATATGGGACAAGGCGGAGTTCGCCGCCTTTATGGAGAAGCAGAAGCAGGCTTCGGTACACGAGGCTCTGGAACTGCTCAGACTGTGATGAAGGATTTTGTACATATCCCGGTCATGCTGAATGAGGCTGTTGACGGCCTCGGCATACGTCCCGACGGCATATATATCGACGGCACAGCAGGAGGCGGCGGCCATTCGGCAGCGATACTGCAGCGCCTCACTACCGGCAGGCTGTACAGCATAGATCAAGATCCCGACGCTATCATGACCGTCACCGAACGATTCAAGGGCGATATGAGGTCGATCATCGTGAAGGGTAACTTCGGCGATATGAAGAGGCTCATGAACGACCGCGGCGTGACTGCCGCGGACGGTATCCTGCTGGATATCGGCGTATCGTCCCATCAGCTGGACGATGGCGACCGAGGCTTCTCATATCATGAGGATGCTCCGCTGGATATGCGCATGAGTCAGAGCGGACCGACCGCCGCCGAGTATGTGAACAGCATGGATGTCGGCGAGCTCAGCCGCGTGATATCCCTATACGGCGAAGAGAAATACGCTTATTCGATAGCCAAGGGCATAGTGAGATATCGCGAGAGCAATCCTATCGAGACCACCACCGAGCTTGCCGAGATAGTTAAGCAGAACGTTCCGCAGAAGGTTCGCCGCGACGGACATCCGGCTCGCAAGACCTTTCAGGCTATCCGCATAGCCGTCAACCGTGAGCTGGAGGTGCTCGAACAGGGACTCGAAGGAGGCTTTGAGCTGCTGTCGAGCGGCGGCAGGCTGTGTGTGATCACCTTCCACTCGCTGGAGGATCGCGTGGTAAAGCATTTTATGCAGAAGATGGCTCAGGGCTGCACCTGCCCCAAGGATTTTCCGGTATGCGTTTGCGGCAATGTGCCTAAAGCCCGGATAATCACCCGTAAGCCCATCATACCCTCGCAAAAGGAGCTCACGGATAATCCCAGAGCCAGATCCGCTAAGCTCAGGATACTGGAGAAGCTCTGAAATTTCCCCATATGAAATATCCTGCCGAATCTTATATAAAAGGCTTAATATACGGCGGATCGCGCGGTATATTTGTATAGTTTAACTATGGACACGGCAGGGGCTATGTTGTAGAATGATAACAGCGCTGTAAACTTTGTTACAAATGTTACATAATACAACAAATTGTGATTTTTTCTGACAAAATACACATTATCCTGTGTTTTTTCGATAATAGAATCACTAACGTGCGATAGTGCTGTATAATGAATCGGTAACAAAAAGGTTACAGCATATATATAAGAGATCCACGAATATTCGTTGATATATAAGTTGATATATAAACAGAAACAGTAAAGAACAGAAACCAGAATGCTTGGAGCCGATTTTCTGCGGCTTAGGCATCGAACAGTTAGTTAGGAAATCGGGGTTTAGTATGGCATACTACTCTAACCACAACCTCGCCTATGATTTCATACTCTTTGAGGAGCAGGACAAGCCGGCACCTCAGACAAGAGCGAAGAGAGAGGCGAAGTCTGGTACTCCTGCGGCAAAAGGCAGGGAAAAAGTGAATACAGCCAAAGCCTCCGAGTCTAAGGCGGAGCGCAGGACGCGCGTAAAACGTGAAAAACGCCGCAAGTCGAACTTTGTCAGGGTGGCCGTGAGCGTTGTTGCAGGACTGGTAGTAGTGTTCGTGGTAGCAGCTATTATCCACGGACAGGTGCAGCTCACCGAGATCAACCAGGAGATCATCAACGCACGCGCAGAGCTGGCAGAGAAGCAGAGCATATATACTCAGCTGGAGATGAAGGTGGATTCGTCTATTTCCACAGCAGCTATAGAGGAATATGCCAAGGAGAAGCTCAAGATGTCAAAGGCGTCCAACTCTCAAAAGGAGTTCGTCGCACTCTCCAACGGAGATAAGGCGGAGGTAACCCTCACCCAGGATAAGAATATCTTCGAACGTATAGCCGACGCGATCGCGTCACTGTGGTCATAATGCGCCGGCCCGGACAATAAACATGATATGAGATGAGGATAAGAGTTGAGATTTGTCTTAACTCTTATTCGTGCTTTTTTACGGACTCGTTCAGGCACGTGAGTCCGGGTATACAGCCGCTGCTTTCAGCGGATGTGCCTGTGATTTTTTGATGAAAGGAGTGCTCTCTGTGGGCGCGAATCAAAGACTGAGGAAGCGTACCGTATGGCTGCTGATAATCATACTCGCGCTGGGCTTCGGAGCCGTAATAACCCGTCTGGCTTATCTGCAGCTCGTACAGGGAGAGGATCTCCAGCGCCGCGCTGTGGAGCAGCAGCTCAGCGATACTACCATATCGGCCAAGCGAGGCACTATATACGACTCCAACGGACGCATCCTGGCTCAGAGCGCTTCGGTATGGCGCGTCGTCATGGCTCCGGCATATTTTGAGACCGACGAGGAGCGGCATTTTGTCGCGTCTCAGCTCGCCTCGATCCTCGGACTGGATGAAAAGGAGCTGTACGAGGACACCAAGGAGGATACCTACTATGTATCCGTCAAGCGTAAGATAGAGAGCGAAGAGAAAGAGAAGATCATCAAGCTCCAGCAAGAACTGAAAGATAAGTATCACAAGGCGAACATCATCTCTCTTCTCGACGACTACAAGCGATATTATCCGTACAACGACCTCGCGTCGTCCGTCATCGGCTTCACCGGCTCGGACGATCAGGGACTGTCGGGACTGGAATACCAGTACGACAGCTATCTTACCGGCACCCCCGGACGTATAGTGGCGGCTCAGAACGGTATCCAGACCGGTATGCCCTTCGACTATAACCAGAACATAGACGCAAAAGACGGCTATTCGCTGGTGCTGACCATCGACGAGGTGGTGCAGAGCATAGTCGAAAAATACATGAAGCAGGGTATCGTAGACAACGATGTTCACGACCGAGGCGTATGTATCATCATGAACGTCAACACCGGCGAGATCATCGCTATGGCGACGGTCGGCGGTTATGACCTCAACAAGCCTTTTGAGATCACTGCCGAACAACAGAATGAGATCAACGAGATAGACGACGAATATCTGATAGCCAAGGGCTATACAGAGGATCCCTCTGTGCTGACCAAGAAGCAGCGCGACAAGCTGATAACCAAGGCTCAAAACGAGGCCGAGAGCGCGGCGCTGTCTAAGAACTGGCGTAACAAAGCTATCTCAGACACCTACTATCCCGGCTCGGTATTCAAGATGATCACCCTGTCGATGGCTCTGGAGGAGGGCGTGATAAATCACAACGACAGGTTCCAGTGCAACGGCAGCTTCCAGGTTTATGAAAAAGAGATCAGTTGTCATGATACTTCCGGTCACGGTACCCAGACCTATGAAGAGTGCCTGTGGCATTCGTGTAACCCGGGATTCATCCAGATCGGTCAGAAGGTCGGTTACGAAAACTTCTGGAACTACTACCAGTCGTTCGGCTTCTCTGAGAAGACCGGCATAGACCTGCCCGGCGAGAGCGAGGACCAGTTCTTCAAATACGCCGGCATCGAGAACAACATGGGCCCGACCGACCTCGCGGTCGCGTCATTCGGCCAGAACTTCTCGATCACTCCTATCCAGATGATCACCGCGGCGTGCGCCGTGTGCAACGGCGGTAAGCTCGTGCAGCCACATGTGGTCAAGCAGATATTGGATAAAGACAACAACGTTATCAGCAATATTTCGACCGAGCCTAAGCGCCAGGTCATCTCCAAAGCTGTATCCGACGAGATGCGCAGCATACTCGAGCAGAACGCCATTACCGGCTCCGGTAAGAACGGTTATGTTGCCGGTTACCGTGTCGGCGGAAAGACCGGTACATCCGAAAAGCTCATCGACGTCAACGACGACGGAGTGGATGACTATATCGCTTCGTTCTGCGGATTTGCTCCTGCTAACAATCCGCAGTATGCCGCTCTGGTATTCTTTGACGCTCCTCTGGGCGGCAACTACTACGGATCCCTCGTAGCGGCTCCGGTATTCGCCAACATCATGAGCGAGGTGCTGCCTTATCTTGAGGTAGCGGCTCAGTATACCGACGACGAGCTGTCCAACATCGACACCACCGCCGGAACATATGTCGGCATGTCGCTGGACGACGCGACTCGCGCCGCCAACGGCGACGGATTCAACGTTACCACCAAGGGCGAAGGCAATACCGTAGTATCTCAGAATCCGGCCGCCGGTGCTCTGATACCGATGGGCGGAACAGTAGTGCTGTATACCGATACCGCATCGTCAGCCGAGAAGGTAACGGTGCCCGACTTCGTGGGTTACAGTGTTTCGGACGTCAACTATATTGCGTCCACATATGGGGTCAACGCCAGCGTCACCGGTACAGTGTCGTCTGCCGACAGCGAGTCGGTGGCTCAGAGCATACCGGCAGGCACCGAGGTGGAGCCCGGCACGGTGGTAACGGTCACCTTCTCTACTGCAGGTATCAACGACTAGCATTGTAATTTTGCCGCGCTCATCGCGGTTCACAGGAATGATAAAACGAGGTGTTATTACATGGAAATAGGTTTTTGGGCATTCGGCACCGCTCTGGTGTCCTTCATCATCACCGCGGTCATAGGCAAGTTCCTAATACCCTTCCTGCACAAGCTCAACTTCGGCCAGACTATCCTGGAGATAGGGCCTAAGTGGCATAAAAACAAGCAGGGCACACCCACTATGGGCGGCTTTATGTTCATCATCGGCATCGTGATAGCCACGAGCGCAGGCGTACTGCTCTATGCAGTGGTACACGGCGGCCTTGACTCGGTCGGCCGTCATGTGTTCATCGGTCTGCTCTTCGCTCTGCTCAACGGCGCTATCGGATTTATCGACGATTATGTCAAGGTCGTTAAGAAGCGCAATCTGGGTCTGACAGCTATCCAGAAGCTGGTGCTTCAGTTCCTCGCTGCCGGGATATATCTGTTCCTGATGTATCTCATGCAGGATAACACCGCTATCCTCATCCCCTTTGTCGGTTATGTCGACCTGGGATTCTTCTACTATGTCATCATGGCGGTCGTTATGGTGGGCATGATCAACGCCGTCAACCTGACCGACGGTATCGACGGTCTGGACGCTTCGATCACCTTCTTTGCCACTCTGTTCATGATGCTCATAGCTAACGTGATAACATATCAGTCCAACGTGATCTTTGCCGCTGCCGCTGCAGGCGGCTGTATGGGCTTCCTTGTATGGAACTTCCATCCGGCCAAGTGCTTTATGGGCGATACCGGCTCGCTGTTCCTGGGCGGCGTTGTGTGTGCTCTTGCGGTAGCTATGGATATGCAGTTGCTGCTCATTCTCATCGGTCTGGTATATCTGTTGGAGATGTTCTCGGTCATGCTGCAGGTCACATACTTCAAGCTCACACACGGCAAGCGCATATTCAAGATGAGCCCGATCCATCACCACTTTGAGATGAGCGGATGGTCAGAGATGAAGATCGTATGCGTGTTCTCGATAGTCACCGCTATATGTGGACTGGCGGCTCTGCTGCTGGTCATCTTCGGTATAAATCTCGCTCCCGATCTTACATTTGTCAATATTTGATCCGGTATAAAGGAATAAACGGAAAGGACGTGGGCACATGAGTACAATTGAACATACATCCGCGAAGCGTGTGCGGGACTATGAGCGTGAGCGCCGTGCCTCGTCCGTACAGTCGCAAAGAGGCAAAGGCAGACGAAAGATCAGGTTCTCACTGCTGTCTATCGGCAAGGGCCTAGATATCCCGTTCTGCTTGATTATATTCATCCTGCTGGCTATCGGCATCACCATGATGTTCTCCGCCAGCTATCCGGTCGCCTTTTATGAGATAGGCGACAGCTACTATTATCTAAAGCGCCAGCTTATATTCGCCGTTATCGGTATAGTCATGATGTTGGCCGTATCGTATGTAGATTATCATTACTATCACAGATTCTCGGCTCTGATACTCGGCATATCGTACTTCTCTCTGATACTGGTGCTTATCCTGCCCGGTCAGGAAGGCGGCGTTCACCGATGGATAGGCTTCGGCGCCATAGGTATCCAGGCGTCCGAGATCAGTAAGTTCGCAATCATACTGTTCCTGGCCCACTGGGGCAGCCGATATTATGACAGGATGCGCACGCTCAAGTACGGCGTAGTGCCGGGTCTGGCGGTGTTCGCATCCACAGCTCTGCTGCTCCTTTTGGAGCCTCACTATTCATGTATCGTTATCATCGCGCTGCTGACGGTCATCATGATGTTCGTGTCGGGCATCAAGATCAAGTGGCTGGTGATAGCCGGAGTGGGACTCGCCGCGGCGATCGTCCTTCTGTGGGCGACAGGCATGCTGACTTACGCTATGGAGCGTATGGATGGCTGGGGCCAGGCGCTGGTATATAACAATGAGGATCAATGGCAGCAGACATGGCAGACGCGCAACAGCCTGTATGCAATCGGCTCCGGCGGTCTGTTCGGCCTCGGGCTGGGACAGTCGCGACAGAAGTATCTGTATCTGCCTGAGCCGCAGAACGACTTTATCTTCGCTATTGTATGCGAGGAGCTGGGTCTGATCGGCGCTGTTGTCATCCTGCTGATCTTCGCGCTGTTGGTATGGCGCGGCGTTGTAATCTCGCTGAGAGCCACCGACCGATTCGGTAAGTTGCTTGGTATAGGTCTGATAGCGCATATCGGTCTGCAGGTCATCCTGAACATACTTGTTATCACCGACTGGCTGCCCAACACCGGTATCTCGCTGCCGTTCTTCAGCTACGGAGGATCATCGCTGTTGATGCTGATGTTCGAGATGGGAGTTATACTATCGGTCAGCCGATCGTCTAATATAGAGAAGACTTAGGAGTATTTATGAGAGTTTTACTCGCCGGCGGAGGCACCGCCGGACACATTAACCCTGCGTTGGCTATAGCAGGATATATAAGGGAACGCCATCCCGATACTGAGTTCCTGTTCATAGGCAACCGCAACGGCATGGAGCAGAGGCTGGTATCACAGGCCGGTTATCCTATCGAGTCCGTGGTGATCAGCGGCTTCAAGCGCGGCTTTATGCCTAAGGATATAGTCGAGAACGTCAAGACAGTGAACCGTTCGTTCGCATCGCGTTCAGCTGCCAAGAAGATCATATCCGATTTTAAGCCCGATATCTGTATCGGTACAGGCGGCTATGTCAGCGGTCCGGTGATACTCGCCGCCGCTAATTTGGGATATCCTACTCTTATCCATGAACAGAACGCCTATCCCGGCATAACCAATAAGATGCTCGCAAAAAGAGTCAACAAGGTGATGTTGGCTATCGCCGACGCGCAAAAGCACTTTGACTCTCACGCCGAGTTCGTTGTCACGGGCAATCCCGTACGACCTTCTATCCTTGCCACCAAGCATAGCGAAGCTAAGGCAAGATTGGGTCTGGACGATTCGCGGCCTATCATACTTTCTTTCGGCGGATCGCTGGGAGCCAAGTGTATCAATGAGGCTATGGCTGACCTGATAGCGCGCTCAGCCTCTGACGGCCGATACTATCATATCCACGCTTACGGTCAGCAGGGCACATGGATGCCCGACCTGCTCAAGGAAAAGGGCGTGGATATAGAGAGCAGTGACAATCTCGATATCCGTCAGTATATAGATAATATGAACGACTGTCTGGCGGCATGCGATCTGGTGGTATCGCGCGCCGGAGCGATAACGCTCTCAGAGATCCAGGCTAAGGGCAGACCGGCGGTGTTGATACCGTCGCCCTATGTCACCGAGAACCACCAGTTCCACAACGCCATGTCTATGGTCAACCAGAGAGCTGCTATGGTGATAGAAGAAAAGGATCTGACCGGTGAAAAGCTCATCGAGACGGTCGATTCTATCCTCAAGGATCCGGCGGTGCTCAAGGAATACCGTAACAACGCTCAGCGCATGGCGATAACCGACGCAAACGAGCGTATCTATCAGACTGTTATGGAGACTCTCAAGAACAGATAAAGGTATCATAATACGACACAGTCACATTTTCACTCCCCGATACATAGAATATCAAGCAAGGCTTAATCGGGAGGGTGACGGATGTGTCGGTTTATATTATAGATGGCGGTCACAGGTTATCGGGCGAGGTGAAGGTGCAGGGCTCTAAGAACAGCGCTCTGCCGATATTGGCGGCCACGCTGCTGTGCCGCGGCGAATGTGTGTTATATAACTGTCCGCGGCTGAGCGATGTTGAGGCGTCGCTCAAGATACTGCGTTACATAGGCTGTTCGGCTAAGCGTGAGGACGATACCGTGGTGGTTGACACCGGCAGCGTCACTCGCAATGATATACCGCCTGAGATGATGCACCGCATGCGCTCGTCCATCATCTTTTTGGGAGCTATGATAGCTCGATTCGACCGTGTGCGGATGTCTTTCCCCGGCGGCTGCGAGCTGGGTCCCAGGCCAATCGATCTCCACCTCAGCGCTCTGCGTGAGATGGGCGTCGAGATAAGCGAGGAGCACGGCGAGCTCGACTGTTGCGTCAGCGGCAGGCTGCACGGAGCCGATCTGACTCTGCCTATCCCCAGCGTAGGCGCGACCGAGAACATCATGATAGCCGCTTCGGTGGCCGAGGGAACTACCGTGATCACTAACGCCGCACGGGAGCCGGAGATCAGCGATCTTGCGGATTTTCTCAACGCTTGCGGCGCGCATATTAGCGGAGCAGGGGAGAGCAGGATCATTATCGACGGCGTTGACAGACTGTATCCGTCAGCTCACGCTATGATACCCGACCGCATTGTGGCGGCCACACTGATGTCGGCGGCTGCGGTCACCGGCTCGGATATCAGATTCAAGAGCATAATCCCGTCCCATCTGGACGCGGTGATACCCGTGTTCAGAGAGAGCGGATGCGAGATAGAGACCAGCGGTGACGGACTTGTCTTTCGATCGCCGTATCGTCTCAGGAGCCCAAAGCTGATACGCACTATGCCGTATCCGGGCTTTCCGACCGACGCTCAGGCGCCGGTCATGAGCATGGCTGCCGTTGCCGACGGCATGACCGTATTTATCGAGAACATATTTGAGAGCCGTTACAGCCATGTCGGCGAGCTGTGCCGTCTGGGCGCGGATATCCGCGTGGAGGGCAAGATCGCTGTGGTGGACGGCGTAAGGCGGCTGTTGTGTGCCAAGGTGCGCGCCCGTGATCTGCGCGGAGCCGCGGCGCTGGTCGTAGCCGCGCTGTCGGCTCAGGGCAGGAGCGAGGTCGAGGGAATAGAATATCTCGACCGCGGATACGAGGACTTTGAGCAGGTGCTCACAGCGCTCGGCGCCGACGTCAAAAGGATATAATACTATATGTATATACAGCCGTCGCTGTTGACGCGACCGGCGATAATCTATACTTAACCGGAGTCTGAAGTGAAAAAGAAGGACAGAAAAAGAACCCTAAAAAGGAATATGCGCCCCATAGAGCCTATCGAAGATCGCGAGACCACCGATATTCTTCAGGAGTTCTCGGACGGGAATAACGACTTCTTTGTCGATGAGAGCCGTCCCGAACGATCAGAGAGACCCGAGCGTCCCGAACGATCCAAGAGAACCGACAGGCGCGCTGATCGCAGGAGCTCCAAGGAGCCTTCGCGCAAAAAACAGCGCAAGCCTATATCGCCGTTCAAGCGCAAGATGATCCGCGTCATCAGCACTGTTGCCATACTGGCGGTGGTGCTGATAGTCGGCGTTGTGCTGTCACTGACGGTGCTCTTCAAGACGCAGAACTATGAGATCACCGGCAACACTCTTTATCAGGAGTCCGATATCATCGAGGCCTGCGGTATCCGCGAGGGTGAAAACATCTTCTTAGCGCCTAAAGGCCCTGCAGAGGAGCGTATCGCAAAGCGCTTCCCGTATGTTGACGAGGTAAAGGTCAGTTTCCGTATACCGGATACCATCAAGATAGAGATCAACGAGGCCGTGGAGGGATATCTCTTCAAGGTCAGCGATAATGAGTATCTGATCATCAGTACCAAGGGTCGTATACTGAACCGTATTACGGATAAGAGCGGCTACGACCTGCCCATCTTCATAGGGCCTAAGCTCAAGTCGGGCGATATAGGCGACTATATCTCTTATGAGGATGATAAGGTGCTCGATATAATCGATAACATTACTCAGGTGTTCGCCGATAACGGTTATCAGGGCATAACCGAGATCGACGCAACCAATACCGCCAGCGTAACCTTCACCTATGACGGCCGCATCAGGGTCAAGCTGGGTATCCCCGAGGATCTCAGCTACAAGATTCGTACGGCTATGACGATAATAACCTCTAATCTGGATATCAACCCCAGCAGCCGTTCAAAGGGCGTTCTGGACGTATCTCACTGCAATTCTACTAAGCGCTCGTATTTCAACGAGGGAGAGATATATCCCACCCAGGCACCTACGCAGGCTCCGACTCAGGCCGGCGATACCGATCTTTCGGACGGTGACACAGACTATGATGAGGACGATTACACATGGACCGACGACAGTGATTCGGACGGCGACTATTACGACGGATCGAACGAGGATTCCGGCGATGACACCGATGAGTATACCGACGGCGACTCGGATGATGACTCCGACGACGACTCCGGCGACGACTCCGGCGATTATTCCGACGATGGTTATGACGGAGACGGTGATTACTCCGACGACGGTACGGATGATGCGTCAGATGGCGGCGACTATGAGGAATAAGCCGTATATTTCTACAAAAGAACATAAGTTTTTTAATCATTTTTGACAAATATTCAAAAAAAGATTGAATTTGTCGCTGATATGTGTTAAGTTATATTATGTTAGACTATAACTGTAAGTATGTGTGACACTGTATGCGGTCAGGCTGAAAGCCGCCGAGCGCACATATTTTTAAGGAGGATAATAATATGGCTTTTGAAGTTGAAAAGAATCCCGCAAGCGGTTTACCGGTTATCAAAGTAATCGGCGTAGGCGGCGGTGGCGGTAACGCCATCAACCGCATGATAAAGATGGGCGTACAGAACGTCGAGTTCATCGCAGTCAACACCGACGAGCACGTCCTGCGCTTCTCACAGGCACAGGAGAAGATCCAGATCGGCGAGAAGGCTACTCGCGGTAAGGGCGCCGGCTCTAAGCCCGAGATCGGACAGGCTGCCGCCGAAGAGAACCGCGAGGAGATCTCGGCTATCCTCAAGGACACCGATATGGTATTCATCACCGCCGGTATGGGCGGCGGTACAGGCACAGGCGCTGCTCCTATCGTAGCTAAGATCGCTAAGGATATGGGCATCCTCACCGTAGCCGTTGTAACCAAGCCTTTTGCCTTTGAGGGCAAGAAGCGTATGGCTCAGGCTGAGCAGGGTATCGCAGAGCTCTCCGGCTGTGTAGACTCTCTGATCATAGTACCTAACGAGCGTCTGAAGTATGTTTCTGACCAGAGCATCACTCTGCAGAACGCTTTCCTGATCGCCGACGACGTACTCCGTCAGGGCGTACAGAGCATCTCCGACCTTATCGTAGTACCCGGTCTGGTGAATCTGGACTTCGCTGATGTTTCTTCCATCATGCGTGACGCAGGCTTTGCTCACATGGGTATCGGTAAGGCTACCGGTAAGGATAAGGCTGTGGTAGCCGCTGATATGGCTATCTCTTCAGCTCTGCTGGAGACCTCTATCGATGGTTCCACCGGCGTTATCATCAATATCACCGCTTCTCCCGATATTACCCTCGACGATATCGACGCAGCTTCTACTATGGTAGCTCAGAAGGCCGCCGAGAACGCGAACATCATCTGGGGCGCTGTTATCGACGAGGATATGAAGGACGAGATCAGCGTTACCGTTATCGCTACCGGCTGCGGCAGCACCACCGATAACTCCGGCGCTTTTCCGAGCTCTTCTCCCGAGAAGACCGCTACCGTAGATCCGCTGGCAGTTCCTGCTGCTCCGGTCGAGGTCGATTCGTCCGATGATGACGACTCCTTCTACGATATCATGTCTATCTTCAATTCATAATATCAACAATTACGGCCGTCCCGATGAGGACGGCCTTTTGTTTTGCAAGATAAAGGCGCTCCTGTAAAAAGGAGCGCCTGTTTGTTAATATGCGGTATTATGCGGCAGGAGTTTCCTCAGTAGGATCGGTGGGAGCTGTGCTTGCGTCCTCGGTCGGAGCCGAAGCGTTATCCGAAGGAGCCTCTGAGGGAGCTTCGGTCGTGCCTGTTGTATCGATAGAGGGGATAATGCCCTCCTTGAATTTCAGGGTCAGGATCTTTTTGACCTTAGCGTCTATCTGCGACTGCTGGATCGTGCCGTTCTCCAGCGCGCTCTCGATAGCCTCGATGTAGGCGTACAGATCATCCGGCATCAGGATGATGTCGATATCCGCGTCGAACAATCCCTTGACGATAGCGTCATAATCGCTGCCGTAAGCGTCCTTGATCGCGGACATATTCATGGCGTCGGATATAGCGATACCGTCATATCCCAGCTGTTCTCTGAGCAGCTGCGGTACTACCTTGGACGACAGAGTAGCAGGGTTATCGGGGTCGATACTGCTGACGGTCAGGTGACCTATCATGACCATATCGGCGTCGGCCTTTATACCTATGTCAAAGGGTACCAGCTCGCTGTTCTTGAGTTCGTCCGCGCTGAGACTGACTTCGGCAAAGCCTTCGTGGGTATCGCCTGTAGCCTGACCGTGACCCGGGAAGTGCTTGAGCGTACACAGCACGCCGCCGTCGTGGAAGCCGGCTACCGCCTCAGATATACGCTGTGCCACAGAGTCAGCGTCGTCACCGTATGAGCGCTCGCCTATACCGGCGCAGGCTGTGCCTATATCTGCTACGGGAGCAAAGTCGAGGTTGAAGCCCAGAGCAGAAATATCTGATGCGATAGTCTTAGCGTTATCATATGCGGCCATAACGCCCTTATCCTTGTACTGATACATGGGCTTGAGGGCGGTCGTCTTGAGCTTAGACGCTACGCGAGCCACATCTCCGCCCTCTTCATCAACAGCGATGAACATCGGGGTCTTGGAGAAGCTCTGAGACTTGGATATCATCTCGGTGGTCTGCTTGACCGACTCGAGGTTGAGGTCGGTATATATTATGCCGCCTACAGGATACTTCTCCAGAGCGGCCTTGGTGGTATCGCCCGCCATATTGGCGTCAGCTACTCCGGTCAGCCCCTGAGTATCTACGATGAACAGCTGGCATATCTTCTCTTTGTCGGTCATGCCTGACATGAGCTTGTCCGCCATGGCGGCATAGTCAGGCTCAGTGGGAGCCTCTGTCGGTGGTTCGGTGGGTTTGGGAGCGAGAGTCGGCGATTCGGGTATAGCCGGAAGGGTCTCTTCCACCTGCTGTTCCTCATGAGGAGCCAGGATGACGAAGTGCAGCAGAGCGTATACTCCGGCGCCGATGACCGCCAGACCAAGTAGCACGGCTAAGATGATGATTATCAGCTTTTTCTTCGGTTCTTTGACCGCATGCTGAGATTGATAGTGTTCGGACATTGTGATCACACCTTGATTTCTGTATTATATGCACCAGTGCATTATTAAATATATGTTATCATACTATATGTGGCGTTGTCAATTCATTTGACCACAATATTTTAGGCCGTTTTGTATAATAATATGTATGGAAATATTGCATAAAAACCTATAATATGGTACTATCTTATCATAAAGAATTGTAAAGGGAGGAACTCATGGCTAATTTCTGTAAACATTGCGGCGGTAAGATCGAACAGGGTGAGCAGTTCTGCGGCAACTGTGGGGCTAAGCTGGGCACTGTTCAGGCGGCTCCTGCTTCGGTTTATTCCGGCGCACCTGCGTCACCCCTGCCTACTGAGCCTGCTGAGGCTCAAAAGGCTAAGAAGTCCATCAACAAAAAAGCGGTATTCATCGGCGGCGGTATAGGCGTCGCGGCGATAGCTGCGATACTGATCGTATTGTTCCTGGTGATACTGCCCGGCGGCTCAGACAGCGGCTCCGACTATACGCAAAATACGACGTTCAACATAGGCGGAACAGAGTATTATGCCGCGTATGGTCTGGTCAAAAACAGCGGCGATCCGTCTTTCGTTATGCTCACCGGTGAAGAGGAAAAGTACGCGTTCATCGATGTGCTGCGTTCAGCGCGCGTCGGCAACACTTTCTACTGCGGACGAACCGGTGTGGGTCCGGATTATTGCTTTGTCCGCTCTACGATAAACGGCGACGGCACAGCTACCGAGAGCAAGTGGATATCCGACGAAGTTATCTTGGAGAGCTCTTTTATTCAGGAGTATAATTCTGCTGGCGGCAATCTCGGAACGAGCGATGCTCGTATGTGGTTAGCTACGGCTTCAATGAATTTCTATGCGGACGGCGACTATATCTACTTCAATCTCAAGCCTGACCATGAGCACGCGATAAATCAGGGTTACCTGACCGATAATATCGTCAGAGTACCTTTGGACGGCAGCCGTATAGAGCGAGTCGGCGACCTTATGGCGGCGGATATGGTTATCAGCGACGGCTGGATATATTATTTTGACGACGGATTCTGTCCTTCCGATAAGGGTACGATAGGACCGTCCGATGAATCTCGCGTAGGTATATACAAGGCGCGTACCGACGGCTCCGGAGCTGCCCTGATTCGCAGGCTTAGTGTCAGTGATGAGCAAAAGACAAATTCTTACGGCGGTTATTCTGTATGCGGAGATATGAGGATCATCGACGGAAAGCTCTATTATCTGGATTATACCGAAGAGGGCAGGGGTAGGATCTGCCGCATGGCTCTCGACGGCAGCGGTATCGAGTATCTCAGCGAGAACGCCGCGCATTATTACGCTTATGACCGCGATCATAACGCGATGTATTATATAGCGAGCAGCTATGACCGCAACAAAAGGTACGAGCGCTTCTGGCAGACAAATGAAAAGTACGAATGCTGCAGATATGATATCGCCTCGGGCGCTGAGCAGAGCTGGCTCATCTACAGCGCCGGCACTCTATATGGCGCAGGATATCGCAACGGCTATGTGTATTACTTGGATACCAGCAACAGACAGTACAGCGAATATGAATACATACGCGGTATGCGCCTGAATACATCTACTAATCAGTGCGAACTGCTGCTGTGGCACGACGACACTACATATGAGTGGATCACAGATCCTGCTACAGGCCGTCCCAAGCATGAGAAAATAGAAGGCGACCGGTATTTGTACTGGGTTCCTGTCGAAAATGAAAGGTAACAGCATAAATGGTATAGTGAAAGGCTCTCCTATCAGGAGAGCTTTTACTTTTGAATTAAGCACTGACTTGTGAGGTGTGCTGAAAGTCTCGCGAGTATTTTGTATAATAGTTATATAGAAGGCTGTCGCTGTATGTGATATAATGAAAAAGTAAGCTTTTATCTGCTAAGTGAAAGGAGTAATATTATGCAAAGTCCCTATACCAAGAATCACAGCAGATTCCTGTCATTCATCCTGGCAGTCGCGCTCATCATGGGCGTGATCATCGCCGCGCCTGTCTCGGCTTCGGCGCTGGATAACGGAGATTTCTCTTACCGCGTACTGGACAACAATAAGGTAGAGATAACCGGCTGTGTAAACGCAGAAGATTTTGAATGGCTCAGTATTCCGGATGCTATCGACAATATGCCGGTCGTAGGCATCGCCGCCGAAGCGTTTTCCGGCATGGGCGGAACAGACATGAACCATCTGCCGGCTAATCTGGAATATATAGGCGAACGCGCCTTCTACGGCGTCACGTTTTATGAGAGCCTCACTGTTCCGGACAGCCTTGTCAGTATCGGAGATCAGGCGATCGGCTTCGGCCCCGAGGAACGCAATTATTTCACCGGCTATATATTTGGCGCGGCCGGTTCGGCTGCCCAGACCTACTGTGAGAACAACGGACTCAGATTCGTAGATATCGAAAAGCAGAAGGATCCCGATTTTGGCACTTCGATATACCTGATGAAGATAAGCGATAAGGGAGCCTCATATGATGAATACGGTCCCGACAGAGAGACTTATTTCATACTTGAGAATCTGACTCTCGGCAATAATATCCCCGAGGGCGTGTCCTTCGATCTTCAGAACTTCATGATAACCTTTGACGGCTTCAAGCGCAGCGATCTGCGTCTGGTGTTCTTCAGCAGCGGTACGCGCAGCCTGACTATATCCGTCAACGGCGAGTGCGAGCTGGGCGCTATCTCTATGTACGGCGAGAGAAATCCTGTAAAGGCTCGCTTCGACGGCAGCGGTGTGCTGACCGTCAACGAGAATAAGGTCGTCGATAACGCCTTAACGGTCAACGGTATCGCCGAGGCTCCGGATAACGACCGCTCACCTCAGATATCGTTCTCTTCCGGCGTACAGCTCAAGTTTTTTGGCAGAGAATCCGCCATGAAGGTTCGTTCTCTGGATAAAGACACCGATCCGTTCATCGTAGACGGCGGCTCCAAGCTGAATACCCGTGTGAACGATATGGTCGAAGAGAGCGGCAGGTTTATCGACGGCTATATCGATGCCGGTTCTATATATGAGGGCAAGTATCCTGCAAATCTGGGAGATCTGATCAACAACGACGATGATCCCGACGGAATATATGCCGCTAAACTCAATGACGATAACCAGCTTATGGTGTATAAGTACTGCTATGACAAAAAGTACGACCTATACCTCTTTAATAACAGCTATATGCCTGTAGCATACGATAAGACAAAGCACCATTTTGTCCTCGATTCGTATAACAGACATACCGAGTTGAGGTCATATGAGATCGAGTGCATCGAGTTGTATTCTCTCGCGCGCGCAATCGACGGCAACGTATATCTCGCCAGAACTGAATATTTTAAGGATATAAACGATTGGGTCTCAATGAGCTGTGACGCACATACTTTTGAATATATTTGTAATGGCGGATATGACTACGACAACAGAAGATATGCGGTCACAACCGATACAGTACACGTGACCTTCTCCGGAGCCCAGGATGGCAACGTGCCTGCAGAGATATTGGGCGAGGTATCTTTAGTCACCATTAGAGACAGCAGCATAGAACATATGGGATTTAAGGCAATATCGAAATCTGATCCCGACGGTATTTATATATATCACCGCTATGAACCCTACGATGACTCTACTCCCGACGAAGCGCCTGCGGTGACTTATGAGGTCTATCGCTACACATATGCCGCGAGCATTGGGCATTATTTCGTAGACTATGACTTTGATGATCTTTGGGAGGAATTAAGCGAGGAAGAGTTCCTGTCCAAATATACTCCCGTGTTTAATGATAAGGATGAGCGCGTGGAGATGAATAACACCAAAGTTAAATGGTGCGGCGGCAATGTTTATTCAGACCCCGACGGCAAGGAATATGCATGCCGGACAATATATGATGAAGAGACCGAGAGCGATATTATCACAGACGTATACAACTTTGCGCTTATTCCCGAGCTGAGCGACGGTGAAGAATACCACACTTATTACTTCACGCCTGCCGAAGACGTAGATCCTGCCGCACTAACTCAGGTCAAAGACGTTTATCATTACCCCTTGTGCGAGTGGACGACTGTCGAAAACGACTTCTTCTATAACATTCCCGATCACGAGACTATTCTGGACACCGTTGATGTGGGCAACGTATGGAACTTCAACCTGATCAGCAATAACCCGATGTGCCCCGGTCCGCTGTATATCCCGTTCATCGGCGAGGTGCACGAGGATATCGTGGGAGCTTACTGCTATGATGAGATCTGGACCAACACGGTAGACGGATCGACTTCTTCTAAACTTAACGAACAGCCTCTCAAGCCCGGCTGTAAGTATGATTACACCATGGTGGTCAAGGCTATGAGCGGTTATAAGTTCAGCGATGACCTGAACTTCACTTATACCGGCGAGGCTTGCCCGACAGCCAAGCTGACTCTGTCAGAGGATAAGCGCACCCTGACCATAGAGGGTCTTGAGTCGGTCACCTTCATGCTCGACACCCCCTCAGGGCTCAAAGCTGTCGGCGGAGATAACGGTGTGAACCTCAGCTATAATGCGGTCAAGGGGGCGTCTAAGTATCGTATATTCCGCAAGATGTCCGGCGGTAAATTCGCTAAGGTAGGCGATACCACCTCCACTACCTTTACCGATAAGACCGCCGTATCCGGTAAGACATATTATTATACCGTTCGCTGTCTGTCGGCAGACGGCTCAAGATTCGAGAGCGACTATGATACTGACGGTGTGTCCGTGACCTATTATGCCCCGGCAAAGATCACAGCTCTTACCAACGATTACAAGGGCGTTAAGATCACTATCGACAGAAGTGTCAACGCGTTCAAGTACAGAGTGTTCAAGAAGGTCAGCGGCAAGTGGACGAAGCTGATCGATACGAGCAGCGCCACGATAATAGATACCAAGGCGCAGCCCGGTAAGGCCAACACCTATACAGTGCGCGCTATGGATAGGGACGATCACTTCATCAGCGGATATAACACCACCGGCTGGACGATCACATATATCCCGGCACCTAAGATCACAGGCTTTGAGAATCTCGCAAAGGGCACCCGTATAAAGTGGTCGTCTTCCACCGGAGCGGCTAAGTATATCCTGTATATCAAGTCCGGTTCAAGTTGGAAGCAGATCGCTAAGACCGCAGCCTGTAGCTACGTGTACAACAATCTAAAGGCGGGTACGACCTATACATATACGGTGCGCGCTGTGGATAAGAGCGGCAAGGTGCTCAGTGGTTTCAACACCACCGGTTGGAAGAATACCTTTATCGCTCCTCCGGCTCTGCCTAAGCTGACGAATACCAAGAACGGTATACAGCTGACCTTAACACAGTCCAAAGGCGCAGTCAGGTATCGCATCTTCCGCAAGGTCGGCAGCGGCAAGTGGGTAAAACTCGCCGATACCAAAGCCCTCAAGTATCTTGATAAGCACACCAAGAATGGTATCAAGTACACCTACACAGTTCGCTGTATATCTGCTGATGGCAAGAGCTTTACCTCAGCATACAACACTACCGGCAGAGCTATCATATGTAAGAGATAAAGCATAAACATTACGAATAATGGTATATCAACTGACCCGATCGGTAATCATTCCGGTCGGGTCGTTATTATATCGTATGTTCAGTTACAAAAGTGTTGCAAATATATCCTGCGGATGGTAAAATGAAAATGTATAATTATAACTGTCAGCGATGACATATCAGGAGGTGCTGTATGTATCTGATAGCAAACGGTCGGGTGATCACCCGTGACCCCAACAATCCGTATATCGAGAACGGCGGCGTTGTTACACAGGGCAGCCGTATCATAGCTGTGGGCGAGACCCAGGCTCTGCGCTCGGCGTATCCCGAGGCCGAGTTCGTAGATGCTCACGGACAGGTGATCATGCCGGCGTTCATCAATGCTCATACCCATATCTATTCCGGTCTGGCGCGCGGACTGTCCGTAAACGGATATAACCCCACAAATTTCTACGAGATTCTCGATGGTATGTGGTGGAATCTGGATCGCAAACTGACCCTTGAGGGCACGCGCTACAGCGCCTATGCTACCTATCTTGAGTGTATCCGCAACGGCGTCACTACGGTGTTCGATCACCACGCCAGCTATGCCGAGATACCCGGATCGCTCTTTGAGATAGCCGATGTAGCTAAGGATACCGGCATTCGCTCATGCCTGTGCTACGAGGTCTCTGACCGCGACGGCGAGGTTAAGTGCGACGAGGGTATCAAGGAGAACGCCGACTTCATAACCTACTGTCAGGAGCAGCGCGATCCGATGCTCGCCGCTATGTTCGGTATGCATGCGCTGTTCACTATATCCGACAAGACATTCGAGAAATGCATCAAAGCCAATTCCGGCAGGACAGGTTATCATATCCACATCTGCGAGGGACTCAACGATGTGGTAGACAGCCGTGACAACTACGGCGTGCTGCCTGTGGACAGGCTGGAGAAGTGGGGGATACTGGGCGAGAACACCATCCTCGGTCACTGTATCCATCTTACCGATCCTGAGATAGAGAAGATCGCCGCCACCAATACTATGGTAGTCAATAACCCCGAGAGCAATATGGGCAATGCCGTTGGCTGTTCACCTGTGCTCAAGATGTTCGCGAAAGGCATCATGCTCGGATTGGGCACAGACGCTTATACCCACGATATGCTCGAGAGCATCAAGGTGGCTCTTGCCATCCAGCGCCATAACTCCGGTATGCCGAACGTAGGCTGGAACGAGGTCACAACCATGCTCTTCAAGAACAACCCCAAGATAGCCGCAAAGTATTTCAACACCGAGCTAGGTGTGCTCCGTGAGGGCGCCGCGGCGGATGTTATCGTCATGGATTATATGCCGTTCACACCGTTCTCAGACGTTAACATTGACGGCCATATGCTCTTCGGCATGAACGGTCGCCAATGCCGCACCACTATGGCGAACGGTCGATTGCTGTATAAGGACAGGGCGTTCGTCGACCTCGATGAAAAGAAGATCTCCGCAGATATCCTGCAGGCGAGCAAAAAGCTGTGGAAGGATATCAACGGATAAGTATTAGATCGAAAACACACCGACTATTATTATGAGAGGTATATTATGAGTGAGAGAATGTATCCGCTGAGCATCCGCGAGCTGCTCGGCATGATGACTGAAGAATATAAAGCGGCAGGCACCGTTTTCGGAGTCCATTCTTATTTCCGTCCCGAAGGAGATAAGACGCTGAGCATCTTCGGCGAAAAGCTCGAGACCCCTATAGGCCCTGCCGCAGGCCCTCATACCCAGATGGTCCAAAACATCATCGCCGCGTATTTTGCCGGCGCGAGGTTCTTTGAACTCAAGACCGTCCAGACTATGGACGGCGAGGATCTCGCCAAATGCATTTCCCGTCCGTGTATCAAGGCGGACGACGAGGGCTATAACTGCGAGTGGTCTACCGAGCTGACTGTGCCTCAGGCATATGAAGAATATGTCAAGGCATGGTGCGTGCTCAAGGTCATCAGCAGAGAGTATAAGTTGGGCGATCCCGGCGGCTTTGTGTTCAATATGAGCGTGGGCTACGATCTGGACGGCATCAAGTCGCAGAAGATCGATGACTTTATCGAAGGGCTCAAGGACGCTTCCGATAGCCCGATATTCGCCGACTGTAAGGCGGCCTTAAAGGAGTATTTCCCCAACAGCGCCGAGTATATCGACGGCATTTCGCCGCGCGTATGCCGCAGCGTGACTCTCTCTACCCTGCACGGCTGTCCGCCCGATGAGATCGAGCGCATAGCCACATATCTGCTCACAGAAAAGGGTCTGAATACCTTTGTCAAGTGCAACCCCACCATCTTAGGATATAAGGACGCGCGAGCGATCCTCGACAAGGCAGGCTTCGACTATATAGTATTCGATGAGCATCATTTCAACGAGGATCTGCAGTATGCCGACGCCGTGGCTATGTTCCACAGGCTGCAGGCTCTCGCTGATGAAAAGGGTCTTGAATTCGGACTCAAGCTCAGCAATACCTTCCCCGTAGACGTCACACGCGGTGAGCTGCCCAGCGAAGAGATGTATATGAGCGGACGCTCGCTGTTCCACCTCACCAGCGAGATGGCGCGCAGATTCTCCGCTGAGTTCGGCGGCAAGCTCAGGATATCCTACTCCGGCGGCGCGGATGTTTTCAACGTGCATGAGCTGTTCACCGCCGGAATATGGCCGATCACTATGGCGACCACCGTGCTCAAGCCCGGCGGCTATAACCGCTTTGTCCAGATAGCTTACATCCTGTATCATGATATGCTCTACTGCGTCAGCGATAACTTCACCGGTACCGATACCGAAGCTATCGTGAGACTGAGAGAAAGGTTCTGTACAGACCGCGCTTTTGTCAAGCCGATCAAACCCATCCCGTCCAGAAAGTCCGACGAGGCAGTTCCGCTATTTGACTGCTACAGCGCTCCGTGTCAGGGAGGCTGTCCCATACATCAGGATATTCCGGAGTATATCCGTCTGACGGATAAGGGATCATATAAAGAAGCTCTGGACGTAATCACCCAGAAGAATCCTCTGCCGTTCATAACCGGCACGATTTGTTCTCACCGCTGCATGACCAAGTGCACACGCAACTTCTATGACGTTCCTGTGGATATCCGCGGCTGTAAGCTGGCCGCAGCAGAGAACGGCTACGACGCTCTGTTAGCAGGGCTCAAGGCTCCTGCGGCGAGCGGCAGAAAGGTCGCCGTTATCGGCGCAGGCGCAGCAGGCCTTTCGGCGGCGTATTTCCTCGCCCGTGCAGGGATACAGACCGATGTGTTCGAAAAGGACGCTCAGGCCGGCGGTATTGTCCGCAATATCATCCCGGGTTTCAGGATCAGCGGCGAGGCTATCGACAAGGATATCGCGCTCATCGAGAAGATGGGAGCTATGATATATACATCTACCCAGGCTCCGTCCGTAGGCGAGCTAAAGGCTCAGGGATATGAGGCAGTAGTATTCGCCGTGGGTGCGTATAAGGCTCAGGATATCGGCGTGAGCGGAAACGTTATGAACGTTATCGACTTCCTTCGCCGCTGTAAAGCAGGCGACAGCATAGCTTCAGGCAAGGCGGTCGCGATCATCGGCGGCGGCAACACCGCTATGGACGCAGCTCGCGCGGCTAAGCGCCTGCCAGGCGTGGAAAAGGTGACGATAGTATACAGGAGAACCAAGAAATATATGCCAGCCGATGAGGAAGAGCTTAAAGAAGCTATCGCCGACGGAGTAGAGTTTGCAGAGCTGGTCGCTCCCACATCTCAGGCTGACGGCAAGCTGATCTGCGATGTTATGAAGCTCGGCGAGCCCGACGCATCAGGCCGACGCAGACCCGAGTCCACCGGTCAGACCGCGGCTGTCGACGCCGACCTGGTCGTAGCGGCTGTGGGCGAGCGCGTGGATACAAGTGTATTTGAGTCTAACGGCATAGTTCCAGACGAGCGCGGCAGGATACCGTTCGTGACAGAGATCGACGGCGTCAAGGTGTATAATATCGGCGACAGCAACCGCGGCCCCTGCACCGTAGTCGAGTGTATTGCCGACGCTCAGAGAGCGGCTGATGACATCATAGGCGACGAGCATATCATGGATATACCCCTTGAGGCTTTCGCAAACCCCTCTGATGTTATCCCTAAGCACGGATGGCTGGGCGACAGAAGACAGGATGCAGGCTGTTTAGGCTGCAATACCGTATGTGAGAACTGCGTAGATGTATGTCCGAACCGTGCCAACACCGTGATAGTCATGCCCGACGGACGCAGAGAGATACTGCATATAGACCGTCTGTGCAACGAGTGCGGCAACTGCGCGAGCTTCTGCCCCTACGCTTCAGCGCCGTATAAAGACAAGCTTACTCTGTTCATGGATGAAGCCGGCTTTGCCGACAGCGCAAACAAGGGCTTTGTATTCCTCGCCGACGGCAAGGTCAAGGTGCGTCTAGATACCGAGTTCACAGCCGATCTCGACGCGTCCAACGAGCTGAGCAGGGATATGGAGATATTCATCCTCACGGTCAAGGAGCAGTTCGATAAATAAGTATTACCCAAAGGTGAACAAATGAGCAAGATATTATTACAGGGCGGTACCGTAGTATCAGCCAAAGGGACAAAGAAGGCTGATGTGCTTATCTCAGGCGAGAAGATCGTCGCGGTGGGACGCAGGCTGCGTGCCGACGCTGAGGTCGTGAATGTCAGCGGAAAGCTGATCTTCCCGGGCTTTATTGACGCGCATACACACTTCGACCTCGAGGTCAGCGATACCGTCACCGCAGATGACTTTGAGTCTGGTACCAAGTCCGCTATAGCCGGCGGAGTCACCACGGTCGTGGACTTCGCTACTCAGAATAAGGGCGAGAGTCTGTCCGACGCGCTTAACAACTGGCACGTCAAGGCATTCGGTAACTCCAGCTGCGATTATGCCTTCCATATGGCGATATCCGACTGGCGCGATGACATCAGAGATGAGCTGGAGGCTATGTTTGAGCAGGGTGTCACATCCTTTAAGGTATATATGATCTACGACGCGATGGAGCTGACCGACCGCGAGATATTCGATATCATGACCGAGCTCAAGAAGTATGGCGGTATCGTCGGCTGTCACTGTGAGAACTCCGGTATCATAGGCCGCCTCAGAGCCGACGCCGTATCGCGCGGCGATACCGCTCCCAAGTATCATCCTCTAACCCGTCCCGACTATGCCGAGGCAGAGGCCGTCAGGCGTCTGCTGACAATAGCTCAGGCCGCCGACGCTCCCGTTATAGTGGTGCATCTCAGTACCGCCGAGGGTTATGCCGAGGTGCAGCGAGCGAGGGGGAGGGGAGTCAAGGTTTATGTTGAGACCTGTCCCCAGTATTTACTGTTGGACGACAGGGTATATGATCGCCCGTTTGATGAGAGTTCCAAATTCATTTGTTCGCCGCCTCTGCGCAAGCCGAGTGATAAAAAGATCCTGTGGCAGGCTATGCGCGACGGCAGTATAGATACATTGTCCACCGACCACTGTTCGTTCACTGTCGAGCAGAAGCGCGCCGGAGCGGACGACTTCACCCGTATACCCAACGGCATGCCGGGCGTAGAGACTCGCGCTATCCTGACCTATACCTACGGCGTGAAGAAGAAGCGCATCTCTCTGCAGCAGATGTGCGCGTATCTCAGCGAGAATCCCGCTAAGCTCTATGGCATGTATCCTGCCAAGGGAGCAGTAAAAGTCGGTTCTGACGCCGATATAGTAGTATTTGAACCCAAGGGACATTCTGTGATATCCGCCGACAATTGCCACAGCGCGTGCGGATACAATCCTTATGAGGGAGCGAATACATCCGGAGAGATCGAGAGAGTATACCTGCGCGGTCAGCAGGTATATGCGTTCGGCGATATCCGTCTGGAACACAGCGGAAAATATGTTCCCAGAGGCAAGCCGACTTTGTAGAATAATAAGCGCAAAAAAGCGGACGCATCAATGCGTCCGCTTTTGTCATATTCTTTGGTTATTCGTTCAGGGGGCTGCCGCAGTAAGCGCAGCATCCGCTGGAGTCGGGGGTAGTGTTGGCGCCGCAGTACGGGCATCTGGCTATTTTCGGAGGAGCCGCCGCTGCCTGAGCGTCGTCGCGCGCCTGCTGACGCGCTCCCATAAGAGTATCTTTGATCTCGCGGCACATCTCGCTATAGCGGCGATACTCCTCGTTGGTCTCGGGGTCGGGCTTGCGTGCCTCTATGACTGGGCTCTCGTTTATGTATACCGATGAGGAGTTCAGCTCCGCCTTGATGGTATCGAAGTAGGGATGATTTACGCGGATGACTACCGCAAAGTCATAGCTGTATGTGTAGCGCGGAGGCTGATAGCTGACCGACTCGCCATCTTTGTCGGTAGTGTACTCTTCGTTACAGTCCTCGTCTATGACGATGTCCACTCCGGTCACAATCGAATAATCCAGCACATCCGGATTGGTAGCCTGCAGGTTGCCGCCGTGAGTCACCACGAACTTGCGGCTGTCCTCGTCGATCAGCACCTGTGTGCTGTCGCCCAGCGATCTTGTGATGTGCAGAGCCGCCACCGCAGCCTTGTTCTCTTCGCGATACTTGAGCTGAGCCTTGATATCTTCCACTGTGCTGTGTCTGCGCTCAGAGAAGAACGGAGAGAGCTGTGACGCGCACTTTTTGCACAGATTGCCGTCCTCCAGCTTGCGGTTGCCCAGCAAACCGATCTTGTCGCCGCAGATACTGCAGAATTTCTTATCGAATAAACCCATATTGACCTCCTGTATGATATAGATTCTTTATGACAACAGGGTCGGCTCAAATGCTGTGAGCCAACCCTGATGGTTGCATACTATTTGATCACTGTTTTACCAGATGATATGTTGAGTAGGTAGAAGTAAGGTCGAGCTTGTCACCGTCGAGGGCATAGTCATAGACCTTTTCATCATCCCACAGCTCCATGTTGACTGTTACGGTCTTAGCAGTCTCATCGAGTGTGTAGGTGCCGTTGGTCTCGATACCGGTGGTGATACCCACCAGCGTGCACTTGCCCGCTCCGTCAAATGTCCATGTCCAGTCACCGTTGACCTCATCGGTCTGCTTCCACGTGCCGCTGAGTATGTCGGAGCTGCCACCGCTGTTGCCGCCGCATGCCGTCATAACACAGGCTACCATTGTGATAACAAGAACAACTGCTAATACTTTGGATATAGTTTTCATGTTTTTATCTCCTTGGATACTCGTTACCCGATCATTCTCGGGATCAAAATTATTTGCTATACTATAGATGTGTCTCGCCGCGATCAGCTGAGAGAAGCAAGTACGGCGGTCAGAGTGCTGTCGCCGTATGCGTAACCTGCCTCCATGATGAAGTAGACCTTGTCGCCCGATACGCAGTATGCGGTTATACAGGGTGTACCGCTGTAATCATAGGTCACGCCGATCCATGTCTTATCGCCGGCGTTGATCTCGATATCGGTAGGCGAACTCTCTGAGTTGAATTCTTTGGTGGATTCTACGTTTAGTTTAGCGTTGTCTTCACTGTCTACGATAGATACCTTGATGTAGTTGGCCGCGTTTGCATTGTCATACAGCCATAGGGTCTTGGTATCGTCAGGATCATAGGCGCCGTTGCCGCCCTTCATATTCATGCTGTCGGGCACGAACACCGTGATCTCGCCCCATGTATCGCTCTTGCCGGGAACAGCAGTGGTATTGCTGTCGTCGGAGTTGTTCTCGGTGGCCTGTGTGATGTCGACGCCGTTATCGGCAGGTTCTTCCTGTTTGCTGCCGCCGCAGGCTGCCATAACACAGGCAATCATAGCGATCGCAAGGATCAAAGCTAAAACTTTGGATACTGTCTTCATTGGGTTCCTCCTTATTATAGCTGATCCGGAATGCTTTCCGGGTCGGCTTTGATCATATATATTTTATCATGCCGCGCATATACAGTCAATACGAAAATAGGATGAAGCTGTCAGACAAAAAGAAAAGCGAGGCGTTCACACGCCTCGCCGCAACATTCTTGTCCTGAATTAGTCAGCTACGAAGAATACGTCCATGCCGGTGGTCTCACCGTCGGCTACGATGTAAGCCTTGGACTCCTCGGGCTTAACATATACTGTGTAAGCCTTCTTGCCCTTAACTACTTTCTTAACGTTCTTTTCGATATCCTTTACGGATACTGTAGCGCCGCCGAACTGAATGAACAGATCGAACTTAGGATCAACCTTCTTAGCAGGAGCCTTCTTAGCAGCAGCCTTGGGAGCAGCCTTAGGAGCAGCAGCCTTGGTCTCAGCCTTCTTGGGAGCAGCCTTAGGAGCAGCAGCCTTAGTCTCAGCCTTCTTAGCAGGAGCTTTCTTAGCGGGAGCAGCCTTAGTTTCTGTCTTCTTGGGCTCAGCAGCCTTAGTGGTCTTCTTTGTTGTTGCCATAATGATTTCCTTCTTTCTTAAAAGTTTTGAAAAAATAATGTTTTCTGTCAAATTGAGGTAAGCCTCGCTTACACCACGTATTATATATATCATAATATGGGTTGTCAAATGATATTTGAATTTTTGGTTGAATAGACAAATGGAAGTAATAGTAAATGAGATTTGTAGGTAGTGTTGACGGACATTTTTTGTACTTTGTGACGAAATGGTGATTATTTGCTTTGCATAATAACCAAAAACGCAGAGGAATATTGGTGATTTTCACAGGGTAATAATCGGGACTTGGTCAATGTGCATATAATCTGCTGTCAAATGTTGTATCTTTATACAGAATAGCTGTTGCTATCCTGTCGGGTATCTGTTATAATAACGGTACATTAACTTGGACTCTGTAAAACGGAGGTGAGGGCTGTGCTGACAGCGTTTACCGACGTAGGTCAACAGGTGCTGGTGCTGTTCATCCTGATATCGGTCGGAGGACTGATGACTAAGCTGGGGATGATAAACGGCGACGGCGCTTCTGCTATGACCGACGTGGTGCTGTATGCGGTGACCCCCTGTGTGATAATACACGCGTTCCAGCGTGACTTTGATCCCGGCATGGTGACCGGGCTGCTGATAGCTTTCGGAGCGGCGGTCGCGACGATGGTCTTCTCGATTCTGTTCGCCGAGATACTATATCACAGGTATGATATATCTAAGGGTGCCGTGCTCAAGTTCACTGTGGTGTTCTCTAACTGCGGCTTTATGGCGCTGCCTCTGCAACAGGCGGTGTTGGGCGACGACGGCGTGTTCTACGGCGCGGCGTACATCGCGGTATTCAATATATTCGCATGGTCATACGGTCTGATCAGGATGAGCGGAGCGCGCTCGCCCAAGGCTGTGTTCAAGGCTATGCTCAACCCCGGGATCATCGGTACGATCATCGGCATAGCGCTGTTCTGCTGTTCTGTCAGACTGCCTGCGGTGATCGCTTCTCCGATCAGCTTCCTAGCAGGATTGAACACCCCCGTGCCGATGCTGGTCATAGGCTATCATCTGATGAATTCGAACCTGAAGAGAGTGCTGCGCGACGCGGACGCGTATATCGCTGTGGCGATACGCCTGATAGCTCTGCCTCTGGCGGCTATGGGCGTCATGCTGCTGCTCAATGTGCCGGGCGTGATAATATGCTCCACGGTTATCGCGGTCAGCTCCCCGGTGGCCGCTCTGACAACCATGATGTCGTCAAAGTTTGGCAGAGATACCGAGCTCAGCGCAGGGATAGTATCTGCGTCCACTCTGATCTCGCTGATCACTATGCCCCTGGTGGTAGGACTGACAAAGTATCTGGCGATAGGATAACATATGTATGTATAGTATATGAGGAGGACTTATGCCTAAGAATCCAAAGCAGAAGCAAAAGCTGCTGTATATAATGAAGATGTTTTTAGAAAAGACCGACGAGGAGTATGGTATCACTGTAGCGGATATCATTGACTATCTGTATGACTATGATATCCTTGCCGAGCGTAAGAGCATCTACAGCGATATCGAGACTCTGCGCGACTTCGGTCTGGATATAGTCAAGACCAAGTCCGGCAAGATATCTTTGTTCAGTCTTGTATCGCGTGATTTTGAGACCCAGGAGCTCAAGCTGCTGGTGGACGCCGTGCAGTGCTCCAAGTTCATCACACAGAAGAAGAGCCGCGAGCTGATCAAAAAGATCGAGTCGCTGACCTCTGAGAACCAGGCTAAAGATCTGCACCGTCAGGTGATAGTAGCCAACCGCGTCAAGACCTCTAATGAAGAGATATACCGCAACATCGACAGCATCAACAGAGCTATCAATACGCGCCGCAGGATCAGTTTCTACTACACCCAGTGGGCGATCAGCCGCACGGGCGCGAAGAAGGTCGTCAGACAGCGCAGACATGACGGCGAGCGTTATTTGCTCAGCCCCAAGGCTCTGACATGGGACGATGAGAACTATTACCTCATCGCGTATGATGCAGCCGAGGATAAGCTCAAGCACTTCCGCGTGGACAAGATGGAGGATATATGTGTTGAAGACAGCCGCTGTGAGAGTTCCAAGGCTGTTGACAAATTTGACCTTGCGGCATATACAAAGCAGGTGTTCGGCATGTACGGCGGCGAGTTGGTGAACGTCAAGATGCGCTTCGATGATTCGCTGATCGGCGTGGTGGTCGATCGTTTCTCCGACAAGGTGTTCATCAGCCCGAACAACGACGGAACCTTCACGGTGACTACCGAGGTCATGCTGTCGCCTCAGTTCTTCGGCTGGCTGTTCTCCTTCGGCGATAAGGTCAGGCTCATGTCGCCTAAGGCGGCTAAGACTCGCTTCACCGAGTATCTGAATGAGGTAGCGGCAGTGTACTGATGATTGATGATCGATGATCCGTGACGGGTCGTCGGTCATTTTAGTTTTTGATCTTTTGATCTTTTGATTTACAAAGTCCCGTTTATCGTCACATAGATGTATTACAATATAATCACAGCAAAGATATAGTTATTATAAATCAGTTTTGAGGTGATCCTATGTTTGACGATGCAAGATTCTATTGTAAGCTGGCCGAGAGTTCTTCGAGCTACGGCAAGGTGAGAGCCGATGAGAGCAGAATGTTCCTGACGATCAGCGAGCTTGATTTCGACGATGATCTGTTATGCGCTATCGAAAGAGGCGAGGAATACCTCGTCGACTGACTCCTAAACAATCCTCCGCTTATGGCGGAGGATTTTTCTTGCATTTATTTCCGGGCTGATGTATCATATTATAGGTATTTTAACATACGGAGGATATTATGAACGCTGAGAGTATCAAGAACAGAAGACTCAAGCTGACGCTGGGACTGGTCGCGACCGTATTGATGATGATAAGCGACCTGCTGTGGAAGATCAAGGGACCGTCACAGATCAAGACGACGCTCGGGACATTTGCCGACACCGCGTGGCTGGATACTGCTATGTGGCAGCTGATAGTCAGCAACCTGCTGTTCGCTGCGGCTATGCCGCTGTATTACATAGGATTCAGAGAGCTGTACCATATGGTGCAGGAGAGAGCCGCAAATCGACTGGATATAAAGCTCGCCAAGCTCTTCAAATTCTCTGTGATAGCCGCTGTTATATCCCTGCTGTTCATACATATACTGTGCGTGAATATGCCGCTGATACTCAAGGCGCTGGCGCCTCATTTGGATATCATAAAGGCCGCCGAGATCACCAACAGTATTATGATGGCTAACATCGGGCCGATGATCATATACTTTGTCGCGGCTGACGGGTTGATGAGCGTGGTATGGTGTATACTGGTATGGCGACGCTGCTTTCCGGTCAACCGTCTGGCTCTGTTGTGCAATCCCGTATGCGCCGCCGCGCTGGGTTCGATACTGGCGCAGGCTCCATGGCCGATCAGCCTGATCGATACCGTCGCCGAGCCCTGCGGACATCTGCTGCTGATGATTGTCGCGCTGATAATATTGAATAAGGACAGCCGACAGACCCCTGTAAGACGCCGCAGACCGCCGCAAGACGACCTGCCGCCGGTATATAATCTGGACGATGATCCCGACGCGGACGTCACCGTTATCTGATGACTCCTGCATAGACTTATAACTTTTGCCGACCCTGAGAGCTCTCTCCACGGGGTCGGTATTTTTATGCCCCGAACCTTCATTATCGGTCTGCTTTTCACTTGTATTTTATTACTCTATATTATATAATTGTATCAGTATAATTAGGAGGCGTTTTTATGAAGAAGTACGTGATGGCGCTCGACTCCGGCACCACCAGCAACCGCTGTATACTTTTTGACCGCGAGGGCAGGATATGCAGCGTAGCTCAAAAGGAATTCACCCAGTATTTTCCGCAGCCCGGATGGGTAGAGCATGACGCCAACGAGATATGGCAGACTCAACTGAGCGTAGCGCGTGAGGCCATGCGCAAGATAGGCGCTTCGTATGATGAGATAGCGGCCATCGGCATCACCAACCAGCGCGAGACCACTGTGGTGTGGGACAGGCTCACCGGTCAGCCGATATATCACGCCATAGTATGGCAGTGCCGCCGCACAGCCGATTATACCGACTCGCTCAAAGCGCGCGGTATGGAGGATATGATCCGCCGTAAGACCGGACTGGTCACCGACCCGTACTTCTCAGCCACCAAGGTGCGCTGGATCCTTGAGAATATCGACGGAGCGCGCGAGCGCGCAGAGCGCGGTCAACTGCTCTTCGGCACAATCGACACATGGCTGATGTATAAACTCACCAAGGGCAGGGTGCATGTCACCGACTACTCAAACGCCTCACGCACCATGATGTTTAACATCCACACTCTCGACTGGGATGTGGATATCCTCAGGGAGCTGGATATACCTGCCGCTATGCTGCCCGAGGTAAAGCCCTCGAGCTGTATCTACGGCGAGAGCGACCCCGAATTCTTCGGCGGAGCTATCCCGATATCCGGAGCCGCAGGCGACCAGCAGGCGGCGCTGTTCGGCCAGATTTGCTTCGATCAGGGAGAGGCAAAGAACACCTACGGCACAGGCTGCTTCATGCTGATGAACACCGGTGAAAAGCCTGTGTCCTCTGAGAACGGTCTGCTCACCACCATCGCGTGGGGGTTGAACGGCAAAGTATATTACGCTCTGGAGGGTTCGGTGTATGTAGCCGGAGCGGCCATCCAGTGGCTCAGGGATGAACTCAAGCTCATCGACGGCTCGCCCGACTCCGAATACTTCGCCACACGCGTTAGCGATACTGCCGGCTGTTATGTTGTGCCGGCATTCACCGGAATGGGAGCTCCGCACTGGGATCCCCATGCGCGAGGAGCGATACTGGGACTGACCCGAGGTGTGAACAAATATCATCTTATACGCGCCACGCTGGAGTCGCTGGCATTCCAGACCAACGATGTTCTGCGCTCCATGCAGATGGACTCCGGCATAGAGCTGACCTCGCTCAAGGTTGACGGCGGAGCCAGCATGAACAACTTCCTTATGCAGTTTCAGGCGGATATCATGAACGTACCCGTTCACCGTCCCGAGTGCGTAGAGACAACCGCTATGGGAGCCGCGTATCTCGCCGGACTGGCGACAGGCTTCTGGAAGAACATCGGCGACATAAAGAGTAATTGGCAGCTCAGCCGCGAATTTCTGCCCCGGATAAGCGACGATGATAGAGAGAAAGAAATCGCCGGATGGAATAAGGCTGTCAGGGCAGTCCTGAGCTGGTCAGAGGAATAGAGGAGAATGTACATTTATGTATGATGTTATCATAATAGGAGCAGGTGTGATAGGTTGTGCTGCGGCGCGTGAGCTGAGCAGGCTCGAGGCGCGGATACTGGTGATCGAGAGAGACTCCGATGTATGTGAGGGCACCTCAAAGGCCAACAGCGCGATAGTTCACTCGGGTTATGACGCGAAGAACGGCACTCTCAAGGCGCGCTTCAATGTGCGCGGCAACGCCATGATGGACGAGCTGTGCCGTGAGTTGGATGTACCCTTCAAGCGCATAGGCTCGCTGACGGTATGCACGTCAGAGGATGATATCCCCAAGCTGCGTGAGCTCAAGGAGCGCGGAGAGCGCAACGGTGTAGATGGACTGAGGATAGTATATCGCGACGAGCTGCTCGCTATGGAGCCTAATATCGCCGACGGTGTAGTTGCGGCTTTGTACGCGCCATCAGCAGGTATCATATGTCCGTTCAAGCTCACTGCGGCTTTGGCTGAGAACGCTTGCCACAACGGGGCTGAGTTCCGATTTGATACCCGTGTTACCGATATCCGCCGGACGTCTGAAGGATACTGGTGTGTTACCGCATCCGACGGCGAGTATATCTCTAGGGCGTTAGTCAACGCCGCCGGAGTGTACGCCGATGAACTGAACAACATGGTCAGCTCACGCAAGCTCAGGATAATCCCTCGCCGCGGCGACTATATGCTGCTCGACAGATCGGTCGAGGGCTATGTCAGGCACACGGTGTTCCAGCTGCCCACCGATATGGGCAAGGGCGTGCTGGTGACACCAACCGTTCACGGCAATACCATCATAGGCCCCACAGCCTTTGATACGGAAGATAAAGAGAATACTGCCACCACCGCGGAGGCTCTCAGCGAGATAGCCGACAAGTCCGCGATAAGCATAAAGGCTTTGCCGCTCAGGCAGGTCATCACATCCTTTTCGGGTCTCAGGGCACGTGAACAGGGCAGGGACTTCGTGATAGGCGAGGCGGAGGGAGCAGATGGCTTCTATAACTGCGCCGGCATCCAGTCGCCGGGTCTGTCGGCGGCTCCTGCAATAGCCGAGTATATCGCCGATCTCATAAAAACAAAGCTCTCATTTAGCAAAAAAGCAGACTTCGATCCTGTACGCAAGGATATCGTCAGACCCTTTGAGCTGAGCGCTGATGAATACAACGAGCTGATACGCCGTGAACCGGCCTACGGTACGGTCGTGTGCCGCTGTGAGTCGGTCACCGAGGGCGAGATAATCGACGCGATACGCCGCACTCCCGGTGCGCGTACTCTGGACGGAGTCAAGCGCCGTACTCGTGCCGGTATGGGCAGATGCCAGTCGGGCTTTTGCTGTCCAAAGGTGATGGATATCCTCGTGCGTGAGCTGGGGATAGCCACCGAGGACGTGACCAAGCGCGGAGGCGATTCTCATATAGTAGTCGGCCGCACTAAGGAGGTCTGACCATGAAGAGCTATGAAATAGTAGTGATCGGAGGAGGGCCTGCCGGTCTTGCCGCGGCAGTCAGCGCGGTGCGCAGCGGATGTGACAGCGTTATCGTCCTCGAGCGTGACAGCGAGCCGGGAGGTATACTCAACCAGTGCATCCATAACGGCTTCGGTCTGCATACGTTCAAGGAGGAGCTCACAGGCCCCGAGTACGCCGCGAGATTCATAGAACAGGCAGAGGAACTAAATATAGAATGTAAGCTGAACACCATGGTCACGGATATCTCTGTCGACCGTGTGGTGACCGCAGTCAACCGCGAGGACGGCATGTTCAGCATAGCGGCCAAGGCCGTTATCCTCGCCATGGGCTGCCGCGAAAGACCACGAGGCGCGCTGAATATCCCGGGTACCCGACCGGCAGGCATATTCTCGGCAGGTACAGCACAGCGGCTGGTGAATATCGAGGGCTATATGCCCGGTCGAGAGGTAGTTATCCTCGGCTCCGGCGATATCGGGCTGATCATGGCGAGGCGCATGACTCTGGAGGGAGCTAAGGTCAAGGTGGTCGCGGAGCTGATGCCGTACTCCGGAGGACTCAAGAGGAACATTGTGCAGTGTCTGGATGATTTCGGCATACCGCTCAAGCTCAGTCATACTGTTGTGGATATAGAGGGCAGCGAGCATATCACCGCAGTGACGATAGCTCAGGTGGACGAGGCTCGCAGACCTATCCCGGGCACCGAAGAGAGATATACCTGCGATACCCTGCTGCTGTCATGCGGACTGATACCCGAGAACGAGCTCAGTCGTGCGGCAGGGGTGGAGATATCTCCGGCAACATCCGGCCCGATAGTCGACGATAGCCTGATGACCGATATCCCCGGCATATTCGCTTGCGGCAATGTTCTGCACGTCCACGATCTGGTGGACTATGTATCTGAGGAGGCTCAGCGCGCCGGCAGGATAGCCGCCGCATATGTGCGCGGAGAGCTTGCCTGCGACAGCGGCAGCAGGATAACCCTGCGCGCTGTGGACGGTGTGAGATACACCGTACCGTCAGTGATAGAACCCTCGCGCATGGACGACAGCCTGACCGTCAGGTTCAGGGTGAGCGATGTGTTCAAAGACGCGTATATCAGCGTATATTTCGACGATGAACGGGTACAGCATAAGAAGAAGCGCGTAATGGCTCCCGGTGAGATGGAGCAGATAACGCTTACGCGCGCGCAGCTGGAGAGATATCCTCATCTTAGCACAGTGACCCTGCGTATAGAGCATGAATGACGGAGGCATTATGGATAAGAGAGAACTGATTTGTATAGGCTGCCCGATGGGATGCAGGATGACCGTAGAGCTCGACGGCGGCAAGATAGCTTTCGTCAGCGGCTACACCTGCCCCCGAGGCAAGGCTTATGCAGAAAAAGAGGTGACTAACCCCACCCGTATAGTCACATCCACCGTCAAGGTGATATCCGGATCACGCAAGCGAGTATCATGCAAGACCGCGTCGGATATTCCCAAGGATAAGATATCCGATGTGATGGCTGATATCAACTCGGTGTGTGTGACCGCTCCCGTTAAGATAGGCGACGTGCTGATAAAGAACGTCGCCGGCACAGGCGTGGATGTGGTAGCTACATCGAATATTGTATAAGCGCGCCGCGCCGCTCACAGCAGAGATTTGACAAAAGCGTCTTAGGGTACTATACTGTGTATTCGAAGACTTTATGAACGGGTGATATATTTGAATAGATTCAAGGCGTTTTTGAAACGCAAGAATATCGAGATCAGCTTCAAGCGCTACGGTATCGACGCGCTGGGAGCTATGGCGCAGGGCTTGTTCTGTTCGCTGTTGATAGGCACTATCATCGGAACGATAGGCAACCTGTGCTCGGTACAGTTCCTCAGCGATATCGGCAGATATACCAAGGCGGTGTCGGGCGTGGCGATGGCTGTGGCCATAGGTTACGCGCTCAAGGCCGACCCCATGGTGCTGTTCTCGCTGGCTGCTGTAGGTTACGCGGCAAATGAACTGGGCGGAGCCGGAGGCCCTCTGGCGGTGCTGCTCATCGCGATAATAGCCGCTGAGTTCGGCAAGGCTGTGTCCAAAGAGACTAAGATAGATATACTGGTGACCCCTGCTGTCACCATACTGGTCGGAGTGGGGTTGGCGGCCCTGGTCGCCCGACCCATAGGCTACGCCGCCAGCGCGTTCGGCGAGCTGATCAAATCCGCAACCGATCTGCAGCCTCTGCTGATGGGTATCACGGTATCGGTGCTGGTGGGCATCGCGCTTACTCTGCCGATATCCTCAGCTGCAATATGCGCCGCGCTGGGTCTGACAGGACTTGCAGGCGGAGCTGCCGTGGCAGGCTGCTGCGCACAGATGGTGGGCTTTGCAGTGATATCTTTCCGTGAGAACCGCTGGGGCGGACTGGTCAGTCAGGGACTGGGCACATCTATGCTGCAGATGCCTAATATAATGAAGAATCCGCGCGTGTGGATAGCTCCCACGCTCGCCTCGGCGATCACCGGCCCGATAGCTACCTGCGTATTCGGACTGCAGATGAACGGCGCCGCGGTGAACTCCGGAATGGGCACCTGCGGTATGTGCGGACCCATCGGCGTGATCACAGGCTGGTTCACACCTGCTGCTGAGGGCGTAAAGGCGATCGCTCCCGGAGTGATGGACTGGGTGGGACTCGCGCTCATTTGCATAGTTCTGCCGGCCGTGCTCTCATACCTTATCAATCTGCCGCTGCGCAAGCTCGGTTGGGTAAAAGAGGGCGACCTTAAACTGGGATGATAATAATAACTCCAAGAGGATCGGTGAAAGCCGGTCCTTTTTTGGTGAATGGTGAATAGTGTCGGTTGCTCGCGCGACACAAGTGTCACGCTCGGACAATACTGGTATCGGTCTCCTATACGATATACAAATCCGCCATATTCCTCCTAAAGGTTACCCGATGAGCCATCCAAGCCCCGACAATCCTGCGCCCGACGCTGAGGGTATAATATACCCAGTATATGCTAAAGGGATGTGTTATATGTCAGTGATAAAAGCTAAAGGCAAGAGGCTCGCTCAGCTGCGCGAGTCGGCGGTGAGCCGCGAGGTGTTCATCCATATCCTGTACTTTTTAGCAGGCGTACTGGTGTCGCGCGGAGCCATGCTGGGGTCGATGTCGCCGTTCGGAGCTTCGTTCGTCGCGGCGATACCGTTCTCATATCTGCCTGCAGGCGCGATGGGATGCGCTCTGAGCTACGTTATGCTCGCGCCTGTTGAGTCGTTCAGATATGTCGCGGTGGTGGTGGCCATAGGAGCTATCCGATGGGTGCTCAATGAGATCAAGCGCTTGTCATCCGCGAGATTCTTTCCGTGTGCTGTGGCGTTCGTTCCGGTATTCGCAACGGGTATCGCGCTGACATTCAGCAGTCGCAGCGAGGTCAGCGAGATTTATGAGTGTGCCATAGAGGCTGTTTTAGCGGCGGCAGGGGCGTATTTTATGAGCCGCACCGTACTGTTGATGAGTTCAAAGAGAGCCTTGACAGGCTTCAGCCAGCAGGAGCTGGCGTGCGTGACTATGTCGGGTTGTATCCTGCTGTTGTCAGCCTCGCCGCTGCATATCGGATCTGTTAATATCGGTCGTCTGCTTGCGATACTCAGTGTGATGATATTCGCGCGGTACGGGATGGTCAAGGGCGGCAGCGTAGCCGGAATCGCCACCGGCATAGTGTTCTCGCTGGCAGATACCGACCTGCTGTTCCTGTCGGCAGGCTACTCGCTGTCGGGTCTTGTCGGAGGACTGATGGCTCCCATGGGCAGGGCGGCTGTGGCGTTCAGTGCTCTGTTGTGCAACGCTATGATGGCGTTCGGAGCGCCGCGCAGGGAGCTGACGGTCAGCGTGGTGCTGGAGACTGCCGCGGCGGTGGTTATCCTGCTGTTGATCCCCAGGAGCGCCGGCAATTATATTTCGTCCGTGTTCAGTGATGAAAAGCAGAAATTAAGCGATGAGGCTGTCAGGCGGTGTGTGACCATGAGACTGTCGTATTGCTCACGCGCTCTGGAGAATGTCTCGTCATGCGTTAACTCTGTATCCGAACGGCTCAGCCGTATGTATAAGCCGGGACTCGACAGGGTGTATGACTCCGCCGCCGAATACACCTGCCGCAGCTGCGGACTGAGGGTGTATTGCTGGGAGAAGCAGCGAGAGATGACACTGGACGATATGCGGCGCCTGGGGGATATCCTCAGTGAGCGCGGTTATGTCAAAGAGAGCGATGTGGACGACCTGTTCCTCAAGCGCTGCTGCAAGTCTTCTGAGCTGGCGCGCAGCGTTAACCGCGCGTATAAGGAGCACCTGTCGCTTGAGGCGGCCAACCGCCGCGTGACCCAGGTTAGGTCGGTGGTAGCCGGTCAGTTCGCCGGTCTCTCTGAAATACTTGAGGATCTGTCGCAGGAGTTCGAAGAGACCACAGCCTTTGATACAGAAGCATCCGAGAGGATAATAGCCGCGCTGAGCGCCGCTGGTCTGATGGTGACGGACTGCTCTTGCAGACGTCGCGCCGGCAGGGGGCTGACAGTGGAACTGCAGATAGCCCTAAACCGCAGGACAGCGGTATCTAAGGCCGTTCTGGCGCGAGAAGCCGGCAAAGCCTGCGGTAAGTATTTTTCCTCTCCCACACTCAGCTTTGAAGGTGACAGGGTTAGGGTGACTATGAGCGAGATGCCTCTGTATGATATGGAGATAGGATCGGCTCAGCATGTGTGCGACAACGGCGAGCTGTGCGGCGACTGCATGAATTACTTCAACAACGGCGAGGGCAGCACCGTTGCTCTGCTGTCGGACGGCATGGGCTCCGGAGGCAGAGCGGCCGTGGACGCAAACATGGCGGTCAGCATAATGACTAAGCTCTGCAAGGCCGGACTCAGCTACGACTGTTCGCTGGCAGTGGTGAACTCATCGCTGATGATCAAGAGCGAGGAAGAGTCGTTGGCTACCTTGGATGTCGTGGACTTCAATCAATTCACGGGGCGCGCGAGGCTGATGAAAGCCGGAGCCTGCACCACCTTCATACGCCGCAGCTCTAAGCTCTTGTGCAAAGAGATGCCGTCCCTGCCGCTGGGTATTCTGAACGAGTCGCGGTTCATCAAAGAGGACGTCACCCTCAGCCGCGACGATATGGTGGTCATGATATCCGACGGCGTTCTGATAGGTTCTGTAGAATGGCTGGAGAAGCTGATCGTATCATGGCGCGATGGCAGCGCCGAGGAGCTAGCCTCGACTATAGTCGAAGAGGCTCGCAAACGCCGCCTCAACGAGCATGATGACGACATCACCGCTATCGCCATGCGCGTGGTCGAAAATGTATAGATAATGTCATTGACAGCCCAATATATTTGGGTTATGATTATACTATCATAAATAGAAGTGAGGTATGATCATGGCAAAGTTCTGTAAATACTGCGGCAGTCCCCTCGATGGCGATATGAAGTTTTGCGGCGCCTGCGGCGCACAGATCCCTATACCGGCACAGTCTGCACAGCCGCCTCAGCCGACTCCGGTGGATTATACCTACGCTCCCCCTGCGGCACCTCCATACAGCGCACCTCAGCCTGCTCAGCCCTACGGTTACGCGCCTGCTAAGCCTGCACCTAAGAAAAGTAAAAAAGGCCTGATCATCGGTCTGATCGCCGGAGCAGTCGTACTGATCGGCGCGGTGGTGTTCTTCATCTTCTTCAACCCATTTGCTTCAGGTGGGAACGACTCGCCGGATTCTGTCCTTAATATAATGGCTAACTCTTTATACAGTGAGAACTACTCGGCAGATGAATACCTCAAGACGACCTTTGAGTATAACTACGCTCCTGATGAAGATACTAAGGAGAAGATCAAAGAGAACGCCGACGAGTATATCGGCACCGGATCTGCATACGAGGAGGCCTATGAGGAACTCGACGGCAAGTTCAGTATAGCTACCGAGATCGTCGATAAGGAGATCCTCACAGACAGCGACTATGACGACTTTATCGAAAGACTTACAAGTTATACCAAGTATCGCACCGACGCGATCCAGCAGGTGATCAAGGCTAAGATCAAGGTGACCTTCACAGGTATCGATAAGGATACCGAAGTGGAGCAAGAATCCGACTCAGCCTATTTTGTAAAGGCGGATGGCAAGTGGTATTCCGCCAACGCAATCTGATATATATAAAACAAAACAGCACCCTCCGCGACGTTTCTGCGGAGGGTATTTGTATACTTGTCGATATGTGTGGGATGTTATCGTTGACAGCCCGTAGTATTTAGGTTATGATAAATGTAACTTGGATAGAAATGAGGTATGATCATGGCAAAGTTCTGTAAACACTGCGGCAGTCCTCTTGAGGAGGATATGATTTTTTGCGACAACTGCGGCGCCAGGCAGCGTGTAAATCCTGCTCAGCCTGCTGAGTCGACCTCCGATGCGCCTGCACATACAATTCATCCCACTCAGGCAGATATCTCCACCCCTCCCACGGCGGCATACAGCGTGCCTCAGCCGACCTATGGTTATAATTCCCAGCCTGCGCAGCCATACGGCCAAGCGCCTGTTCAGCCTGAGCCTAAAAAGAGTAAGAAGGGCCTTATCATCGGCCTGATCGCCGGAGCGGTCGTACTTATCGGCGCGGCGGTGTTCTTCATCTTTTTCAACCCCTTCATCGGTGGCAGTTCTACCGACGATTCGCTCGTTTCTGTCGTGAAGATCATGGCTGACTCCGTATACAGCGAGGATTATTCAGCCTATGATCTGATGGAGGTATTATACGAGTATAACTACGCTCCTGATGAGTCAACTAAGAAAGCCATCAAGGAAGCTGTGACTGAAACCGTGGATGACAGATATCAGTATCAGGAGATCTATAATGAGATCAACGGTGATTTCAAAACAGATGTCGTAATAGCAGAGAAGAATACTCTCACCGGCGACGATTATGATAACTTTGTTAAAGATCTCAACGAATCAGTTGATTATCCCACAGGGTCTATCCAGCAGGCGATAAAGGCTAAGATCAAGGTGACCTTCACCGGTATCGACAATGGTACTGAGGTGACTAAGGAATATGATACTGTATATTTTGTAAAGGTTGACGGCAAGTGGTACGCTGCTGTATCTGGTAATCCTTTCACAGGCGGCGATATTCCGTTTGATGATGTGCTTATAGCTATCGTTAAGTCTGAGGCGAGTTCCATATACAGCAAGAATTATTCAGCTGATAGTTTTCTCAAGAATTTGTATGAGTATAACTATGCTCCCGATGAAGCTGCTAAGAAACAGCTTAAAGAAACTGCAAAAAGAACCGTCGATAATGGGTCTATGTATAAATATGTCTATGAAAATTATGGCAGCGAGTATGAAATAGATGCGGTAATAATTGAGAAAAAGGCTCTCACCGGCGATGATTATAATGACTTTATAAAAGGTCTTAACGAATCTGTTAAGTATCCTACTGATACTGTCCGACAGATAATAAGGGCTAAGGTCAAAGTGGTTTACAGGATCGTTGATAAATATAGCGAGTCTCAAGAGACCAGACCTATGTACTTTATAAAGGCTGACGGTAAGTGGTACGCCGCCATGTACGACAACCCCTTCTCAGCTGTCGCTTCTTCCGACGACTCGCCTGCCGCTGTCATGAATACAATGGTGAACGCTGTATACGGCAAGGATATAGCAATCGATAGTTTTTTGGAGTCACTATATGAGTACAGCTTTGCTAAGGTTGATGAAACTACTAAGGAGACCGCCAAACAAGCTATCATTGAGTGGCTCGAAGATGCTTCAGAGTATAAAAGAGTACATGAAGAGCTCGGTGGCATTTTCAAAACAGAAGCCACAATAGAAGAGAAGAAAGTCCTTACAGGCGATGAATACAAATCTTTCATCAAAGGACTCAGTGATAACTTTGGAGTCAGTACTGATAAGATACAGCAGATTATCGAAGCTAAGGTTAAGGTAGTTTGCAAAGGCATAAATACAGATACAGAACAAGAGGACAGAGCTTGCTATTATTTTATCAAAGCAGGCGGTAAATGGTACGTGTCCCTATTAAGTGCAAATTTGTGATGTTTGAATAATCAGAACAGCACCCTCTGCGTAAAGACGCGGAGGGTGCATATTATTTACGATTCAATTATGTGTGTTTCACCAGCAGGAAGCTCCGTGGATATACGGTGACCTCGCGGCCGTGATCCTCATAGCCGCCTATCGTATATACTGTATCAGCTCCGTTGAGTCGATACTCTACGGTAACGGCGTTGTCAGACGGGTTAACAAAAGCAGTGAAGCTGCCGCGACGGTATACCAGAGGATAGGCGTGCGACTGAGCGAACACCACCTCAAACTCGCTGTCGTTCATCAGCTCGGGGTTGGCTTTGCGAATAGCTATCAGAGCCTTGAGGTTCTCATATATGCTGCCCGGCACGCCCTGCTGGGATTCTACCGTGGGCGAGCCCTCGCTGCGGTCGAGCGGCAGATACAGCATATCCTCGTCGCAGTCGGAAAAGCCCATATTCTTTTCGCTGCTCCACTGCATGGGAGTGCGTGAGCCGGTGCGAGAGTAGCCGCCCTCCTTGGATACCAGGTCGGTGCGGTAGCGCATACCTATCTCGTCGCCGTAGTATACAAACGGTACGCCCGGCATGGTCATGATGAAGGCGTGGCTGAGCTTGATGATTTCATCGCTCATATAGAAGGGAGCGCGCGGCATGTCATGGTTATTAGTGATGAACGAGATATAGCCCTTGTCGCGCGAGCAGTAGTATGCCGGCATATAGTCGGCCAGGAATTCTTCGATATCCCCGTGCGCCGAGTCGGCAAAGAAGCTGAGGTTATCATCGCCGATCTTCTTGCGGAACAGGCTGTTGTAGCCGTTGCCCTGATGATCAAGATAGAAGTCTGCGTGGAAGCCCGAGTTGACGATCGACTTCAGCGGATCGCTCCACTCGGATATCAGCACAGCGTCGGGGTAGTCGCTGTCCATCATTTCGCGCACACTGCGCCATATGGCTGATGTGGCGGTTTTATCATCGTCGTTTTTGACCAGGCTGTCAGCCATGTCAACTCTGAAGCCGTCTATACCCTTGTTTAGCCAGAAGCGCATGATATCCTTCAGCGCGTCTACGGTTGCCCATGCCTCGGGTGAGTCGCTGCTTTTCTGCCACTCGGGATGAGTGACATTGTTGAAGCCGTAGTTCAGCGCCGGCTGGGATGAAAAGTAGTTGACCAGATAGTTGCCGTCGCGCTCGGTCATGCCGCATACCAGACGGTAATCGCCCGGAGCGTTCCATACGCAGTCGGTGAAGATATAGCGTTCGGAGAACTCACCGCGCTGAGCCTTTTTAGCTTCTTTGAACCATTCGTGGGTGTCGCTGGTGTGGCCGGGCACCAGATCCAGCAGGATCTTCATATGCCTCTTGTGAGCTTCGTCCAGCAGGTGTTCCAGATCGCTCATAGTGCCGTAGCGCGGAGCGATCTTTTTATAATCCCTCACATCATAGCCTGCGTCCATGAACGGCGAGTCATAGATAGGATTTATCCATATAGCGTTACACCCCAGCGAGTTGATATAATCCAGCTTGAGCGTTATGCCCAGCAGGTCGCCGATTCCGTCGCTGTTAGAGTCATAAAAGCTCTGGGGATATACTTCATAAAATACGCTGTTCTTCAACCACTCAGTCATAGCCGCCTCCGTGATACACGATGATATGTAAATGATCCATTATATATTAAAATTCTACACTTTTCACATCGCTGTGTCAATAGAAAGACCGCTCACTCATGCTAAGGTATCAGCATAATATACAGGTAGTTTTATCCATCCAGCAATAATCACTTGATACCGTTTGTCAGCGGCGATATCATGGTAACGAGACGGGGGAAATGCGATGACTATAGATAAGCTGAGCGAGGGGACGATACTGGTCTCGCTGATAGATGAAGAAATGCGCAGCTTCAGGCTGGATTTCTCGGCGGCCGACGCCGAAGAGACGCGCAGGGGTCTGACGAGGCTGATGTATAAGGTGGCGCGTGAGTGCGGACTGGACTGCCGTGATAAGAGCTATCTGATAGAGGCTCTGCCGGGCGGCAGCGGCTGTCTGCTGATCATATCGGTGCGTACCGTCCGCCGCCGCAGACGGTTTCGTATCAAGCGAGCGTGCAGCCGTATGTGCTGTGTGTTTGCCTGTGTTGATGATATGCTCGACTGGCTCAAGCGAGGATCGGGAACGGACTGTGTGATATACAGCTATGACGGCATATATGTGTTGCTGCCCGATCGCCGGCTCAGCCCTGCGCAGAGCTCACTGCTCAACGAATATGGTTCTGTCAGGGAACTGAGCGCTGCCGATGCCGCGCGTATAGAAGAATACGGCGAGACGGTATATGAGCGCAGATTACCTCGCAGCAGGATATGTCCGGCTCATACGGTATCGGCGAAGAGCGAAGCTCCCATAGCGCATATATAGGCGGCAGGACTGTGACTGTCAGATACGCTGCACACGGGCGTGCCCTGTATCGGTGACATCATATCGGCTATATCCATGCCCGATGAGAAGAACATCATGAGTCCTGCAAAGTCTGAGAAAGCCGCTTCGGCCATGATCGCGCAGCATCGGTCATCTGCCTCATGAGCCAGCGTACTGGCTATGCACAGCATGAATCCATACATGCTCAGCTCTTCGTCGCCCACAGGATAACGCCTCTCATAGTACGCTCGGGCGTCAGGAGCGAGCTTTAGAGCTTCTACCAGAGCTTCGTTGACCTCGTGAGCGGACTCGAAGCCTATGTGATCCTTGCCTGTCAGTCTGTGGAACTCATCGCTGATACCGGCTCTGATCACATGTGTCGCACCGTAGCGGCCGTAGCCCCAGACGCTCAGCGGCACTCTAGTGAAAAAGTCTTCTTCACGCACGATGTTGAATACGGAGCGGTATCTTCCGGATGAGTCGGTTCGTACGGTATTGGGCGAGGCGAAGTTGTATCCCCGTACCGAGTCGAAGCCGAAGCGATCACACAGCCTTTTGCCCAGTATATCCGCCACAGCGCCTCCGCGAGAGTAGCCGGTGATCAGGAATTGAGCTTTATCAATATGTCGCGACATGAGATGATCGTCAAGCGTTCTTTCGGCATAGTCCGCCGCTAGTGAAAAGCCCCTGTGCTCACCGCCGGCGCCTATGTCGAAGTTCGAGTACCATTCGGCTCCCTGTGTGCCGCGCAGTACAACTGCCACTGAGTGACAGCTGTTGTGCTCCCTGCAGGCTATAACGATACCGATGTGTTCGGGGTCGGTATTATCGGGACTGTACGGAACGATATCATCAAAACCCAGTTCTTTGAGATTACGGTACAACAGGCCGTCATCGGCGAAGGACATGCTCAGCGCTGCTGCGATATGCGCCGTTACGGGGTCAAAAGTATCCGTGGGACGGTCAAAGATATCACTGATTTTTCCGATATCCAGTGTGTTTATGATATGATTATCTATATCCGGATGGAAGTGCATCAGAAGGTGTTTTTCATCGTTTTTGAGCGGCAAAACAGTCATCTCCTTGATATATAGGTTGAAAATTTTGTAATAAAATGTTGACACAAATCCAAATAATGATATAATGGTATGTGCACATAGTCTACGATTAACTCACGGAGGTTCATCATGAAGAGATCCGTTGTCATTATTATAGCCGCTGTCATGCTGTTGACCATGGCGCTGACAGCATGCGGTCAGCAGGAGGCTGAGGCAGAGATCCCCGAGGGTCTGTCGGTCACCAGTACCGATGCTAACGGTAAGCCTGTCAGCTTCTATAAGAACGAATATAACGATCAGGATAAGATGGTGCGCAATTACTCGTATGACTCTACCGGCAAGCTCCTCGGCTCCACAGCCTATGAGTATGACGATAAGGGCAACGAGATCCGCAGCATCTATTATGACGCTGACGGTGTCATCCAGTACCAGACCAAGTATGATCGCGACGCATCAGGTAATGTCACTAAGCGTACCGATATCAACAAGGATAATATCATCACCAGTATCATCCAGTACGAGTATAACGATCAGAACATGTGGACCGCTATATATCGTTACAAGGGCGACGGCACTCTGAAAAACTATGATACATATGAGTATGACGCCAACTGCGATCTGGTCAAGATGGTCCACTACAACGGCGATAATACGATCGCCTACTATACCACCATCGTCACTGACGAGGGCGGCGGCAAGACCGAGTATAAGTATGACGGCAACAACAAGATGATCTCGGCCAGCCCGTATAACGATTGATAATAATAGATAACAAAAAGAGCAGGAGCAAACGCTCCTGCTCTTTATTATATCCCGAAAGTATTTGATTATTATATCAGTTGGTTTTGCACAGAGCTCTGAGCTCGTCTATAGCCTGGTGCGCGTCATCTGCGCCGAACACCGCTGTGCCTGCCACGCAGATATCTACACCTGCCTGTGCCGCGACAGCTATCGTAGAAGCGGCTATACCTCCGTCTACCTCTATCAGGGTATCAAGCCCTCTGAGCGATATCTCTTCACGCAGAAAGCGTACCTTGGGCATCATATCGGGCATGAAGCTCTGACCGCCGAAGCCCGGTTCCACTGTCATCACCAGCACCATATACAGCCTGTCCAGATACGGCAGCACTACCGAGGGATCGGTCTTTGGCTTTATGGCCAGGGCCGGCTTTACGCCGTTTTTCTCGATCAGGTCGAGGGTAGCGGAGATGTCGCTGTCCGACTCGGTGTGGAAAGAGATTATATCTGCGCCAGCGGCGGCAAAGTCGTCGATATAGCGATGCGGCTCGGATATCATCAGATGTACGTCAAATGGCTTTTCGGTATATTTGCGCAGCTTGCGTATGACCGGAGCGCCGAAGGTCAGGTTGGGCACAAAGTGTCCGTCCATGACGTCCAGGTGCATGATATCGGCTCCTGCGGCGTCCACGCGGATGATCTCTTCTTTAAATTCAGCAAAGTCACATGATAACAGTGAAGGTGCGATCAACATAGTTTACTCCGTTAATATGCCCTGTATAGGGTCAGTATATTTTTGCTAAGGTCTGCGGATGAGCGCGGCTAAGAGCGACGCGCCTGTCCAGAACAGGATGTATATCAGCATCTCGACTATCGAAAGCCGCGCTACCGAGGCATACAGCGCGAGTGTAGCGCACAGCAGTATGCCCAGCACCGTGCCGAATATGCCGATGGCGATACCCAGGGTGATGTTGGATTTGATCCCTATGCAGCCGCCTATGGCTCTCGCCAGAGCCGACTGACGGCCTCTGGTGGCAAGATAAGCGCGTGAGGATTCTTCGGCCTTGGATGTGACCTCGTCTATCTCATTTGCATAGCCGGGGGACATGATCTTGACCGAACGATAGAACAGTCCGTACTGCTCGGCTACCATCTCGGCGGTTATATTGGGGTCGGGGGTGCTGACTATGAACGCCAGTCCGCTGCTCTCGGCTTTTTGCATCTGCTTTTGAGCCGACAGCGGAGCCGAGTAGCTCAGAGCCATCACGGCTACAGCCTGGCCGGAACGCGCGATATATGTGACCTCTCTGCCTCTGGAGCGATAGTGTGAGGCCGGTCCCTCGTCGGGGATGGATATATGATAACGGTTCATCAGCGCCATGTTGCCTATCAGTATGCGTTCGCCGTTGATCCAGCCGACAAGACCGCTCTTCTCTTCATACAGCACGCTCTCAACAGAGGGCAGTACATGGTCGTTTTCGGCTACCAGCTCGTCGAATACCGGAGCGATGGGGGACATAGCATCCCTGAGCACCGCGGCGGCCATCAGCAGGTTGTCTTCTACACGGAACTGCTGGAAGCTGACAATGTCGTGGAGCTTTACACTACCCTTGGGGAACAGCTCATATGCGTTGAGCATGACAGCGGAGGTATCGCAGAACTGCTTGACCGACGGATAACCTGCCACCATAGCTCCCTCGCGCAGCATGCGGTGAGAGAACGCCGCCATCGGCAGATTGCCTGCCAGCAGCGCGGTGAAAGGAGTACCTATGCACAGCATCACGGTCAGCGCCGATACCGATCCGGTCACGCTCTTGAAGATGATCGAGTACATTACGGTCACGAACACTGAGATCAACAGGGTGAAGGGCGTGATCTTGCTCGATACCTCTTCGCTTGGGTCGGGTGCATAGGATATCTTGAAAAAGTCCGACAAAAAGCGCGTGATATGCTGATATGCCACTACGCCCTTTGATGCGGTGGTGCCGCTTACCATGCGGCTGGCGGTCTCTTCGTCGTTATATATCTTAGCGGCGTATGCCGGCGAATGTGAAGTGATGAATTTGAAGTTGCGCCTGACCCTGATGGTCATAGTCAGGCGTCCGATGGTGTTCAGCAGCAGCGCGAATGATATGATGAACACATACAGGTGATTCTCTCCGTTGACAAACGACGCGGATGTGAAAATGGCCACGATACACTGTATCAGACACGCACAGTATGCCAGAGCCGGGGCGGTGTCGCAGTTGCCCTTGAAGCGGCGCAGCGGAAGTATGCCGTCAACGATATATCTGCGTCCGACAATACCGATCGCTATCATCAGCAGCAGGTTGATGCCGCAGTACAGCGGAGCGATCGCGGCTGAAAAGACTCCGGAGCGTTCCATGATGTTGAGCACAAGCGAGGCGATGAACGTCAGAGAGAACACAGCGGTGTGTATGCCCAGCTTCTTGAGGTTCTTGCGCAGCTTGTTGAACATATATTTCTCATCTTCGCGGCTGTTATAGTCGGTGCTGCGCTCATCCGGGTCTGCCGGCTTGATGAAGCTGTCGGTGACCAGAGTTCCGGCTATGCGGAAGAACTTGCCGACATTCGAGGTCTTTTTCTCCGGGGGAGCTATTTCCTCATCGAAGTTCTCGCGCATGGTCTCGTCGGCCTTTTGCTGTTCGGCCTCTTCCTTGCGCTTCTGTGCCATCTGGCTGAGGGTATATAGCAGGCTCTGCTTAGGCTTGATCTCCTTCTGCATGGTATGGTAGTTCTTAGAGATAGTCGGGTCGGTAGACTTAAGATACTCATCATACTCGCTCTCTACCACATCGGTGAAGCGTCCTGCCTTGAGATACAGCTTGTCCACCTTGCTCTCATGCTGATACACGGGCACGGTGGAAACGATCTTCTCGCCGAAGTGGACATAGGGATGATCCGCTCCGTCGCGGCGAGCCTCATAACGCTCCTTATCGTTGGCGGTGCGCTCATATTCGCGCAGGTTGTCCATGGGATCCAGGCTGATGTCTATCTCGTCGATATCCCTGACATATATGCCTCTTAAGGATCGCACATCATGGATATCCTCGATGATATCTTCGGCTATCACAGCGTGGGGATCCTGCTCAGCTTTTAGCTCAACGTCCGGAGCTACGGGTTCGGCGGCTGAAGAGAACTCCAGCTTGCCTGCTATCAGCTCATGCTTTGTTGCTGCCTGACGCTTTGCGGCGGCCTCGGCCTCGATGGGTGTCAGTCTCTTGTACTTAACGTGCTTGTCGCGCGTGGAATATATCTCTTCCATTTCGCCTGTGCCCGAGGCGATAGCGACCTCTTGAGCAGCGAGCTCGTTGATATCGGTGAACTGATCTTCCGTACCGGGGTTATTCTGTTGTGGTGAAAGCGCTTCGTGCTGTTCTTTATCTTTATGGAATAAGCTCACTTTTTCACCCCTTTGTTAACGGATCGGGTATATGATCAAATAGTAGTGGATTATTTTCTGTTTTCGGCAGCCTTGTACATCAGTATACCTGCGGCTACCGAGGCATTCAGCGAGTTGATGCGTCCCTTGAGCGGCAGGGATACTATCACGTCGCATTTTTCACGTACCAGTCGGGAGATTCCCTTTCCCTCGTTGCCTATCACGATGGCTGTCCCTCCCGAGAAGTCGACTTTTAGGTAATCCTTGCCGTTCATATCGGCTCCGTATACCCATACGCCTTGTTCCTTGAGTATATCTATGGTGTCCGCCAGATTGTTTACTCTCGCTACGGGGACATATTCCAGAGCGCCTGCAGACGCCTTATATGCCGTGTAGGTCAGACCGGCAGAACGGCGCTTCTTGACTATCACTCCGTGGGCTCCGGCGCACTCGGCGGAGCGGACGATAGCTCCCAGATTGTGGGGATCCTCGATCTCATCCAGCAGTATGATGAACGGTGCTTCGCCGCGCTCAGCGGCCAGAGCCAGGATATCCTCCACAGAAGCGTACTCCTTCATGGCGCACAGGGCGACCACTCCCTGATGGGAGGCGCCCGAGGTCATATAGTCTAGCTTTTTGCGGTCGACCTCCTGCACAGGCACACCGGCCTTCTTGGCTTTTGCGATAATCTCTACCGCAGGGCCGCCAGTAAGTCCCTTGGCCACCATCACCTTGATGATAGCTCTGCCTGATGAGAACGCCTCGCTGATGGGATTGCGCCCGATGAGCAGCTCGTCGTTAGTATATTTATCGTTGTTGCGCGATTCGTTAGTCATGAAAGGACACACCTACACATTATATGGTATACTCATACTCCAACAGTATACCATATATCGGGTCAGTCTTTGCTTCTCATCCGGAAAAAAAGCGATTTTTTACAGGATTTTATCGACGCTTTCTCCCGGTGAAACCGTACTTTCGACAAATCGTCCGGCTATGCCGTATCCGCCGGTGGTCGGATCGCGGAAGAGGTCGGTGCGCGGTGGGAACGCGGTGAATGAGAAAAACATCAGATAGTACAGCATCAGCATCAGCACCGCCGGTAGGAAGAAGTCGCCTATAGAAGGACAGTAAACGGTCAGTCGGTATGAGGTCAGCTGAGCCGCCGCGACCGGCAGAATGGTTGCCGTTATACTCGTCAGCGTTACTCCTGCGCCTGACGCATTCATCAGGTAGGATATGCAGATGACGCCTCCTGCTGTGATATACAGACCGCAGCACTTGGCGGCTACATAGCCCCTGAACGGGACCTTTATCCACAGCAGCTGCAGCAGCGCGTAGCCTATATACGCCGCTGTTATGATCTTGACATGTTCCCATACACTCTCGTTGACCGCGCCGAAGATGACTGCCAGCGTGCCGCCGCGCGACAGATCATATACCGAGTGCAGCAGCGCAGCGGTTCCCCATATGAACAGACACCCTGCCGCCTCTGAGATAACGAATCGCCGATACTTCATATCCGAACCCTCCGTAAACAGCTATTCATGTTACGGATTAGTATATGAGTCCGGTCTTGTACTTTATATCCGATTATGACGAATGATTTTTTGAAAGAAAAAACATGATTTTCTTTAAGAAAAATATACGTTCTGTATTATTCGTATTTTTCAATATAAATGTTGATAACTCTGTGGATAACAATGATAACTATGGGTCATCTATATAGAATTCATCACGCTGACAACAGATTATGATCAAAAATCGGGTTTTCCATAATTTTTTCTGAGGAAAAATAGTATCTTCTTTATTTGAAAAAAGCTAAATTCGTTTTACAAAATGTAATATTATGTTTGTCAATCATTCAATAGAAAAATATGACTTTTTCGTCAATTTTCAGAGAAATGCAAAAAAAGAGAGCGGTATGACCGCTCTCGGATTTGTAATATTTTACAGGAAACTGACATGGATGTTCGGGAACACGAACTGCATGAATACCAGCGTGATCATCGTGCCGTCGAACAGTCCCAGCACAAGACCTCCCAACACGTCGCTCAGGTAATGCACCCTGAGGTACAGGCGCGAGAAAGCGATAAGGAAGGCTCCGAACATAGCCGGTATCCAGATGACCGGAGGACAGCACAGCAATGTGACAGCAAAAGAACAGAACGATGACGCTGTGTGACCGGATGGGAAGGAGTGGTCCTTAGGCTTAGCGATGATGATGTCGCTCTGCGATATCTGAGTCGAAGGTCTGTCGCGTCCCACGGTCTTTTTGATAAGTATCTCGCCGATAACATAGTTCAGCCCCAGGCTGACTATCAGGATGATGCCTACCTTACGATATTTAAATGAGATGATGAACGGCAGTACAAGCGCGACCCACCAGACAAAAGCTCCGGTACCGGCATAGGTTGCGATTACCATCAGCTTGTCCATTACGTTGGAGTGCAGCGCCGTTATGCGCTCGACAACCTTGTTGTCCAAGGTGCGTATTCTCTCAAACATAGGGATTCCCTCAAATTGATACTGTATTATGTCTGTCCGACGCATTGCGCCGAACGATCTTTTAACAGAAGCGTATAATTATCTATTATACATAGTTATTATACCACATCGTAGCACAGTGTCAATATTATCTTGTCGCAAAAAGAAAACCGCCGGAGATTTTCCGGCGGTCGGATATGTGGGTGAGTATCAGTCATTGCCTCGGCGCTGATGGATCTCTCTGAGGATAGCGTCAATATCGTCGGCTGTTGTCGAGGTGTCGAGGGTGTGATCCTTATAGGGATCCTCAGCTCCCAGATCGGTGGATGTTTCGGTATCCACGGCGATACGCTTCGGTCTTGCGGGAGCAGCGGTGTGTTTAGGCGCGCGCACTCTGCGCGGAGCAGGCTCTGCCATATCGTCAAAGTGATCGGCGTCCTCCTCGATGCGCGCGGCGGCCCTGCGCTGAGGAGCTCTGCGCTCTTGAGCTTCGGGAGCAGGGCGCTTGGACGAGCCGGAGGATTTGGAGCGGTTGGACAGGATATCGCCTACCGTAAGTCCGAGGAAGCCGCACAGCCAGTATGCAACCAGATAAATCAGCGCCCTGAGCTTATCGTCCATCGGATATATGAACATTGCCGGCAGGAAGAATATCGGAGCGACAAAGCTCAGCAGGATATCGTTCTTCTTGTTCATCGAGTAGTGCGCGCAGCAACCCAGAGCTGTGAGCGGAAGCACACCGATGAGGATAATATACGCCAGAGCTGTTGAGTTAGTGAACAGTAGCGCCGGCACCAGCAGATATACGATACCGATGATTATGATATAAGGCAAAAACGCCTTCAATTTCTTTTCTAATTTATCGTTCATAGATATGCTCCTAACAAGATATGGTATGTTGGTTTCTGTTTGACCACTAAATAGTATTATAGATGATAAAAATGATAAAATCAAGCTATTATGCACGATTTTTTCATGATATTTTCGGTTGACTTATGTCGCGGTTGGGAGTAGAATAACTGTACACGGTCTGTGACCGAATCTAAGAGAGAAAGAGGCGAGAGAATGGACGCTGGCAGTTCGAGCGGCACCGGAGGGCGACCTAGATACAGTTTTTACACAGCGAATACCGGAGCCGGCTATATATGCGTCCGTGCTCTGCTTTAGCATAGCTGTCGGCATATGCCGTCAGTGTATACTGTATCTGTCCCTTCTGCCCATAGGCCTGATTACTATTGTCAGGCACAGGTGCCACTCAGCCTGATATGTGTCAGGCTGGACCAACACCCATGATCGGTAGGAGGTATTTTTATGGAGAGAAATACAGTCAGCTTGTTCGAGACGATTGTTACTCTGCTCGAGAACAAGCGCTACTCCACTATCAGAGATATCCTCAACACTATGAACCCCGTGGATATAGCTGCGGTGTTTGAGGATCTGCAGAGTGAAAAGACCGCTCTGCTGTTCCGTTTGCTGCCCAAAGAGACGGCCGCCGAGACCTTTGTCGAGATGGACGAGGATACTCAGGAGCTGTTGATACACGGCTTCTCTGATACGGAGCTTAAAGAGATCATCGACGAGCTGTATGTCGATGACGCGGTCGATCTGATCGAGGAGATGCCCGCGAACGTGGTAAAGCGTATCCTGCGCCAGGCTGATCCCGAGACCCGCAAGGAGATCAACGAGATACTCAAGTATCCCGAGGACAGCGCCGGATCGATCATGACGACCGAGTTCGTCACCCTGCGACCCAAGATGACCGCCGAAGAGGCGATCAAGCGCATACGCCGCACCGGCGTGGATAAAGAAACTATTTATACCTGTTATGTGTGCGACACATCATCCACGCTGATAGGTATCATCACCATCAAGACCCTGCTGCTCTGCGACGACGACGAGCAGATAGAGAACCTGATGGAGACCAATGTCATATCCGTGAACACCCTCGACGACCAGGAGATGGTCGCCCAGATGTTCAACAAGTATAACTTTCTCGCTCTGCCTGTGGTGGATAAAGAGAATCGTCTGGTAGGTATCGTTACGGTAGACGACGCTATCGACGTAATGGAAGAAGAGGCCACCGAGGATATCCAGAAGATGGCTGCTATCACCCCTACCACCGACAAGCCGTATGACAGGGTGGGTATCTTCGAGACCTACATCAGCCGTATCCCGTGGCTGCTGATACTGATGGTATCAGCGACCTTCACCGGTATGATAATAACCGGCTTTGAGGACGCCCTGAAGGGTTCGCTGGTGCTCTCGGCGTTCATACCCATGCTGATGGATACCGGCGGTAACTCCGGCTCTCAGGCGAGCGTAACCGTTATCCGTGCGCTGAGCCTGGGCGAGATAGAGTTCAGGGATATTTTCAGGGTCATATTCAAGGAGTGCCGTGTTGCTCTGCTGTGCGGCACGACCCTCGCGGCGGCGAACTTCGCTAAGATAATGCTCTTTGACCGCCTTGTGCTGGGCAACACCGATATCTCGGTGCCGGTCGCTCTGGTGGTATGCCTGACCATGGTGGTCACCGTGTTCATAGCCAAGCTCGTGGGATGTACCCTGCCTATGCTGGCTAAGAAGATCGGCTTCGACCCGGCTGTAATGGCTTCGCCGTTCATCACGACCATCGTGGACGCTATCTCGCTGGTGGTATACTTCGCGATAGCGACCTCCCTGCTGGGAGTATGATATTAACTTCATAACAAAAGACAACACCCGGTACCGCGAGGTATCGGGTGTGTTGTATATCAAAATCATTTAGCGTTTCGGTTGATGTAGCGCGCGCGGCGTTTGCTGTACATTATCTTCTGCCCGGAGTACAGTCCGTAGTAGCCCGACAGCATATAGCTGACGCATACTGCGACAGCGAATAGTATCAGTCCCTCGCTGCCGAACAGCTCGATAGATAACAGCATAGAGGCGATGGGGCAGTTGACTACTGCACAGAACAGTGCGACCAGTCCCACAGCTGCCGCAAAGCCTGCCGGCATACCCATCAGCGGTCCAAGCACAGCTCCCATAGTGGCTCCGATGAAGAAGGTGGGGATGATCTCGCCACCCTTGAAGCCGAAGGCTATGGTGATGACGGTGAACAGCATCTTGAGCGCAAAGTCATAGGGCAGAGCCTCGCCCTTGGTGACAGCCGCGGTTATCACGTCTGCGCCGATGCCGTTATATCTTGTGCCGATGCACAGTGTCAGCAGGGCTATAGCCGAGCCGCCGACCGACACTCTGAGATATTCGTTAGCAAGGAACTTTGCCGCAAAACGATGGGCATATTCGAGCGAAAGACAGAACACTATGCTCGCCAGAGCCGCTGCCAGACCTATGGCGGCAACCTTGGTTATGTTCAAGATATCGAGTCCCGGTACGACCGAAAGTATGTAGCCTGTGGGCTGAGCGCCGCACAGCAGGGTTATCCCGTATGCGGTCAGCGCGGAAACTATGCACGGCAGGAAGGCGCTGTAGTATATGATGCCTACCGAGATGACCTCCATCGCGAATATCGTAGCGGTCAGCGGAGTTCCGAACAGAGCTGAGAACAGGCCGCTCATACCGCACATAACGGCGATGTGCATATCTTTTTCATTCAGGCGAACTCCTCGCCCGATGAAGCTGCCTATACATCCGCCCAGCTGCAGAGCCGCGCCCTCGCGTCCTGCCGAGCCGCCGAACAGATGGGTTATCACGGTGGATACGAATATCACCGGAGCCAGCTGTATCGGCACCTTGCCCTCGGTGCGCACAGAGTTGATGATCAGGTTGGTGTCGGCGTGACCCGACAGCTTTGTGACCCGATACAAAAAAGCGATGACCAGACCGCCGACGGGGAGCAAAAAGCACAGCCATGTGTTCGCCTCTCGCAGACCGGTCACGAAGTTAACGCAGTATCTGAACCCGAAACCCAGTCCGCCTCCGACCCCTCCGGTTATCAGCGCGATCAGCGTCCACTTGATGAACGACAGCGCATATTGACGCACTCGCGAGGCGCTGTGGCTCAGGGCTTGTTTCATATTATCCATCATATCACCTTGCATGGTAAATCTGCATAGAATTATAACCGTTCTTTCGGTAATATTCAATAGTCATCAGCAAAATATTCCTTGAAAAACCATATTGTATATGATAAGATAATACTCGAATCGGGTGATTGTTTTGAAAGGTTTTCTTCAGCGTATCGCTGCGTTTATGCAGAACCGATACGGAATGGATAAATTGAATAATACGATATTAGGCATAATCCTGCTGCTGTATTTCATCAATCTGTTCGCCAAGAGCACTATCATGATACTGGTTATCCTGCTGTTGATCGTGCTCATGATTTTTCGCGCTTTGTCGAAGAATATCACCAAGAGGATGTATGAGAACCGGCGTTTTGTCGGCTTATTCACAGCTGTTGGAGATTTCTTCAAGCGCCAGTATATGAAGGTGCGCGACTTCCGCACCCACCGCTATGTGCGCTGTCCTAACTGCAAGGCTCAGCTCAGGCTCAAGAAGCGCACTGGAGTACAGCATATCCA
>Ga0310696_10000171_pt1 | contig 113841 bp, 98 predicted proteins | sample AusTroGonzalo_MG_4_FD_203885 | JGI IMG/M metagenome (GOLD analysis project Ga0310696, IMG submission 203885) | Bovine rumen microbial communities from tropical cattle in Woodstock, Queensland, Australia - Gonzalo_02 (v2) (version 2) | ecosystem: Host-associated > Mammals > Digestive system >...
TCCAGGTAGTTGCAGTATGCACCTTATAGTCAACCGTCCAGTTAACCACTTCGCCGGTCTGATCCCATGCGATTACGGCTTCATTGACGCCCACTGACGTGGTGTGCAAGTTCGTCGGAGCATTGCAAGTAATAGGTTGTGGACCTTCAGCATCTTCTATAGATACGTTCTCAATAATTGCACCCGGCTGAGTATTTGTAGTTCCATCATTCTTCCAAACAAAGACCAGTTTAGCTTGTCCATTAGGATTCGGATTCGGCATGTTGACACTAATGTGTAAACGACCTTGTGTAAGATTTAATTTATACGGGTAAGATGCTGTACCCGTAGTCTGAGTCATATATTCGGCAAAATTCATGGCATTTTCCGAATATGAATTACCAGCATACGTAGGAGCAGTTGTTGCAGCGGGATATTCAACCGTGGAAGGTGCGAAGAATACCTTGAGGTAATCCCAACTGGTCTCTCCTCCTACTGTAGCGTCAAAGGAAATAGTCACAGAATCCGCATTTGTCATGTTGAACAACTTCTCGGCAGATACAATAGAAGTGGTATTTACATATCCAGGTGTGTTATTGTCATTGGTGATAAACAGAGCAGCATTCGTGCTGTCGGCAGGAACACCAATTTTCCACTTGTTGGCGCAAACACCGTTGTTCAGTTTCCAATCAGCCGTGGAGAAATCAGTGCTGTACGGCAAATCAACTGCCACCATAGATGTGGTAGCGGTAACACTGGAAGACCAGTAGCTTTGATCGGTGGTTGTACAGTTGGCACGTACATAGAATTCATAAGAGGTTGTGTTGGCCAAACCTGTCACCGTGAACGGATTGGTAGTTGCGGAAATTGTAGTACCATCCGTCATTTCAAAGCCGGGTTCACCATAAATGATTTCCCAAGAGTTTTCTTCACCACCAGCGGTCCAAGACAAAGAGACCGAGTTTTCGGTAACTGCCGTAACGGTCAAACCAGTAGGTTTCGGGCAAGTGGGAGCTTCGCCGACAAACACATTGTCAAGGTAAATATAAGCATCACCGGTACCCCAGTTAGAGGTGGCTTTGAATACAAAGACTACATTTTCAGCCTCCTCAAGATCAGAAAGAGGATATATGCCTTCCGTCCATGCAGTAACACCTGTCAAACCAGTTGCAATAGGTGTAGTATAGGTTGCGCCGCCATCTGTGGAAAGATAAACGGAGAAATCACCACCGGTCGGGTTCTTATAACTGAAGCTTACCATAGGATTGGCAAGACCTGAAAGATCCAAGACTGGGGTCTTTAACATATTCGTCTGGCCACTAGAAGCTGAGTATGAATTGAAGCGGAGACAAGCACCTGTTTGACCTGATGCATAATAATTCCACTTATAAGATGCTGTTGTAACAGTACCTTCTTCGTTATTCCAGCAGTCAGGAATTCCAGCAGTCAGCGTATTGAAATCCTCCTGGAACGGATCAGCGGTGGTCACCACTGTCGTGACACAAGGCGTATTGAATGTCAATACTGTTGAAGCCAGCGTGTCATTATTATCGCAAATTGCAGCTACATACACATCATATTGTGTGTTCGGTAACAGACCGGTCATCTGATAACTGTTGTTGTCTAATTCAGATCCGGAAACTGTGGTATAGGTTGTAGCACTGTGCTCTTTGTAATAAAGTTCAATGTTTGTGCCTTCCATTACATTGCTCCACGTAATGGTTGCTTCATCGGATGACACAGATGATAAGGATACGTTAGCTGGACGTAAACAACCAGATGCCATACCTACGACCACACTGTCAAGGTAAATGTAAGCATCACCGCTACCATAGTTGGAGGTTCCCTTGAATACAAAGACCACATTGTCGGCATTCTCGAGATCAGAAAGAACAAGTTCTTGTCTTGTCCAAGAGGAAACTCCTGTCATACCCGTAGCCAAAGCGGTAGTATAAGTCACGCCGCCGTCTGTGGAAAGATAAACGGAGAAATCACCACCTGTCGGGTTCTTATAGCTGAAACTCAACATCGGTGTGGAAACACCTGTGAGATCCAATACAGGGGTCTTCAACATATTCGTCTGGCCATTAGAAGCATTGTATGAATTGAAACGGACACAGGCACCAGTTTGACCTGTTGCATAATAATTCCATCTATAGGATGCCGTTGTGACAGTACCTTCTTCATTATTCCAGCAATCAGGGATACCAGCAGCAGAAGTAAGCGTGTTGAAAGTCTCTACGAAAGGATCATCTTCCGTAACCACATAAGCATCACACAGAGTTTTGAATTGAAGCATGTTAGACCATGTACTATAGCTTCCATTGTCGCAAACACTTCTTACATAGACATCGTATGTTGTATTTGCGGTCAAATCCTGCAAATCAATGCTGTTTTCGTCAACATCAACATAGGTAAGACCTTCGGCATCTGGGTTGAAACCAGTAGTATCGTATGCCACTTGCCATGCACCATCTTCGTCTCCAGTCCATGTAATCGTAGCTTCATTGGAAGAAATGGAAGAAAGTCTTAATCCGTTAGGACGTGTGCATGAAGGCATTTCATTGACAGACACATTGGCAATGTGCAAATCATTATCTCCACCTGATGCGGTTGATTCGCCGTAGAAAGCGATTCTGATAATATTATCTGAATATGCTGACAAATCAATGACGATGTCATCTCCCGTATTACTAATGGAATTATAAACATAGTCTCCAGTGTCGGTATTGTCCCATACAGTTGCATTGGCTGCACTCCAAGTAGCGCCGTTGTCTGTAGAGATAATGACCATGAATTTATCGTCGGCTTGTGATGTGGGATCTTCAATAGGATCTTCATTGCTATAATCCGTCAAAGCCAAGCTGAACATCAAAGCAGGCTCTTCCAATTGGCTTAAATCAAGAGAAGGTGATACTAACCAATATTTAACACCCGTACCATAGATATTAATTCTGGGGTGTCCCAATGGAAATACATTACTGCTGGTGAAATACCAACCACCTGTAGAGGAAGTCAGTTCACCACCGGCAAAAACACTTGATGCCAAGCCAGTGTATCTGTCCCAACAAGGTGACATCGCGGTATTGAAACCGGTAAAATTTTCTGAATAAGGAGCTACTACCACGTCGCAGAGGGTGGTGAAATTAACAGGATATACTGCCTGTTCTGTTCCGTCTTCACATACACTGGTAATATAAACTTGATAAGTTGTAGCTGCATTTAAACCCTCAAGAGTGTAAGGAGTTTCTGACACCGGGCTTTCGTTAGCCAAAGTGTATTCCGTTGCTGCGGATGTCTTATAATAAATATTGAAAGCAGTCTCCTCTGAAACCCAATTTACATTAACTGAATGGGCAGCGATATTGGTTACTTTTAAGCTGTCGGGACGTGGACAAGTGGGTATGTATTCCAACGTGATATCATCCACATAGATCGTGGCAGCGTAGGAGCTGGAAGAACCTTGCGCATTGAAACGCAATGCAATATAAGAACCATCACCTTCATAGTCTGCAAGCGGTACCTCAAATTCTGTGTAGGAGGAACCGTTCATTGAATGTGTGCCCACATTAGTTACCGTATCAACCATCACAAATGTACTTGTATCTTCAGGATTGGTCATCACACCAATCTCAATACGGGCATAATTAGGTCCATTGTAAGAGTAATAGCGTGCAAAGAAACGAAGTTGCAACTCGTTAGCACTGAATTCATCAACATCAATTTGAGGCAGGATTGCTATATAATTGTTCGGGTTGCTGCCACTGGACAAAGAACGGGATCCATTGTGAGCGTATGAACTATAAGAATAAGGATAATTGGCATTTCCTAATCTGTTCCAGCAAGCAGGAAGCGGATAGGATGAAGTACCGGCAATGTTAGGATTCTCAAAGCCCCATGACTTCGGCAAACTGCTGATGAGATCACAAGGTGAGAGGAATGTACGATCTTGTAAGCAGGGCATTGTATCTTCGTCGCAAAAACCGATTACATACCAAGTATATTTATCACCAGGATTGATTTCCAATTCGTATTCAGTATCATAGATATCAGGTACCTTGGTATAGGCAGTGTCGTTTACAGCTTTGTAATAAAGATCGAAATATGTGGCATTGGATTCCCATGTCAAGGTGACTGATGTAGTGGTGAGGTTTTCTTCCGTCAGGTTAGCCGGACGAGTACAAGCGGGCATTTCATCAATCTTCACGTCATCCAAACGTAGATAATAGCCATTGTTGGGGGCATTTCTTCTCACAAAAGCAATATAGCGGTTGCCACTGTATTCATCCAAGGGCACCTCATACATCTGCCATGCACCTACTGGAAGATCATACTGGGCCAGCTGGGTGAATCCGGGCAGTGCAGCAGAAGAATCTTGTGGGGCGGTCAATTCAATATCTTCATCCGAAATCCAAATGGAAATCTCATCGGGTTCTGTTGAAGTAGAACTACTTCTTTGTGCATAAAATGAAAGCATTTGTGAACCAGACAACAAAATTTGCGGCGAAATCAGCCAATCATTGTGATGGCCGCCATTATCGTTGGCATAGTCTGTATAACATTGTGCTGCATTGCTTCCGGTATGAGCAGTGCTACCCTGAGACCATTTCCATTGATATGAAGTACTTGTGACACCACCATTATAAACCGTCCAACAGTTAGGAGCAGTATTGTTTTGACCGAAATCTTGAACCTCAACCCACGCATCTTCAAATCCTTCAATAAAAGGTAAATCCGTAACAATATCACACTCTGTAAGGAAAGAAGCGTTACGCCATGTGCTGGTTTCGTCGCCACAAACACTTGCAACGCGAACATTGTACTTTGTTGCAGCTGAAAGACCCGACAATTCCATTTGCAGGGTGGAAGTATAATCCGTTACAACATCTTCGTCTTCCCAAGATTGAGCTTGGGTTTTGTATTGCACCATATAGCTGCCTGTTGCGGACTCATCTGTCCATGTAATCGTAGCTTCATTAGTAGTAATGCCAGAAACAGTAATTGTGTTGGGTTTAGGACATGTTGTACCTACGGGTTCAATGGTAAATTGAATGTTAGAACGATAAGCATCGATAGTGCCTGTTACTGACGTACCAGGATCAGAGCTGTCTGAATGTTTATACCAGTGTGTTCCTGTTGCGCTAGTATAATGGCAATTGCGGCTACATCCGCCACTGGTGGTACATCCTGTTCCAAGTACAGCTATCAGGATGGCATTTCCTCCTTCATGTGTGAAGGATTCTGATAACTCATAAGTATTCCATCCTGTTGTAGAGGTGAAATTGGTATTAGTGTACACCTGGGTGGCATCTGAAATCAATGAGGAAAAAGTATTGGAGGAAGCCAAAGTAAAGCTGGCATCCACATCCTTGATCCAAATTGTCATTGTCGCTCCAGTACCGGAATTGTTACTTGTAATGTCGTAAGCGATTTGGGTAATGTTGAAACTTTCATCCAACTCTTCTGCGGCAGTAGGCGTATATACGTAAACATCATATTGCCAACCCCAAAAACCAGGTATTGGATAATATGTTGATGACGTTCCTGTACCAATCGTAATGGTTTCTTGTGCCTGCAATGTCCCGGCCAGACATGTCACAAGCATCATCAAAAAGAATAGGATTTTTTTCATAATAATGTGTATTAGTTAATAAATGAATTGATTTGTTGTTATTTCGAGATATTAAAATTTTAATCCAAACGCAAAGTATTCAATTTGTAGGGTGCAAAAATATGAATTTTTTTTTGCAAACACTTTTTTTGGATTTTTTTTTTCAATTATTTATTTTCAAAAACGGGTTCTCCACCGTATTGAACAACACTTTATACTCGGTTTTGGATGAAACCGGGATTTTCAGCGTATAGGATTTTCCATCCGGCACATATAATCTGGTATTCTTGATCCAGGGATTGAGGTCGCGGATTTCTTTGTAGGTAACCCCCTGCTCTTTGGCAAATTCCACCAAATCAGGGATAGTTTTCTCCGCTTTATACTCTTTGCAGGGCACGGGTTGGTACATTTCTGCCGGACATATTTCCACGCCGTACAACTGCGGGTTCTCGAAAAGCAGCTTGAAAGAGAGAATGCGATACACGTAGCGGGAAGTTTCCGCGTTGAGCCACAAGTCCCAGTAGTTGTTGACTTTCTGATGCTCTATGGCATTCTGTAAGCCGCCCTCTCCCCTATTGTAGGCCGCCGCAGCCAAGGTCCAACTGCCGAACTGGCTCTTGCAGCTTTTCAAATATTTGCACGCGGCGCGGGTGGCTTTTTCAAGGTTACAGCGTTCATCAATATCTTCCGTAACCGTCAGGCCGAATTTGCGCGCGGTGGAGGGTATAAATTGCCAATAACCTCCCGCGTTAGCGGGCGAAGTTACATTTTCCAAAGCACTTTCCGCCACACACAAGTACTTGAAATCTTCTGGAACCCCCTCTTCTTTCAAGATTTTCTCGATAGTGGGAAACAGGCGCGCCGAAAGCTTGAATATCCGCAATGTCTTGGAATGCTGGTAGCAATTGATGATCAACTCCCGGTCCAAACCTTCATGCACCCAATACACATCCATGGGCACACTTTCACCCGCAAACTCCAGTCGTTCAGGGATATAAGGAGAGGTTATCTTGTTAGCATAATAATTGGGCTTGGGTTCATCATCTTTCACAATCTGTGAAACGGCAAATGAAACCGTGGCAATCAATAGCACTGAAAGGACGCTTATTGTAATAATCGCGGATTTTTTCTTCATTTTCTTTTAAAATTACTCATTTTATCAATCTTCATTACCTCCCTTTCACCTTTTACCTCTTTTACCTCTTTCACCTAAAAAAAAGGACACCTTTGCAGATGTCCTTTTCTTAATATTTGTGAAATTCTTAAGCCTCTTTAATATTGGGTTCTTCCAATCCGAGGTGGTTCTTCTTATCGACACCCTTCAGGACAATACCCAGAATCAAAGCAGCCACACCAAGGCATGCCAGCATGACCAGCGGCCAGGTGTAGTTGTAAGAAACGGCAGCCGTTTCGGCGTCAATGATACCTTCGTTCATCTGGGCGATGACATCTTGGTTGGTTTTGTCGAGCACCTTGCCAATCAGCAACGGGAACAGCCACAAACCGATATTCTGAATCCAGAAGATAAGTGCGTAAGCGGAACCGATAATCTTTTCATCGACCAACTTCGGAACGCTGGGCCACAAAGCGGCAGGAACCAAAGAGAAGGAAGCGCCAAGCACCAAGATGGTGATGTAGGCTACCACAACACCGCCGACCTCACTACCTTTGAACATAGGCAGGATGAAAGCGAAGGTCAAGTGGCAGATAATCAGCAATAAAGAACCAATCATCAACATGGAAGCGGCCTTACCTTTATGGTCAACATAGTTGCCGAGAATAGGAGTGATAGCCACAGCCAGCAGCGGGAACACAGCGAAGATGGTTTCGGCCGTGCCACGCATGTAACCCATCCAGCAATAAACCACCAGAGCCACGACGGCAATTGCCATCAGACCGTATTTAGCGGTTTTGTTCTTGGAGAAGTTGCTGGTGAAAGAACAAGCTGCCACCACTAACATGATAAGGTATTGAATGATCGTGACGCTGCTGCCAGCCCAGAAACCTTCGCCCGGGTTGAGGGTCAGGTTGCACTGCAACATGTTGACAGCATATTTTTGGAACGGGAAGATAGCACTGTAGTACAACACGCAAAGCAAAGCGACCAACCAGAAACCGCCGGAGGACAAAATTTTGCCAATATCGGAAACTTTGAAAGGATCGTCTTTCTCTTCAGCTTCACCTGTTTGGGCATCCAATTTCTTGTCCATGAAGAAATAGACAATGAACATCATCAAGGCGATGCAAAGCAGCACAACACCGAAAGCCACAGAGCGGGAAACGTCAACCGTGCCGCCCAACTTGGCGAAGAAAGGTGAGAAAATCATACAGGTGGCCACACCCAGACGGGCCAAAGCCATCTCAGAACCCATAGCCAAGGCTGTCTCGCGACCCTTGAACCATTTCACGATACCACGGGAAACGGTAATACCAGCCATTTCCACGCCGCAACCGAAGATCATGAAACCGACCGCTGCAACTTTGGCGGAAGCAGGCATGCCCTCATAGAACGGAGCTACGCCAAGTTCCTGAAAACCGGGAATATAATTCAAATGATTGGTGAACCATGTTTCCACACCACTGCCCATAAAGGCTTCGGTCACAGCATAATACTTGATGAGACCACCTATGAGCATCACGGTACCGGACAAAATGGCCGTAAAACGAACACCCATTTTATCCAAGATGATACCGGCGAAGATGAGGAAGAAAACGAACACATTCAGGAACGTCTCTGCACCTTGCATGGTACCGAAAGCGGTGGAATCCCAGCCTCTGGTCGATTGCATGAGGTCCTTAATAGGGGAGAGGATGTCCATGAAAATGTAGGAACAGAACATGGCTAACGCCAACAGTAACAACGCAATCCATCTGATGGCAGCGTTGTCTCGCAAAGTTTGTATTTTCTCTGTCATAGATATAAAGTTTAGTTAATAATTCCTAATTTGGTTTGAAAGCGCAAAAATAAACTATTTTTCGTTTTCATCTTCATTTTTTCGCTTCCGGGCGTTAAAAACCATGTCCATCAGCAAATAACCCACCAATAATCCCCAGATTGCCATCATTATAGGACTGTTTTTCAGCCAATTGTCGGAAAATTGGCCTTTTTTTGCCCAATAAATCATACTTAATCCCACACCCAATACCATGCCGAGGATGTGGTACTTGTTAAAATTGTTTTTTATGAAGCGGTTTATATCCTGCATCTAACATCTTACTATATTGATAATCATAATATTTGCTCTTGATCTGAGACCTGATTTGTTCATCGCTCCAACGCACCAAATCATAATAGCTGAAACGGCAGAACATCATGAAATTTAACAGATCTTCACCTTTCAAACCCGTGAGTTCCTGGACAATTTCGCGGTTGTATTTGTCCTGCACGCGCTCCACTTCGTCTTCGTACGACTGCATCTCATTATAGAGCTGGTGCATCTTGGATTTGTGGCTGTATTTGTCGTATAAATAGGAGATAGGGGAGGTGGTGATTTTGCCGCCCAAGGACAAAATATTGCCGTTGGCCTGATACGTAGCATTTGCCTTTTCAAATTCCGACAAATGTACATCTTGTGCCCGCTCGTAATAATCTGGCAGCTGCATCTGGACAATATCTTTCTTGAAACCCTCGTAAGAGGGATTGATGGCGAAAATACGCACCTCTTTCAGCATGGTCGATTTATAATAGAGGAAAAAATCCTCCGCGCCATAGAAAATCTTATCGTTTACTTCAACTACCAGCTGCCGGTAAATGGATTTGGAAATCACCAAAGTGTCTTTTTTGGTAACCTGGATGGTAAAACGGCCGTCTTTGTCTGTAAACGCGAATTTTTTGGTGTTCATGTTATAGACGCTCGCTCCTTGCAAAGGTTGGAAGGTGATGCCGTCATACACGCGCGAAGTCAATGCCTTCTGTTGTCCTTTTCCTATCAGAAAAAGACTCAATAAAACCAGTATAAGAAGGCTTTTTTTCATGCGCACAAAAATACCATTTTATAAAAAAACGCAGCTAATAAAACGGAAAAATGCTACAACCAAATATATAAGAAGTTACGAATTTATCAACTTTCATTTGTTGAAAAAGTGGCGAGTTATCAAAATATATGAAGTTACGTTTTGATAATCCTGTTAAAAATTTTTGATAACTATTTTTATGCGCAATTTGGATGATTTTTCAACGTTTTTTATCCACGAAAGAAGGAGATAAACTATCAACATTATCCCTTCCAAGGAAATAAACAATCAAAAATTAACCTGTTTATTATAAATCGATTATTACCTCAAATTCTGTTAATATTGTGTTGAATACTTTTGATAAGTCACTTTTTCAAGGGGTTATCGGAAAATTTATTCACGATATCAACAGCTTTTATAGTTCATTTCAAATTAATAAAAGAATGAATGATGATACAATAAGGCGGAAAAACAAAGGGAAAAAAATGTATTTTTGCCATTCAAAATACGTATATGAGTATGAAAGTAGTTATTGCCTCTGATCATGCGGGATATGAATTGAAAGAACTGATAAAAAAGCAGTTTTCAGACCGTATGGATTTTGAAGATTTGGGAACCCATTCCACAGAAAGTGTGGACTATCCGGATTTCGCCCATCCATTAGCTGAAAAGGTGGGCAAAAATACGGAACTTTTCGGCATCCTGATTTGCGGAACTGGCAATGGCATGACCATGACGGCCAACAAGCACGCCAATGTTCGTGCCGGCCTCTGCTGGTCAAAGGAAATTGCTGCGCTGGCAAGACAGCATAACAATGCCAACGTGTTGGTTCTTCCTGCCCGCTTCATTCCTGCAGAAACCGCCTTTGATATAGTAGATACTTTCTTCCATACGGATTTTGAAGGTGGAAGACATCAGAGAAGAGTAGAAAAGATAAATTTGTAGGCATTATGGAACAACCTGGATTTCAAAATTTGGATGCTTTGAAGGATAAAGCGTACTATCTCCGTCACAGTTATGTGGAGGATATGGACACTCATTTGCTCAATTTTGAAACCCGTGCCACTTCCCACAATATCAATGTGTTATGGGCTGCCAACGAGAATCAGCTGTCAAATGCCATTCTCGATTTATTGCCCAGTAAGAAATACAACAAGATTTGTGTGGATTATCCTGCCATTCCTTCTGCAGTTGAAAATGCCCCACAAGTCAATGTGGTCTCACTGGATAATGTCATCCACAATTTCGATGAAGTGGATACACTGGTGGTAGATGCAGATTTTGCCATTGCCGAGAACGGAGCTTTGGTTTTCGTAAACAAAGCTTCCAAGGAGGTATTCAATACTTTCCGCAACTTGATCGTCGTGGCTTCAATCGACCAATTTTTAGTCCGCCAAAAAGATCTTCAGATTTTCATCGATTTGAAATATGATAGCTATCCATCTGATATCAAGATAGTTCAGAAACCTTTCAAAAAGGTGGTGAAAGATCCGATGCCGTTGGCTGGTTCTTTGGGATATACAGAAGATGAGGTGCGCGTGAGTGTCATTTTATATGAGAATTCAGTCACCGACTACATGATGGATCCTTTTTTGCGTAAGTCTTTGTATTGTATCAAATGTGGAAAATGCGCGAAAGCTTGCCCGGTTGTACAACTCAACAATGATCTTGCGCCTATCGATATTGTGAAGCTCAATTGCATTGATGCTTATAACAGAACCCAAGCCATTTTCAAACAAACCACACTTTGCGGAAATTGCCAAAAAGAGTGTCCGGTGAAAATTCCGCTGACTGAGATGATGATTTATGAAATGCAGCTGGTGAATGAGAAGAAGGATACCTCCAATAATAAACTTCTGCATGATATTTTCATCAAACGCAGCAAGTTGAACAAGCACAACTCTCCGTTTTTCAGGTTTTTCCTGATGAAATTCCTGTATGGTAAAAACAGATTGCTCTATAACTATTTCTCTGATATCAAAAACACCTTTTTCAATATAACTCAAAGTACTACTGGAAAACAGGATGAACAGTTCTAACCAACAGATATTACAAGACAAAATCAGGCAGTTCGTCAAAAAATACTACCTCAATGAACTATACAAGGGGATTGTATTTTTTGTGCTCATTGTGCTGTCTGTTTTCATTTTGTATTCGCTGTTTGAGTATTTCTCCTATTCCAATTCAACGGTTAGAACCATTCTATTTTACTCATTCATAGCACTTTTTGTTCTCAATCTCATCTTTTACATTCTCATTCCTGTATTGAAAATTGCTGGTTTGGGCAAGCAGCTCACTAAAAAAGAGATTGCCAACATTATTGGAAAGCACTTCAGTGAAATTGATGATAAATTACTGAATCTGTTTGAGTTACAAAACCAAATGGATTCCGGTGACTATAAGAGCTACGAATTGCTTTCGGCCGCTATTGACAGTAAGATAGACTCATTCAAGACGTATGCTTTCGTACAAGCGGTTCCAGTTAAGAAAACCAAAAAGTTTGCTCGTTGGGTGATTATCCCAGTGGCCATTTTTCTGCTGCTTTTCTCCATCAAAAGCGAGCTTTTCACGGAATCCACCAAACGAATTGTACATTATACGCAGGTTTATGAGAAGCCGGCTCCTTACAGTTTTGAGGTGCTCAATTCCAAACTCACCGCTTTTCAACACGATGATTTCACTGTAAATGTGAAAGTTAATGGTGACGAAGTGCCCGATGAGGTTTATATCAAGTACAACAACAGAAGTTTCAAGTGTAATAAAGTTTCCAATACGGAATATAATTACACGTTCTCCAATATGCAGCAAAATACAGATTTCCAAATTATAACCGATGAAGTGGAATCATCAGTATATGAAATCACTGTGCTGCCGAAGCCGGTTACTTTGGGTTTTGTCATGGAGTTACATTATCCGGCATATCTGCATCAACCTGACGATATCGTAAAGAATGTCAGCAACATAACAGTTCCTGAAGGCACGCGTATTACGTGGAAATTCTATACTAAGAATTCAGAGAATCTGATTTTCATCGTGAATGGAAATGAGAAAGTCTATTCATCGGAAGAGGACAATTACGTAATAAACCTGCTTGCCAAGAACAGTTTCACATTTTCGATTTTCAACAAGAATAGATATTTCACGGGAAAAGATACGCTAACTGACGAAATCAATGTGATTAAGGATATGTACCCGGAGATTTTCGTCGTTTCGCAGCAGGATTCTCTCTATCAGGAAAGACTTTATTTCAAGGGCAATATCAAGGATGATTACGGTTTTTCCGGTCTGCAGTTTGTTTACAATCGCTACAATGCCGATGGCCAGAAGATAGAATCTGACAAAAAGGTCAATATCGCCATCAAATCGGATGCCACAATCCAGGATTTCTACTATTATTTTGATGCGGCCACCTTTGATCTCAAGCCAGGTGAGAAGATTGATTATTATTTCCAAGTTTTTGATAATGATGGTGTTAATGGTCATAAATCCAGTAAAAGCCAATCCAACACCTATCGTGTGAAAACACTGGAGGAGATTGAAAAAGAGCTGGATAAATCCGAGCAGAAGACCAAATCCGATTATTCGGATCTTATAGATCAATCGGCCCAGCTGATGAAGGATATTGACAAGCTGCAGGCCCAGTTGATGCAGCAAAAAGACCTGTCATGGCAAGACAAAAAGAAACTGGAGAAACTGATGGAGCAGTATCAACAGCTTCAGGATAAGCTGAATGAGTTGCAGCAGAATGAGCAAAACAAGCAAAATCTTGAAAATCAATATAAAAACCTTGATGAAGATATCATCAAAAAGCAGCAGGAATTGCAAAAACGAATGGATCAGGTTTTGTCGGATGAGATGAAACAGATGATGCAGAAGCTGCAAAACATGATGAATAATGCCAACAAGGATCAAGTGCAGAAGGAGATGCAGAAACTGAAATCCAATACCGAGGATATCAATAAGACGTTGGATCAGCAACTCCAATTATATAAGCAACTTGAGGTTGAAAAGAAGCTGAATGAAGCAGTCAAGGGATTGCGTGATTTGTCGGAGGAATTGAGGAAGAATGCTGACAAGACGAATGATAAAAATACCAACAAACAGTATCTGCAAAACAAGCAGCAACAGATTCAGGAAAAGTACAATCAGCTGAAGAAGGATATTCAGGAGATGAAGCAGTTGAACAGCGAGTTGGAGGATCCTACCAAGTTCCAAAACACGGATCAATTGCAACAAGATGCCCAGCAGCAGTTGAATCAAAGTCAGAGCAATTTGGAGAAAAACAACCGTCAAAAGTCAGCCCAAAACCATAAACAGGCAGCCGATGATATGGAGAAGATGGCCAATCAAATGGAGCAGGATTTCAATCAGAGCGAATTAGAAGAAATCACTGAAGACATTGAAACTTTACGCCAGATATTGGACAATTTGGTTCTAATTTCCTTCGATCAAGAGGATGTTCTGAATAGAACCAAGAAGACAGGCGGACGTTCTGCTGTGGTTTCTGATATCATGACCAAGCAGTTCAAAGTGAAGAACAATATGCGGCTTATTGAGGACTCTTTGAGTGCCTTGGCACGCCGCCAGATGGAAGTGAAACCCTTCATTCAGACTGAAGTTACCAAAATACAAGATTATCTGAGTACTACTCAAACCTATCTTCAGGACCGCAATATGGCGCAGGCTGCCAAGGATCAGCAGTTTGTGCTGACTTCTATGAACAATTTGGCTTTGATGCTGAAGGAATCCATGAAAGCGATGAAGAAGAAGCAAAGCGAGTGTAAATGCAAGTGCAAGGGTAAAAAGTCCGGCAACGGTTCATGCAACAATCCTGGTGGCAAAGGCAAGAGTAAAAAGACCTCTGCACGCGAGTTGCAGCAGCAGTTAAACCGCCAGATGCAAGCCTTGCAGAAATCTATGCAACAGCAAAGCAAACAGGGCATGAGTTCGCAGCAACAACAGCAAATGAGTGAACAATTTGCCAAGATGGCTGCCCAGCAGGAGGCAATCCGCAAAATGCTGGAGGATTACGATAATGCCTTGAAATCTGAAAATGGAGTAGGGGACAAGAGTTTGGAAGAACTCATCAATGAGATGAAGAAGACGGAAAAAGAGTTGGTCAATAGGGTTATCACTCAGCAAACAATCGACCGCCAGCAGTCCATTACCACGCGGTTGTTGAAGAGTGAACGTGCGGATTTGGAAAGAGAGAAAGATGAGGAAAGAAAGGCCACCGAAGCCAAGCAAACGCCGCGTATCAATCCTCCTAAGGATTGGAAATTTGACGAGGCCAAGACACAGCAGAACGAAATGTTGCGTTCCGTGCCCGCCAATTTGAATTACTACTATAAAGAGAAAGCTAATAATTATTTTTATAACATCGAGTAAATATCACCATTATGATCACAATATCACATCAGAATTTGGACCAGACAAACCTGTACACCACCGTGCTGCAAAGTGTAGAGGATGTATGTGACGAATACCAATTGAGCAAAGAATTCGGTATCATTTCCACCGCTTGTCAAGAGGTAGTGGATTACCTTACAGAGCATCATCCGTCGTTTACGACCGACATGGAAATCTTTATCGACAACACTTCCTTATCGTACAACTTCTATTGTGCCGAGCCTCTTTTCGGTGACCTTTTGTCGCATTATACCGACGAGAACATATTGAAGGATTTATCCGACAAGATAGAGGTTTCTTCCGATAATAAGCAAGTTAGCCTCACTTTCCACGTGAAAACCCATATGCCGATTGCTACACCGCAGAGTGCCATGCAGACCCAATATCAGGAGATGTTGCATCGCAACTTTTAATCGTCATGATACAGTTTACCTATCAAAAACAGATGCCGTTTTCCTTTGCCCTTTTGCACAAGCAATGGCTAAAGGAGATTATCCGTAGGGAGCATCGTATTCCTGGCGACATCATCTATTTTTTCTGTGACGATGAATATCTCCATACGCAGAATGTTCAGTTTTTGCAACACGACACATTGACCGACATCATCACGTTTGACGAAGGGGTGGGGGATATGGTGCAAGGAAACATCATAATCAGTTATGACCGGGTGAAAGACAATGCACATACTTTTCAGGTTTCAGACCAGGAGGAGTTGTTGCGCGTGGTGGCTCATGGTGTGTTGCACCTGTGCGGGTACAAGGACAAAACAGAAGAGGAGGCTAAGCAGATGAGACAGAAAGAGGCGGAGGCTCTCTCTTTGTTTTCCGAAATGTTAAATCATAACAATCAATAATTTATAATCACTTTTCACGTGAAAATGCAGTTTGATTATGACATCATAGTGGTAGGTGCCGGCCATGCCGGATGTGAGGCGGCGGTGGCAGCAGCCAACTTAGGTAGCCGCACACTGCTCATCACCATGAACCTTGCGCTTGTTGCACAGATGTCTTGCAACCCCGCCATGGGTGGTATAGCAAAAGGTCAAATTGTTCGTGAAATTGATGCCCTCGGTGGTATGTCCGGAATCGTCACCGACCACACCATGATCCAGTTCCGGATGCTGAACCTTTCCAAAGGACCTGCCATGTGGAGTCCTCGCGCGCAATGCGACAAAACCGCTTTTTCTTTATATTGGCGTCAGGTGCTCGAAAGTACCCCCAACCTGATGCTCCGTCAGGACACAGTTACAAAGTTGCTGTTTCAAAAAGACAGTGTGATAGGTGTGGAGACTCAGCTTGCAAAACGCATTACTGCAAAGAAAGTGATTCTCACCAATGGCACTTTTCTGAATGGCCGCATCCATGTCGGGGAAGTAAATTTTACCGGTGGTAGAATGGGTGAGAGTGCCTCTTTCTTGCTTTCCGACCAACTCAAAAAACGTGGCATCCGGTCTGAGAAACTCAAAACCGGTACACCCGTTCGTATTGATGGTCGCACCATCGACTTTTCCAAAATGGAGGAGCAATGTGGTGATGAAACCCCGACTAACTTTTCTTTTACCAATACCCCGAAGTTGAAGAATCAGAAGAGTTGCTGGATAGTTTATACAAACAAAGAGGTTCACGAAATTCTGCAAAAAGGATTTGAGAAATCACCTATGTTCCAGGGTAGGATACAGGGTGTTGGACCACGCTATTGTCCTTCCATCGAAGACAAGCTGGTCCGTTTTGCAGACCGAGAGCGACACCAGCTCTTCCTGGAGCCTGAAGGCAGAAACACTATCGAGTATTATTTGAACGGATTCTCTTCTTCTTTGCCTGAAGAAATCCAAGTTGAAGCATTGCATAAAATTCCTGGTTTGGAAAAAGCAGAAATTTTCCGTCCGGGTTATGCCATAGAGTACGACTACTTTGATCCCACCCAATTGCATTACACCCTCGAGTCGAAATGTGTGCCCAACCTTTACCTGGCCGGTCAGGTGAACGGTACTACAGGTTATGAAGAGGCCGCTTGTCAGGGCCTGATGGCGGGTATTAACGCTCATCTTTCTATACAAAATACTGAACCACTGATACTTACTCGTTCACAAGCCTATATTGGCGTCCTTATTGACGATTTGGTTACAAAGGGCGTCAGAGACCCCTATCGCATGTTTACCTCCCGTGCTGAATACCGTATTTTGTTGCGCCAAGACAATGCAGATCAGCGACTTACACCTATTGGCCACAAGCTTGGATTAGTGTCAGATGCACGTTACCGTAAGTACCTAAAAAAATATCGCCTCCAGAATCGTATTTCCGAATACCTCCGCGGCCATTTGACCGAATATTCTAAAATAAACGCGATGTTAGAGGCGAAAAATTCCTCGTTGTTGACCCAAAATATCAGATACTCACAGCTTTTGCTTCGTCCGGAGATCACGATTGAGGACATCATCGAAAACGATCAAAATTTTGCAAATTTCTTGATTGGCCTCAAAGCAACCCCAGAAAACATCAAAAATGCAGAGACCTCCATCAAGTATGAGAGCTATATCCAAAAGGAGGAGGAGTTTGTGCAGAAAATGTCCAATTTGGAAAATATCAAGATTTCCCCAGACTTCGATTACCAAATCTTGGTCAGTGTAGCCAAGGAAGCCCGGGAGAAACTGTCGCAGGTGAAACCCGTCAATTTGGGACAAGCCTCCCGCATCAGCGGTGTGAACCCTGCGGACATCACCGCGCTGATGATTTATTTGCAACAAAAGGGGGAGAAGTAGTCCCGCCGGGAATCGAACCCGAATCTAAAGTTTAGGAAACTTTCGTTCTATCCATTGAACTACAGAACCAAAGCGCAAAAATACACTTTTTTTCATTTTGCCCCGCTTCTCCGGATCACGCTCCCTGTAATCAATTGAAATACTTTGAGAACGATTTGTAGAAGGATCGTGTGACTTTGAATACCACATTGTTGATGGTGACATTCTTCTTGTCAATTCGATTCACCTTGTTGGCGTTAATCACAGTGGATCTGTTGATTTTCAAGAAGTTATTGCCCGGCAATTGCTTGAAGAAATTCTTCAGATTCTTTTTGTCATATACCACTGTACCGTTTTCTTTCATCACTCTCATCTCGTTGCCGACACTTTGGGCGTACAGAATCTCATCGCAGAAAACCCTGCAATACCCGTTTTTCTTGTCTCTAATGAAAATGAAGTCTTTGTTGGTTTGAAAGGATACCTCGGTTTGGTTGTATTGAATGCTGTCCTCCGAAGCCACTGCTTGGATTTCTGGTGCAGAAAACAGGTAACCATAAAAATTCAGGATTTTTCCCATCACATTTTGAACATTATTCTTTTCGATGGGCGTGAAAATGAAATCAGAGAAACCAAGTTCCAGACAATCTTTCAACTTCTTGTAGCCATTGATGGACCCGACGCCCACCACGAAGGGAGGTTTTTGCACGATTTTCAGGATTTCGTACATTTCCAGATCCAGAAACAAAATCGGTGGACGATTCTGATTCAGATATTCCAAAGCCTCACTGCAATTGTGGAGGACTCTGTCCACACAGAACGAGTAAAACTCTGATAAAATGTTTTGTAACAGGGATTGTTCATCTTCTTTTAAAACAAACATGGAACACTTGATAGGCATTTTAGGCATGGTCATAAGTTTAAATATCAGAATAAAAAAAGGTTAGTGCAAAAGTACGATTATAAGCCCATGGTTTGGCAGAAAAAATGACGAACAATCACAAAAATTTGAAAAAATAGCAAAAAACATTCAAAAAGTGGCAAAATTTGCGTGGTTTTTGACAAATGACTTTTGGCGAGAAAAAAGGAAGGCATCTATATGCAAGCAAAGAAAAAAACAGTATCTTTGCCGCCCTTGTTATAAGAATATTGATTTTTTAATAATAAAGCACAAAAACAATGAAAAAACTCGGATTATTTTTATTAATGAGCGTTTTCTGCGCAAGTTTTGCCTTTGCACAGGAAAATGAAGAGCCTAAAAAGGAAGAAGGTTACAAATTCACCGATCTTAAGGTCATTCCTGTTACCTCTGTGAAGGATCAACATCGTGCCGGTACTTGCTGGTGCTATTCCGGTCTTGGTTTCATCGAGGCTGAATTGCTCCGCATGGGTAAGGGTGAGTATGACCTTTCCGAAATGTACATCGTGTCCAACACATACAACGACAGAGCTATGGCTGCTGTCCGTATGCACGGCGATGTTTCCTTCTCCCAAGGTGGTTCTTTTTATGATGTTCTTTATGGCATGAAGAAATTCGGTTTGGTTCCTGAAGCTGAAATGCGTCCAGGTGCCGCATACGGTGACACGCTTTCCGATCACAGCGAGCTTTCCCTGCTGACCGACGCTATGGTAAAGGCCGTTGCTACGGGTGACCAGAAGAGTTTGCAAAAGAACGACAAGAACGAAGTGCTTTGGCAAAAAGCCGTGGCTGCTGTTCATGATGTTTATCTGGGCAAATGTCCTGAGAAATTCACCTACGATGGTAAAGAATACACCCCGAAATCTTTCTATGAGTCATTGGATTTGAATCCGGACGACTACATTTCCATCACTTCTTACACACATCATCCTTTCTACGAGAAATTCGTGTTGGAAATCCAAGACAACTGGCGTTGGGCTCAATGCTACAATGTGCCTTTGGATGAAATGATGGACATCTTTGACTATGCTGTTGACCATGGCTATACAGTAGCTTGGGGTTCCGACGTGAGCGAACCGGGCTTCCGCATGGGTGTGAAGAAAGGTTTCTGTGTGCTTCCTGAGACAAAGCCTTCTGCTATGCAGGGCAGTGACATGGCTCACTGGACGGGCATGAGCGCCAAAGAAATCCAGGATGAGGCAGCCAAACACCCGACACCGCAACGCTGGGTATCCCAAGAAGAGCGCCAAGTGGCTTTCGACAACTGGGAGACCACCGACGATCATGGCATGTTGATTTACGGCAAGGCCAAAGATCAGGACGGCAACGAGTACTACATGGTGAAGAACAGCTGGGGCGACTATGGCGACTATCACGGCATGTTCTATGCTTCCAAGGCTTTCGTGCGTTACAAAACCATGAACATTGTGGTGCACAAAGACGCCATCCCGAAGGATATCAAGAAAAAACTCGGCATCAAATAAGAAATCTTGCTGAAGTAATTGCAATATGGCGCCGACGGATATCCCGTTGGCGCTTTTTTTATGAAAGTTACACCTTTCCGAGATGATATTCATTTTTACAATTATTTGTTAATAAATATTTGTGTATCAGTATGTTATAATATTTTGTATTTTTGCGATGTTGAAAACGATTAACAAAATATGTCATCACAATTTGTGATGACATACCCTGAGAAGAGACCCAAAAAAGCAACCCCCTATGCCTTCACAGAGCACGGTGCAGTGATGCTCGCCTCCGTGCTGCGGAGCCCGAGTGCCGTACAGATGAGTGTGATGGTAACGCGGGCGTTCATCACTATGCGACAGGCGCTTTCCTCTATGTTGTCATATGACCTGAAAATCGAGCAACTTTCTCACAAGGTTGACCAACTGAACGCGCATGTTGAGGAGATTTTACACGATCAGAACGACATCAATCAGATGCAATCGCAATTCAATAGCGAGGTTGCCTTGCAAATTTAGGTCATCAACGATGCGCTCGACCATTTGCGAGAGAAGAAGGAGGAGCCGGGCAACCCGATAGGATTTAAGGTGCGGCAATAAAGGAAATCACGAAAAAATCGTATCTTTGCAGGTTAAACGGAAAAATCTATTTATCGATGAAATATACTGAATATAAGGGACTTAATCTTCCTGCGATAGGGGAGGGAATGAGAAAATATTGGGAAGACAAGGATATCTTCTCTAAAAGTTTGTCCACCCGCGAGGGACGCGAACGGTTCGTTTTCTTTGAGGGACCGCCGTCCGCCAACGGTATGCCCGGCATCCACCACGTGATGGCCCGCACCATCAAGGACATCGTCTGCCGCTACCAGACCCTTACCGGCAAGTACGTCGGACGTAAGGGCGGCTGGGACACGCACGGTCTGCCCGTGGAACTCGGCGTGGAGAAAACCCTCGGCATCACCAAGGAGGACATCGGCAAGAAGATCTCCGTGGAGGACTACAACAAGGCCTGTCGCCGCGAAGTGATGAAATTCAAGGACAAATGGGACGACCTCACCCGCGAGATGGGCTACTGGGTCGATCTCGAACACCCCTACATCACCTTCGACAACAAGTACATCGAAACCGTATGGTATTTACTGTCAGAACTTTACAAGAAAGGTCTGCTCTATAAGGGCTACTCCATCCAGCCCTACTCCCCCGCCGCCGGCACCGGCCTCAGCTCCCACGAGCTCAACCTGCCCGGCTGCTACCGCGACGTGAAGGATTTGACCTGCGTGGCACTGTTCAAGTTAGCAGTGAGCAGTGAGCAGTTAGCAGTTGAGGCGGACGCGAACATTCCTGTGTACGCGATTGCGTGGACGACCACCCCGTGGACGCTGCCGAGCAACACGGCGTTGTGCGTGGGTCCGAATATCGACTACGTGATGCTGAAGACCGTGCATCCGTACAACGAACAGCCCTGCTACATCTTGATGGCCAAAGCGTTGGTTTCCACGATGTTCAAGGAGGCCCCGGAGGTTGTGAAGGAGTTCAAGGGCAAAGATCTCGTGGGCATCTCCTACGAGCAGCTCATCCCGTGGGTGAATCCCGGCGAGGGCGCTTTCCGCATCATCCCCGGCGACTATGTGACCACGGAAGACGGTACCGGCATCGTCCACATCGCCCCGACCTTCGGCGCTGATGACAAGCGCGTGGCCGCCGCCGCTGGCATCCCGCCGCTCGTGATGATCGACAAGGACGGCATCCGCCAGCCGATGGTCGATCGCACCGGCAAGTTCTACCGCATCGAGGACCTCGACCCCGAATTTGTCCAAAACTGCATGGACGTGGAAGCTTACCGCCCCTACGCCGGCCAGTTCGTGAAAAACGCCTACGACCCGACCAAAACGGAGAAGGACAAATCCTTGGACGTCGATATCGTGGTGATGCTGAAGGAGCAGGGCAAGCTTTTCAAGAGCGAAAAGCACACCCACAACTACCCGCACTGCTGGCGTACTGACAAGCCCGTGCTCTACTATCCGCTCGATTCTTGGTTTATCAAGACGACTGCGTACAAAGAGCGCATGATGGAGTTAAACAAGACTATCAAGTGGAAACCCGCCGCTACCGGCTCCGGACGTTTCGGCAACTGGCTCGAAAACTTGGTCGATTGGAACCTCTCCCGCTCCCGTTTCTGGGGCGTGCCGCTTCCCATCTGGACTACCGAAGACAAGAAAGAACAAATCTGCATCGGCTCCATCGAGCAGTTGATGGCCGAAATCGACAAGTCCATCAAGGCCGGTTTCATGACGGATAATCCGTATAAGAATTTCAAAGTCAATGACATGTCGCAGGAGAACTACGACAATAATATTGACCTCCATAAACCTTATGTTGATACCATCGTGTTGGTTTCTCCGACGGGTCAAAAGATGTACCGCGAGAGCGACCTCATCGACGTGTGGTTCGACTCCGGCTCCATGCCGTACAGCCAGCTGCACTACCCGTTCGAGAACAAGGAGTTCTTCAAGACCAACTTCCCCGCCGATTTCATCGCGGAAGGTGTCGATCAGACCCGCGGTTGGTTCTTCACGTTGCACGCCATCGCCACGATGCTGTTCGATAGCGTAGCTTTCAAATCTGTGATTTCCAACGGTTTGGTGCTCGACAAGAACGGCAACAAGATGTCGAAGCGTTTGGGCAACGCTGTGGATCCGTTTGAGATTATCCACAAGTACGGTCCAGATGCCACGCGCTGGTACATGATTACCAACGCTTCCCCGTGGGACAACCTCAAGTTCGACGAAGCGGGCATCGGCGAGGTGCAGCGTAAGTTCTTCGGCACACTGTACAACACCTACAACTTCTTCGCCATGTACGCCAACATCGATGGTTTCACGTACAAAGAGAAGGAGATCCCCTACGGGGACCGTCCCGAGATTGACCGCTGGATTCTTTCCGAGCTGAACACGTTGGTAAAACATTGTCAGGAGAACTACATCGACTACGAGCCGACCAAGGTGGGCCGTGAGATTCAGGACTTTGTGGATGCTTACCTCAGCAATTGGTACGTGCGTCTCTGTCGCCGCCGTTTCTGGAAGGGCGAATACAGCGAGGACAAGATTTCCGCTTATCAGACGCTCTATACCTGCATGGTGACTATTGCTAAGATTGCATCGCCGATTGCGCCGTTCTTCATGGACAAGCTCTATCAGGATCTCAACACCATTACCTGCAAGGAACCGTTCGAGTCTGTACATTTGGCAGATTATCCCGAAGTACATGAAGAACTGATTGACAAGGAGTTGGAAGAGCGTATGCAGCTCGCACAGCAGATTTCCTCCATGGTGCTTTCTTTGAGAAAGAAGACCAACCTGAAGGTGCGTCAGCCGCTAGCCAAGATCATGATTCCCGTATTGGATGAGCATTTCAAACAGCAGATTTCGTTGGTGCAGGATCTGATTCTGCACGAGGTCAACGTGAAGGAGTTAGTGTTTGTCAGCAACGAAGACGGCGTGTTTGTGAAACGTATCAAACCAGATTTCAAGAAGTTAGGCCCGAAGTACGGCAAGATCATGAAGCAGGTAGCCGCCAAGATCACCGGTTTCTCGCAGACCGAAATCGCACAGCTGGAGAAAGAGGGCGTGATGAAGTTCGAAATCGATGGGCAGCCCGTGGAGATTACCACCGATGATGTGGAGATCCAGGCACAGGACATCCCCGGCTGGGTGGTGGCCAATTTCGACGCGCTCACCGTGGCTTTGGACATTGAGGTCACCGAGGAGCTGAAGAACGAGGGTTACGCCCGCGAGTTCGTGAAGTTGGTGCAGACGTACCGCAAGGAGAACGACTTTGAGGTGCTGGACAAGATCGCCATCACCGTGGAGGACAACGATGTGATCACGCCCGCGCTGAAGGCCTTCGAGCAGCACATCTGCAACGAAACCCTTTGCACCTCCCTGACCATCGCAGACACTGTAGAAAACGGTGTGGAGATGGAGATGGACGAGGTGAAAGTGAAGGTGCGGATTCAAAAACAATAACCATTAACCATTTATGTCAGAATACAAAGACGACGCTATTATTACTCTGAATTGGGATGACCATATCCGTACGCGACCCGGTATGTATATCGGGAAGGTGGGCGACGGTTCCTCCCACGACGACGGCATTTATGTGCTGCTGAAAGAGGTGATGGACAATGCCATCGACGAGTTTATGAATGGTTACGGCAAAGCTATTGAGGTGACCATCAAAGAGAAGCGTGTTACTGTGCGCGACTACGGCCGTGGTATCCCCTTGAACAAGGTGGTAGATTGCTACTCCAAAATGAACACCGGCCGTAACTTCAAAGGTGACTTCGCCTCCATCGGTATGAACGGCGTGGGTGTGAAAGCCGTGAACGCCCTTTCTACCAGTCTTTTGGTACAAAGCGTCCGCGACGGCAAGGTCAAAAGAGCGGAATTTTCCAAAGGCAAATTGGTGAAAGAGTATCCGATTGAGGACACCACTGAGAAGAACGGCACCATGGCCTCTTTCCTGCCCGACGACACCATTTTCGTTAACTTCGACTGGTACACAGAATACATCGAAAACTTGCTTTGGAACTATGTCTATCTGAATCGTGGACTTACTATCAACTTCAATGGACAGAAATTCTATTCCAAAAACGGTTTGCTGGATTTGTTGAACAAGGAAACCGGCAGCGACCGCCTATATGAGCCTATCTATCTGCACGATGAGAATTTCGAGTTCGCCATGGTGCACACCACCCGCAAGTATGGCGAGGACTACTACACTTTCGTGAACAGTCAATATACGATCCACGGGGGTACACACCAACAGGCTATGCGTGAGGCTATCGTGAAAACCTTCCGCGATTTCTACAAGAAGAACTTCGAACCCAGCGACGTGCGCAACTCCGTGTGCGCCACCATGTCGGTGAAAATCAAGGATCCGCTGTTCGACTCCCAGACCAAGACCAAATTGGGTTCCGACTACATGGAACCCGGAGGCCAGACGGTCCGTTACTATGTAAACGAGATGATTGGTCGGTTGTTGGACAACTACTTGCACAAGCATCAGGAAGTGGCGGATATCATCTTGAAAAAGATCCAGGAGGCCGAAAAAGAGCGTACGGCCATTGCCAATTTGAAGAAGCAATCGAAGGAGTTGCAGAAGAAGGTGAGCCTGAACAACAGCAAGTTGCGTGATTGCAGATACCATTTCAACACCAACGACCCGCGCGGGCTGGAGACTACCATCTTCATCACGGAGGGTATTTCCGCTTCCGGTTCCATCACGCAGTCGCGCGATGCCAATACGCAGGCCGTGTTCAGTCTAATGGGCAAGCCAGCGAATATCATTAAGAAGAAGAGTGCCATTTACGAAAACAAAGAATTGGCTTTGTTACTGGCCGCTTTGAATCTGGAAGACGGATTGGAAGGTTTGCGCTACAACAATATTGTGATTGCCACCGATGCCGATGTGGACGGTATGCACATCCGGTTGCTGTTGCTGGCCTTTTTCCTGCAGTTGTTCCCCGATGTGGTGCGTTCTGGACACGTGTATGTGCTGCAAACCCCGCTTTTCCGTGTGCGCAACAAGCAAAAAACGCATTATTGCTATTCGGAAGAGGAAAAATTGGCAGCCATCAAGTCGTTGGGCGGCAAGCCAGAAATTACACGATTTAAAGGTTTGGGTGAAATTTCCCCGAAGGAATTCCAGGGATTTATCGGGAAAGCCATACGTCTGGAACCGGTAGTTTTGGACCCGAAAGCCAACATCGATGCGATAATCGAGTATTATATGGGCAACAATTCCATCGAGCGACAGAATTTCATCATTGAGAACCTGCGGGAAGAAATTGACAATTTTTCGGAAGAATCTTAATAAAACATAATTTTTTCCGAAATTTGGCCGCATAATAAAAAAAATGTATATTTGCAGGCTCTTAAATTAGAAGCAAATAAACTTTAGTATAAATTAAATCTTAAACAAATGAAAAAAGTATTTACATTTTTAATGGCCATGGTCATTGTCATGGCTTCATTTGCTCAACACAATCAAGTTGGCAATGCTACAATGAAAACCGCTTCTCACAAATTTAATTCCAAATTTGTGAAGAAAACTACGAACAATCAAGACAAAAATGCTGCTTCTTCTTTCTGGTTTGAATATGGTGAAGGTCTTAGCAATATGATGCAGTTGCCTGATGGTTTGGAAGCTGGTGGTGTCTATATGTGTAAAGATACCAATGCGTATGTTAATTGGGATGGTAGTGATGCTGCCCCGGCTCAGTTCCAAGCTACTGGTCATGTGACTGACTGGGCACACTCTTGCTGGGAATCTTTCTACTATGGTTCTACCTACTCCAATGTTCCTGCTTTGTGGGCTACCGACAATTATTCCATTGACTCTATTGAGATTGTTTATGGTTATGATGATGGTCCATCTGTAGCTGCCAGTGTTGTAGATACATTGAAGATTATGTACCTCGTCAACCTTGACAATGAGGGTGTTCATAATTATTTAAAAGTTGATGAAGCCACTCTTGATACCCTTTGGCGTGGTGGTGTTATGTGGTTGCCTATCGATCCTACTACCTGTATGCCGACATTGTCCAATTCTCCGTGGGGTGGTACTGACAACTTGGATGCTAACGTTCAAATTTTTGAGCAAACTTTCCTGTTGCATCAATCCGACACTTCTTCACGTTGGCAAGACAAGGTAATTGCTGCTCCCGAAGGAATGTCCAACCTCAACTGCAAAAGATTAGCTATATTCTACACCTTCATTCCGGGTACTACGGGTCATACCACCATTGGCGAAGACTGTCGTGAATTCATTTTCTACGTTCAGAAAGATCCTCGTGGTGAATATGAAAATGGTGGTGATCTTCCGAAGAATGACTTGAACATGAACTATAGCACAAGTGATTGGACTCTTGATCCTACCCATCCTTGGTATGTTACGGCTATGCCTGATATTTTCTGGATTCGTCAAAGATATCATACCTACATTGGTATGCACGTCACTTGCAACGATTGTGCTATCGTGAACGTGGAAGAAATGGACAAGAACAATGTTACCATTTATCCTAACCCTGCTACCACTGAGATTACGGTGAACAACAACACCAATGAGAGAACTCTCGTTGAAATGTTCAACCTGGTTGGCCAAAAGGTTTACAGCGAGCAATTCGTGAACACCACCAAGATCAATGTTTCCAACATGAAACCTGGTGTTTACATGCTGAAGGTTAACAATCACACCACGAAAGTTGTGGTTAGATAATCCACACTTACGGATTCCAATAGAAAAGAGACCGGAATTCCGGTCTCTTTTTTTATGCCCGACACAACCGTATCACATAGGCTTTTTTTTGTACTTTTGCAACCCTAAACACAAATAGTTATGCCAGAATTATCCGAACAAGAAATCATTCGCAGAAAGAAATTAGAAGACTTGCTTAACCTCGGCATTGATCCCTATCCTGCCGCTGAATATGAAGTGAATGCCACCACTGCAGAAATCCTTGAAAAATTTCCGAAAGACAACTCCCTTTTCCAGGAGGTGAGCATAGCCGGACGTATTATGAGCCAGCGCATTATGGGCGCCGTTTCGTTTTACGTGATTCAGGATTCCGTGGGCAAAATCCAAGTCTATGCCAAACGTGACGAGATTTGTCCCGGAGAGGACAAAACCATGTACAACAGTGTGTTCAAAAAGTTGGACATTGGCGATATCATCGGCGTAAAAGGTTTCGTGTTCGTTACCCAAACGGGTGAAATCAGCATCCATGTGAAGGAATTCACCATCCTCTGTAAGTCAGTGTGTCCGCTGCCTATCGTGAAGGAGAAAGATGGCGTGGTATATGATGCTTTCCAGAATCCGGAACAGCGCTATCGCCAGCGTTACATCGACCTTATCGTGAATCCGCACATCAAAGATACCTTCATCAAGCGCACCTTGCTGGTGAATACGATGCGTAACTATTTGAATGAAAAGGGTTATTTGGAGGTGGAAACACCGATTCTGCAACCGCTCTATGGTGGTGCTGCTGCCCGTCCGTTCAAAACCCATCACAACACATTGGACATGACGCTTTATCTGCGTATTGCCGATGAGTTGTATTTGAAGAAATTGATTGTGGGCGGTTTCAACGGTGTATATGAGTTTTCCAAAGACTTCCGCAACGAAGGCATGGATCGTTTCCATAATCCTGAATTCACCCAAATGGAACTCTATGTGCCATATAAGGATTATGAATGGATGATGAATACGGTGGAGGAGATGGTGGAGAGAATCGCGTTGGCGTTGCATGGCGACACCAAAGTGCAAGTAGGGGAGAACATCATCGATTTCAAACGCCCGTGGAAGCGCTATACCATGTTCGAGGCTATTGAGCATTTTACAGGTACGGATATTTCCGAAATGGACGAAGAGGCATTGGCCAAATTCGCACAATCGCAAGGCGTGGAGGTCGATAGTACCATGGGCAAGGGCAAATTGATTGACGAAATTTTCGGTGAAACCTGTGAGTCGAAGCTCATCCAGCCGACCTTCATTTACGACTATCCTATTGAGATGTCGCCTCTCACGAAGAAGCACCGCTCCAAACCTGGCCTTACCGAACGTTTCGAAGCCATGTGCAACGGTAAGGAAATTTGCAACGCGTATTCCGAGTTGAACGATCCGATTGACCAGCGCAAGCGTTTTGAGGACCAGTTAGAGCTCGGCAAGCGCGGCGATACGGAGTCAATGGTGCTGGACGAAGACTTCCTTCGTTCATTGGAGATTGGTATGCCACCGACAGCCGGTTTGGGCATCGGCATTGACCGCTTGGCCATGATCATGACAAATTCACCGTCCATCCAGGATGTGCTCTTCTTCCCGCAAATGCGTCCGGAGAAGAAGCAGGAAGTGAGCAAAGATGAGGATTTCATCGCCTTGGGCATGGATGCCGCTTGGATTCCCGCGTTGAAAAAGCTCAACATTCTCACTGTTGATCAGCTCAAGCAGGCCAATCCAAACAAGCTGCTGAACGACCTTGGAGGCTTGCGCAAGAAGCTGAAATTGGATGTCCCCGCCGCCACACTGGAGACCATCCAATGTTGGATTGGTAAATAGTGGTAAAGACGCACGATCGTGCGTCTCAATAAAAAGAGAAAGAAAAAATCGGAGCAAAGCAAAAAAAGTGTATTTTTGCCGCCTGATTTCGACAAGCTCAATCAGGTTGGCTGAGCTCGCCGAAGCCAACCATACCAAGCCGAAGTGGCGGAATAGGTAGACGCGTTGGTCTCAAAAACCAATGAGGTAACACTCGTGCCGGTTCGATCCCGGCCTTCGGTACAAGAAAAGACATTCGCAAGAATGTCTTTTTTGTTATCGGTTCTCACCTTTTTACGCCTGTTCTGGAAATACCTTTAACTTTTTGTTTTTCAAAAATTTTACCTGTTTTGAAAGGGTGATTTTGACGAATATATTTTGTATCTTTGCCCCGATTTTGAAAAAGAGAATATTCTATCAATAACATAAACACAATCAATTAATTATGAAAGAAGTACATAATTTTAATGCCGGACCTTGCGTCCTCCCGAAAGAAGCTGTTGAATCCACAATCAACGCTATCCGCAATTTTGACAACACCGGTATCGGTCTGATGGAAATCTCTCACCGTACTCCGGGTTGGGAGCGTCTGATGGCAGAAACCCGCCAGCTGTGGCGCGATCTCCTCAACATCCCCGACAATTACGAAGTCCTTTTCCTCGGTGGTGGTGCCAGCACCCAGTTCTTCATGGTGCCTGCCAACCTCCTGAAAACCAAAGCCGCTTATCTCCAAACCGGCGTTTGGGCTAAGAAAGCTGCCAAAGAAGCCAAGAACTTCGGTACCACGGAAATCGTTGCTTCTTCTGAGGACAAGACCTACAACTACATTCCGAAAGGATGGACCGTTCCTGCAGATGCCGATTATTTCCACATCACGACCAACAATACCATCTACGGTACTGAAATCCGCAAGGACTTCACCGCAGAAGAGTGCAACAATGTGATGCTCGTGGCTGATATGTCTTCCGACATCATGAGCCGCCCGGTGGATGTGACCAAATACGGTCTCATTTACGGTGGTGCACAAAAGAACGTGGGTCCTGCCGGCGTTACCTTCGTCATCGTGCGCAAGGACATCCTGGGCAACATTGGCGACCGTGCTTACATGAATCCGCTGCCGACGATGGTTGACTATCGCACGCACGCTGCAGAGGAAGCCAAGAACATTTCCATGTTCAACACGCCTCCAGTACTGCCTATTTTCGTGATGCACGAAACCCTCACTTGGCTGAAGAACACCATCGGCGGTGTAGCTGAGATGAACAAGATCAATATGAAGAAATCCAACTTGCTGTACGAAGAAATCGACCGCAACAGCATGTTCGTGGGCACCGTGGCTGACAAGGCTGACCGTTCTATCATGAACCACTGCTGGGTGATGGCTCCGGGTTATGAAGACAAACAAGATGCTTTCATGGCCTTCGCCAAAGAGCGTGGTATGGTGGGTATCAAGGGTCACCGTTCCGTGGGCGGTTTCCGTGCTTCCCTCTACAACGCTTGCACCGTGGAAGATGTAGAAGCTCTCGTAGCTTGCATGCAGGATTTCGAAAAAGCTAACAAATAAAACCCAAAGAGATGAAAGTTTTAGTTGCAACCCAAAAACCTTTTGCAAAGGCAGCCGTTGATGGCATTCGCGCTATCGTGGAAAAGGCTGGATATGAATTGGCATTGTTGGAAAAATATGAGACCGCAGAGGAACTCTACGCCGCAGTGGCTGATGTAGATGCTCTGATTGTCCGTTCCGACAAAGTGACGGCCCAAGTGGTGGATGCTGCCAAAAACCTGAAAATCGTGGTCCGCGCAGGCGCTGGCTTCGACAATTTGGATTTGGCTGCTTGCACCGCCAACAACATCGTGGCAATGAACACTCCTGGCCAGAACTCCAACGCCGTGGCTGAACTCGCCCTCGGTATGATGATCTACATGGCCCGCAACACCTTCAAACCTGGTACCGGTTCCGAGCTGAAAGGCAAGAGAGTTGGTATTCAGGCTTACGGCAACGTAGGTCGCCTCGTGGCTGAGAAGGCTCGTGCCCTCGGTATGGAAGTTTGGGCTTTCGATCCTTTCATTCCGAAAGAGAAAATGGAAGCCGAAGGCGTGATCGTTCCTGACACTTTGGAAGATCTCTACAAGAACTGCCACTACATTTCCCTGCACATCCCCGCCAACGACCAGACCAAGAAGTCCATCAACAAGGCGTTGGTTGGCTTGATGCCGAAAGGTGGCTGTGTGATCAACACTGCCCGCAAGGAGGTTATCAACGAGGAAGAACTGATCGCTTTGATGGCAGAGCGCGAAGATCTCAAATACTGCACTGATATTGCTCCCGATGCAATGGAAGAGTTCAGCAAGTTTGAGAAGCGCTTCTTCGCCACCCCGAAAAAACAGGGTGCCGAAACCGCCGAAGCTAACATCAATGCTGGTTTGGCCGCCGCCAATCAGATTGTCAACTTCTTCGTCAGCGGCGACAAGAAATTCCAGGTTAACAAATAATCGTTTAACCCCGGGATTTATCACCAACAGAATAGGGTCGTTGCGCGCAACGACCCTATCTTATTTTAAACTCAACTTTTGATTATTATGACCTTTTCCGATATTTTTGACATAATATGTTCTCTTCCAAAGACGTTGCGCTTCAATTTGCATTACTTTCCGCTAAAAACGGCGTTTAAATTGCCGGTTTTTGTGTCGCATCGCACTTATTTGCGCGAATTGGGTGGCAAGGTGATTCTTCCCACGGACATTTACCCTGCTATGGTGAAAATCGGATTCGGAGATGTGGGACATTACGATCGTAAGCGTTCCCGTAGTATTTGGCAAGTAAGCGGAGTCGTAGAATTTGTCGGGAAGGCCAGTATCGGACACGGTTCAAAAATTTCTGTGCGCGGAAAACTGACGCTTGGTGAGAAGTTCAACATGACGGCGGAAAGTACTATCGTTTGCGCGAATGAGATCACTTTTGGCAAAGACTGTCTTTTAAGTTGGGATATTCTTGTGATGGATACGGATGAACATCCGTTGTTTGACAAAGAGGGCAAACGCATAAACGAGGACAAACCTATTATGGTGGGCAATCATGTGTGGATTGGCTGTAAATGCACGTTGTTGAAAGGGGCAACAGTGCCCAACAACACGGTAATAGCTGCTGGTACAATGTTGAGAACGAGATTAACTGGTGAAAACCAGGTTGTCGGAGGAACCCCGCCTACGATTCTGAAAAACGAGATTCGCTGGGAACACTGATGTATTTCCACGGATTCCACGGATCTGCGCGGAACAAATCATGAAAGCCGCTGGAAACAAATATCTTGCTACAATAGGAAATATTTTGTACTTTTGCAATCCTTTTGGGCCCCGTAGTTCAGCTGAATAGAACGTCAGATTCCGGTTCTGAAAGTCGTGGGTTTGAATCCCGCCGGGGTCACTTTTTTATCGATAGACCAGTCAAAACGCATGAAAATAGCTGTTAATACAAGATTGCTGCTGAAAGACAAGTTGGAGGGGATAGGCTGGTTTACTTACGAGAGTTTAAAACGTATCGTTCTGCAACATCCGGAACATACGTTTTATTTTATTTTTGACCGCAAACATGACCCGCAATTTATATTTGCGGAAAATGTAATACCGGTTGAGATATTTCCCCCCGCGCGCCATCCGTACCTTTGGTATATCTATTTCGAGTTTTCCATTCCGCATGTACTGCGGAAGATAAAGCCCGATCTGTTTCTCTCCACTGACGGATGGCTCTCCCTGCGCACCAACGTGCCGCAAGTGGATGTCATTCACGATCTTAACTTCGAGCACCGGAAGGATTTCCTCAAATCCAAATACCAGAACTATTACACCCGTTTCTTCCCGAAATATGCTCGTAAGGCAGCGCGCATTGCCACGGTTTCGGAATTTTCCAAACAAGATCTCCAACGTTTCTACGGGATTCCAGAGGATAAGATTGATGTGGTCTATAACGGCAGCAATGAGGTTTATCGTCCGCTGCCAGAGGAGCAGCAAAATACTGTAAGACAACAATATGCGGATGGCCATCCCTATTTTCTGTTTGTCAGTGCCATCCACAAGAGAAAGAATTTGGCCAACATTCTACGGGCTTTTGAGCAGTATAAGAAACAGACGGGTGCTGATACCCGGTTTGTGGTTGTGGGCGCGCGCGCGGGCAAGCAAGACGAGCTGGATGAGGTGCTCCGGAGCATGACCTTTGCCCAGGATGTCCGCTTTGTGGGTCGTCTGTCAGCGCCTGAGTTAGCACAAGTGATGGCCTCGGCGCTCGCGCTAGTCTATGCAACGCTCTTCGAGGGCTTCGGCATCCCCATTGTGGAGGCTTTCAACGCGGAGACGGCCGTTATCACCTCCAATGTAACCTCCATGCCAGAGGTGGCTGGAAACGCTGCCTTGTTGGTAGATCCTTATTCGGTGGATGAAATTGCCGGCGCCATGGTCCAAATTGCCACCAACGAAACCCTGCGGCAAGATTTGATTGCCAAAGGACGCGAACAACGTAAATTGTTCAGCTGGGACCAAACCGCACAACGTCTGTGGGATTGTGTGATGCGGGCGTTGTAGTTTGCTGTAGATTCCGCTTAACGCTCTCGCGTATCGCGGAATGGTGCAGCGCAAACAGGATAAAAAATGGGAAAAATATCGTACCTTTGCACAAAAATAGGATTATGAATCTTGAAAAATATCACCAGATAAAAAACAATCTCCCTGTCCATGTCCAGCTGATTGCCGTTTCCAAATTCAAACCGGCGACGGACATACAGTTGCTTTATGATGAGGGCCACCGTGCATTTGGCGAGAACAAGGCCCAGGAGATGAAGGCCAAACATGAGGTGTTGCCCAAGGACATCCAGTGGCATTTCATCGGGCATTTGCAGACCAATAAAATCAAATACATTGCGCCGTATGTCACGATGATTCACAGCATTGACAGCGAACCGCTGCTTCAGGAGGTTGACAAACAGGCTGTTAAAAACAATCGTGTTATACCCTGTTTGCTCCAGTTCCACATTGCCAAAGAGGATACCAAGTTCGGATTCTCGTTAGGTGAATGTGAAACCATGTTGCAGGGTGATGTTTTCAAGAGCTTGCAGCATGTGAAAATTTGCGGTGTGATGGGCATGGCCACCTTCACCGAGAACATGGATCAAGTGCGTCGTGAGTTCCAAAAGCTTCACAATATCTTCAACACCTTGAAAGAAAAATACTTCCAAAACAATCCAGACTTTAAGGAAATCTCCATGGGCATGACCGACGATTATCCGATTGCGATAGAGGAGGGGAGCACGATGATTCGCGTGGGCAGCGCCATCTTCGGACCGCGCGACTATTCGCAAATGCTCAGCCCGGAAATATAATTTTTTTGTACAAGTGCACGGCCGCAAGAAGTACAGACGCACGGCCGTGCGTCTCTTCATTATAAACAATATATCATTTCCATTTTTATGCCATCCAAACCTAAACTATTCCTGATAGACGCCATGGGCTTGATTTTCAGAGCCTATTATGCCATGATAAAGAGCCCGAGATTCACTTCAAAAGGATTGAATACGTCTGCTATTCTGGGCTTCACGAACATGTTCTATGAGATCATCAAGAACGAGAAGCCCACGCATATTGCCGTCGCATTTGACACTGGAGCACCCACATTTCGCCATGCGGACTTTGAGGAATACAAAGCCAATCGTGAGGCCACGCCCGATGACATCATCAATTCGGTGCCCTATATCCAGCGCATTCTGGACGCTTTTCGCGTAACCATGGTGTCTATGGACGGTTACGAGGCCGATGATATTGTGGGCACTTTGGCAAAACACGCGGAGATAGAGGGTTTTGATGTGTATATGATGACCTCGGACAAAGACTATGGTCAGTTGGTCTCTCCGAATATCAAGATGTACCGCCCGGGCAAGTTCGGGCAGCCAGCGGAGATATTGGGACCAGAGGAAATTTGTGAGAAATACAAGATTCAAAATCCTGAGCAGCTGATAGATATGTTAGGTTTGTGGGGTGACACTTCCGATAATATTCCGGGTGTGCCCTCTATCGGGCAGGTGCGTGCGCAAAAGCTGCTGGCCAACTACGGCTCCATTGAGAATATGTATGCCTGCAATCTGGACAAAGACAACGAGAAGACTCGGAGCTTGCTGCTCGAGTACAAAGAGCAAGCCCTAATGTCAAAGCAGCTGGCCACCATCATGATTGATGTGCCCATTGAATGCGATTTTGAGGAGATGGCTTACAAGGGCCCTGATCCTGACAAACTGCGTGCCATCTTCAACGAGTTGGAATTCAAAGCATTGTCGCAGCGCATCTTCACGGACTTGTCGCTGAAACAGCAGCAGCCTGCGCCGGAGATGGATTTATTCCATCAGGGCATGGAGCCGACCGCCGGAGCACAAACCGACGTGTTCCAAGAAGAGAGTATCCTTCTTCCCAAGATTATTCAAATTGAATCATTGGAACAAATTCAGAATTCAGAATTCAAAATTCAAACATCTAACGGCCAACAACCAACGGCCAACAGCCAATGCTTCTTTGATTGGATCATGCAGGACGACAAGATTGCCGGCTTTGCGTTTGCCATGGACGATAAAACCTGCTATTATCATTTTGTGGAGAGTGAACATCGTCATTATCAGCAGCTTATACAATGGATTTTCACGGGTGAGCACACTGTGGTGACTTACGAAAGCAAGCCCACTTACAAGTACCTGAAAACCTTCAAGGTGGAACCTACCGCCAAGATTTTCGATATTCAGATTGCGCATTATCTTATACAGCCTGAAAACCAGCATGGCTTAGAAAGGATATGTAATTCTTATCTCAATTATTCATTGAAGTCTTCTTCCGCTACCCTGCAAGATGTAGCAGTTGAGCGAGTGAGTGCGTATGTGAAATTGTTTCCTATTTTACAGAAAGAATTGGCGGACAATCAATTGCAAGAATTGTTCGAGACGGTAGAGATGCCGTTAGTGCCCGTGTTGGCCGATATGGAGCGTGCGGGTGTGCGTGTGGATGTGCCCACATTGCAGAAGAATTCTGAGACGATGAAGGCAGAGTTGCAGGATTTGGAGAAGCAAATTTATGACTATGCCGGCGTACAATTCAACATCGGTTCGCCGAAGCAGTTGGGTGAAGTGCTTTTTGAGCGGCTTCGGATTATTGAGAATGCCAAGCTGACCAAAAGCAAGCAGTACCAAACAGGAGAAGAAGTTTTATTGAAACTAGCGCACAAGCATCCCATTGTGCCGCTGATTCTGGAATGGCGCAAGCTCTCCAAGTTAAAATCCACTTACATTGATGCCTTGCCGCAGTTAATCAATCCGAAGACAGGCCGTATTCATACTACTTTCACGCAAACCATCACCTCCACAGGCCGATTGAGTTCGGTGAACCCCAATCTGCAGAATATTCCGGTGCGCACGGAGCGCGGGCGCGATATTCGCAAGGCGTTTGTGGCCTCTGATGATGAGCATGTAATGCTGGCTGCTGACTATTCGCAGATTGAGTTGCGTATTGTGGCGCACGTGTGTGGCGACGAGCGTATGATTGAGACTTTCCGCAAGAATGAGGATATTCACGCGTCTATGGCCGCCCACATCTTTGGCGTTCCGCAGGATGAGGTCACCAAGGACATGCGTCGCTCGGCCAAGACGGTAAATTTCGGCATCTTGTACGGCATTTCCGCGTTTGGACTCGCAGAGCGCTTGCAGATACCACAAGGCGAAGCGCGTCAGCTCATTGAGGATTATTTCAAAAGTTTCCCGAAAATTTCGGATTATTTGAGTGATACACTGGAGTTTGCCCGTAAAAACTTGTACGTGGAGACTTTGTTAGGTCGCCGTCGCTATATTCGCGACATCAACGCGCAAAATGGCGTATTGCGCAAGGCTGCAGAGCGTAACGCCATCAACGCACCCATACAGGGTACCGCCGCAGACCTCATCAAGATTGCAATGATCAACATTCACCGCGAAATGCGTGAACTGAACCTTCGGAGCAAGATGATTTTGCAAGTGCACGATGAGTTGGTGTTTGATGCACGGAAAGACGAACTGGAAGTGTTAAAACCGCTGGTAGTGAAGCATATGAGTGGCGCCATGCAGTTGTCGGTGCCGTTGGATGTGGATATCAATGAAGGCACCAGTTGGTTTGAGGCCCACTGACATAAAAAGGAGATTGCTCACAAATTTTTTATACTTTTGCGGCCGTTTAACGCACGGATTGTTAACCTTTAGCTCGCATTTATGAAAATCATTGACGGTAAGGCATGTGCCCAGCAGATTAAAGACCAAATCACCAAAGAGGTTGAAATGATTAAGGCCATCGGCTTTCGCGTGCCCAAGCTGGCCATCATCCTGGTGGGCGACCGTCCCGACAGTCTCTCTTACGTGCGCAGCAAGGAGAAAACCTGCAAATCCTTGGGCATGGACTGTGACACTTATCTGTTGCCGGCCACCACGTCGGAGAGGGAAATCATGGACCTCATCGACTGTCTGAACCATGACCGCACGGTGGATGCCATCTTGATACAATTGCCGTTGCCGGTGCATTATGATAGTGCCAAGATTTTGGATTTCATTGATTATAAAAAAGATGCGGACGGTTTGCATTTGATGAATGTGGGCTTGTTGCACTTAGGCGAACCCTACGTGATGCCCTGTACACCGAAAGGCATTATCTCGTTGCTGGAGACCAACAACATTGAAGTTGCCGGCAAGCACGCGGTGGTCATCGGGCGCAGCCAGCTGGTGGGTGAGCCCACGGCACAATTGCTTATCCGACAGAACGCAACCGTCACGCTCTGCCATTCCCACACGCAGCATTTGTCCGACATCACGCGCATCGGTGACATCATCATCACCGCGGCTGGTCATCCTAACCTGCTGAAGCCAGAAGATTTCAAAGAGGGGGCCATCCTGATTGACGTGGCCATCAATCGTACCGACGAAGGTTTGGAGGGTGACGTTTATAGCCCTCGCACGCGTGAGGCGCTGGAGAAACGCTTGAGCGCGGCCACGCCCGTGCCTGGCGGTGTGGGCCCTATGACCATCGCCATGCTCATGCAGAACGTGTTGGACATGTACAAAATCAAAAATGCGTAATTACCGCGCGTAATAATCGATTACCTCTTCCAATGTTTTCTTGCACACCGGACAAAAATCGTTGTACCGGATTTGGTGCATAGTGCAATGTTGTGCGGGGCGATAAACACCTTTTGCTACGTAGCCGCCGCCTTCATACACGCCCAATTGGTCATACTCTGGGGTGCCTTTGCCCGTGACGGCCGTGGGAATCGGCGTGTTTTCATCTAACATATTTTTCCATTTGGAATCAAAATCCACCAACGTGGTGAGGTTGGGTTCTACAGGTTCTATACCGGCAGGATAGAAATCTTGCACGGATACTTCTGAAGTGTAGTATTCGTCGGCCAGTCCGCCGATGAGGTGCCCCATTTCGTGCACAATCACATAGTCGGGATATTGACCATGGTTGTAAACGGTGCAGTAGAAATTGTAGATTCCGCCGCCGCCATATTTTTCGCTGTTACAAATAATTACGATAGCATCAAACGGAGCATCGTCGGCCACATCATACAGATTCCAAACGCCCAGACACATCAGGTAGCGATCCAAATCCAAAGCGTTGTATGCAGTGTTCACAAGTGTTTTCTTGAAGATATTATTCTGCGGTTGCGTAATGCCGGAATCTTCCGAGTACCCCTTAATGGCCCGGATGTTCACCTTTTTCTTCATCTCCTTATAGGGTGAGCAGTTCATGACGTAAGAGGCGAAACGTTTCATATCCTTCTTCAGCAGTTTGGCATCGCTCTTGGCATAGCCGTCAGGGATGAAGAGGATGTCGATGGCCTTGTCGGGCGTGTTGCCGATGTGCAGGTTCATTGTGGGATAATTCTTCACCAGCGGCTCTGTAGGTGTCGTGTTTGGATTGAAGAAAGTTTCAGAAAGCACTGTCCCCACGCGTTTGCGGTCGTAAGAAGTGAATTTCAGTTTCACCGTGTTCTTTGGAAACGGCACATTCACGGATTCCTCCATGGAAGCTACCTCGGTCTCGCCCCTTTCGGTGGTGCGATACTCGGTAAACAGACATGAGTAGCTGCGGCTGTAAATCAGCTTGTTGGACACGGAGTCGAACAACTCCACCACGATGTCGCCGTACATGTCGGGCTCAATCAGAAACTGACGCGTACCATTCCAAGTGCCACCGGCAGTGAAATGGTCGATTTTCAACGCCTCTTGCGTTAAATTGCCGATGTGGAGATAGTTCACCCGCAGGTTCTTGTTTTCAAAATATTGGTCAAAATGCTGTGCAAAAGTTATTCCCAAGCAAAAAACGAGGGTGAAAAGGGTGAAGAATAATTTTTTCATTTCTTAAAAGGGTTATGTTTCAATTTTTTTTCTATTTTTGCGGCCTCAAAAAAGCCACTTTAGCTCAGTTGGTAGAGCGACGCATTCGTAATGCGTAGGTCGCGAGTTCAAGTCTCACAAGTGGCTCCGTCAAGGGGCATGAAAGTGCCCCTTTTTTATTGCCATTTATTCGTCAGTTTTGGCGACAAAAATACTAAAAACTCCGTTTGTACACATGTGTCTCACCTTCCGCCCCATACAAATTGAAGACCAGTCTTTGTTCCGGCAGCACTTGCAGGATTACGGGCGTGTGTGCGACCATGTCTTCGCAAACCTCTATTGTTGGAGGGAGTATTATGGCAATCAGTGGGCCGCATGCTACAATCGTCTGATTATTCGTTCACAGTCCGCCGCAAGCCATAGCCTGCCCAGATACATGATTTACCCCAACATTCACACTCCATCCCTGTCGCAAATTCTGGAACAGATTGGCAAGGATGCCGGAGAAGATGGTTTTGTTTTATTGCAACTTTCTGATAAAGAGCAGCAAACGCTTGAGCAACTCTATCCTGACGGTTTTCTGTACGACAATCTCCGTTTCAGGGCTGATTATCTGTACGAAACTCGGGCCTTTCAGACTTTCAGCGGAAGGAAATTAGCCGCCAAGCGCAATCATGTCAACAAGTTCAAGTCACTGTATTCCTATCATTACGAACCCCTTACATCCAAGCATTTCGATGCGTGTCTGCAGCTGCTACACCAATGGCGCGAGGCTTACACGGGTGACGCAACGCATCTTGATAGGGAAGAGGTGGCCATCCGTCGCTTTTTGGATCATTTTGAAGAATTCGGATTATTGGGCGGCGCGCTGTTTGTGGAGGACAATCTTGTTGCATTTACCATTGGCTCGCCAATCAACAGCCACACGATTGACATCCATATGGAGAAGGCCGATGTGCGATATGAGGGAGTGTTCCCCATGATCAGCCAACAGTTTGCACAGCATTTGCCACCGCAATATACACACATCAATCGAGAGGAAGATTTGGGGTTGCCCGGCCTGCGGCAGTCGAAGTTGTCGTATCAGCCGTTGCGGTTAGTGGAGAAGCGCACCGCTCGGCTGGCCGATAATGATTTACGGGACATTGTGCGGTTGTGGCAGGCATGTTTCCATGATGAAATGGCGTTTGTGCATACCTGCTTGTCGCGCTACTATGACCGCCGGCGCGCGTTTGTACGCAAGGCAGACGGGCGTGTGGTTGCCGTCTGCTTGCTCATCCCGTGTACGTGCGAAGTGGGGAGGGTTGGTTATCTATATGGCATTGCGACGGAGGAGGCGTACCGCCGGCAGGGATTGGCGGGCGCGGTGATACGCGAAGCGATAAGGTATGCTCGGGCGTGCGCCATGGACGCCGTGGCCCTGATACCGGAAAATGAAGATTTGCGGAGATATTATGAGAAGTTCGGCTTCTTGGCGCACGCCCTGCCTGTGCGGTTCACCAACGAATGTGACTTAGGCACAGGCGATGTTACGCGCGACCAGGCCTCTGTCCTTTGGCTGAACGAGGCGCACCCGGAGGTCGGGGCGTTGACGCTAACGGCTGAGGAGTGAAACTCTTACGCAAAAAACTTTGCCCTAACCTCATCCCAAACCTCATCGGGCAACTTGGCACCCACGTGCTCGATGACGCGGCCGGCCAGGTGGGCGGCCAGTTCACCAGCCTTTTCAGGGGTGTAATCGTTCATCAGGCCGTACAGGAATCCGGCAGCGTAGATGTCGCCGGCGCCGGTGGTGTCCACAGCTTTCACAGGGATTACGCCCACTTGCGTGACGTTGCCGTTCATCTTGATGAAGGAACCCTCCTTGCCGACTTTCACGATGGCCACAGGGCAATATTGTGACAAATCTTCCAATGCCTCACGGCCCTCTTTGCCCGTGAAGGCCTTGGCTTCTTCCTCGTTGGCGAAAATGATATCTACATAGTCCGTAAGCAGCATCTTCACGAAGTCATAGTTGGCTTCGATGATATTGTAACTGGCCATGTCCATGGAGATTTTCAATCCCTTTTCTTTGGCTATTTGGCACACTTTCAGGATGAGGTCGTGGTTGAATATTAGATAGCCTTCCACATGGATGCAGTCGTATTGATCAAACACTTTGGGATCCAGTTCGTTGGGTGTCATCATGGCGGCGGCACCGAGGTAGGTGGCGAAGGTGCGTTCGGCATCCTGCGAAATGAAGGTGGTGGCAATACCCGTATCCACATCCGACTCGATCATGTGCGGGGTTACATGGAAGCGCTCCATCTCGCGACGGAAAAAGTTACCCATCTCGTCGCGGCCAATCTTGCCGATATAGCCCGCCGGAGCACCCAAGCGCGCTAATCCGTGTATCGTGTTGGAAGTGGAGCCGCCCGTGGCGCACGATTGTTTCATATTCTTGATACGTTCGTGCAGCTCTTTCTTCCGTTCCGCATCAATCATCACCATGCCGCCTTTATCCAAGCCATTTTGTTTCAATATCTCATCATTGTCAATATTCAACAAAACATCCACTAAGGCGTTTCCGATTCCTAATATCTTTTTCATATACTCTCTTTTTTGAAAATTAGCACTCTTTTGCTTTGAACGCCACTGCGTACAGTTTGATTTGTTTGATCATCGAGGCCAAACCATTGGAGCGGGTAGGGGAAAGATGCTCTTTCAGCCCAATGGCGTCCAGATAATGGAGATCGTTGTCTATAATTTCTTGCGGCGTGCGCTCCGATAAGACTCTAATCAACAGATTTACAATACCTTTTGTGATGATAGCATCGCTGTCGGCGGTAAAGAATACCTTGCCATCGCGGTAGTCGGCGTGCAGCCACACCTGCGACTGGCACCCGTCAATCAGAAATTCCTGAGTCTTGTATTGCTCGTCAATCATAGGCAGCTCTTTGCCGAGCTCTATGATATAGTTGTATTTGTCCATCCAGTCATCAAACAGCTCAAATTCTTCTATCAGAGCCTCTTCCACTTCTTTCATTGTTGCCATAACAGTATTTTTTATTCTTGTGTATCTTCTTGATTTTCAGTATGTATAATTTTCTCCCACTCCAAAGCATGCGGAACGATGGGGTTAATGTATTCGTACACTAAGGATTTTTCTTTGGTCTCTTTCTTGATAATGATTTCGTGTGGGTCGATCATATCAATCAGATAGAAGAGGACGCTGAAGACCAGAATCACCTTGCCAGCCCCGAAAAGCAGTCCAAAAACATTGTCCACTGCCCCTGGAATCACCAGTTTCACAATCTTACACATCATTTTTCCAGCCAAATGCACCAAAAACAGAACGATAAAAAAAGTTAATGTGAAAGATATTTGTTTTGCAAAGGGCAAGTCGGGTAGCCAAAGCGCAATTGAATCAGAAAAACGATAGGCGGCCCACACACCAAGCACTAATGCCAAAATGGAGGTCAGCTCGTAAATGAGGCCCTTACGGAACCCCAAAAAGGCAAACCAGCAAATCGGAATCAACACAAGGTAGTCGAGCAGCGTCATACACTAAAGTTTTTGTCTGATTCTTTGGGTTAGCGGTTGGGCATAGATGAAATCGTTGAGTTCTTTGCTGTCGGAGGTCAGTACGTTGTCCTTGTTACCGCGCCAAGCCAGATGTCCTTCATAGATGAAGGAGATGGTTTCCCCGATGGTGATGACGGAGTTGAGGTCGTGGGTGTTCACCACTGTGGTGATACCGAACTCGTGTGTAATGTCGGTAATCAGTTCATCGATAACGAGCGAAGTCTTCGGGTCGAGGCCGGAGTTGGGCTCATCGCAAAACAGGTATTTCGGGTTGCAGGCGATGGCGCGCGCGATGGCGGCACGCTTTTTCATACCGCCACTCAACTCGGCAGGATAAAGCTTGTTTACATTGTGAAGATCCACTCGTTCCAAACAGAAGTTGACCCGATCCAGCTTTTCTTTGTCCGTCATATTGGTGAACATATCCAGCGGGAACATCACGTTTTCCTGAATGGTCATGGAGTCGAACAGCGCGGAGCCTTGGAACACCATGCCCATCTCGGCGCGGAGCAATTGCTGTTCCGCAGTGCCCATGTGGTGGAAATCCCGGTTGTTATAGAGTACCACGCCCTCTTCAGGGGAGTGCAATCCTACCAGACATTTCATCAGCACAGTCTTGCCCGATCCGGAACGTCCGATGATCAGGTTCACTTTGCCTTCCAAAAAAGCGGTGTTGATGTCAAACAAAACCTGCTTTTTGCCAAAATATTTCGATACACCCTTTAACTCTATCATCTTTTACAGCATTATTTGTGTGACCAACACGTTCAAAATCAAAATTATAAAACTTGATACCACGATGCCCTGTGTGTTTGCTTTACCCAATTCCAGCGCGCCACCATCAATTTTATAACCATAAAAAGATGCCACGGATGACATGACGAAGGCGAAAATGAAGGTTTTGACCACCGCATAGACTACGTCATACACGCGGAAACAGTAGGTAAGGCCATCCATGAAATCGTAGGTGGTCACACAACCAGTCATGGCCACGGTGATATAGCCACCCACCAAGGCGAAAAAGATACTGAAAATGATGAGCACAGGGTTCACAATCATGGAGGCAATCACTTTGGGCAAAACCAGATAAGAGGCGGGGTTGATACCCATAACTTCCAGTGCATCAATTTGCTCTGTTACCCGCATACTGCCGATTTCAGCCGTGATACGTGAGCCGAGATTGCCTACAAGTAACAAACTGATGATGGTGGGGCACAATTCCATCACGATGGAGGTACGCGACACGAAGCCCACCGTCCAAGTGGGAATCCAGCTGCTCTCAATTTGCATGGCTGTCTGTGTGGTGATAACGCTGCCCATGGCAATGGAGACGATACTTACAATCAGCATGGAGCCGATGCCCATGGCATCCATCTCAAACACCAGTTTCTTGAAGAAGATGCTCCATTTGTCAGGTTTGGAGAACACCTTTTTCAGGAAAATAAAATAATCGCCGATAGTGATAAATAAATGCTCTATCATTATGCCGTGTTAAGATGGTGCAAAAATACACCTTTTTTTGTACTTTTGCGCCTGCAAAACCAACTAGCATGAGACCCGTTGTAACCTTAATCAGTGACTGGAGAACGCGCGACCCGTATGTGGCCATGTTCAAAGGCAAGTTGCTGACCGCAATCCCCGATGCGGAGATCATTGACATCAGTCATGTGGTGGACTTGTACAACATCAACCAGACGGCGTTTCTCACCTTGCAGAGTTATCGCAACTTTCCTGAAGGTTCCATCCATATCCTGCTGACCAACGCTTCGGCCACATCTACCTTTTCTCCTGTGGTGGTACCTTACGACGGGCATTATTTCATCGGGGAGGACAACGGCATTTTCTGCCTCATGTTCAATCTTCATTTTCCCATTATTGGCCACCAGTTTTCCGGCAGTGCGTCAGGCGCGCTGGAAAGAATCATCGAGCTGACACAAGCCGTGAAGGAGGACAAAATGGAATCTGTTACAACGGAATACACGAATTTCAAGAGAATGTTTGCCGCATTGCCGATACATTTTGACAATGACCGAACCATAGAAGGGGAGATCGTGTACATTGATGCTTATTTCAATGCCATCACCAACATTCCGGTCAGCATGTTCAAAGAAGCGGTGGGCAATGGTACTTTCCAGGCCACCATTCATTCCAAAAAAGAATGGAAGTGTCAGATTTATCACGAAAATTACAGTCCCGAAGAGGAGTTTTATTTCACGGGCAATGCATTAGGATGTCTTGAGATTGCCATGTATCAAGGCAATGTGGCCATATTGGCCGATTTCAAGGTGGGCGACAAAATCACCATCAAATATTAGAAAATGGTTACGGTAGCGCTGGTTCAGTCTGATATCCGGCCTCATGATGTGGAGGCTAATCTTAATCATTACGAGCATTTATTGAAAGAGAAGATTCAGGAACCTGTTGATTTGATAGTATTTCCTGAAATGTTCAATTGCGGTTTTTCCATGGATTTTGATAAAAATGCCGAAACCATGGAAGGAAAAAGTGTAGCATTTCTGAAAACTATTGCGCAACGTTACCAATGTGATGTGGTCGCCACGCTTCCCATCCGTGAGGGGGAGAGCATTGTCAATCGCCTGATTTGGATGTCGCCGGAGCGCATTTTGGGCTGGTATGACAAAAAGCATCTTTTTTTAGGATCAGAACAAAAAATATGTACATCGGGGAACCAGCGCACGATAGTGGAGAGTTTGTGTCAACGTTGGCTGCCGCTCATCTGCTATGATGTCCGCTTTCCCGTTTGGAGCCGCAACGCGGTTCAAGATGGCCAATTCCTGTACGACTGTCTGATTTACACAGCTAATTTTCCAGAACCCCGTGAGCAGGTGTTGCTGAAGCTGGCTACCGCGCGCGCTATCGAGAATCAGGCTTACGTGTTGGTGGTGAACCGCATCGGTTGTGATGGCGAGGGTCACGCACACGCGGGTGGCACAGCGGTTATCTCACCCCAAGGTGAAATCCTTGCTCAAGCTTCTTTTCATCAAGAAGAGGTCTTGAATTATTCCTTGGATTTTGATGTTTTGAGACAATTGCGTAAAAGTTTTCCGGTGGCAAAACAGTGGGATTGTTTTTTAGGTACATGGGGTGCATGAGGTGAAGTTGGTGAAAGAGGAGAAATGGGTGAATGGGAAATGAAGAAATAAGGATTTTAGACTTGAAACCTGAAACCTGAAATACTAAAACAATTGATTATCAATGTAATACAAAAAAATTCACTTCTTATACGGTTTGAATCAAAAAAATTGTATTTTTGCAGCCTCAAAACTGAGATGGTGCTGTAGCTCAGTTGGTAGAGCAACGGACTGAAAATCCGTGTGTCACTGGTTCAATTCCCGTCAGCACCACGAAGCCCTGATTTTTTCGGGGCTTTTTTGTTTTCACAGCCTTCCATTTTTTGTATATTTGCCCCCGCTTTATTTCATCACACATTAAATTCGCACACTATGAAAGAAGAACTGTTGAAACGATTTTCCAAGTATATCTCATACGCCACTACTTCTGATGAGACATCCGAAAAATATCCCAGCACGCAGGCGCTGCTTGACTTTGCCGACGTGATGGTGGAGGAGCTGAAAGCCATCGGCATGACGGAAGTGGCCAAAGACCAATATGGTTATGTATCTGCCTTGCTGCCAGGCAACGCGGGTGGCAACGAGCCCACCATCGGGTTCATCGCACACATGGACACGGCGCCCGACATGCCGGGCATCGCCGCACCGCGCATCATCGAAAACTATGATGGTAAGGACATCATGCTGGATGCAGAAACCAACACAGCCCTCACCTTGGCCGATTTTCCGGAACTGGCCGGCTACAAGGGACAAACCTTGCTCACCACAGATGGCAAAACTCTGCTGGGTGCTGACGACAAAGCCGGCATGGCCGAGATAGTCTGCGCCATGGAATACCTCATCCAACATCCCGAAATCAAACATGGTCCTATCAAGGTGGCTTTCACGCCCGATGAGGAGATTGGCCAAGGGGTCAAGTACTTTGATGTGGAGAAGTTCGGTTGCGACTATGCCTACACCATGGACGGCGGAGCTATCGGCGAACTGGAGTATGAGAACTTCAATGCAGCTTCAGCGGTAATCAAGATCCAGGGACGCAATATCCATCCGGGATACGCCAAGAACAAAATGGTGAATTCCCAGCTCATCGCTATGGAGTTCAACAGCATGTTGCCCGAATTTGAACGTCCGCAATACACGCAGGATTACGAAGGCTTCTTCCTGCTCATCCACATGGAAGGCAGTGTGGAAAACAGCCAGCTTAACTACATCATCCGTGACCACGACAAGGAGAAGTTCGAGGCTAAAAAGAAACAGATCCAGCAGATCACGGACTACCTGAATGTGAAGTACAACAACCGCCTGACGTGCGAAATCAAGGACCAGTATTACAACATGCGCGAGAAGGTGGAGCCGGTGTTTTATGTGGTGGAGCGTGCGATGAAAGCCATGGAGAAAGCGGGTGTGAAACCGGTGGTGCAACCCATTCGTGGAGGCACCGACGGAGCCAACCTGTCGTTCCGCGGACTGCCCTGTCCCAACATCTTTGCGGGTGGGCACAATTTCCACGGCAAATACGAATATGTGCCGCTGGAGTCCATGGTGAAAGCCACGGAGGTCATCCTCAACATCGCAATGGTTTAGCGAAAACAAAAAGGAGACGCAAGCAAGCGTCTCCTTTTTTTATATCTGATTACTCTTTAAAAAAGATTTTCTCGGGAACGATGTACGCATTGGGGTAGGTCAGCTGGATGCGTTTCAAATCTTTGTATGCTTCCAGACGGGTGAGGTAATTGCCCACGCGGATCTTGAAATAAGGTTCGGAATAGGAGAGATAGACGCTGATACCGGGGAAATTGGCTTTGAAGGAGGCGCGTTCCGCCTCGGCGCGATTGCGGGAATTGTTGCCGGAATAGGCGGTAATCTGAATGCGGTAACCGTCAATTTTGTCCACTTTCTCCCACGCCTTGATGTAATCGGATTGAATTTGCTGCACCGTCGGGTCAATGGAGTAGTGCACTTGTCCGAAAGACACGGCGCAGAGCAGAACAAATAATATGACAAGTCCAATTTTTTTCATCATCGTTGAGACAAAAGTATCAAACTAATTTTTTTGCAAAAATAGAAATTTTTAAATAAACACGACTTTTTGTCGTTATCATGTAACATTAGAAAAAAAACAACGTATAGCAGTAAGATTTTTAATACATTTGCATTTTTAAATTTTTAAAGCAAATTATGGGTTTATTTTCAATATTCACAAAAGAAATCGCTATTGACTTAGGCACAGCCAACACCGTTATTTTGCAAAACAACCAGGTGGTGGTGGATGAGCCTTCCATTATTGCAATAGATCAGAAAACCAAGGAAGTCAAGGCTGTCGGCAAGAAGGCCTTGATGATGCATGGCAAGACGCCGGAGGGCATTCGCACCATCCGTCCGTTGCGCGACGGTGTCATTGCGGACTTCCAGTCCACCGAGATGATGTTGCGAGAGTTTATCAAGATGACGAGCAACAAAGGGCATTTTCTGCCGCCGGCATTGAAGATGGTGATTTGTATCCCGTCAGGTATTACGGAGGTAGAGGAGCGCGCCGTGCGTGATTCCGCAGAGCAAGCCGGTGCCAAGGATGTGCGTCTGATTCAGGAGCCTATGGCTGCTGCTATCGGTATCGGTATCGATGTGCTGGCCGCTTGTGGTAACATGATCATCGACATCGGTGGTGGTACAGCCGAAATCGCCGTCATCTCCCTGGGCGGCATCACGACGTTCAAGTCTGTGAAGGTGGCTGGTGACCGTTTCAACAGCGACATTCAGGAGTACATGCGTAAAAAACACAATATCGCCATCGGCGAACCCACTGCAGAGCAGATCAAGATCAATGTCGGTTCCGCTGTGGAGGATCTGGAGAACCCGCCCGCGGATTACGAGTTCTATGGCCGTAACTTGCTTACGGGCGTGCCCACTGCCGTGAAGGTCAACTACCGTGAGGTGGCTCAGGCTATCGACCGTTCCATCGCCCAGATTGAGACGGCTGTTATCAATGCGTTGGAGAACACGCCGCCGGAGCTGTCCGCTGATATTTACAAAACCGGCATCTATCTGGCAGGTGGTGGTTCCCTGTTGCGCGGCCTTGACAAGCGTCTTGCCAAGAAGACGACCTTGGATGTTCACGTAGCGGAAGATCCGCTGAAAGCCGTGGCGCGCGGAACGGCAATTTCCCTCAAGAACTTCGACAAGTTCCCGTTCCTGATGAAGTAAAAAAAAGCGCCCACATCAATGCGGGCGCTTTTTTTTGATAAGTATTCAAATACAATTTATATTGTTGCTGCGTCGCGGTGGAACACCAGCGGGAAGTTGATGATGGTGTTTTCATCCTCAGCGTTGGCAAACTGCAGATTGATGGTAATGGTGTCCTCATTGTCATCATAGGTGAAGACAATCTGATAGTTGATAGGATCGCCGTTTTCATCGGTACCCACAGCTGTTAACGTACCCGTGTGTGTAAGACCGTCATAGACGTATGCAAGATCCATATTTTGGATTTCCTCGTTGGTGTAACCTCCAGCTATTTCAACCACATTGATCAAGGCCATGTTGTCGCTGAAAGTAAAATGTGCATAGTTCGGATCGAAGTTGAGATGGAAAACCATCGTGGTGTCGAAACCATCGGGGAATTGGCAACCATAGTCGCTGAGGTTCATACCAGTCATGGCATATACCAGATCGCCAAAGGAACGGGTTGCGGTCCAATCGGTGTTGATGAGGTCGGCGGTAACTGTTACTTTGGGAGTGTTTCCGGGATTGTCACCATTTCCTCCATCAAGGACGATGTCTTCTCTGTTACAAGAGGTCAAGCAAAGTGCGAAAGCGGCAATTGCGATAATAAAGATGTTTTTTTTCATACTTTTAAGATAATTTTTTAGTTATTGAATTTGTTGATTGTTTCTGCTATAAGAACGTAACAAGAAATCTAAAAACTACAACAGGGAAAATTTTTTTATTCCCGATCGAATTGCAACTGATAGAGAATGTCTCCTTCTTCGGTCCCAAGGTCGGAACGGGAGATAATCATGGTGTTGTTGGTAATCCAATTTACGTCCCATAATCCGTTGTTCGGAAGCAGTTCGCAGTTGAGTTTTCCTTCATCCGTGAGGTTCCAAGTGGAATTGTCCGTGGCAACAGTGCCATCCATTGCGTTGAATGTCAGTGTCATGGTTCCATTGTCATAGAAGGTGTAATACATTGAGCCGCCACCATTTTCAGGAGCATAGTGGTCGCTGTTGATCAAAGCGCCGTTAGGATCTATGTGACTTACCACCGAGCAGCTGAAATGCCAAGTGCCAATAATATTGTTTAAGGTAGTTGCTGGAGGAGCAGAGGCGTATGCTTTGCCGTTCCACGTTCCATTGTCATAGGTGACAACTACCGTCCGACCTTCTTCCTCCATTTTTTTCATCCAGGCTTTCATCTCATCACGATTGGTAGTGCTGAATGTTTTGGCGGCTTTAGTGCCCCCTGATTCATTATTCTGGAAGTAGGTGGTTTGATTCATGTTGAAGAATGTAACCTTGCTGCCACTTTGAACTTGGTTACAAAGCACATCCAGCATGGCGTCCCATTGACCTTCCGTTGCCAAAGTCTGGCGATATTCGTTGTTTCCAATTTTGTAAACTATGACTCGCTCTTTCGGGTTGTTGTTGACATCATTACCATCAGGATCGTTGTTGTCAGGTCTTTCACATGCTGAGAAGGCAAAAAACAGTATTGCTAGTAAAGCGGAAAATTTCAGAATCTTTTTCATATAAACCAGTTTTTATTTTGCTTGTTTCATATTATTCAGTTGATAATCAAGAAGTGCATCGTATTGCGCTTCAGTGTCAAGGCGGTAGAAGGCTACCGTTCGTCGTGTGTGGGAGGCCACCACGCGCAAGACAGAAGAACCGGTCCATTTTACACGTTGCTCCGGTTTTCCGGTGTTGCCTAACCAACTCACGACACCTTCGTCTCCCTTGATATTCAATTCTTTAGTTAGTTTCTGCCATGCGGTTTCGCTGTCAGCCACAACAAGCACAACATCCACTCGTTCACTTTCGTTGAGCTTGAAGCCGCTTACTTGCGCGACAGTAAGATCCTGCCGAGAGGCATAGCGCTTATACAAGTCGTTTTGCGCCATGGCCATTATCGGAAGCATCAGCATCAATATGATTAATAGTCGTTTCATTATTCCAATAACATTTCTGAGGCCAAAGAAGCCCATTCTGCGTCGGTGGTACCGATACGATTACAATAAACTTTCTCGTAATTCCGAGACGGGTGCAGTTGAGTAGTAATTAGCGACACCGTCAAGGCTACAACAATCAAAAGAGCGGCTACTATGTTGATTGTGCGGCGTTGTTTCTGCCGCCAAACAGGGTATTCCCCCGACAATCGCTGGCTATAGCCTTCAGCTTCAGCTCGTTGCCATAATTCATCAAATTCGTTTTCTGTCATATTTCCATTGATTTTCTTAATTTTTCTTTGATTCTGACCAACCTCACGCTCACATTCTTCTCAGTCATTCCTACTTGTTCGCCTATCTCTTTGTAATTATAACCCTCCAGTTGCAGTCTTACAATCGATCGGTCTGGTTCATCGAGCAGGTTTATCCTCTCATGTAATTCTCTCAACAAGCTGCGATCCTCATTGATCACATCATAATCCTCTGGCAAAGATTCAGTCTCTTTCACACGCCGCAGGCAGTCAATTACTGCGTTGCGTCCTATTTTCCACGTTAATGCAGCCTGCTGCAAAGCGGGTAGAGAAAGTAAACGCTCCCTGTCGCGCCATAATGCAACAGTGACTTCTTGCAAAAGGTCGTCAACTTCAAGTCCCCGCCGACTGTAATGACGACAGAGAGAAAAAAGCAACCCCCTATGACGGTGGAGCATATCTTCGAAAGGATCCTTTAGTCTCACATATATAGAAACGTAAGATAAAGCAAAAAAACTACAACAGAAAAAAATTTTGCCTTTTTTATTCTTTAATGAAATCCGAATATTTCAATTCCACAATCTTGTAATTCTTGGACAGCTCTTTCAGGTCTATGCGGCTTTTGTCGCCGGCAATGGTGATGATTAATGGGCTGCTTCCCATTTTCTGCTTGCAGAATTCCATAAGCTGTTCCATCTTCTCCTCTTCAATCAATTTCAATTGGAATTCGCGAGGATCATTATCGTAGCCCTGCTCTCTCCAGCTCTGTACTTGGCCGGGGATGTTGCGCGCACTGATGTAATTGGCCTCCGAAGCACGAAGACAGGCGGTTTTGGCCATCTCAAACTTTTCAGGCTTTTCTGGAAAGTTTATCAATAATTCACTCATAGCCTGACAACCTTCTACTGTTTTGTCGGATTGTGTGCCCAAAAAGCCCATCAAATATCCGGGTCTTCTATTCAGTTTATCGAATTGATAGGCTGCATAGGCAGAGTATCCCAAAGAACGCAGCTCCCGGATTTCCTGGAAAATCACGCTGGCCATGCTGCCTCCCATGTATTCATTATATAATTGACAATCCACACGTTCTTTCAGGTCTTTCAATGGCTCACCCATTTTGTAGAAATAAATGTTGCTTTGCAGGAATTTGTTGTTGGAAGCGATGAAAATGGTGGGTTGTTCATATTGAACCGGCTGACGAACCAAAGATTTGCTTTTTTCAACAGATTTTTCAACAAAACCCTCTTTAAGGCATTCCAACAGTTTTTCCATACCAGAGTTACCCACATACGTGGCATATCCGCCATGCTTGAGAGCAGCAGCAAAGGATTTCAACAGTTTGTCTCCGGACAATTTTTTCAGTTCTTTGAGTGAAAGTCTGGAGAGATACGGGGAATCTTGGCCGTAGAGCGCATAGTTATATAAAGCCCGGCCCCACGCGGAGGCATCGTCTTTAGTCATCTTGTCATCACCTTCTCTGTCTTCAATGATAGATTGCAGCACTTTTTTCTCATTCCCGGGATTGAAAATTTTCTCGTGACACAGTTTCATGATGGAAGTCAAGTCTTTTTCAAATCCGGAAATGGAGATGTAAAGATGGTCATCCGTGGAATACATTTCCATATTACCACCCAGTTTCTGCAATTGCAGCTGGAAACGGTCGAACTTGGTATCCCGAGAGCCTTGTCCATCCACGTATTTCACTGCAGTGGCGAACAATCTGTCGTTCAAATTGCCGTAATTGTATGCAATGGTCAGCGTGAAGTAGTCATTATAAGGATTAGGCGAACAATAGAGCATGAAATCATCGTTGATAGAAATCTCTTTTACATCCGATTTGAAATTGATAATCTGAGGCTTGATGGGATTTACAGGTTTTGACTCTATCATTGTGGCAAATTCGGAAGCTTTTTCCGTGTTTTGTGCTACAATGGGTTTCCAATTGGGTTTTTGCAATTTGACTTGCTCTTTGCTGCCCATATCAGAACGGTAAATCAAGCAATTATCGTTAAAATAAAGATTAGCCAATTTCACAATATCCCCTTTCTGCAGTTTGCGAATCATCCGTTCGCGTTCGTTGATGGTTTTTGGATCCTGCTTGTTGCCGACAGCCATCAGCACCATGTGGAACTTGTCATCCAACGTCTCCATATTCAGCAGATGCTCTTTCAGGCAGCTCATCTTGACAGCATCAAACAGCTGGTCACTGAAATGGCCGCTTTTAAGGGAGTCGATGGCAGCGAAAATGTAAGATTCTGCATTTTCATGAGATTGGCCCACAATCTTAGGCACATAGAAGAATGCGAACATTCCGTGCTCCAACATTGTGTAATTGAAAGCATTGGCAGAAAGCACCTTTTTGTCCTTCACGAGCTTGTCTAACAGGCCGGTTTCCTCATTGTTGTTCAGGAAATTGCTTAGAATGTCCAGGTAAAACTCATTATAATCATGAGCGCCTATGGTTTGGAATCCAATGATACCCATTTTCACAGGTGTTTCTTTGACCGTAACCACCTGATGACCTTTGAACGGTTCCACTTCCTGGTTCAGGTCAGTTTTCATGCGCTCATTGGTATTAACCAATTTAAGATCGACATTCTCACATTCATTATGATAACTGCCAATGGTGGTTTTCAGCAAACCTTCAATATCCTTGCTATAGAAATCACCCACCAGCACCAATGTCATGTTATTAGGATGATAGTAGGTATTGAAAAATTCCTGCATAGCGGAAATCTGCGGGTTCTTCAGATGCTGCTGGTAACCGATTACAGGACGGCCATAAGGATGTTTGCCGTAGGCTTCTGCAACAGCATCCTCAAAAAACACACTGATGGGCTGGTCCTGATACATATTGTATTCTTCATAAACTGCCTCCAGTTCACTTTGGAACAAACGGAAAACAGGATGGCGGAAACGCTCAGCATACACATTCAGCCATTTTTCCAGTTGGTTGGAAGGAAATGCGTTGAGGTACACTGTGATATCGTTGGAGGTAAAAGCATTGATGCCCTCGCCGCCCATTTTGCTGAGTACTACATCCACTTCGTTGGGAATGGCATACTCAACAGCGCGGTTGCTCAAATCATTGATTTGCTCCAACAGGACTTTTCTATCATACTCATTTTCAGTAGAATGCAGCTTGTCATATAAGTTGGTGATTTGATTAAGCAACTCTCTTTCGGATTTCCAATCCAAAGTGCCGAGTTGGTCGGTGCCCTTAAACATGAGATGTTCGAGATAATGGGCCATACCCGTATTGTCAGCAGGATCGTTTTTGCCACCCGCGTGCACGCATACAGCGCCCCAGATTTTAGGCTGAGAATGATCTTCACATAACACCACATTCATACCATTGGGTAAGGTGAGAGAATTGAAGACATTTTTATTCCTTTCTTCATTCTTTTTATTTTTTGCCATCGGGCGTGATTCCAGGCTCTTAGCTACTGGAATAGGATGGATATTTTGCGCCCATAAACAAGTTGAAAGGGCAACACAAATGAAAGTAAGAAGTATCTTTTTCATAAAAATGATTTTTAATGAGGGTGCAAAGGTATAAAAAAACCAGAAAAACGCATTTTTTGTATCTTTGCGCGTTTTAACGAAAAATCATAACATGCAGGAAATTAGAAATATAGCAATTATTGCCCATGTTGACCATGGCAAAACAACTTTAGTAGATAGAATTTTGTACCAAGCTCACCTGTTCCGCGATAACCAACAGGTGCAGGATTTGGTGCTCGACAATAACGATTTGGAACGCGAAAGAGGTATCACCATTCTTTCCAAAAACGTTTCTGTACGCTACAAAGGCGTCAAGATCAATGTGATTGACACGCCGGGGCACAGCGACTTTGGCGGTGAGGTGGAACGCGTGCTCAACATGGCCGACGGCGTGCTGCTCGTGGTAGATGCCTTCGAGGGTCCCATGCCGCAAACGCGCTTTGTGACACAGAAGGCTATTGAGCTGGGATTGAAACCCATCGTAGTTATCAATAAAGTTGATAAACCCAACTGCCAACCCGACCTTGCGCAGGAGGCCGTTTTCGAACTGATGTTCAATCTCGGTGCTTCGGACGACCAGCTGGATTTCCCGACCGTCTATGGCTCCGCCAAGAACGGCTGGATGGGCCCCGACTGGAAAACGCCGACCTCTGATATCTCCTACTTGTTGGACACCATCGTGAAATACATTCCCGCGCCCAAGGCCGAACCTGGTACATTGCAGATGATGATTTCCTCTTTGGATTACTCCTCTTATGTGGGTCGTATCGCCGTGGGTCGCGTGAAGCGTGGCTCCATCTCCTGGGGCCAGAACGTCTCCCTTGTGAAACGCGATGGCACTGTGCAACAATCCAAAGTAAAAGAGCTTTACGTGTTTGAAGGTTTAGGCAAAGAGAAAATCAAGACTCCGGTGGAAGCCGGCGAACTCTGCGCTATTTTGGGGTTGGATGATTTTGAGATTGGTGATACCGTAGCCGATTTCGAGAATCCTGAACAACTGCAGCCCATCAAGGTGGACGAACCGACCATGAGCATGTTGTTTACTATCAACAACTCCCCGTTCTTTGGCAAGGAAGGCAAGTATGTAACCTCCCGTCACTTGCGTGACCGTCTGTTTGCCGAATTGGAACGTAATTTGGCCATGCGCATCGAGGAAACCGATTCACCCGACCGTTTGAACGTGTATGGACGTGGTATTCTCCACCTCTCCATCTTGATTGAGACTATGCGCCGCGAGGGTTATGAATTGCAGGTGGGCCAACCGCAGGTTATCATCAAGGAGATTGACGGCCAAAAGTGCGAGCCTATTGAGGAACTCACCGTGCTGGTGCCAGAGGAGATGTCCAGCCGTGTCATCGATCACGTGTCGCGCCGAAAAGGCGAGATGATGAGCATGGATACCCTCAACGACCGCGTGCATTTGACCTTCACCATTCCTTCCCGTGGTTTGATAGGTTTGAGCAACCAGTTGCTTACAGCCACCGAAGGTGAGGCTATCGTGTCGCACCGTTTCATGGAGTTCCAACCGTGGAAGGGCGAGATTCCGGGTCGCCACGCCGGTTCATTGATTGCGATGGAAACAGGCCAAGCGTATGCTTATTCGCTCAACAAGTTACAAGACCGTGGCCGCTTCTTCATCGAGCCCAACGATCAGGTGTATGCCGGTCAGGTTATCGGTGAGCATATCCGTCAGGGAGACTTGGTGATCAACGTGTGCAAGTCCAAGAAGCTTTCCAACATGCGTGCAGCGGGTTCTGACGAGAAGCTCGTGCTCGCTCCGGCGATCAAATATTCCTTGGAGCAATACATGGAGTTCATTGCCAAGGACGAGTACTTGGAAATCACCCCGCAATCGCTCCGTCTGCGCAAGATCATCCTCGACGAGCTCGAGCGCAAGCGTGCCGAGAAGCGCGCCGATTCTGCCGAGTAGCCATTGCTCTCCCCAATACCGAAAATATCAGACATGAATGAACTCATCGAAATACTGAGCCACTGGGGTACGCGCCGCGTGATGGTGCTGACCGACACCAATGTGGCTGGTCTTTACCCGCAGTATTTCGAGGCGCTGTCGTCTGTTTTCGAGTGTCAAACCATGGTGGTTCCAGCCGGAGAAGAATCTAAAAACGTGGAGCAATTGACTCGGATTTGGAATCGGATGCTGGATTTCGGGATGGACCGTAGCGATACGCTCATTCTGTTCGGTGGTGGCACGATTTGCGACTTGGGCGGTTTTGCTGCAGCTACCTTCAAACGCGGAGTGCATGTGGTGAGTTGTCCAACCACCTTGCTAGCCATGATTGACGCGGCGGTGGGCGGCAAGACGGGCATCAACTTTGAGCACATCAAAAACTGCATCGGTGTGGTGCGCCAACCTGACTACATCCTGCCCGCCAATCCTGCCTTTTTGCACACTTTGCCAGATTCAGAACTGAAAAGTGGGTTCGGGGAAATGATTAAGTATGCCCTCATTGCCTCGCCGGATTTGTTCCAGCAACTGTGTGCTATCAGAATACTGACCGCCGAAGCCATCCGTCTTGAATGGATAGAGTGGTGCGTGGCTTACAAACAGAAAGTGGTAGCTTTGGATCCGGAAGACCGCAAAGAACGTCATATTTTGAACTTTGGACACACCTTTGGCCACGCATTGGAGAGTTTTTACTTGTTGGAAGGCATGCCCATCACCCATGGCGAGGCAGTGGCCATAGGCATGGTTTATGAAAGCCAGCTTTCGGTGCAGCACACAGGATTGAGCGAGATGCAATTTGAGCGCATCAAGGATTTGATTTCCCGGTTTTATGATGTGCCCGAATTGACAGAGGGTTTGATGAAATCATTGAGTCCCTATTTGCTGCAAGACAAGAAAAACAGTGGCGGTGAAATCAATTTCACTTTGTTGCGTGAGATTGGCAACGCTACGATAAACAATTTTATACAGATAATTTAAAAGACAAAGAATATGCTTAAGACAAAATCAGACATTGTGCAAAATTGGCTCCCGCGCTATACGGGAATGAAATTGGAAGAGTTTGGTGAGTATATTTTGCTGACTAACTTCCAGGACTACGTCAACAACTTTGCGGAGTTGATGGGCACCGAAGTGAAAGGTGAGGGCCATCCCATGAAGTGTGCGACGAAGGACAACATTACCATCATCAATTTCACGATGGGCAGTGCCAATGCAGCCACCATCATGGATTTGCTTACGGCCATCAAACCCAAAGCAGCTCTGTTTTTGGGCAAGTGCGGCAGTTTGAAGGCCAACATTGGCATCGGTGAGCTGTTGCTTCCCATCGCAGGTATTCGAGGTGAAGGTACTTCGTTGGACTATTTTCCGGAAGAGGTGCCTGCGCTACCGGCGTTCAACTTGGAAAAAGCTATCTCCACCACCATCCGCGATTATGGTTTGGATTACTGGACAGGTACGGTCTATACCACCAACCGTCGTGTGTGGGAGCACGATGAAGATTTCAAGGAGTATCTGCGCGACATTCGTGCCACGGCTGTGGATATGGAGACAGCCACGCTATTTTCCGTGGGCTTCTACAACCGCATACCTACCGGCGCCTTACTGCTGATTTCCGACCAGCCCATGTTGCCCGACGGAGTGAAAACGGAAGCCTCCGACAAGTTGGTAAGTAAAAACTACAGTGTACGTCACTTGCAAATCGGTATTGATTCCCTGAAACAGCTAATAAACAAGGGAATGACAGTAAAGCACTTGAAATTCGATTACGACGAATAAAAAAAAGAACGGTCATTTGACCGTTCTTTTTTTGTCTAACAGGAAGTCCTGTATTAGAATGTGTAACCAATCTTAGCCTGAATACCACCGTTGAAGGCGTTAGAACGCTCAAGGTTATAGTGGCCAGTACCATCAAGCACATAGTGATTGATAGGATTGCTTCTCAAGAAAAAGCCAGCATTAAAAGAGAGGGCTTTGTATCGGAAACCTGAAGCAATAGTGGCGTATAGGCCGAAACCGGTTTTATTCTTGTCTGATGCAGGATAATCATAAATTATCCCATTATAATATCCACCGTTGTAATAATCGTCGTAGTAGTCAAAGTTTCCGCTGAAGATGAACGTGGCACCTGCTGCGATGTTGATAAGGGGTTTAATGGCCTTTCCGCGATCGAAATAGTGGCGATAGTTCAAGAACATCGGAACACCGTGACCGGCACATATGTCAACGGAGTAACCCAAACCGATACCGATCAGGTCTTGTGTACGGTTGAAGAGAATGCTGTTGATGAGCAAGCCTTCAAAACCGACATTGGTTTGCTGGGTACCGCCTTGAGAACCGCCGCCCAGATATAATCCGTATTCATTGATCATGTTATACGAGATTTTCTTTTCCTGATTCTCTTGAGCAGAAACAGACAAAGTGGCGCACAGTAAAAGTGCAGTCATAAATAACGATAATACTTTTTTCATTTTTTTAAAATCTTAGAAAATTTAAAAAAATAATGATGATTATGAATTACAATTTCACGGTTTCGTTCATGCTGCAGATGAGGTCAACAACCTTGTTGGAGTAACCAATCTCATTGTCGTACCAGGAAACCAGCTTCACGAAATGTTCGTTCAGCATGATACCAGCAGTAGCGTCGAAGATGGAAGTTCTCTTCTCGCCGAGGAAGTCGGTGGAAACCACAGCCTCTTCGGTGTAGCCGAGGATACCTTTAAGTTCGTTTTCGGAAGCTTTCTTCACAGCAGCCTTGATTTCATCGTATGTGGCAGCCTTGCGAATCTTGCAGGTCAAGTCCACAACGGAGACGTCAGCGGTAGGAACGCGGAAAGACATACCGGTAAGTTTGCCTTTCAGTTCAGGAATCACGCGACCCACAGCCTTGGCAGCACCCGTAGAGGAAGGAATGATGTTGCCGAGGATGGAACGACCGCCGCGCCAATCTTTCTTGGAAGGACCGTCAACCGTCTTTTGTGTAGCGGTAGCAGCGTGTACAGTGGTCATGAGACCCTCTTCCAAACCGAAGTTATCGTTGATGACCTTGGCCAACGGAGCCAGACAGTTGGTGGTGCAGGAGGCGTTGGAGACGATAGATTGTCCAGCATATTCCTTGTTGTTCACACCCATGACGAACATCGGAGTGTCATCCTTGGAAGGAGCAGACATCACCACTCTCTTGGCACCGGCTTTCAGGTGGGCGGAGGCGAGTTCCTCGGTCAGGAACAAACCTGTGGATTCTACCACGTAATCAGCACCCACTTCATTCCACTTCAAGTTTGCGGGATCTTTTTCAGCAGTGACGCGAATCTTGTTGCCGTTCACAACCAACATGCCGTCTTCAATCTCGACAGTACCGTTGAATTTGCCGTGTGTGGTGTCATAACGCAGCATGTAAGCCATGTAATCCACATCCAGCAAGTCGTTGATAGCCACAACTTGAACATTGTCTCTTTCGGTGGTAGCTCTGAACACCAATCTGCCAATTCTACCAAAACCGTTGATACCAATTTTAATTTTTTCCATAATTTTTTTATTTAAAAAGAGTTGTTAATTATAATGCGTTTTTAGGACTGCAAAAATAAGAATATTATTCTATCGGTCAACATTTTTTCTCAATTCGGTTTCATAATCCAAAAGGAGATTCCGAATTTGATCTAATTGCCTTACAGTTAATTGTTTAAATCCAATTTTAGGATAATACCAGTCGGGTATTTGGGAAGGTTGCCAAAGGGAGAGGTTTTGGTGCAGGGCAAATTCGTCTTCCATTGGGCGCGTTTGCTGATGCCGGCGCACAAACTGGAGCGTCCGCAGGCCGTCAGCCTTTTCGTGAAACGCCTGCATGAAGTGGGGAAGGTCCTTCACGTTCTGTCGTATGGTTTTCCATAAGGAGACTTCGGATTTGGCACTTTCTTGCAAGAAGTCCAGAAAAACGGTGTGAACATCCTGATGATAGAGTTGAGGCAACAGGGCGAAAGTCTGGGCAATGGGTTCAAACAATGAGTGATGGTACAATGGATAGCTGTTCCAGTCGCCTTGGTTTCCCTTCATCATGGCGGGGCCGGTGCCGAAGGCCACGCGCGAGGAGTAGCGGGCGGCTGGATAGACCATCTCTTCGTTATACAACCCGATTGTGGCCATTTTGCGGAATTTTTGCACCAAATAAAAATCCTCGCCGCTCTTCAAGGGCGTGATATTGCCGATTTTGCGCAACGCGCTCGCGCGCATCGCGATGGCTGAGCCCAAGGCAGTGAACCCGTAGGGGCTCCCGATTCGAAGCAGGTTGATGGCGTAGTTGCGCATGTAAAGCTCATAGCGCAATATGGCCCTGTCGCGCGCCTCCTCGCCCGTAAGCGAATGATAGTAGGGCACAACAATCGCAGGCCAATTGGGATGACGTTCGAAATTGTCCGCGATGGATTGCAAATAGTTTGGATTGATGCGCGTGTCGGCATCTAGGCTGATTATGATGTCTTCAGGGTTGGATTTTGCTAAAATATTGTCGAACAATATCTTGCGTGCCCAACCCACGCCATGGTCCTTCCCTCTCCAACCTTTTCCAAGAGAGGAATAGTCTAAAATCTGTAACGAAACATCTTGATACTGACGGAGATAGCAAAGCAATTGCTGGTTGTGTTCGCATATCTCTTTCTTGTCGGGCTGTTGCCAGTACTCCTCTGGCTGATTCACGCAGACGTGGACCTCAAAAGGCACACGAACCTGTTGGGCCGCTAAATCCTGCAAGGAAAGCGGCAGGTCCTGCAACTCATCCATAGCCGGAATGGCCACATAGATGTGAGGAGTCGCCATTATTTTACCGTGATTACCACATCGCGGGTGCGGACGGGCTCATTGATGTTCTGGCGGGTATATACAAACTTTATAGTCTGCGTGCCTTTTTCCTTGGCCGTGAACTTCCAGAAGAGCTCGGAGGATGCCCCTACCATGCCTTCCGGGGCGTTGCTCTCATAGCGTTTGTCCACAGATTCTACCACCGTAATTTCATCGGCGTTGGCAATTTGCCACCAGAAACCGGTAGAGGCATTGGTGCGGAACTGGATTTCGCAGGATTGACCTTTCTTAAGTGCCACTTCATTGGTCTCTTTGTTCACCGAAACCAATTTTTTTTGCGATTGACAACCTGCCATGATGCAGAGGAGCAGGCACAAATACATTACTTTTTTCATTGGACTAAATGGGGTTAATGAGGTGAATGAGGTAAAAGGGGTAAAGGAGGTACAAGGGGTAAAGGGGGTTAGGATTTATGGAGTTGGAGGCTTAGATTTTCGTAATCTTGAACGGTCAGCTGCTCGGCGCGTTTGTTAAAGAGTGGGCTAGAGGTAACTTCCTTGGGGAAGGGTAGTGATTGCAGCGCGTTGCGCAGTGTTTTACGGCGATAGTTGAACGCAGTTTTCACGATTAGTTTAAAAGTGGCCTCGTCGCAATGCAGTTTCTTGTCGAAGTTGCGAGTGAGCCGCACCACGGCAGACTTCACCTTGGGCGGCGGGTTGAACTCGTTTTCTCCAACCGTGAAGAGATATTCTGTGTCATAGAAAGCCTCCAAGAGTACGCTCAGGATGCCGTATTGCTTGTTGCCAGCCTTGGCGGTAACGCGCTCTGCCACCTCTTTTTGGAACATGCCCACCACCTCCACTGCTTGGTCTTTGTAATCGAGCACCTTGAAGAGGATTTGCGAAGAGATGTTATAGGGAAAATTGCCCACAATGACGAATTTGTCAGAATAGCGTTCAGCCAAATCCATACGGAGAAAATCGCCAGCGATGAGGTTTTCTCCTAATTGTGGAAAATGTTGTTGCAAATAAGCCACAGATTCTTCGTCCAATTCCACCACAGAGAGGTCGGCGAATGGTTGTTGCAGCAAATATTGGGTCAACACGCCCATGCCGGGGCCGATTTCCAGCACATGCGCGTCGGGTGTGCGCACGGCTTCTGCGATTCTCCGGGCAATATCTTCATTCTTGAGAAAATGTTGTCCCAGTCTCTTTTTTGCTCGAACTTTATCGTTATACATGGCTATTCTATGGTATCACCACGCAGCGCGCGGTAGTGTTTGCGGGCCTCAACCACGTAAAGGCTGCTGCTATAATTTTGTATGATTTTGAGATAGTATTCCATTGCCTTAGGAATATCCTTGAGGTAATACTCATACAATTCCGCCAATTTGAACACAGCATCATCGCCCAGCAGTTCCTCGCCGTGCTTTTCCTCAATTTGTTTCAGAAGATCCTCTGCCCCGAGATAGTTTTTCTGCTTGATGTAGATGAGCGCTTTCTGGTACAAAGCATCGTCCACCAACGTGCCCATCGGCGACAATGTGATGACGGAGTCGAGTTCCACCAGCGCCTGCTCATCCTTGTTTTGGAAGATGAGAAAATCGGCTTCGGCGTATTTTTTCAAAGGCAGGTTGGTGGAGGGTTTTTCAAACAGCAGATAGGTGGTGTCTTCATCCTCTTCCTCGTCTTCATCTTCTTCTTCCAAATTGTCTGAAATGAGCAGAGAAAAATAGATGGCATCGTTGGACACCAGTTTTGATGTGGCCGCGCTGAGCACGTCAAGCTGGCTTTTGGCCCATTCAAATTCGCCGATGTAGAAGGAGAGTTTGGCATTTTTAAACTTGGCCTCATTGCCCAGAGCATCGTTGGGCATGTCTTTGTCCACCTGCGAATAGTTCAGTGTGGCATCCCAAACGTTACCCATGTAGAGCTGCACGTCCGCAATGTCAATCTTGTACTGGTTCTTTTCCTTGGTTTCGCGGGTGTTGCTCATGGCCTGATTGAGAATATCGATGGCCTCTTGTGGTCTGTTGACATAGAATGCCAACAGGTGTGCATATTTCCGAATCCAGTCCATAGAACCAGAGTTGATGCCGTTTTCATCGATGACAGTTTGATAATCTTTCATCAGACGGACGGCTTCTGTCATCTTGACAGGAGAAGTGGAGGTGAGCTGTGAATAGCGCACGTCCAGAATTTTCATTCTGGCTTGTTTGTAGTTGAACACACCGTCGCCGAGGTTGATGATGTATTCCAAAGCCTCAATGGCGGTTGGATAATCGCGGTTGTCGGCAGCCAGGCAGGCCAATTCGTAGGTTTTGACGCATTCGGTCTTCATCCGCTTGTCAATAGCCTTGGCCAGTATCAGCGCCTCGCCATACTCCTTGTGCAGCTGGTTAACCCAATACAGAAGGGTGAGATAGCTAAGGTTGGTGGGGTTTTTCTGGATGATTTTTTGCAGATTGACCTTCACCGTGTTGTACTTCTGGTTGTCTTCGTCGTCCATGAGCAGATTCTGGATGGCAGTCTTGGCTTGATCCATGTATTTCTGCTCATTGTCGTCTTTTACCAGCGACAGCACTTCTTCAATCACCTTGTCTGTCTGGCGTTGATATTGATACAGGTTGATGAGCTCCTTGGACAAGAGTTGCGGATTATTCAATAAACGCCGCCCTTTTTGGATGGCGTCAATGGCATAATCGATTTTCAATTTAGAGTAGAAGGCGCTGTAAAGCTCTTGCACCGCATACTCTTTGGCCTGCAGATTTTTCAGCAGATCTTGGTACTGTTTCTCTGCCTTGGCGTTATCGCCGGAACGCTCATACACATAACCCAGATCCACCTTATACCGCTGAACATTCGCGAAATTCTTGATTTGCTTCTTGACCAGTTTTTCCAACTCACTGTATCTCTCCAACTCCAGCAGGGCATTGTAGTAGTAATAGTAGATGTAGGAAGATGGTTTTTTGGATTGGATTTTCTCGAACAGTTCGATGGCTTTGTCATACTCTTTGTCCTTGTAATACTGCAAAGCAAGTTTTTCGTCGTCGCTTTGTTGGGCGGCGAGCGAGCCTAAGGAGACTAGCAGCAGCAAAAGGAAGAGTACGCGCTTCATTGGGGCGGTTAGTCGATAATGTCGAAATGAGTGTAAGGACGAAGCACTTCGGGAACCACGATGCCTTTGTCGGTCTGGTAGTTCTCGAGAATGGCGGCGAGCACGCGCGGCAGGGCGAGTGCACTTCCGTTGAGCGTGTGCGCGAGGCGGGTCTTGCCAGTGGAGTCTTTATATCTCAGTTTCAATCGGTTAGCCTGGTAAGATTCGAAGTTGGACACAGAGCTGACCTCCAGCCATTTCTGCTGGGCTTTGGAATAGACCTCCAAATCGTAAGTGAGGGCGGAGGTGAAGCTGATGTCGCCGCCGCAGAGACGAAGCACGCGGAACGGCAAACCCAACTTGGTGAGCAGACCCTTGGCGTAGTTGGTCATCTTCTCCAGCGTTTCGTAGGAGCGGTCAGGATGTTCAATCACTACAATCTCGATTTTGTCGAACTGGTGCAGGCGGTTGAGGCCGCGCACGTCCTTGCCGTAGGAGCCGGCTTCGCGACGGAAGCAAGCGGAATATGCGCAGTTCTTTAACGGAAAGTCGCTCTCCTTGAGGATTACATCGCGGTAAATGTTGGTGACGGGCACCTCAGCGGTAGGAATCAGATAGAAGTTATCGACTTGGCAGTGGTACATCTGGCCCTCCTTGTCGGGCAATTGGCCCGTGCCGTAGGCGGAGTCTTCATTTACCATGTAGGGTGGCTGGATTTCAGTAAAACCTGCGGCGATGGCACTGTCGAGGAAAAAGTCGATGAGCGCGCGCTGCATGCGGGCACCTTTGCCTTTATAGACGGGGAAACCGGCGCCGGTTATCTTGTTGCCTAATTCAAAGTCGATGATGTCGTATTTCTTCACCAAGTCCCAGTGGGGCATGGCATCGTAGTCGAAGTTGGAGGCATCGCCTTCGGTATAGACGATCTCGTTGTCCTCGGCACCCTTGCCCGGAGCCACAGCGGGACTGGGCAGGTTGGGCAGCAATACCATCTTGGTTTGCAACAGCTCTTCCTGCTCCTGCAGTTTGGCACGATCAACTTTCTCGGCTTCTTTCAGCTCGGCCATGCGGGCTTTCAAAACCTCAGCTTCATCGCGTTTGCCCTCTTTGAAAAGCTGGCCAATCTGCTTAGCACCTTGGTTTTGCTCCATCAGGTTGTCATCCAAACTCTTTTTAAGGGTACGGTTATCGGTATCCAACTGACGAATTTCATTCACTAAATCAGTGGCATCGAAATTCTTGATTTTCAGTCTGTCAATTACTTCTTGGGGATTTTCACGTAATAGTTGTATCTGTAACATTGGTCTAAAAATTTAAAGGTGCAAAGATATAAAAAATAGGGGTGAATGGGAACAAAGGGTAAAAGAGGAACAAGAGGAGCAAGGGGTGAAAGAGGGTAAATTAGGATCTTTCGTAGCGTGTTTCGCGAAGTAACCGGAAATGGTCGGGTTGCACTTCATCCTGGATGAATTCTCTGGCTGAATTCTCCTTGCCGTTTTCATCGTAGGTGTATTCTGCCCAACCTTGAAGTTCGTTGTTTTTATTGAAAAGAGAATTCTTTACCACAAGGTTGCCTTCGTATTCCATCGTGATTTTGCGGTAGCTGTCCAAATCCTCGTTTTCTGTTTCCGTCAATTGATTATTCTCATTGTAAGTGCGGTAGGTTTTGGCGATGAGCATGTTCTCATAGTCGTACACCAACTCCTTGATACAGTTGTTGTGATCATCGTAGGAATACTCGTATGTACGGCGGTCTTTGTTTTGGACCTCATCGCGGATATATTTGGAAACCAACCCTTTTTCATTGTATTCGTAGGTGTGGATGTTCATGGTTTTGCCATAATCGTCGTTTTCAAACTCTTTGATGAGCTGGCCGTTCTGATAGTGCCTTTCTCTTTCCACATAATCCAGTTTGCCATCGTCGTACATCTCATGGCGCAGCAGATGTCCATCTTCATCATATATGAAACGGGTGACGTACTCAGTTTCACCCTCGCCGAAATAGTTGCTTTGTTGCACTATCAGGCCTCTTTCATCGTAAGAATTCACGGATTTTTGAAGCAAAATATTGTCTTGGTCAAATTGTTCGGCTTGGATGAGTAGCCCTTTCTCATCGTAATAGTTGATGGTGAGGGTGTTACGATTACCATCAGGGTCAAAACGTTCCTCGCGGACAATTTGTCCAGCCTCGTTGTAAGAGGCTTCTGTTTCCACATATTCCACTTTTTCGATATCGGCTTCATCGTACCCGATGCGCTGATATTCTGCTTTGACGATTTTCAGATTTTTCATAGCGATGATTTTTACAGGTGGCAAAGGTACGATTTTTTGATAAATGGCGGGTGGCAATAATGCATAGAGACGTTCCATGGAACGTCTCTACCAATTAAAAATCGGTATATACCCATTTGAAAATCTGATCGCCGCGGCGTACGAGGCTTTTGACGGGGATGGAACAGGCCACGCCTTTCTCCACTTTGTCCACGGGCTTGAGGTCCAGGCGGATTTCCGACACCTTGTCTTCGTAAACGCCGGTGGTGGCTCCGATGATGAGAATCTCGTCGCCCACGGAAAGGGAGTTTTCCTCCATCCAGATTTCGGCCACCGATAGCTTGGAGAAGTAGTTGGTAATCTTGCCGACTCTCTGTTTGGTGCGTGTGGCCATGGAGCCGTAGCGTCCCGACCATTCGCCGATTTTGCGTCCCAGATAGTAGCCGCCCCAAAAATCGCGGTTATAGACACTGCGCAATCTGGTCATCCATTGCTCGGCTTTCTCTTCATTGAAAGTACCCTTGTCAATGGCACGCAAAGCCTCGTGATAACATTCCGTCACCACCTTCACGTACTCGGGTGAGCGGCCGCGACCTTCAATTTTGAGGATGGAGACTCCGGATTTGATGATTTTGTCCAGAAAGCTGATGGTACACAAATCTTTTGGAGACAAGATATAGGGATTATCGACCTCCAATTCTATCTCATTCTCCTCGTCTATAATCCGGTAAGAGCGGCGGCAAGGTTGGTTGCACGCGCCCCGGTTGGAGGAAAAGTTGTAGTTGTCCAAGCTGAGGTAGCATCTTCCCGAAACGGCCATGCACAAGGCGCCGTGCACGAAAATTTCAATTTTCATCAACTCCCCTTTCGGGCCTGTAATATTTTGGTCTTTAATAGCTTGGCAGATATCTGCGATCTGTCTCAAGGTACACTCGCGGCCTAATACCACTACATCGGCAAACTGCGCGTAGTAGCGCACCGCCTCCACATTGGTGACGTTGCATTGGGTGGAAAGATGGATTTCCAAACCAATTTGGCGGGCATATTGTATCACAGCCATGTCGGAGGCGATGATAGCGGTAACCCCGCACCGTTTTGCGGCGTCCAACAGCTCATGCGCTTTCTCAATCTCGTCGTTGTACACAATCGTGTTGACAGTCAGGTATGTCTTCACCTGATGCTCATGGCAGATGTCCGTGATTTGCTGCAGGTCTTCCAGCGTGAAATTGGCCGCCGAGCGGGAGCGCATGTTCAATACGCCTACGCCAAAATATACGGACCCCGCACCGGCCTGTATCGCCGCTGCAAGAGACTCATACGAGCCAGCCGGAGACATTATTTCTACCATGATTTTATGAATTAAGACTGGAGACCGGAGACTGAAGACTTGAAACTAGAAACCTGAAACCTGAGACTATAGACTGTTCTAATCCCCTTGTACCCCTTTCACCTATTCTTCCTGTTTTTCCTTTTTCGAAATCATTTTGAGGAACGCCACCTCTTTTTTGGTGAGGAAGCGCCACATGCCGCGGGGCAAGTCTTTTTTAGTAAGGCCGGCGAAGATCACGCGGTCGAGTTTTACCACCTCATAGCCGAGGAAATCGAACATACGGCGCACAATACGGTTTTTGCCGGAGTGGATGGTGATTCCGATTTCTTTCTTGGATTCGGAACCTTCCACATACTGCACGTCGTCGGGGATGATGACGCCGTCGGACAGCTCGAGGCCATTGCGCAGGGCTGCCATGTCAATGGAGGCGAAGGGTTTATCCACCTCAACCAGATAAGTTTTCTCAATCTGGGAGCTTGGGTGGGTCAGTTTCTTGGTGAGGTCGCCATCGTTGGTGAAGAGCAGCAGTCCAGTGGTGTCGCGGTCGAGGCGGCCCACAGGGTAGATGCGTTCCTTGCACGCGTCGCGCACCAGCTCCATCACATTGGCACGATCGCGCTCGTCGTCGGTAGTGGTGATGTAGTCTTTGGGCTTGTTGAGGAGCACATAGACGGGTTTTTCGCGTTGGAGCACGCGATCGCCGAAGCGCACCTCATCGGTGGGCAGCACCTTGTGTCCCATCTCGGTCACCACTTCACCGTTCACGGTGATGGCCCCGGAGGCAATCAACACGTCCGCATCGCGGCGCGAGCAGATGCCGGCGTTGGCGATGTATTTGTTCAAGCGGATCGGGCCGTGCTGTTCCTCAAATTCGAGGGAGAGGATTTTCTGCGAGCGGGGTGTCTGCCGGCCCTCGCGTTTGCGGCGGGCCACTATCTCGGTCAGAATCTCCGACTCGGCCGTCACGTTGCGTTTGCGCGGACGGTCGTCCTCCTTGCGATCACGGAAAGAGCGTCTCGGGCGCTCGTCGTTATCGTCGAAGCGGCGCTTGGGACGGTCATTGTCGTAGCCGGTTTTCTTGAAACTGCGTTTGCCACGGGAAAAGTTCTCATCGTCATTGTCAAAATGACGTTTGGATTTATAAGGCTTGTCCTTGAACGAACGCTTGGGTTTGGAACTGCCCGCTTCGTCGTTGTTGAAGCGGCGCTTGGGGCGACTCTCTGTGCGCGGCTTTCTCTCGAAAGGCTGGTCGTCCGCAAAATCATCACTGTTGAATTTTCGTGCCATCAAAGGTTTTTTCTAAAAATCGCTGCAAAAGTACAAAAAAACTGCCAATGCGCTAATACAGAAGCCCCAACTCCAGCTTGGCGGCCTCCGTCATCATCTCCATCTCCCAAGGCGGGTCGAAGGTAACTTCCACCTCCACTTTGTTCACGCCTGGAATCATGGCCACTTTCGTCTTCACTTCCATCGGTAAACTTTCGGCCACTGGACAGTTAGGTGCAGTGAGCGTCATCAGGATATATACATCGTTGTTTTTGTTGACTTCCAATTTGTAAATGAACCCCAATTCCCAGATGTTCACCGGGATTTCAGGGTCATAAATGGAGTTGAGCACTTCAATGACTTTCTCTTTCATTATTATCTATGTTTTATTGTAATGCTTTCTCTTTGAGTGAAGTAAAACCATCGCCTAATGTCTCGGAGGCATCCACGATAGTGACGAATGCCTTCGGGTCAATTTCATGCACAAAATGGATGAGCACGGGCAATTCTTTGCGCGAAATGGTCGTGAAAATGAGTTTTTTCTCATTGTAGTTATACATGCCTTCGCCATGGATGAACGTGCCGCCGCGTTCTAACTTGTCCAAAATGCGCAGACGTATCTCCTCATATTGGTCGGAAATGATGAGTACGGCCTTGCTGGAGTGGAAACCGGCTATCACCTTGTCCATCACAACGCCCGTCACGTAAATGATGAGCCAAGAATACAATGGGATGGTCCAGTCTTTGAACGCGGCCAATGCAGCCAACACGATGGTGGAATCCACCATGATGAGCAACGTTCCCAGCGGAATGTGTTTCACATATTTGCCGATAATCATGGCAATAATATCCGAGCCGCCAGAAGTGGCACGAGTTTTGAAAATCAGACCTAATCCAATGCCGATAATGACACCGCCGCACAAGGCAATGATGAAATTGGCCGAAGGGTCAGGAGTCATGGGATGGCCTGGCAGACTGATGAGCGGCGCGTAACCGTAAATTTTTTCCCACAGGGAGATGAATGCCGGCAATGAGATGACGCCTACCAGCGTCTTGGCTCCGAATTTGGGCCCTAACCACAAAGTTCCAATCAGCAGTAAAGGCAAATCCAGACAGATACCCGATAAACCGATGGGAAAGTTGAACACGTGGTGCAGGATAATAGCGATACCGTATACACCACCCGGAGCCAATTTCAGCGGGGAGACGAAAATCACATATCCCACAGACATGATAAAAGTGCCCAAGATGATGAGTCCGTAAGTCTTGACAACTTCTTTCCAGTTGATATTCTTCCAATCAATTTTGCTAAACAATTTCATATCCAAACAAAATTATCTACTAATGGTCATGTTAAGACGCTTGGCCAGTTCCTTTCTGATTCTGTCCACGTCCACGATTTTCTGAAGAATGCCGTTTGATTCTTCTTCCGTATAAGAGTGATCGGTGAGTTCCTTTTCCAAAAAAGCCTTGGCTTGTTCTGCGATGCGAAGCTTGAGGGTGAGCATGTTCTTTTCCACTTCCTGCTGCAAAGTCATTCGGCTATTCATCACAGTATTGGTGTACATGTCGAATCGTTTTTCCCACATCGGACTGTATTCAGGGTCTTCGGTGGCAATATATTGCATGGCGAAGGCACTCTCTTCTTTGTCCTCACTGAGCAAGAATGTGCGCTTGATATCGTCCTGGTTGCGCAGTATCTCCGCAACTTCAGCATAATGCTCGTAGATTCTAAGCAGGAGAGGGTCTTTCAGACGAATACCGTCGTGGAAAAGTTCGTCAAAGATGTATTGATCGACACGCACAGGCATCGGGTCGCCAGTTTCGGGATCCTCGACATTGATTTCAAAGAGGCCGTATTTGATGAGCAGGATGACGAGGTTTTTTTCCGCTTCGTACAGAAGATCATGGCTATCCACCTCCCTTTCTGGATGTTCGTGCTTGGTAGGTGGCGCGATTTCAGGCATTTGCTCGCTACCAGCGGGTTTGTTACCGCCCTTCACCTTGTCCTGCCAGGTGAGATAACGCAGCTCGTCACCCAAGGTTTTCTCCGACAAGTCGAAAAGCGAAGCACATTTCTTGATGTAGAAGGTTTGGGCAATGCGATCCCGTACCTTGGCGATGCTCTTCACAATTTCCTTCACCATCTCGCTGCGCTTGCGCGGGTCGTCGCCAGCTTCCTCGGAGAGGATATTGGCCTTGAAAAGCAAGAAGTCGGTGGAGTTGGTTTCCAGATACTCTGCCAACTCACTGTCTCTGTGTTTCTTGGCAAACGAGTCGGGATCCTCGCCATCGGGTAGGAGGCACACCTTGACATTGAGGTTCTTTTCCAGCAGCATGTCGATGCCGCGCAACGAGGCCTTGATGCCCGCACGGTCGCCGTCGTACAGCACCGTGATATTGCGGGTTTGCGTGCCCAATATTTTCACCTGCTCGTTGGTGAGCGACGTGCCCGAGGAGGCCACTACGTTCTCAATGCCCGCCTCAAACATGGAAATCACATCCGTATAACCCTCTACCAGAAAAACATTATCTTTTTGACGTATAGCTTTCTTGGCTAGATAGATATCGTATAGTGTATCGCTCTTGTGGTAAATTTCATTCTCCGGCGAGTTGATGTATTTGGCTGTTTTTTCTTCTTTCTTCAAGACCCGTCCGCCGAAGCCGATGGTCTTGCCCGTGGTGTTGTGGATGGGGAAGATAACACGTCCGCGGTAGGCATCGTACAATTTGCCGCTGTCCGACTTCTTAATCAGGCCCAATTTCAGCAGAAATTCCTCTTTGTAGCCTTTCTTCAATGCCTCCTTGGTGAAGGTGTCCCAGCCGCCAGGGCAATAGCCGAGATGAAATTTGTCGATGGTCGAATCCAGAAAACCACGCTCTTTGAAATAGGACATGCCCAAAAGTTTGCCCTCTTCGCCGTTGCGCAGCTGGTCCATGAACCATTTCTCAGCAAACTCGTTGACAAGATAAAGGCTCTCTTTTTCACTTCGTATCTCCTTCTCCTCTGGCGTTTCTGCACGGTCATACTCAACGGTGATGCTGTATTTGCTGGCCAGGTATTCCAACGCCTCGGGGTAGGTCATCTTGGCGTGTTCCATCAGGAACGTGACTGCACCGCCCTTGGCATCGCACACAAAGCATTTGTAGATGCCCAGACGGGGATTTACGTGCATAGAGGGATTGCGGTCGTCGTGGAACGGGCACACGCCCACGTAGCCCTGTCCCTGCCGTTTCAGCGGGACAAAGTCACTCACGACCTCCTCAATCTTGGCCGCGAAGTTGATTTCATCTATGGTTTTCTTGGAAATCATCAATCTTCGTCGTTATCTTTGTGTTTTCCTTTGTCGGAATTGCTTTTGCCAGCATCCACTTTGAACTTCTTGAAAATCTTCTTGTTATGCATTACCTCCAATGCCTTTTGGTAGGTATCATCGCTCTCAAGGAAGATGCGGTAGGCATCGCCGAATCCGTACAGACTGCGAGCGATTTCGTATTTCAGATATTCGCGGATGTATTCACCCACGTGTGCTTCGTTGCGCAGACGCATGGCCTCGGCATAGTTCTTGGTCACGTAATTGGTGAACATGGTGTCTAAAACCTGCACATCTATATTGTGTGAGGAGGTGAACATAGAATCCAGTTTACTGCCGTTGGCCTTGATGAAAGCGTTGGCGTAGTTGGAAAAATTGAATGAAGCGCTGTCGCTCACACCTTCCTTCTTGGCATATTGCATAAACTCTTGGTAGAAATCATCCGTGATGATGTATTTGGATTGAAAATCTTCAAAAGTAGGATATTGGCGTTTCAGCGGCTCGCGGTTGTTTTCCATATAATCGGCCACAAAGCTGCCGAAAATGCCTTTTCGGACAATCTCGTTGTAAAGTGTAGAGTATTTGGTGGTATCTAATGGCACGAATATGTCGGGCATGATGCCGCCACCGCCATAAACGGTGCGTCCGCGCGGGGTTTTGTATTTCAGGGAATCCGGGAATTTGATACTGTCGGCGGTATAGAGTTCGCCACGGTTGGCGCGGGTCTGAAGATCTTTGAAATAGCTGTCCAAGCCGTCGTTGTAGGGTTTCTGGATGCAACGGCCCGTGGGCGTATAGTAATGGGAGATGGTGAGTCGAACCTGCGATTGATCCACAAAAGTGAGCGGTTTTTGTACTAATCCCTTACCGAAAGTGCGGCGGCCAATGACTAGACCCCGATCCCAATCTTGCACACAACCGGAGGTGATTTCAGATGCGGAAGCGGAGTTCTCGTCCACTAACACAATGAGTTTACCTTCTTCGAAAAGTCCATTCTTTTCCGAATAGAATTTCTCACCTGTCTTGCGGAAGTTGTCGGTGTAAACGATAATACGTTTGCCAGAGATGAACTGGTCGCAAATCTCGAAAGCCACGTTCAGATATCCGCCACCGTTGCCGCGCAAATCCAAGATGAGGTCTTGCATACCCTGCGATTTGAGTTTCTTGATGGCAGAAGTGAGCTCATTGGTGGAAGTAGCGGCGAAACGCTCCAACTTGATGTAGCCGGTAGTCTCATCGGCCATGAAGGAGACGTTGATGCTGTGCATGGGGATGGCCCCGCGTGTGATGACAAAGTCCAGCAGTTCAGGATTGCGCCCGCGCTTGATGGAGACTTTCACCTTGGAACCCTTGGCTCCGCGCAGATGCTTGCGCACCCAGTCGTTGGTAATCTTGTCGCCGTAGGCAATCGTATCGTCCACCTTGATGATCTTGTCGCCAGCCAATAATCCTACTTTCTCAGACGGACCGTTGATAATCACTTCCATCACGTTGATGGTGTCCTTGATGAGCTGGAAGGTGACGCCGATGCCGTCGAAAGAGCCAATCAAAGGCTCATTCATGGCCTGCACATCCTTTTTTGGAATGTAGGCGGTGTGCGGGTCCAACTCCTTGAGCATGGCCACGATAGCTTTGTCCGTCATAGGGTCAAAATCCACCGAGTCCACATACATCAAGTTGATGGCGTTGAGAAGTTGGTCCATCTTCGTCTTGTTGGGCTGGTAGTTTTTGTTCGGATTTTGTGCAAAAACTACCGTCAAGCAACCAATACAGAGCAAAAAAGTGCAAAGAATATTCTTTTTCATCACAAAGTATGTTTTTTAGGGCGGCAAAGATAGTAAAAATAGGGGATAGTAAACAGTAGTCAGAGGACAGAAATTGCCCTATATTCGCATTTTGACCACGGTGATGCCGCTGCCACCCATTTCGAGGGCTTCATCTTGGTAGGCTTCCACATCCTTGCGCTTGGCCAATTCTTGGCGGGTGATCTGGCGCAAGATGCCGTTGCCTTTGCCGTGCAGGATGCGTACAAAGCGGATGCTCAGCAAGGCTGCCTCGTCCAGATACTCTTCCAAGTTGGTGATGAGCTCTTCCGCGCGCTGCCCGCGCACGTCCAAGGTAGCATCGAATTCCGCCAGCTTCTTGTTCATGGCATCACCCAAGGTCCCTTCGTTGTAGTGAACCACCCCGCCCCGACGCACCTCGCGCGCCTCCTTCTTGCTGATTTTTGCCAACTTGCGGATGTCTGTCTTGAAAGAGATGGAGTTGAACGCGATGGTGGCATCGTTGCCATTAATGGCTGTTACCTCACCGGTCACTTGCATGTCGGCCATGAAAACGTTGTCGCCCACACGGATGATGTTGTCCTCCGGCTTCTCCTCTGTCTTCTTCGGCTTCGGCGCCGTACGCTTCACCGGAATGATGGGCTTGATGCTCTCCTCTTTCTCAATGGATTCTATCTCCTCTTTGAGCTCCTCTTTCAGCTTGGTGACATTTTCCCGCGCCTTCTTGGTTTTCACCGCATCGGCCTTGGCCTCCTTGATGTCGCGGATGGTCTTTTCTATCACCTTGTTGGCACTCTCCACAATGATATTGGCCTGGTTTTTAGCCTTTTGGATGATTTCTTTGCGCTGTTTGTCCAGTTCCGAAAACTTGGCAGAATACTCATCAATCATCTCGGCCAACTGGTCATCGGCAGCACGAACCTGTTTGAGTGTTTGTTCCGTTTCGCGTTGGGCTTGTTCAATCTCTTCCAGCTTTCGCTCATAGTCAATTTGCGCGGTGCCGGACTTGGAAATGGCACTCTCGATGATATCGGGATTCAGGCCAATGTGATGGGCGATTTCGTAGGTAAACGAGCTGCCCGGCTTGCCGATCTTGAGTTTGTATAATGGCTGTAACGCTTTGGTATCGTACAACATAGCCCCGTTTACCGCCTCCTCGTGCGTGTCGGGGAACATCTTCAAGTTGCCGTAGTGTGTGGTGATGATACCGAAAGATTTTTTCTCGTAAAAACTTTCCAAGATAGCCTCTGCCAATGCCCCGCCCAGCGTGGGTTCCGTGCCCGAGCCGAATTCGTCGATGAGGAACAGCGACTGCGCGTTGAGGTTCTCGTCCATCACTTTTAGGTTGGAAAGATGTGAACTGTAGGTGCTTAAGTCGTTTTCGATGGACTGCTCGTCGCCGATGTCAATGAAGATGCTCTGGAACACGCCCATGTCGGAGGTGCTTTGCATGGAGACTAACAAACCGCATTGCATCATATATTGGAGCAGACCCACGCACTTGAGGCACACGGACTTGCCGCCGGCATTGGGACCAGAAATCAACAGAATGCGCTGGTTTTCGGTGAGTTGCACATCCAATGGTATCACCTTTTTGCCCGCTTTCTGCAAGGCAAGGTACAATAGCGGGTGCACGGCCTGTTGCCAGTTGACGAGCGGATGGTTGTGTACATGCGGTAGGGAAGCATTGAGGTCGATGGCGAACAAGGCCTTGGCGCGCAGGAAGTCGTAACGGCCCATAATCCGCTGTGAATCCAGTAGTTCCGGAATTAGCGGGCGAATGTTGTTCGACATTTCAGAGAGAATGCGTACCACCTCGCGGCTGGCTGCATTTTGCAAATCTTTGAGTTCATTGTTTGCGTCAAACACCTCCGTGGGCTCAATGAAAACCGTCTGGCCGGTGGCTGACTCATCGTGGATGAAGCCCTTGAGGCGGCGTTTGTATTGGGCCGCGATGGGAATGCAGAGGCGGCCGTTACGGATGGTCATCTCGGCATCCTCTTTTACCAAACCGTCTTGCTTGGCAGCGTTCAGAATCTTGCGAATTTGGCGGTCGGCACTGTTAGAGATGCGGTTAATCTCGCCTTTGATGCGGCTGAGCTCGTCAGAAGCGTTGTCGCGAAGTTGCCCCTTGTCATCTAAGATGCGGTTGATGCCATTCAGCAGATCGCGTTGCACGGGCATCGCCTCGCAAATGTCCCACAGATAAGGATACTTTTTGTCTTGGTGGCGTGTGCGCAGATAGACAAAAATGTTTGTCATGGTGACGATGAAGGCACGCAACTGGGCCAACTCTTCCAGTTCAATGTAGGTACCATCGGTTTGCAGGCGCTTCAGCTCGGTGCGAAGGTCGTAAAAGTCTTGTGCGGGAAATGGCTCATCGAAGAGCAGCACCTGCCGCATCTCTTCCACGCTTTCCAGCTCTGGCTGTATCTTGTCTAGGTCCGACATCATGGTCACAGCGTCCACCAATCCTTGCCCGAGCGCACTCAGGCAACGTCCGCGCAACAGCTGCCGGATGGTGTCAAAACCTATTTTCTCTTCAAAATTATTGGGGTAAAGCATAGATTCTGAATATTTTATGCAAACAGTGTGGCAGCAGTGCAATCCTTGACAGTGACATCAATATACTCGCCAATTTTATGGTTCTCTTTCGGGAAGATGATGACTTTGTTCTGACTATTACGGCCGTAAAGTTGGTCGGCGGAGCGCTTGGAGGCGCCTTCAATGAGCACTTGGAAGGTCTTGCCAATGTCACGCTTGTTACTGATGAGCGAGAGTTCGCCTTGTAGCGCAATGATTTCTTCCAGTCGGCGGGTTTTCACCTCATCAGGCACATCGTCGGTGAAGCGTTTGGCCGACATGGTGCCGCCGCGCTCGGAGTATTTGAACATGTAGGCGTACTCGTAGCCCACCTCGCGCATGATGGAGAGCGTCTGTTGATGGTCTTCCTCCGTCTCGCCGCAGAACCCTGCGATGATGTCGGTGGAGATGGCGCAGTCGGGCATCAGCTCCTTGATTTTGCGCACTCTTTCCAGGTAGTACTCGCGGGTATAGACACGATTCATGCGCTTGAGCACCGCATCGCTGCCCGACTGCACGGGCAGGTGGATGTATTTGCAGATATTGTCGTAACGGGCGATAGTCTCCAGCAGTTCGTCGGAGATGTCCTTGGGGTGCGACGTGGCAAAGCGCACGCGTAGGTCGGGCGACATTTCTGCCACGGCTGCCATCAACTTGGCGAAGGTCATGTTCTCCCACTGATAGGAGTTCACATTCTGGCCGAGCAGGGTTACTTCCTTGTAGCCGTCATTCAGCAGTTGTTCCACCTCGTGCAGGATGGTTTGAGGGCTACGGCTGCGTTCGCGCCCGCGGGTGTAGGGCACCACGCAATAGGTACAGAAATTGTTGCACCCGCGCATGATGGAAACGAATGCCGACACGCCGTTGAGGTCGTAGCGCACGGGCATGATATTGTCGTAAGTTTCTTCCTCTGACAGCAGCACGTTGTATTGCGACTCGCCTTGCGCCGACTCTTTGATCAGTTCCGGCAAATTGCGGTAGGCATCCGGACCGGCAATGAAGTTCAGAATAGGTTCTGTTTCAAATAGTTCTTCTTTCATGCGCTCGGCCATACAGCCCAACAGTCCCACTTGCAGCGTGCGGTGTTTCTTCTTCAAGGCTTCCAGTTCGCGCAGGCGCTTGTGGATGCGCTGCTCCGCCTTGTCGCGAATGGAGCAGGTGTTGATAAGGATGAGATCAGCCTCTTGAACGTTGTCAGTAAGGGTATAAAAATCTTTGAGGATGGCGGCCACCACCTCGCTGTCGGCGAAGTTCATCTGGCAGCCGTATGTTTCAATATAAAGCTTTTTCATGGCGGCAAAAGTACAAAAAAAGGCGCCTCGGAACGAAGCGCCTTTCTGTAAGTCAGTTTTCAGAAATTATTTCTTGATGAATTTCTTGGAAACACCGTTCATGGTGATGAAATAAACGCCGCTTTCGAGGTTGCTGACGTTGATTTCTTCAGAACCGTTAACCGTGGCAGAAGTAACGGTTTGGCCAAGAATGTTGGAGATCACAGCATTGCCTTCGCCCGTAACTTTGATAGAAGTAGTAGCAGGGTTCGGATAAACAGTGAAAGTAGTGTTCTCGTTTTCAGCAACACCAGTACCACCAGCAGCGATAGTAACATCGTCAATCCAGATCTCATATGCATCATAGTTCACATCGTGGAAAGCAATCCAGATGCTTTGACCTGCATATTGGCTCAGGCTAATATTGTGCTCACGCCAGTTTTCGTATTTTTCACCAGCACCATCCTTTGCTCCACCATTCCAAATAGCAGTGAAATCAGCAGCAGTCGGATTTGCAGCAGTAGAAACGGCTACAGAAAAGTTCTCGGGATATGAATCATTTGCGTTGTCAGCAAAGAAAGTCAATGTTGAATTGGCAACGATGTCATATTTTTGAGGAGAAACGAGGTAGCTGTCGGTGTTGTATGCTCCATCATAGTCAATATATGAGTAGCACATAGCAAAACCGGTACCGCTGTGAGCCAATGAGGAATAGTCATATTCGCTGGGGTTAGCACTGCTGTGCAACCACTGGCCACCGTCAGCATTAACATTGATAACTGTCCAACCTTGCAAGTCGTTGTCAAAGCTGTAGGTAAATGTGTTTTGTGCATTTACAGCAACAACTGCAAATAAAATTGCGAAAATGGTAAAAAGTTTTTTCATAATAATAGGGTTTTGGTTAATAAATTTTTTTCCGGGGCAAATATAGTTTTTTTTTTAATTGATAACACAAAAAATAGCACACCGTCTTTTGTTCAAATTTTTGATGGCTAATGTGAATAAAACGAGGGGTTTACTCCAGCACCAGCGCATCCGCTACCACTTCTGCCAATGACTTGATTTCCACGTTCAGATTGTAAGTGTGATTGAGTTGGGTGAGTTGATCGACGCAATTGTGACATGGAGTAATGACTACATTGGCACCCGTTTGTTTAATCTGGTTGGCTTTAATTTCTCCAACTTTCAGTCGGCGGTCGTTGTATTCGCTCATGGCCAGCATACCACCGCCGCCACCGCAACAGAAGTTGTCGCTGCCGGTCGGTGTCATTTCAATAAGCTCGGGCACCACCTGTTTAGTTACAAAACGCAAGGAGTTGTACAACCCGCCGTTTCGAGTGATGTTGCACGGGTCATGGATAGTGTATTTCTTGGTATTCAGATTCTTGTCCACCTTGATTCTTCCGCTCTTGATGTACTCTTCCAACAGCTCTATCAGCGTAATCATCTTGAAGTCGGGATGGGTCTTGAGGTAGTTGGGGGCTTCCCAGCGCAACGCACGTGAGCCGTGACCGCACTCACCAAGCACCAGCGTGTTGCAATGCAGCTTGTGCACCTCATCGAACATGTGTTTGGCAATGGCCGTGGCTTCCGCATCGTTGCCGGAAAAATAGCCGTAGTTAGTCACATCGTACATCTCCGTGGAGAGAGTCCAGTCAGCCTTGGCTGCATAGAAAATCTTGGCGGCAGCGGCAATGGAGAGCGGAAAAAACTTGGGCTCACGAGGATTCAGCGTGTATAAGATGTCGGAATTATCCTTGTTCAACGGAATCTTGGCCTCTTCGCCTACCTCATCCTGCAAATCCTCTTCCATCCATTCAATCGTATCCACAAAATCTTCCGTAGGAATGCCCATGTTATTGCCGGTGTTGATGGCAGCATCCACAGTAGCCTGGAGTGTCTCAGGCACCAAGCCCATGGTGGCTAACATCCGGCGACCCGTGCGTACCACAAACGGGATATCCACGCCGATGGAGCAGTGCTTTACGCAACGCCCGCACATAGTGCAAGCGCCGAACAGTGAGTCCACCATCTCGGTGAGCGTGTTATCATCCAACTCGCGCGCGTGGGTCAGCTTCGGAGCTGTTTTGCCCAAGAATGTGCAGTAGCGGCGATAGATGGAAGATACCATATCGACTTTCTTGCCCGGGATGTATTTGGGATCCTTGAACGTTTTCCAGAAAAGGCAGCTGGTCTCGCACAACCCGCAATGCACGCAAGCGTTCAAGTGGGTGATGAGCTTGCTGTCACTATGCTTGGTTAAAATGTCAATGGCTTTCTGTTTGCTCTCTGCGGAAACTTCTTTCATATCGTTGTTTTAAAAAATCGCGCAAAAATACAAAAATGGCGGCAAATTATGCATCTACATTGATTACCACGCGCACCGTCTTATGGTCTTGCTGGAATTTCTGCAAGATTTTCAACAGTGTCGCCTTGTGGTTTTCCAGCTGGGAATCTTTGGCCAGTTTTATCCAGAAATCCTCCAGATAGTAGTTTTGGATGCGGGAGACCAGTGGTGCCTGCGGGCCAAGTACGTGCCCCGGGAAGGCTTCGCGCAAAGGAACGGCCAATGTTTGGGCTGCTTCGGTCACCACCTTCTCATCGGGGTGCTTGAGTGTGACTTTCACCAAGCGCGTAATCGGTGGATAGTGATACTCCTTGCGTTCGGCAATCTGGCTGTTGTACATGGCTATGAAATCGTTGGTTTCCACGTACTTCAACGCCGGATGCTCCGGCTGATACGACTGGATGACCACTTTGCCGGGTACCTCCTTGCGGCCCGCGCGCCCGCTCACCTGCGCGAGCAATTGGAACGCGCGCTCGAACGACCGGAAGTCGGGGAACGAAATCAGCGCGTCGGCGTTCAGGATGCCCACTACGCTCACGCGGTCAAAGTCCAGCCCCTTGGTCACCATCTGCGTGCCGACCAAAATGTCAGTTTTGTGTTGCTCAAAGTCACTGATGATTTGCTGGTAGCCGTTTTTGGAACGCGTCGTGTCCAAGTCCATGCGGGCGATGGAGGCCTGTGGGAAGATTTCTGCCAGCGTATCCTCTACCTTCTCGGTGCCAAAACCTTTCATCTCAATGTCCGTGCTGTGGCAAGTGGGGCACTCGTGCGGCACTGTAATGGCGTAGCCGCAGTAGTGGCATTTCAATAACCCGGTTTTCTTGTGGTAAGTCAATGTCACATCGCAATATTTGCAGGTGGGCATGGTCTGGCAGGTGTTGCAGATCATCCGCACGGCGTATCCGCGCCGATTTTGGAAAAGGATAACCTGCTCTTTTTTGTCCAACGCTTCGCCGATGCGCTCAATGAGAAAATCGGAGAAAACGCCTTGCACTTGATGCTGTTTGCGCGCCTCTATCATGTTCACCACCCAGATGTCGGGCAACTTGCTTTGGGCGAAGCGCTGTTTCAACTCCACCAACCCGTATTTGTTCTGCTGCACATTGTAATAGCTTTCCAAGGAAGGTGTTGCAGTACCCAGCAGTGTATTGGCTTTGTGCATGTTTGCCAGCACGATAGCGCAGTCGCGGGCGTGGTAGCGAGGTGCGGGATCCTGCTGCTTGTAAGAGGCATCGTGCTCCTCATCTACAATAATGAGGCCTAAGTTTTGGTATGGCAATAGCAAAGCGGAGCGCGCACCCAAAATCAGCTGGTATTTAGAGGTGTTGGCCACATCCGAGCCTTGTTCCAGCACACGGTTCCAAATCTCCACGCGCTCGTACTCATTGAAACGGGAGTGATACACCCCGACCTTCTCGCCGAAGAATTTCCGCAATCGATTGACAATCTGCGAAGTAAGTGCAATTTCAGGTAAGAGGTAAAGCACTTGTTTGCCCTGTTTCAGCACCTCATCGATGAGCTTGATATAAATTTCCGTCTTGCCGCTGCCGGTCACCCCGTGCAGGAGCACCACGGGAAATTGGCCAAATTGCTCGTGTATTTGCTGGAAAGCTTTCTGTTGCGGCTCTGACAGTTGGATGTTATCTGCAGTCTCGCTGGAGGAGAAGTCCGTCAAGCGGGACGTGACCACCTCTTCCGTTTTCAAGAAGCCTTTTTTGAGGAGCGTTTGCAGGCGGGCGGGGGTGAGTGCGCTGGAATTAACCACTTGAGATTTGGGCACACGAGCTGAAAAGTCATATCCCTTGGTTCCTTTGGTTAGCATGATAAAGGCCAGCAGGCCATCGGCTTGGCCAGCGGTTCTCGTGCTGAGGTTGAGTTGGTCCAACAACGCCATGAACGAGGTTTCGGAGGCATATTCATCGCCCAAACGAACGTACGTCTCTTTCTTGGCCTTGTAGGGGTTGCGCACCTCCTCGTCGGTCACAACCACCTTCTTGTCCACCAAAGACTTGATGATGGGAATCACTTTCTGGATGTTGACGGCTTTGCTGATTTCGTCCACTGTCATAAATTCCTTGTAGGTCAGTGCCTCGGCGATATGAAGCTCGTTGGGGTTGAGTGTGGATACGTCCCCGCTGAAGTTTGGATGGAGGTGGATTTTGGTTTCAGAGGCCAGTTTGAGAGCGGAGGGCAGTGCGGCGGCCATCACCTCGCCCAAGGTACAGAGGTAATAATCGGCCATCCATTGCCAAAGCTGGAACTGCCGCTCTGAAATTACGGGGCGATCGTCCACCACATCCAGAATGTATTTGGCGGTCACCTGCGGGGCGTTCTCGTGCACGCGCACCACCAGGGCCGAGTAAAGCTTGCTGCGCCCGAAGGGAACAATCACGCGCTTGCCGAAAGCCACAGCGTCATCTAGCTCGTATGGCACGCGGTAGGTGAACAGCGCGGGCAGCGGAAGTGGCAGGAGAACATCGGCGAAATGGGTGACACGCATGGGATGGTGAATGGGGGACAGGGGGTAAATGAGGTGAAAGGAGATAAAAAGACGAAGATTGATTTACTCTAAACTATCAACTCTAAACTCTAAACTAAAATAAGGTGGGTTCCCAGTTGGCTGCGTTTTTGATTTTATGGGATTTTCGGGCCTCTTTGTTGAGCACTTTGATTTTCCGTTCCACGCCCCAGCGATAGCCGCCGAGCTTGCCATTGGAACAGATAACGCGATGGCAGGGCACTACGTACATCACGGGGTTACTGCCCACGGCCTTGCCCACCGCACGGGCCGCCCGCGGTTTGCCGACTCTTTCGGCAATGTTGAGATAGGTGGTTACCTTGCCAGCGGGCACTGAGAGCAAATCCTCCCACACGGCGAGCTGGAAAGGTGTTCCGAGCAAATGCAACACAATCTCCTTTTCATTATCCCATTTTCCCCGCAACAGCAGGGAAATATTTTTGTGAGCTGCCACTTTTTGGCAACGGAAATTGGCTTTAGGGAAGTGTTTTTTCAAAGTCTCCACCGGATTCCATTTCATCTCGCCGGGCATCATCAAGCAGATACCCTTCTGCGTGGAGGCCACGAGAGCTTTGCCGCCGAAGATAGAGATGAAACTGTAGTGAATCATCAGCTTTTTATCTTTGCTTTTGAACTCCGCCCTGGTCATGGGTACGATTTTAACCGGATTGGAAGAGGTGCTCATAACATGGGATTTTATCGGTTATTTATTCACTTCTTTGTACTTGATGTGCAACAAATCCTGCTCCATGGCGGTCTTGTCGATAATCTTTTTCAACATCACATCCAGTTCGCCGCCCTCAGTGTAGTTGGTGGGGGCAATATAGTCGGCACGATTCTGGCGGATGAGATCGAGACAGATGTCTTTGGAAGACTTTGGGCGGTGCGGGGTGGCCACAGAAGCTGGGTTATAGACAGCAATGGTGGTGCCGCCGTAGAGATTCACCATTTTCATGGCGGGCACGTCGGTTTCTCCGTCACCTATGTAGATGAAATTGGAGAAGGGCACCGCGCGCTCATCTTCGGGCATCGACTTGTTAATCAGTGTATTGTCATACGAATTGTAGATACCTTTGTTGATGCGGAACAGATATTGGGTTTTGTTGGTGTAATTCACCACGAGAGCAGGCCAGCAAGCCACGCCGTTTTCATCATACTCGAAACCGGAAGCGAAGATAGTCTTGAAATGCTTGGCGATGGCCGTACCTTTCACAAACTCGCGCAAGCCGGAGGAAATGATGAAATGTTCTAAGTGCATGTTTTTGGAAGCGGCGTAAGCATTGATGCGCTCGAAATAGCTCTCCACTCCTTCGAAGAAGGTGATTTTCTCGCCATATTTCATGAAGGCTTCTTCACGGATGGGGATGTTTTTCTCCTTGGCCTTAATGAGCATCAGGTGCATGTAGGCAAGCACCTCGTCCATGTCGTGCTTCTTGGCCAGCTCATTAGCCTCCTGCCAGAACTCGCCCTTGTCCATGTTGAGGTCGGGTATGAAGTTGTACTCCTGCATGTTGCCCGGTGCCAGCGTACCGTCAAAGTCATACGCGATGGCCATATTGCGGTTTTCTTTAATCATTTTATTATCAATAAATTATAGAAATCTCTTGTATTAAGTCAGTGATTGCAAAGATATTAAAAAATCCGGTTTTCAAGAACCTCCAAAGAAGTCTTAAATCCGCGTATTGCAGGGATCATGAGGATATAATTTCCGTGAAGATCCGTGAGATCCGCGGAGATTAACATTCTGTCTCTGCCAACCATTCCTCCAGCTCCTTCACCCGCGCGCGGTACTTCGCGATTTGGCCTTCGATGAAGTCTTCGCTGAACTTGCGGTCGCAGAAGCCATTGCCCCGCGCCACGTACTCATCGTCCTCCAACGAACTGAACAAGTCCAGGTAGTTGTCTAAATATTGGCGGTTTTCCTCCAACAGGCGTTTCAAATCCGTTGCATCTGCCTCAATGGTCTCGCCAGTGGAATATCTGTATAGTTTCTTTTCGGGCATGATTGGTAGTTCTGTTTACGATATTTTTCAATAATAAAAGAATAAAAAAATGGGCAAACCGAGTGATTCGCCCATTAAAGTTTTGAAACGCTGAATCTTTATTTCACCAAATTCTTGAACGTCTCGGTTCTTTTGTATTTCTTGAATTCGGCGTCTTTCTTGGCGGTTTTCTTGTAGGAAGGATCCAGCTGGATGGCGGTGCCGAGATTGCTATAGACACCGTTTTCATCCTTCATGCGGGCGGCAAGTACAGCTTTCAGATAGGCCGTCTTGGCATCAACATTCTCAATGCAATCGAGGGTTGCCTTAGCTGCATTGTAATCCTTTTGGAGCAATTGGATCAGCGCGGTATTGTAGTCGCAACTTTTGCCGCTCAACTGCTGTGAGGCTTGTGCATAGTTACCATCCATGATGGAGTACACGCCCAGTGCATAGTTCTGGTTGACAGGACTAACAGCTGCCTTTTGCGAAGCCTCGAAGTTGGCTTTGGCGGCATTGTGATTGCCCTGCAGGAATTCAGCCACGGCCAAGTTGTTCAGCACGATACCGTTATCCGGAGAGATGGCAGCCGCTTTGTTGAAATAGCTGACCGCGTCGTCCAAATCATCGGCATTGCCACTGTTGTAATACTTGTTGAGGTAAAGCACGCCCAAGTCGTTGTAGGCACGCCAGTCGCCTTGTGTCTTCGGATCGCGAATGAGCGCTTTGTAGATGGTTTCCTGATCTTCCACCGTGGTGGCCACGGAAGCGGCATACAAACGTTCGTTGACGGAGAATTCGCTCGGGTTGGATTTCACTCTGCTCACCAATTCAGCATCGGTGTAAGATTCGTGCTTCTTGCAGATGAGCTGCATTTCGGCGCGGCGCAACGGCGGCAGGATTGCATCGGCGATTTCAGGATATATGTCCGTCATCTCGCGGATCTTCTGCTCGCGCATATCGTTGTTGGCCTGTGAGCGAACTACATTCAAGATTTGGTTCTTTTGAGCAATATTGGATTTTTCAATAGCAGCCTCAAAACCATTCCAGTCTTCGCCCTTGGCATTATTCACATATTGGAATTCAGGTCTTTGCAGATCTTTCAGCTTGATATTATTCTTCTTGGCATAATCCTTCAGATATTTCTCATATTGATCCTGGAACCATTTTTTGCCCTGTTCGAAACGTCTTTCAGAAAGACCTTGGTTGTTACTCTCTTCGCCTTCTGGAGAAGCCCAACCAGAAATCACCACGCGGTCGATGATGTTGTCATTGTACAGGTAATCCACAAACGCCTTGATGGAATCTTTGGCAGCCTGCTTTTTGTTGTTAGGGTTGCTCCAGTTCATGTTGGAACTGTTGAGATCAAAATAGATTGTGGCTGTTTTGCCGGTGAACTCAGGGGCGTAGTTATGCGGTGAGTGGATGAAATTACCACTGGTGGCATCATAGGTGCTCTTGGGTTGAAGACCAATGCGGGAAGAAGTGTTGGCAATACCTTCGCCGAGAGTCTTTTCCGGAGTCAGTGTGGTGGATTTCTTCTTGATTTGTGCAATGGCAGGAACCACTATTTCAGCTTCTTCATAGCTCGGATCGTATTTGAATGTGCCCGTCTGGGTGAAGCTGCCACCGTTTTTCCAACTGATAACAGTGCCTTCCCCTTTAGCCTTTTCACCTTTCAGCTTGATGGTGGTGAAAGGAGGATTTACGTTAGTGCCGTCCACTTTCAATGTCGGAGAGAGCGTTACCGTTGCTTTCTTTTTCATATATTTGGGAGGGAAGGTGCCCTTGATGGTATAGGCAACCTCACCACCTTTGGCCTCTAAATCAGGATTGTCTAACGTGACAGACACCTCAGGATATTTGGTGACCATCTTCCCAAAACCACAGCTGGTCATCATAGCTGCTATCAAAACAGCAAAACCTAAAACATATATTCTTTTCATATTTATTTGATTATTTGATTTTTAACAAACGTACATGTAGAGTGCAAAAATAATAAAATATTCTTACACGGACAATAAACTTTTAAAAGGGTTTCTTTAACCCACCATCATGTATAAGTCGGGATAGGTGTGCTGAGATTCCTTTTTGTGGCGGGTCAGTGCAAACGCCAGTGTCAAGGTTCCGATACGGCCGATGTACATGTTGACAACCAGGATTATCTTGGCGGCATTGCACCAACTGGCGGGAGCACCCGTGGAGAGGCCACAAGTGGTAAAAGCGGAAGTGGTTTCAAAAATAGCATGATTCAACGATACATCAGGTTGTACCAATGTAATGAGGAAGCAGGAAACCAGGATGAAAGAGAGCGACATCAGGATGATGGAATAGGCACGGTCAACTAGCGAAAAATGTATGGTACGATGCTGATATTCAATATTTTTCTTTCCGTTAATGGTAGCAAAAACGGATTTGATCAGCACAAACAGCGTAGTGGTTTTCACGCCGCCGGCTGTGGAGCCTGGCGAACCGCCGATGAAGATAATCAAGGTGATCATAATCATGGTAGGCAGAGCCATGTTGTTCACATCCAGCACCATAAAGCCGGAAGTGCGGCATGTGATAATCTGGAAGAAGGAGGTGAATATTTTATCGAAAATACTCTTTTGGTTGCTTAGAGCATTGTCCTTTTCAATAAAGAAGAAGATTGCCGTACAGATAAAAATAATGGCGAAAGTAGTGGTAAGAATGATTTTAGTCTGTGGCATCAGGCTTTTCCACTGGTGTTTTTTACGCTCGCGGATTTGTTTTGCACTGAAAAAGTCGCGGATGGTCAGAAATCCAATACCGCCCAAAAAGACCAAAATGGTGATAATTGCCTGCGGGAAGTAGCTGTTGGAGACGCCCAGCTCAAGCAAACTCTTGTCCATCAACACAAAACCGCCGTTGTTGAAAGCGGAGATGGTATAGAAGAGGGAAAAGAACAGGTTTTCGGAGTTTGAGGTGAAAAATCCTGTGGTATTCCAGTATGTGTATAGCAAGGCTACGCCGGCAAATTCGATGATAGCTGTGGTCATTACAATGCTACGTAGCAGTGAGAACGATTCCGACACCTGGTTGGTGGAGAGCATGTCGCGCACCATGTATTGGTAACGCAGTCCCACGAACGATTTGGACAGGAATGTTGTGAAAAATGTAGCGAAAGACAGGATACTGATACCACCCAGTTGGATGAGAATCATGATCACCACTTGTCCTTTTACCGTAAAACAAGTGCCGGTGCTCACCACGGTGAGGCCGGTGATGCAACTCGCGCTGGTGGCCGTGAACAGCGCATCCACGAACGAGATGCCGTTGACGGTCATGCGCGGCATGCAGAGCAGCAGTGTTCCGAACGAAATCAAGATGAGGAACGATGCTACCATGAGCATAGGCGGACTGATATTCAATTTACCCATCATGCCATTTGCCTTGGTAAATTCCAGCAATACGATAATCAGGAAGTAGAACTGGATGAACAGCAGATAATAGTTTTCAAAGTTCTCTGACTGAAAGAATTCCAGATTATAATGGAAGATGTTTACCGAGATGAATTGGGCTATCAGCAAAAATATAATCAGCCCTTCGAACCAGGATTTTTTCAAAAAATCCCTTCGATGCAGAGAGTAGAATAGAAAGACGAAATATTTTATGACATAGAAGCAAAGGCTTCCGTAGATGACGTGACGGATGAGGTTTTTGGCTTCCAGGGAGATGTAAAGGCCGTGGTAACAAACGATGCAGACAATCGTCGCCAAGGAGATGACAGCACTGCATATCTGCATAATGCGGTGCACTTTATCTTTGTGCGTCGCAATGTGCAGTTTACGTTTACTATAATCGTACTCCTTGCGCGACTTCCAGCTGAGCATTACAGGTTGATTTTGATGAAATTGTCAATGTCGTGTTCCTTGCCGAAGAGCACAAACACATCACCATCCTGAATGATGGTTTTGTTGTCGGGCACACCGAGGATGTGTTGTTTGGTATCGAGTTTGTCGGCCACCAGCTCCTCAAAGTTGCGACGGATAGTAATCAAACTCAGTCTGTGGTTTTCGCGGAAGTCGATATCTCCGACGGAGAGACCTATCAAGCGGTTTGGTGTGATAATCTCTGCAATCTTGTATCCATCAGGGAGTTGCAGATAGGAAATCATGTTGGGGTTGGTCAATCGTTCGGCCAGCAAGGTGCCCACCTCATCCTCAGGAGAGAGGAACTCAGTGATACCCATCTTTTCCAAAATCGTGCGCTGGCTCTTGCCCATGACGCGGCAAATAATGCGTTTCACGCCCAAATCGATGAGGTTGGCGGTACATAACAGGCGGCCCACGAAGTCGTTGCCGATGGAAACGATGACTGCATCAAAGTTGAGAATATTCTCATTGAGGAGGGCTCTCTTGTTGGTGGCATCTATGCACACGGCGTAAGCCACATCTTCGGAAATCTCCTGTATCACATTGATGTCATTGTCGATGACGAGCACCTCGTGTCCTTTCTCTGAAAGGGCGAGACTGATGGCCTGGCCGAAATGCCCGGCACCGATGACTGCAAATTTCTCTTGTGCCATAGTAAAAAAATTATCGCGGGCAAAAATAAAAAAATATCAATGATGTCGGCATTTTTCCTATAAAGCTACGGCTTCCCAACCATAGTCCTGATAGTAACGAGCGTTGAGTCCGTGCTGTTTGACATACTCCTTCAATTGCTCTTTGCGAACGGCCTCGCGAACATCCTCATTTGAATGCATATTTTGGTAAACATCGTAGTGTTTGCCGAAGATACGTCTGGCGCTGGCCTCGTTGCCGGCACCGTCCTCGGTTTGCTCGAAAGAGGTTACCGTGAGTTTGTCGCCCTGTTTCTGCACCATCATGCAGCCGGAGTGGTTGCCGCCGGAAACGGTTTTGAGTGTGTCCCCAGCAGTGTTGTAGTTGAACACCCAGAAATCGCCCCACACCAACGTGTTGTCAGCATTTTCCTCCGTGGAAACAATCATCAGCACTGGAACACAGACCTCGCCTGGAGAGTATTGCGAGCCGATCTCCTTCACCAAGTACTCGCTAATGGCATCGCGTCGCGCCTGTTCCATACGGCTGTTGGCGATATTTTCGATGCAGTCCTGCTTGTGACCGTCGAAATCGGACATCAACCATTGACCGTCCACTTTCTCCATATAGAGCTTATGTTCCTCAATGTCAGTGTTTTCATCAAACGAACCATCCTCCCATTTTTGGCGCACTTTGATAGTCGCAATCGCATGGGTTTTGTCGGTCTTCTCTACGCCGACCACCTCGTAATCCGCGATAGTGCCGCCGTTGCCGGTCACGAAATAGTAAAGCCACTCGTGGTCCATAGCCTCGAATTCGGGCAGTTGGTTGAACATGGTGTCCAGCACGGCATAGAAATCGGCTGTCATATAGTCTTTCGACTGTTCCAGCAGCTCGTGATCGGGGATATACTTGCACAACTCCGCCGCACGCTCTTTCAGCTGTTTTTCAGAATCACTACACGCCGCAAGCAACAGAGCGGCAAGGGTAATCACGATGAGTTTTTTCATTGTTTTTGATTTTATATCATTTGATTAAAGAACATTTTTCTAAAAAAACACAGTTTTTTCAATAGTTACCATCCTTCGGGCAGCACGATGTTCTTCACGCCATGCGCTCCTGTGAACAGAGGAGCAATTTCATCGTCGGTGAATCCCGCGATGCCGCAGCCGATGCGGGTCACGAGGAAGGTCAGCTCCGGGTGTTCTTTGGCAAATGTGATGAACTCGTCCACATACGGGCGGATGGTTTCCACGCCGCCCTGCATGGTCGGGATGCCGTAGCTCTGGCCTTGCAATCCCACGCCCTGTCCCATGATGGCGCCGAACTTTTGGTAGGCGATGCGGGCCGCCCCGCCGCCATGCATTCCTTGCAGGTTGCTGCCGAACACGAAAATCTCGCCCGGCTTCAATTCCGTGATATACTCTGGTGTTGTGCGTTTCTTTTCCATAATTATTGTTGTTTTATTTTATCCAAAACCTCCACATCTGCCGGCAGCCATTGCACGCTGTCAAGTTCATCGGGGGCGAGCCAGCGGGCGGCCTCATGTTCCTTCAGAAACAATTCGCCGCTCTCCACATGGCACCAGTAGCAGTGCATCGTCAGATGAAACTTGGGATAATCCCATTCCACGGTTGTCACCAGATGTTCGATGACGATGCGCGTTTCCAATTCTTCCCATATTTCGCGTTTCAGCGCCTCTTCGGGCGTCTCGCCCGGCTCGATCTTCCCGCCGGGAAACTCCCACCAGTCCTTCCAATCTCCACTTCCCCGTTGGGTGGCAAAGATACGATTTTCGGAATCGTGAATGATAGCGGCTACGACGTGTTTGTGGTTCATAGTATTCGTTATAAGAGATTTTCCATGTTCCATATTAAAAATTCCTCAACCGGAATACCGTCTGTTCCGACGACGAAAGACTGCTGAGGATGGAATTTGTCGGAGAACACTTTTAGACCGTTGTTTGTGCTGCGCCTTCCACTTTTCACCTCGATGGCTATCTGTTGTTCTCCGGATTCCACGATAAAATCCACCTCATCATTATTTTCACGCCAGTAGTACAGTTTGTAGTCGTATTCGTCGGCCTGATTGAGAAGATGGGCTCCAACAGCACTTTCCACCCATCTGCCCCACAGATTCGGAGTGGTGAAAGTCTTATGGAACGTTGTATTGGTCTGGGCTGTGAGCAGGGCTGTGTTATAGACCATCAGTTTGGGCACGGAATTGTATTTGCGCGCTTCATCGCGGGCATATTTCTGAAGACCGCAAAGCAATCTTGCTTCACCCAGTGTGTTCAGATAATTCGCCAGTGTTGTCACATTTCCGACATCCTGCAATTGTCCCAGCATCTTGTTTAAAGACAGCTCTTTGCCAGAATAAGCACAGCCCAAATCAAAGAGTTGTCGCATCAGTGCGGGTTTGTAAATAGTCTTGGTGGTCAAAATATCGCGCTCAATAGCCGGTGCAACAATGCTATCCTTGATGTATTTCCGCCAACGGCGTTCGTCATGAACATACTTGGCCCCGCCGGGATAGCCGCCAAAGTAGATGAATTGTTCCAAGTCCAATCCAAATGCTTCGAGCATCTCGTTGTAGCTCCAGTGTGGCATTCGTATCAGTTCAAAGCGTCCGGCAAGAGATTCCGTCAACCCGTCCTTGAGTAATAATCGGGAAGACCCCAGAATGACAACTTTCATGTTTATGTCGTTCCTCGTGTCTTCATCCCACTCCTTTTTGATTGCCTCGCTCCAGTTGTTGAGTTTATGAACTTCGTCAATAACCAACAGAAAGTCAGATGCTTTGGTGGCTTTCATTCTTGCCCGAGCGGAAGACCACATCTCGCTTATCCAAAAAGTGTCCGTTTTGGGCACGTTGTCTGCTGTAACCGACAGATAAGGGATGTCCGTCTCTTGCAGTACCTGTTTGATCATGGTTGACTTACCCACCTGACGAGGACCAGAAATTGTCTGAATCTTGTCACGTGCTTCCGACAACCTTGATTTTAATTCATTGAATTGCGGTCTTTTATACATAACCATTTGATTTCACGGTGCAAAAATATTAAAAATTCTCAATTTCACAAATAAAATTTCTCAAAAGTAATGAGAAAAATTCTCAATTTATTCCCCTTTGGGTGGCAAAGATACGATTTTCGGAATCGTGAATGATAGTGGCTACAACGTGTTTGTGGTTCATAGTATTGAGGGTTGTCTAATTGTACTCAATGGTGTCTTCTGCGGCCATGGGCAGGTTTTCCTCGTCCACCAGGATGTAGGTTTTGGTTTTGTGGCTGAAAGTGCGGAGGTAATTGTCTTGGAGTGCAACCTCCACTTGGCGCATGGTGTCTTCGAGCAGATTGGCTTTCAGCTGGCACTCCCAGAGCACGATCACCTGCCAGCCATTATCTTGGAGGATTTGGTAATTCTGTTGATCCCGTTCCTGATTGCGTAGAATCTTGTTCACCCAAAAATCCCGATTCGTCTTCGGAATCTTGCAACACGTGGAATTTTCAACTGAACCCTGTTCCCTATTCCCTGTAACCTGAATATCGTGTCCATGCCAGAAGCACCCGTTCACGAAGATGGCGGTGCGGTATTTGCGCATCACGATGTCGGGTTTGCCGGGCACGCCTTTCACGCAGAGGCGGTAGCGGTAGCCGTGTTGCCACAGCCATTGCCGCACCTTAAGCTCGGGCTTGGTGTTGCGGCTGCGGATGTGCGACATGCAGCGGTGGCGTTGCGCGGGGGTCATGATGTCGGTCATGGGTTACCAGATAAAGGGAATAACTTTGTATTTCACCCGTTGCTTGTATTCGCTATAGCCCTCCAGGCCTTGTTCCAGGACGGTTTCTTCGTTGCGGATGCGTTTGGCGATGAGGGGGATGTAGAGCAGCATGATGAGGAAGGAGATGGGCGAAGCCAGCACCAACGGCATGGAGAGGAAGAGAATGAGTGTGGATGTGTACATCGGGTGTCGGACGATGCCGTAGGGTCCCGTGTCGATGACCTTTTGGTCTTCCTGCACCTCGACGGTCCGTGAGAGGTAGGTGTTCTCGCGCAGAACCAACCCATACAGCAAATATCCCAATAGGTAGAACGCAGCGGCGAGCCACACGGCCCATTCGGGCAGTATTAGCCATTGGAAGCGCCAGTTGAGTCCTGCCACCACGAATGCGGCCACGAATATCACCGTGCTCAGCGCCACTACCCATTTTTGTTCTTTTTGCTCCTCTTTGGCGTTCAGTCGTTTACGGAGTAGTTCGGGGTTGTTGAGCATCATAGAGAGTCCTGCAAAAATCATCGGTATAAACAGGACATACATCATCAGCCATCCCTGCCAATAGTGGAGCGAGCCGGCGGGCAGGAAGATGAGTAGGCCGAAGATGACGGCGCCGAGGAGGAATTTGGTGAGGGCTTGGAAGAAGAGTTTGGCATCCATAGTTTACAATATGGTTGGATGGTTATTTATTCGTTCTTGTTGAGGATGACGAGTGCGGCGATGACGCCCGGCACCCACCCGCAACAGGTGAGGATAAACACAATGAGTATCGACCCGCACCCGCGGTCGTACACGGCCAGCGGCGGGAAGATGATGGACAGGATGACGCGGAAGAGGGACATAGAGATATGTTAATTGGTTGGTGTTGTATAGGTTGCGACTAATACAAAGTGTTTAATGGCAGCTACTTGATTACTCTCCCTAAGAATGTATCTGTAAAAGTTCGTTGGAAATTTAGACTAATCATTCTATACTCTGGTAAACTTTCCAAATATTCCAGTTCAAACACCAATCGAGGAGCTTTTTTATCTTCAACTTCCGGATGAATCTCGGTCTTACTGCCCACACGAACAATCCTTATTAAGTATAGGTCTCGAACACCTTTGCCCTTAATATAAGGCATGAAATAATAAAGTTTGTTCAGAGCGATGGTTGAAGGGAAAGATTCCACATTTCCAGTATAATAAAGCTTTGATGGTTCTTCGGAAAGAAAATAATCTTCATTGTCTTTCTTCACTAATCCAACAAGCAATCGTTTTGAACTGTCTAGCTTGTAAGTTTTTGTCGGTTTATTGACAACCAATTCTTTTTCTTCTGTTGAAAACAGGTCAAGTGTCAATACCGGACGTGGATTTCGCTGGATATGAATGGGTCGAGTCGATGCAGGAGCCTCATCATAAATAAGGCGATATAAACTTTTTCCTATTTCCTGCACTACACCACACACCAATGCGTTACCCATCAGAAATGCTCTACGTCCATCTGATACATCATGATGATAAGTGTGATTGTCGGGGAACATATTGAGACGCTCTAGTTCAATGGGTATCAAGCGTCGATAACGGCCAGATGGAGTTTGCACAACATGTTTAAATCTGGAGGGAGCTGTTCCACCCTCACCAGTAATCATCGTGCGAGACGGTTTATCGAGATAGTCCGGAAAGGCCATTCCTCCTTCGGAAAAAACGTATTCATAACCTGCCTTAGAAACGCGATTAATCTTCTTAGCACCCTTTTCATATTGCCATCTGGGGAGATCTTCGTCAGAAATAAAGAATTCTTCAGGAACAAAGTCTTCATCTACAAGAACATTTCCCAAAGTTTGGATAGTACCATCATAAACAGGGTCTGCATCCACAGAATAAACATGTCTGTTCTTCATCATTCCGGAATTTCCGAAAGGACTGTCTTTTTTGCCTTTGTTAAAAGCTGCTGATACTTCTTGAATAGTACCTTCTATATCAAATTCAGAGCAAGTACCTTTTTTTACTCGGAAAGGAAAAGCCTGCGCCATAACTCCGTCGAACTCTACCCAGTCCTCCATAGTTTCAATCTTGTTAGCAACGGAAGAGTTGTTCAGATAACCAACAATGTATGTTCTACGTCTGCGTTGGGGCATTCCATAGTCTGCGGCATTTATGATCCGCCATTCAACAATGTAGCCTAAATCAGCCAATGAAGCCAGAATGATGGCGAAATCGCGTCCGCGTTGTGTGGCTGGCGAATTAAGTAATCTGTCGACATTTTCAAAAAATAAATACTGTGGGCGTTTATCTCCTTTCTCATCGAGGATGCGGTAAATCTGCCACCAGAGCACACCTTTTTTACCTTCAATTCCTCCTGAACGGCTCAGAGTTGCAGCCACAGAATAATCTTGACATGGAAAACCGCCAACCAACAAATCGTGGTCTGGTATATCCTTTGTTGGAACAAGATTAATATCTTTGTTTGAATGTCCTTTTGAACCAAATCTTGCTTTATATACTAACGATGCGTCCTGGTGGATTGTCGAAGGTTCCCACTGGTTATTCCAGATAGTCTTGTATGCATCCGATGCACCTTCGAGGCCAATGCGGAAACCACCCACACCGGCAAAGAGTTCAACTACTTTTATATGATGTTTAGGCATTTATCTTCTCCTTTCTCCTGTTTTCTACAATTTCACGAACATAATCATTATTGAACCAATAACAAAACTTCTTTGCTCCATTTCCGTCCGGTGTTGGTGCAAGGTCGGTCGCTTTCTGGGCTTTAGGACGGACATGAAATTTCTTTTTATCTGTACCTTTCCACCAATAATCCTCTGAAATATGGCCAGCAAGTACATTGTCTTTTATATGATTCCAGTATTCTTCCGCCCATTCCAAGTCTTTTTGTGGCATTGTCCAGAAGAACACATCATCGAGTACATAATCCTCTTTACTTTCAGTTTTTTCTCTGAAAACCACAAACATAAAGCGGCTAGAAAAGAGTTCATATAGGCGCGACTCAATCCAATCTTCACACTCCGCAACCTCGATATAATCTATATTTTCGAATGACATTGCCTCTTTAATAATGCCATTGGCCTGTACGCGAATTGTCTTCATTGTTAAACCAGCTTTGAGAAATTCCTCAGAACGGTTCACATTAGAACACTTTGCAGAGGCAACAATTGCATTGGCTATCATCGCAAATTTGTTTTTTGGATTTTTTGAGATATCAATGTTCTTGCGTTTAGCAATCCTCTCGAACGACATATTCAGGAATGGTTTGAAACGGCCCATCAAAATATCGTCAAAAGAATGTTTCAGAAGAGCGTTAGTGTTGACTAGTTCTGATTCTGCGCCAGAGACATTCGAAACAGCATTTTTGCCGCTCTTAATGACATACTCCAGAACAGTACGCATATAGGCCATTTTAAGGCTAAAAGCCCGTCTGGGAGCATCAACATCGGGGTTGTTCGGCTGCTTCATCAAGCTCTCACCCTTTTGTCCCTTGCGACAAGCACCAAGATACATTGTGTCACCTTCGGACAGTTCGTGTGCTTTGCCCTGTTTTATCTTGTCAATGATAACTCCGTAATCGTGCTTGATAATTAACAGGTCCTTCTTTGGCAGTTTCCAGAGGACCGAAAAGATGAATTCGAGGTCAAGATTGTCGCAGTTCGATTGATGCAAATAGAAAAGTAGCAACATCAGTTGGCATTTCAGATAGAAGTGTGAGTGCTCAAAGTCTTCCTTCACAACCTCACAGTAATTAATCATATTGCAAACGAGACGCTCTTTGATGAGGTAGTCATCCTGCTTGCTTTTCTTCAATGGAGTACATTTTAGTTCCATCCCAGCTTCCGAAAAATCAGCGCCGGCATAATTGTTTGTTTCGAGCTGAAAAAAGATGTTCTCAACCATCTGTCCTAAACTTCCTTTACCTTTTTTCGGTTCATAGTCTTCTCGCAAAAAATCACGCAAAGTTTTCCCAATCAAGCCTTTGCTGTATTCAAAAATACTCGTGGCTTTTGAGATGTCGTAAGAGAGAGTTAAACTAGAATCAGACATATCTTAATTAACTATTATATAATCCACTGTACACAAATTCCTTATGTTATTCATATCTTACCACACTCTCCATCAATGCATTAATTGCAATAGAACACTCGGGTGCTATAGTTTTTTCAGGAATAAAAATCTTTTCGATGGGATAGTCGAGATGCTTGCAGATGGTGACAATCTGTTTGAGCGTGTACTTGTGTGTATAGTTGGGATTTTCAATATTGCCAATTTGTCCTCTGGAGATTCCCAATAACTCGCTGAGCTTAGCTTGACTGATATTCTTTTCAAGACGAATTCTTTTTATTGTCTGAATGACTCTGTCTTGGTATTCAACATTATCTATCATAGGTTTGTATTCTCAAATTGAGTGCAAAAATAAACGCTAAAACGTTCTCAAATTGAGTGTATTTTATGTGCTATTAAGACATAAAAAAAAGACCAAAACAATGCAAATACATAGTTTTGGTCTTTTGCTATTATTGCTATCCTCGCCGTTTAAGAACGACAAGGAATAAGATAGCTTTTGAGCTCTTTACTCCACAATCCTAATCTCCTGCATTAGATTCTGGGCGTTCGCCATCTTGTCGATGATGAAGAGGAGGTAGCGCATGTCCATGCAGATGGTGCGCTGCACCTCGTTCTCGAAGGCGATGTCGCCGCTCATGGCTTCCCAGTTGCCGTCGAAGGCCAAACCGATGAGGTTGCCCTCGGCATCGATGACCGGACTGCCGGAGTTGCCGCCCGTAATGTCATTGGTGGTGATGAAGTTCACGACCAAGTCGCCGTTCTCGTTGGCATAGCGACCGTAATCGTGGTTCTCCCACAACTTGATCAAGTCTTTCGGCACGTCAAATTCCCAGTTGCCGGGTTTGTACTTGGCCATCACACCGTCCAACGTGGTGATGTAGTTGTACGTGATGGCATCCGACGGCTTGCAATCCTGCACGCTGCCGTACGTGAGACGCATCGTGAAGTTGGCATCCGGATAGAAGTTGCGGTCTTTCTGCATTTCCATCAACCCCTGCATGTACAAACGGTCGGCACGCTTGCAGTTCACCTCATCCGCCTGTTCGCCCAAATCCCAATACGATTCCAAAATGCTGTACATCAACGCGTAAATCGGATCCTTGGAGAGCGATTTCGGGTTCTCCAACCAAGCGTTCAATTTGTCAGGATCCACCAACACAGACTTGGCAAAGGCATTGTCCACAAACGCCGTGAAGTCACCATGGTTCTTGTCGCCCACTTTCTTGATAACGGCAGGCAACTGGTTGTGATCCACATCTTTATAGAAAAGATTGAGCAATGCAATGGTCACGTCGCGGTCCAACGCCTTGTCATAATCTTTGAAGAAATCCTGGATGTCACCCTTCATTCTCTTCGCGTATGCTTTGATTTTGTCCATCGGGGCTGCCTTCGTCTCAATGGCATTGTTCAACGCCCTGAATCTCAGCGCAAACGTCACGGCCTCGCCGCCGCGCCAGCCCGCCTCACGATGGTAAATCAACGCTTTGGTGTACTGGTTCTGATGGTTCCAGTATCTGTCCATCTCGTCAAAGATGCCTTTGTACTTGGCGTTTCTGTCCTTGTCTTGCGCCGCCCACTGGCGGAATTCCTTTTCCTGCTCCATGCGTTTCTCCACCACTTTGTTGCGCTGCAACTGCTTCACCTGGCCGATGTAATACTTCCAGTAGTTGCTCACGCTGGCTTGCTTGGAAGCATATTGGATGAACACGGCCGGGTCAGCGTCCATGTGCTTGCGGTACTGCTCCAGCTTGGTGGTTCGGCAATCGACTACGGCAGGGCCTTCCAACTCGATGATGTTCTTCACTGCACCGGAATAGGAGTAGCGGTCGGTGCTTCCGGGATAGCCCAAAATCATGGTGTAATCACCTGGTTGAACACCTTTTAAGGAAATCGGCAGATAGTGTTTTGACTTCATCGGCACATTGTTCTTGCTGTACTCCGCAGGCGAGCCGTCGGGGGCCGTATAGACGCGGAAGATGCAGAAGTCGCCCTTGTGGCGCGGCCAGGTCCAGTTGTCGGTGTCGGCGCCGAACTTGCCGATGCCCCAAGGCGGACAAGCCACCAGGCGCACGTCTTTATAGACATCATACACAAACAGGATGTATTGGTTGCCGTGATAGAAAGGCACAATCTCCACTTCCACCGCGCGGTCGCCCTTGCGCTCTTTTTTCAGCGCTTTAAGGTTCTCCTCAATCTTCTTGTCACGGGTTTCCTCGGTCATGTTGTCGGTGACACCCTTCAGCACAGCTTGCGTAACATCCTCAATATAAGTCAAGAATGACACGGTGAGGCCCTCGTTGGGCAGTTCCTGATCCTTGCTGCGGGCCCAGAAGCCGTCTTGCAGGTAGTCGTGCTCCACGGAGGAGTGAGCCTGCACTTGGCCGAGACCACAGTGGTGGTTGGTGAGCAGCAGTCCCTCGGGCGAGATCAGTTCTCCGGTGCACCCGCCTCCGAACTGCACGATGGCATCCTTGAGGCTGGGCTGGTTGAAGCTGAAAATCTGCTCGGCGGTGAGCTTGCAGCCCAACCGCTGCATGTCGGCGAGGTTCTGACCGTTGATAGAATAGGGCAGCCACATGCCCTCATCGGCACGCGCGCCGATGACGAAAAGCATCATGATGATGCACAAAAGGTTGAGTTTCTTTATCATAATGGGTATTGTTTGAAAGCGCAAAAGTACGAATATATCTCAAATATTCGCCAGAGACGTGAAGAAATAGGATTGTGTTTTTGACACCTGAAATTCAAAAAAAGTGAGATGACCCAAAAGGCAATTCGAAAAGTGAATATCTTGATATGCGACACATATCCCGGATTGATTCCCGAATGCATATAGCGTTTCTACAAAGTTTGATGTTTTAACTCCTTACGGTAGAGGACAAAAGCAGTGATGGGAATCGCCCAGTCACAAATCGAAGAGACAGGGGCGAATAAAACCATTTGCGCGATAGCGGAAAGGTCAGCATCAAGATGTTCCATCAAGAAACTATGCAAATAATTGGTGGAAAAAAAGTGTACGAGAACGATGGATAAAATCGCCACAACGGGAAGAACCACAAGGCGTTTTTTCACAAGCAGGTAGATGGTTCCTATCGTAAAGAGAACGAGCAGCAAACAGGTGATCACCTCCTCAAAAATCGGATGAGGGACAAATTGCCAGCAAAAGCCACCAATTGAGTTAATCAAATAAAGGATATATCCAAAAGTGATATAAAATAGTAATCCACCATAATAACTTCTCGATTCGACAACTGGTGTTTCCGTGTTGGAGTCATTCTCCTCCGAATCGTAACGCCACCACACGAAGCCGATAATGAGAAATGATGTGACCAAATTCGCCCACTCCCGCACGTCTCGCAAGACATAGTCAGGAACGTCACTAAACACCCTATTGTCGTTGAGCTTATCAAACATGCGGTCTATCAGAAAATAATCCAGCAAATTCATCAAAACAAGAAAACCGACCATTATCGCAACATGTTTCCACTTGATGTTGAGCATTTTCGGCTTTCTGAACAGAAAGTAGAAGACTAGTAAATACAATACAGATTTTCCGAAAACCACCGCAATCGGATTCATGGGTAAGTTTTCCAAGAAAAAGAAAAACGGAGAAAACGATGCCCAAACGACTTCAAACATCCAATAGACAATGATTCCGAGCAGAAAACATCTGTAATCCAATTTTTTTTCGATTGTGGTATTCATTTTGAAATTATTTTCTGATTACTTTTTAATACCGTCTCCGCGAACGATGCAAGTTCCGTAATACATCCCAGGAAGAAAGCAACGTCGCAAAAATAACATCTTTATCTATATGTAAGACGCCAAAATGTCAAAAGATTGCAGGCACGATACATTTGTTCGCAAGTGTTATCCGACAAAACAATATCCGAAATATAATTGTACCTTTGCTCTTTCAATAAAAAACACCAATACTATGTTGCAAATTGGAACCAAAGCCCCCTATTTTGAGGGCGTTGACGAAAACGGGAAAGCCGTTTCTTTGAAAGATTATGAAGGAAAGAAATTAGTGCTCTACTTCTATCCCAAGGACAGCACACCCGGCTGCACCGCCGAGGCCTGCGACCTGCGTGACAATTACCAGCGCTTCCTCGCCATGGGTTACGAGGTGCTGGGTGTGAGTCGCGACTCCGCCGCCTCGCACCAGAAGTTCATCGCAAAATACCAACTGCCCTTCCACCTCATCGCCGACACCGACCTCACCATCCTCAAGGCCTACGAAGCCTGGGGCGAGAAGAAGATGTACGGTAAGGTGACCGAAGGCACGCTCCGCACCACCTACGTCATTGACGAACAAGGCGTTATCGTGGATGCTATCGGGAAGGTGAACACCAAGGCGCACACGGCGCAGATTTTGGGATAGGAATAGTCTTTTTCTCTTATTTAGTGTTCTTTTTCACTAATTTGGCCGTTTTCTTGATGGTGTCTAAATAGGCCTCTTCTACGGGTGACAATGTGTTGTTCTGGTACTTTCGGTACTCGGGCAGTGGCTTTTTCCAAGGCCTGAGTGTGACTAACCGATCCGGCACCCTCAAGCAGCAATATTGCCTTTCAGCCGGTCATCGTCCATCGTGAAGCCCTTGATCATATATTCTTTCAGCCGCTGGGTGGCCCATATACGGAAACGGGTGGCAATGGCAGATTTGATGCGGTATCCGAGCGATATAATCATATCAAGGTTATAAAAGGGCAATTCTCTGCTTACCTCTCTGTTTCCTTCCAATCGAACCTGTCGGAATTTCCGACAAGTTGCATCTTCGCTTAATTCCCCCTCCTCATAAATATGTTTAATGTGCTCGACCACATTGGTTCTCGAACTTTGGTATAGCTCTGCCATTTGCTGCTGGTTGAGCCAAACCGTTTCGTTGTCCAATTTCACATTGATTTTAGTCAGTCCGTCCTCGGTCTGATAAATGATAATGTCTCCGGTGTTTTCGAAATTTTGTTCCATTGTTTATTAATTTGATAATGAGTATTTTGTAATTATTTGTTTAACGTGGCAAAGGTACGAAATAATCCTTTATGGATGGACAGAAAAAGCGGGCGTGACCGCAATCGGTCAGCGCCCGTTCAGGGATTGTAGTGACGCAATGCATTACGTTTCTACCGGATTATCAAATTATTTTTCCTCGCATATTTCCGCAAACAATTTCAGTCCTTTCTCCGTAAGATAATAGGCCTGGTCTGGACGCTTCGGCGAATCGGGATAGAGCATTTGAACATACCCGTTTTCCATAGATGGAACAAGATAACGTTTGCGGAAATTATCCTCTCCTTTTAATTGAAGAGATACCATTATTTCATTAGCAGAAATCGTATTCCCACGAACCGCTAAAACCACTTTTTTTATCTTACCATCTACTTCACCTCTTACTTCACCTCCTACTTCACCTCTTACCTCACCTTCTTCTTGTACTCTTTCTTGTACTTCTGGTCGCCAAAGAACAACCCGAAAATCATCATCTTGGTGGAATTCCGGTTTACGGAGTCCATATTCTAAACAGTGATCGATTATATCGGTGGTACCTGTTCCCATTTGTTCTATATAGCCGGAAAGATAAACGGGATGAGCAAGAACGGGATTGACCGGATTGGAAGTGTGCTCCTTGTTCAATTTCGCGATAGTCATTCCTTGTGGAAGTTTGCCAGGGTTCCAAACTTCCAAGCGGTCTTTGAATGGGTCAAAATACATCGAAAAACAGTGAATCTTGCCGTATATAATCGACTATTTGCTTGCGTTCTTTCGCAAATTCATTCTGTACACTGCTGATGAATATTTTGATGCGGTTCATTTGTTATTTCAAAAAGATAATTCCAGCCGCAAAAACAATCATTTTTGGGACGTGAAAAACGGATATCTGAAAAAATAGGGAGGACTTATCTCATCATCCTTTCCAACTTGTTCTTCCACTTTTTCCAATGTGGCATCTCCTTGGTCAACAACGCATAAAACTCTTTGGTGTGATTATGATGTACCAAATGACAAAGTTCATGGGTAATGACGTATTCAATTGGAGTTGTAAGGTGAATATTTATCTCAAAGAGGACAAATATTTTAGGGCGCATAGTGACAGAAGAAGAAATATTTTTATTTTTGCCAATTGTATGACCCTAAATATGGGGAAGACCATTATGATTATAGACAATAAGATACTTGACAACTTGACCGTTCAGGCCAAGGCATCGCCCCGGATGCGGATGAATCAGAACTTTCATCAGAGTCTGGATGAGAAGTGCCACCGTTTTCTGAATGCCGTGGAACCGGGTGCCAACATCCCCGTTCATCGCCATCCGGAGAAAGAGGAGTCATTTGTTGTGTTGCGTGGCAGGATACGTGTCATCACCTACAACGACGACGGCACCATTATCGACGACATGGTCCTCAACCCATCGGAAGGCTGCTACGGCGTGAACGTAGGAAAGAATGTCTGGCACACCGTAGAAGCCCTGGAGCCGGGGTCCGTCATCTTCAAGTGCAAGGAAGGTCCCTATGTACCGCATGAGGAGGAAGGGATTTTGATAGTTGACAATTAGGAAGGGGTTGAAAGTGTGTGGGAGGGAGGGGTGTTTGGGCTGCAAAGGGAAGTGAGGATGTAAGATGGAAGAGAGCAAACGGAAGATGTTTAATTGGTTAAAAAATGGGTAATACACCACTGATCGAAATATTGTGCAGAAAACATCCGAGCAATATAACCAGACTTATGTATCAGGATTATGAAAAAAGGATAAATGCCGTTAATCCAACATATAACATGTTTTACCATTGAATAATCAAGTAGATGATAAATAAAATAGTTTTTTAGATATACATAAGAATAATGAAAATCATGTCTATTTCACAAGAATGGAAATTTATACAAGAACAATTGCCAGATGAAATAAAGCGGAGTAGTATTGATAGTCCATGTGCAGACCGATTGATTTTATTTTTAGTTCAAGCGGAAGACCGTCGGTTTTTTAAGCACCATGGTTTCGATCCTTTGGCTATATTAAGAGCCATTATCAAACATACTTTTTTTTCTTCCAGAGAAGGAGCTAGTACAATTGAGCAACAATTGGTTAGGGTTATAACAGGACGTTATGAATATACCATTGAACGGAAAATCCGTGAAATAATTCTTGCATCCAGATTGCATCGTATTGCTGATAAAAAAAGTATTGCTTTTACATACTTGAACATAGCATATTATGGAACTAAATACCAGAACTTAGAAGCTATTTTACAACGATTCAATATGGATAAAAATAATGTAATTCCTGATGAAATTTGTGCTGAGATAGTTGCTAGATTAAAGTATCCCGAGCCAAGAAATATGACTGATAAACAACAAGAACGGATAAGAAGACGGGTAAGATATATTATGAAAAGAGTAGAGCGCTATGAACACATATAAATTTTTTCAGCTTTCAGAAAATTGTAGATTAATAAAGGATGTTTTCTTATGTTCCGAAGAGATGAAGGCTTTGTACAGCAAATTAACCGAAGCAGAGCAAAAATCCTTAATTAATCATTATATTATTGATAATCCGCCTTATGCATTTATGTCAATTCCTTTATTATTTGATCAGGTCAAGCAGTTTATAGGAAAAGAATTGGAGGTTTCTGTAGACTGTATCAAATTAATAGGAAGTGCAAAGCAAGGTTTTTCAATTGATCCAAATCAATATGGAAAGCCTTTTTCAGAAAAAAGTGACATGGATTTTACAATTATTGATGTTACGCTTTTTGAAAAATTGAAGAGAGATTTTGAAAGATGGCAACAGGCATATGATTCCGGGGAAGTATCTCCTCAAAATAAGACGGAAGAATATTATTGGAATGATAATATTAATAGATTGCCTGATAATATTAAAAGAGGGTTTGTTGATCCTCATAAAATCCCGTTATTTTCTTCTGTTTGTCCAACTAACAATAGAATAAGCAATGTTTTAACCCGTGTACAAGCAAATCTTTCGTTGTATAATATAAAAACTAAAGGTTTGTCACTTCGGGTGTACAAAGATTATACATCATTTTACAAACAAATAAAATTGAATACGGATTACTGTATGAGTAAAATACCTAAATGATGAGTTTGATGGTTTGTCGTGATGCAAGGTGCAGTTAGCGGTGCCGCCGGTGTGATTCTTGTACTCCTATATTACCTCTTTCTTCACCTCTTTATCTATCTACGCCATATAATAACCCGAAAAACATCATCTTGATGGAACTCTGGCTTGCGATGTCCATACTCCAAACAATGGCCGATAATATCAGTAGTTCCCAATATTTCTTCCAAATGCATGTTTTTCAAGCAAGACTCTTTTTCAAAAAATAAAGAATATAATTATATTTGTTCTATTTCGAAACTTTCTCTATAAATCCCAATTCAATTAGTCTTTTCGAACTTTCTTTAAAGATAGTCTCTCGTTCTTGAGGAATAGAAATAAATGATTGCGGAGTGTTGACTTGTGGATGCTCGTTTATCGTAGCAATAATCTTTGCTTTGTCTGTTTGGTTGAAATCACTCGAATTAATAATGTCTTTTATTCTTTCAATTAAATGATTGTCAAAGGTTTGCCCTGTTGAAGACTTGGTAAAATATAAATCATCACGTTTTAGTGTGTCAATTGCTTTCTGGTAGAGAATATTACTATTTTCAGATTCCAATATACTTGCAATGTATTGAAGGCGGGGCTCAACACCTGGAAGACTTGCAATTTGAATACCTAATTTAAGATTATTGATTAGTACAGGAACTCTTTTTAATAGAATCTCTTTCTTAATATATAATCCACCCCATATAATCATATTAAATAAAACGCATATGTTGGTTGCGATTGTGATTATATAATTACATTTTTCTGAAAAAACAAATATATCTGGGAAAAGCACTATAAACAAAAAGAATAGTACAATAGATATTATGATGAATATTTGAATGTATGTTTTATTTGGTCGATTTTTTCCCAATATTATTATAGAATACAACTGGAATACAAGTACGATAAATGATAATACTGCCATTCCAAATGGTGACGGCCTATAGCAACAACGAAAGATTGAACAATAAAAAAGAGTAAAACATCCATACAGAGCCAATACAAACATTGTTCTTGTTTGTAAGAGCCTAAAATCATTACTAAACACAGGTTCCTCTGCTAGTCTGTATCCCAAAGCATCATCCCATCCTTCTGCTTGTATCTGACCTAATTGTATCGTTTCAGGAAGCAGTCCATTTTTATTGGCTATGAAGTTAGCCATAAAAACACTTCCCACTAATAATTGGATTAACGGGACAAATGTTGGGAGATATTCAAACTTAAGGAAGATGTCGCAAAAGATCATGCTCTTTATTGGAGAATTTCGCCTTTGATGTCTGTAGCAGTATTGAAAGCGTTATCGAATAATTTCAGAAGTAGAGAACACCAAGAAGGACTATTGAAAGATCCAAGTGCGCGGTAGTTATCGGGCTCATATTCTAAACGGAATGCTTTCCCGTCATAAATAGAGAAATTGTAATTCACATCACTATCTTCTCCCAACGCCTTTTCAATACTTGTTCTAGCCTCATCCGAAATAATCCTAACCTGAATTTTTTTACTTAAATCTGGATTGGCAAGAACTTCTCTAATTAGGCGGAAAGGAGCATTCTTTATCCAATTTTTTTTCTGAATTAGTATACGAATGCTATCATTTGTGAAATCATCGGATTGGATTCTTTCTTGAAAGAATTTTTTAAATTCATACCAATATGCCCCCTCTGCCCCCGTGTTGTCTCCTTCTTGTTCCCCACATAATATGCCTGGACGTAATCCCTGACAATACATATCCATCGAGTGATCGGTGTTCGCCAACAATGTGGCCATAAGAATGGATGCGTGATCAATACCTTTGTTGGAAAAAATCTCGGAACTAACAGGATTTTTTTGAGCCAACCCATCCAAATAATTCTGGTAGAGTTTTAGTGCCTTTTCACTATCTTTTATTAATTCTGCTGATTTCTTGTTTTCTGCCATAATGCATACTAAATATTCTCTATTACAAGAAAATGGTATTATTGCGATAATAAATAATTACATTATTATATCAATTCCTATAATCGGTATAATAGCGTGCAAAAATACAAATATTTTTGAAATTGGCAAAATTGATTTTCATGTTTTTTGTAATGAAAATGGTAATGCTGGGTAAGGTGATGAATTATGTTTGGGTAGTGATGATAAGGTGAGAAATTAGGAAGGACGAAATACTTGGTCTCATTCAGGGTGAAGGAATTTAGTAGGCGAAACACTTGCTTCAGCTTCCTTGATGGCCTTGAAGTACTGAGCCTGGCTTGCGCCCATAGCGACCTGTGCCACATACTTCATGATGCGCTTCACGCGGTCGCGCATCTTGCGGGTAGCGGTACAATAATCATTTGAAAACCATTATCTTTTTAGGAAGTAATCCTTTTGTCGCTAATAGTTTATGTTGTCGTGAAGTATTTAGAATCTGGATGCTTCCTGTTGCCACCCAGTGATATGCATTTATGTTTTTGGGTTTTAAGGCGTTGATATGTGGGGCTTTTTCCTGCAGCCACCAATTAAGCCATTTTAGTTTTTCTATCATTTCATCCACATTGCTGGTTGAGGCAGGATGAAACTCTACGAAGTATGTCTTATCTTCATATTCAATAGCATAATCCCATCTGTTTGCATTAGGATACAATGATTGAGTTGCTGTATCTATATCTACGCTGCCAGTCAACATTCGAGACTTTGTAGTTTGTATCTTTGAACGATAAGCCCCTTTGACTGCCTGAATGCCATTTCTAAAATGTCCCGCAACATCAGCTGTTTGTGCAACAGCTGTTTCTAATGGTGTCTCCTCAGTCTTCATTATTTAAGTGTTTTGAAACAACTTCGGACGCTTTTGATGCAAAGGATGACAAGCCTCCCCATTCTGCTATGATGCTATTAGAACTTCCAGCGTCCAAGGAAGATATGTTAACAGAAACTACTTTTCCCGTTTTTGTTCGTTTAAAATAATAGGTGTTAATAGTTTTTTCAAAAATACCAGTGAGCATCGTGCTAATCGAGGAATTTTCAGGTACTTCAAACAACTCATTCAGGGCTTTGTATTTTGTCGAGACCTTCCTTAAGAGATTGAAAGCCCATGCGAACTCAAGAAACATAGGAGAATGGGTGGAAAGGATCACTTGATAACCATCTTGTAGTAACTCTAATATCTGAAGAAGTACACTGATAATAGCCCGTGGATGAAGACCCATTTCGGGTTCTTCTATAATTACATACTTGTATTTCTCACGTTTAATTACTTTTGATGGTGGTCCGGACAAACAATAAAAAGCCAGCAATAATGGCATAAACTCTTTTTGTCCTGCACTCCATGACATAAAGGGTATGTTGACATCGTCCACTTGTAACAACATCTTCTTTTGCCCGGAACGTTCTTCCATTACCACCTTGGCGTTGTGAAAAATAGAAGCATTGAGCGATTTTTTCATATGGCCCTTTAATCTGTTGCTCAATGGAAAAATAGTGTTGGACTGTCCCAAACCATTCTGCATGAACAATCTCAAGGTTTCACTGAAAATACGATGAATATAAGGAGAAGAACTGTCAAATTCCATAAAATTCTTAGGACGACCATCAGATATACTAAGAATTCTTTGGGCTGGGATATAAAAGACAGTTTCGTTGTCCGATTTGGGCTTCAGAGGTATCTGCTTTTTATCAAAATAAGCGCCGTCAAAAATAACCGATGCATGGCTTTTCCAAATGGGAGCCATACCATCGCCATAATAAACATTTAAGATTTTATCAGTATTATGCCCAATTATATAATTGTATCTGTCAAGGTTGCTTATGACACTATCCCTATCAACGACAAGTTTAAGTGTTTCAAGCGCAATACTTTTCCCACTAGCTTGTGGGCCGACAAGGATGGTTAAATCACCAAAATTGATGTTGATTTTACCTAATGGACCAAGATCGGATATTTTAAGATTATTCATATAACAGTGTTTTAAAAACTGTGAGTTTTTCTATTTATTTTTCGTGCATGCGTTTGTACTCCAAGAATTGCTGCAGACTTTGGTTGCAAAAAGTCTCGATCATTGTTTCAGCTGAATGCTTTTCTTCTTTTGGAATAATTGGATCAAGACATTTCAACAGTGCCTTCCCTTCAGCCCTTTTGTACTCTACCCCGCTATGGATTTCCTCATCGGTGATAGGATAATACTGGTCATGTTGCATTGCATCAACAAAACAATTCAACTTGTTGTAGCAATTCACGTTGGCACGCATCGTGAAGTTGGCATTGATAAAGTCGAGTATGTCTTTGTTAGTCATATCCAATTGTTACAAATATTAATTTGCAAAACTACAAAATAATCAAATACAAAAAGAGCAACCCTTTAACATAAAAGGGTTACTCTTTTCATTTGCGGCTACCTGGGGACTCGAACCCCACATTGGCATTCAACCACTCTATCTTGATGCTCTCCATCTTGTTAATACTACAATGCCCTGTTCGGGATAGCCGCGAATACCAAAGTAGCCGAAATTGTATTTTTCATATGATGAACCTCCTTTCTTAGATAGTTTACAAAACTTATCACATCAACTATAAAGCTGAAAATTTGAAAGCACACTAAATAATAATTTAATGATACGAAGCTACAACATAGAGTATTAACAAAACAAAGAACAAATAAAGTGCACGATACGATTGAAACATGCAAATTTACAATCGCAAAAGTACAAAATACTTGAACACAAAATGTCTAATAACAGAAATAATTACAAGATGATGTTATAAGTTATCTGTTCTAGTATTCAACATCCACATCTCTGTCAAACACATGTAGCACACATATTCCTATTTTATAGTAGTTCTCTTGTTTGTATGACTACCTCATAAAAACAGATATAAGTCGCACCGTGCAATTTCTGCCAGTGCGCCCAATAAACTAAATCTTCCGCCATTTTTGATTTTCCGATGGATAATCCTTGATGTTTTCGCTGTTTTCTTTGTTTTCTTTCTCAATAGAAAGTCCTTTCGCATTATCTGCCAAGAATTTGCCGATTTCTGCATGTGCAGACATGATAATGTGTTGATTCCCTTTATGTTTATAAAGCAATTCAACGTATTCTCGTTCAAAATCCCTGGTGAATTGGACAATGAAAGCGTGGGTGTCGAAAATATTATTCAGTTTGTTTATAACTGTTTGTGCTTGTTTGACAGTAACCATTTGACAGCTATCTATGTATTATTTGTCCCATGAAGGAGTTTTGCCTCCAAGTACATAATTGTACGCTTTGGAAGATCCTTTCATATCAAATTCACATTCTCTCACTTCCTGTTCAGAATCAAAATCCTTAAATCTGATTTTAACCGAAGTTGATTGCTTGAAATCAGACCAAAATGCTTTTGCAATCTCTTTATCATAAAATGAAACAAAGTATATACTACGATTAGAGAACTAAATGGCCAAAAATACTCTGCTACCATGCCCTGTTCTTTGCTTCCACTTTGCTTAAATATTTTCCATTCAGTTCCTAATTTGAACCATATCTCCATCATTGCGACAGATTTGTCGTCTTTCGCCACGAGTCCTCTGTTGTTATGACCCTCTACTATCAAATAGATGGGAATATATTCAATATCCAAAGCGGGCTGATTTATGTATTCTTTTATCTTGAATTGTGCTGAAGCATTTGAAGTATTTGAATATGCAATTTTTTCGGATTCATCTCCTCCAAACATAGTGTGATTGACATTGACTTCACAAATCCATTGCGCATTCAAAGTGTTAACAAAAACTACTGCCATTACTGACAGGAAAAACAGTTTTTTTATCATAATCATCATAAGTTTTAACCCCGCAAAACTACAACTTAAAACGCCATTAATCCTTGTGTTAGCCTATCAAATATCGATATGATTCCCTATCCTTTTTTGATAAAATCTTCAAAGAAATTATAACAAAGAATTTTGGATATACGCACAAGCATCTCTGTGTTAATGCCTGAACTGTTGTATATTTTGTATATATGGTTCGGAGAACAAGGAATCTGCCGTGCCAACCAGACGTTGGTGCGCCCTTGCTCTTTCATCTTCGCTTGGATGAGTTTGCCGATATGTATTTCCCTGATTTCGTGCATACAAAAAGCGTGGAACTTATTCCTTGCTTGAGCTTCGGGTTTCCACGCCCACACATCTAACAAGTCATTCCACGCCGTATCAAATACGGCATTTGACAACTCTCCTTGATGTGTTTTTGTCCTCGCAAGAGGACATTGTGGAAATTGAAGCTCAAGGATAGCCACAAACGCTATCTAATATGTTTTGGGTTGGTTTTCTACAATATTTCTTTTAATGTTTAATTTTGTGATTATTATAAGTTTCTATTAACCAGTTATTCGTTGATTGTTTCGCTATTGTCTGATATAAGGTTCTCCACTTCTTGCTGTAATAGAGGGATATGTTTGACAATCAGGCTCCAAAGAAACTCTGGAGTAACACTGTCGTATCCATGAATAACACGGTTCCTTGTAGCAACAATGGCTTTGGCATTGGTAAGGGATACGTCAGGATTTTGTTTGAGCATCTGATTGATGGCTTCTCCCATGATTTCCACATTCCGCTCAACAGCTCGCTGCCGCAAAGTATCATCTTTGAAATTTTCAAAAATTTTGGGCTGGTTCTCAAAGAAAGAGGCAACTTCTTTGCACGCTGTCAAAACGTCTTCAAGATATTTTTGTGTGTATTTATCCATAAATAACCTGCTTGCTGTTATTAATAGTTTCGCGGAGTATAGAATTACGTATGGCTTTGTCTTCCAAAAGATCAATCTCTCGACCGAAAAGATTCCGTAGAGAGTCCTGCATTTCAAGATAGTTGTCTGCGTAGTCACATTCATCAACATCCGTGAAATCGACAACAAAATCTATGTCACTGTCATCGTGGAATCTGTCTGTCAGTACAGAACCGAAAACAGCAAGGGTTTTCACTCTGTGTTTTTGGCAGATGTCAACGATGGGTTTCATATACAATTCTATAATGCTCATCTTTCCTTTTTTATTTTCACCCGCAAAACTACAAAAATTTCCAACACGAAATAGGGCGCACTGAAAAACTCCGGTGCGCCCTATTTTTAATATTGTAGAGACGTTTCATGAAACGTCTCTACAGAGAATCCATACACATGGAATGTGTACCTCCTATTTCCCTTCGCTCAACTTCTTATACCCTTCGTATCTCAGTTTCGCGAACTGCTCGGTCTTGGCGAAGAGTTCCTTGGCTTCCTCCGGGAAGGTCTTCATCAAGCTGTTGTAGCGGACCTCGCCCATGATGAATTCTTGGAACTTGCTCCAGTCGGGTTCCTTGCTGTCCAAGTGGAAGCCGTTCTGGCCGGCATCCTCCTCAGCAGGGTTGAAACGCCACAGGTGCCAGTAACCGCAATCAACGGCACGCTTCTCTTCGAGCTGGGAGTGACCCATACCGATCTTGATGCCGTGGTTGATACAAGGAGCATAGCAGATGACCAATGACGGTCCATGATATGCCTCAGCTTCCTTGATGGCTTTGAAGTACTGTGCCTGGCTGGCGCCCATAGCGACCTGTGCCACATACACATAGCCGTAGCTCTTGGCAATCATGCCGAGGTCTTTCTTGCGCACCTTCTTACCGGAAGCGGCAAACTTGGCCACAGCACCTGCCGGAGTAGCCTTACTGGACTGACCGCCGGTGTTGGAGTAAACCTCGGTGTCGAGCACGAGCACGTTGACATCCTCGCCGCTGGCCAACACGTGGTCCAGACCGCCGAAAC
>Ga0310696_10000172_pt1 | contig 113513 bp, 101 predicted proteins | sample AusTroGonzalo_MG_4_FD_203885 | JGI IMG/M metagenome (GOLD analysis project Ga0310696, IMG submission 203885) | Bovine rumen microbial communities from tropical cattle in Woodstock, Queensland, Australia - Gonzalo_02 (v2) (version 2) | ecosystem: Host-associated > Mammals > Digestive system >...
TTGCGGTGACATTGTCCGGCTTCAGGCCGAACTGGGTGAGGATGAAGGCGGGGCTCTTGTCGATCTTGATGGCGCGCTCGAAGGAATAGGCGACGTCTTCAGCCGTCAGCGGATTGCCGGAAGCAAATTTCAGGCCCGGCTTCAGCTTGAACGTATAGGTCAGGCCATCGTCGGAAACCGTCCAGCTCTCGGCAACGTCAGGAATGATCTTCGAGGGGTCATTGATGTCGAGGCGCACCAGCTTGTCATAGGTATTGCCGTTGATCTCGCCCATGGTGAGCTCGAAGGCCTCGCCCGGATCAAGTGTAATCACATCGTCGATGGCAAAAGCTTCGACCAGCGTATCGGCTGGCGTTGCGGCCCATGCAGGCACGCCGGATATCACGAGCGCGGAGAGCGCCGCACTTCCGACAAGCAGCCGGAATTTCGCGTTTAACTGGTTGATCAACATAATAGTCACCCCTGTTTTTTGTGTTGTTTCAGTTCGTTTCATGCCAAGCGGATCGCAGGATACGCATCCAGTTTCCGTAGCAAATCTTTGCAAGATCCTCGTTTGAATATCCAGCGTCCGCCAGCGCTTTGACAAGCGCCTGATTGCCTGCCGCGTCAGCGATTTCGCTGGGGATTTTAGCACCATCAAAATCCGAGCCAAGGGCCACGCAGTCGATTCCCATGCGATTGACCATATAGTCGATGTGGCGAACCATGTCGCTGAGCGGCGTATCGGCATTCTCGCGGGCGTCCGGACGCAGCATCGCGACCGCATAGTTCAGGCCAACCAGCCCCTTGCGCTCGCGAATGGCATCGAACTGCTTGTCCGTCAGATTGCGTGCGATCGGCGTGAGCGCGTGAACATTGGAATGGCTGGCAACCAGTGGCTGATCGCTGATCCGGGCGACATCCCAGAAGCCCTTTTCCGTGATATGGGCAAGATCAACGAGAATGCCGAGGCGGTTGCATGCCCTGACCAGATCCTCGCCCGCCGCCGTCAGACCGGGACCGGTATCCGGGTCGGACGGATAGGCAAATGGAACCCCGTGAGCGAAAACATTGTTGCGGCTCCAGACCGGCCCGAGTGAGCGCAGTCCCGCCGCATAGAAAACCTCGAGTGCGGCCAGATCGGCATCGATCGCTTCGCAGCCCTCGATATGCAGAACCGCGGCGAACTGGTCGTTGGCCACCGACTCCTCGATATCGGCGGTGGAACGGCACAGCTTCCACCCGCCCGCCTGTTCCAGACGCAGCGCAATCGAGGCCATTTCCAGGGAGATGTCGAGGGAGGGTGCACGCTCGAGCGGCGCAGCGAGCGGCGTAAAATAATGCCCCTTGGCATCGGGCGCCTTGAAGGCAAGATCGCCTGACGGAACATAGATGGCGCACAGGCCGCCAACGAGCCCGCCCTTCAGGGCGCGGCTCTTGTCGATATGGCCTGAGGTGGTACCTTCAATGAATTCGCGGACCGGGTCGGCGCCGTCTTTTGAATGTTTCCACAACCGGTAAAGCACATCGTTGTGACCATCAAAGACAGGCTGCATTTCAATTCCCACTCAGGTTACCCAACAAGGCATGCCCACCGATAAATCGTTTCATCAACGTCCGGTGCTGCGTGCTTCTCCTTGGACAAAAGATCATGTCGCAGAGGAACAGGCAAGATAGGAATTGTACAAAAGTATAAGAGCAACCCCATTTGTGCCGGGCCGCCCATGCGAACGGGTTGCAACCTGTGGATCGTGGCTGCGGATTGCCAAACTTGCTACCCATAGGACGGCGAAATATCGCTGGAGCGTTGGCATGATTGACAACGGAGGAGTGCGTTGGCATGATTGACAACACCGGCGCCAAACTGATCTACCGGCACAAGAGCATATTCGCTGACGGCTCTATCATGGAGATGATAATCTGGTCCGTTCCCATGCCGGTCAAAGGAAGCGCGCATCCTTACAAATACCGGCTTTTCTGGGGTCGGCACGGCAGGCGGATTGTCGGATACGACAATGAAAGAGGAAAAGGCGATCACTGCCATCTCGATGGGCGGGAATATCCGTATCTCTTCATCTCCGTCGAGGCGTTGATCATCGATTTTTATTCGGAAATTGACAGGAGAATAGTCAAATGAGACGGGCAGCGATCCAGATATGCAGCGACACGAACGCCGTCATGCGTGACGCTGCCAAGGAATTTACCAACACCTGGAACAAGGGAAGCGCCGATCCGGTTGCGACATTCACTTTCAGTTCGCCGGCCCAACTGTTTTCAATCATCACGCCCAAACGCTGGGAACTGATCGAGCATTTGCAAAAGATAGGTCCGTCCAGCATTCGCGGTCTTGCCCGCTCGCTCCGGCGCGATGTGAAGCGGGTTCACGACGATGTAACAGTCTTGATCCATTGGGGTCTTGTCGAACGTACCGAGGATGCAAAGGTTTGCGTGCCGTTCGACATCATTCACGCCGATTTTGACCTGCGGGCGGTGGCCTGACGGCGACGCCCGCAGCCGGGACTATTGTCCGGGATCAGACGTCCAGATTGGCAACGCTGAGCGCATTGTCCTGAATGAACTCGCGGCGCGGCTCGACATCATCGCCCATCAGCCTTGAGAACAGGCTGTCGGCGTCCGTCGCGTCATTGACCTTGACCTGCAGCAGCGAACGGGCATTGGGATCAAGCGTGGTTTCCCACAATTGATCGGCGTTCATTTCGCCCAGTCCCTTGTAACGCTGCAGCGACAGGCCCTTGCGTCCCGTGGCAAAGACCGCCTCGAGCAGGGCAATCGGTCCGGCCAGGGATTCGGACTTTTCCTTGCGGCGCAGGACAGGCGGCTTGCCGTAGACTTCCTGCAGGCGCGGGGAATAGCGGTCGAGCTGGCGTGCATCGGCCGAACCGATCAAGGCCATGTCGAGCGTCACGGTTTCCTTGACGCCGCGCAGCGAACGTTCCAGGACATAGCCGTCGACACCGTCATCCGGGGTTGCAAGCCGGCCGGTCCAGCCCTTTTCTGTCTCTTCGGCGATCAGGTCGAGGCGGGCAGCGACTTCCTTCACCAAAAGCTCGGCACGCGGCGTATCGGAAATGGCTTCCGGATTGAGCGCGCCGGCAATGGTCGCCTGCTCGACGACGGCACGGTCGTAGCGGGTGTTGAGGCCCAGCAGCAGATGACGGACAGCCAGCGCATCATTGATGACAGACCGCAGATCCGTACCGGCACGCACTTCACCGCCGGTCAGTTCCAGCGATGCTTCTTCAAGGCCTGAATCAATCAGGAACTCCTCGAAGGCCGCTTCGTTCTTGATGTATTGCGAGGACTTGCCGCGCGACACCTTATAAAGCGGTGGCTGGGCGATATAGATATGGCCGCGCTCGATCAGTTCCGGCATCTGGCGGAAGAAGAACGTCAGCAGCAGCGTGCGAATATGCGCCCCGTCGACGTCGGCGTCGGTCATGATGATGATCTTGTGATAACGCAGCTTGTCCGGGTTGAACTCGTCCTTGCCGATGCTGGTTCCCAGCGCCAGGATCAGCGTGCCGATCTGGTCGGAGGAGAGCATGCGGTCGAGTTTGACACGCTCGACGTTCAGGATCTTGCCGCGCAGCGGCAGGATCGCCTGGTTCTGGCGCGAGCGGCCGCCCTTGGCCGAACCACCGGCGGAATCGCCCTCGACGATGAAGATTTCCGACTTGGCCGGATCGCGCTCCTGGCAATCGGCAAGCTTGCCCGGCAACGAGCTGATGCTCAGCGAATTCTTGCGGGTGATGTCGCGCGCCTTGCGGGCAGCCTCGCGGGCGGATGCAGCCTGGATGACCTTTTCCACCAGAACCTTGCCTTCGGCAGGATGTTCTTCCAGCCAGCTCGACAAGGCCTCATTGACGAGACTTTCGACGACCGCGCGCACTTCGGATGAAACGAGCTTGTCCTTGGTCTGCGACGAGAATTTCGGGTCCGGCACCTTGACGGAGAGAACGGCGGTCAGACCTTCACGGCAATCATCGCCGGTCAGCGATACCTTTGCCTTTTTCGCCTGCCCGGTGTTTTCGGCATAACCCGTCATCTGGCGCGTCAGCGCACCGCGGAAACCGGCGAGATGCGTCCCGCCATCGCGCTGCGGAATGTTGTTGGTGAAGCACAGAACATTCTCGTGATAGCTGTCATTCCACCACATGGCGACTTCCACGGTGGTGTCATCGCGCTCACCGCGAATATAGATCGGTTCGCTGACCAGTTCCTTTTTGGTGCGATCGAGATATTTGACGTAGGCCGTCAGCCCGCCCTCATAAAACAGCTCGAGCTCGACCGGATCGGCATGGCGGCGGTCAGCCAGAAGGATGCGAACACCGGAGTTCAGGAAAGCCAGTTCGCGCAGACGATGTTCCAGCGTCTTGAAATCGAACTCGACCATGGTGAATGTGTCGGTCGAAGGCAGGAACGACACTTCCGTGCCGGTCTCGCCATTGGACTCGCCGATTTCCCGCAGCGGAGCATCCGCAACGCCATGGGTGAAACTCATTTCATGGATTTTGCCCTGACGGCGAATCTTGAGGCGCAGCCAGACCGACAGGGCGTTGACCACGGAAACACCCACGCCATGCAGACCGCCCGACACCTTGTAGGAGTTCTGATCGAACTTACCGCCGGCGTGCAGCTGGGTCATGATGACCTCGGCTGCGGAGACGCCTTCCTCGTGCATATCCGTGGGAATTCCGCGTCCGTTATCCGTGACAGTGCAGGACCCGTCGGGATTGAGCGTGACAGTGACGCGCGTCGCATGACCGGCCAGCGCCTCGTCAATGGCGTTGTCGACGACTTCATAGACCATGTGGTGCAAGCCGGAACCGTCGTCCGTATCGCCGATATACATACCCGGGCGTTTGCGGACAGCATCCAACCCCTTGAGAACCTTGATAGAATCTGCACCATATTCCGGTGAAGTTCCGGTCGTCATCTCAGGTGTATCACTCATATAAATTCAATCTTTTCTTGGCGCCGTAAACTGGCGTGAAGGACCCGGGCGAATCATGCCCGGCTGCAAACCTAGATATAGTGGTTAATGTACGTTTTTCCAATTCTTAGCCTATAGGCTATCCACGGATCATGGCTAAAAAACGCCTGATCGACGCGGAAATCCGTGCCTGAACCTTGCGGTATGGCACAGATTCAGGCTGAGCCCGGCCCGCCTTCTCGCACAATTCATTCCGGGCGCCACACCACGAACGGGAACACAGCGGTGCACGCTACCTGATAATCTGGATTCCGGTCGACGCCGGCCTTGCCATGGGAGACTGGGCGTCGAGAAACGCCTTGACCTCGGTGAAATCGAGACTGCCGGTTTCATCGCGATCGATTTCCCGGAAATGATCGGAAAAGTAGCCCACACCGGCTTTTTCCGCCGAAGCGACGGTGACACGCTGCGTGGCAGGGTCAGCCGCCTGGTCGAACAGAAAACGGATACGGCGGTCGACAGCGCTGCCCACACTCTCCGGCGTGATCGGCTTGGGACTTCCCTGTCCCAGCGGGTCATGCGGAGGAGTGGCGCGCAGCGCGCGCGGCTGCATGTCCAGATCCGGCCGGGTCAGATTGATGGAATCCCCGGCATGGGAGGCCGGTGCTTGTCCGCTGACTGCGAGCAAAACCGTGACCATCGACAAAGCAAACTTACTCATGGCCATCCCTTTCCGCGAAGGGTGCATTCAATGCGGCAATCATGTTCGTCTGGGGCTGGGCATAGAATGCATCGAGATCCTGCATGACATGCTCATAGGAACGGGTCTTGCCGGGCAGGACGCCGTGGCCGCCCTCATAGGTTTTGACCGGTACCTTGGCTGCCAAGCCAGCGCGCGTTATGTTCAGTTCCGTCTGATGAAACACGGTGTTGAGGTCGTAATAGCCGTGCTGGATGAGAACCTTCAGGTTGGGGTTCAAGGTCAAGGCAAAAGCCATATCCGGAAGACTGGTTCCCAACCTGCCTTCGGCACCAGGCAGCCTTGGATCAGGTTCAAAATTCCAGTTATCGATGATGCCGCCGTTGAGACCCAGATAAGGTGACGTCGGCTTGTAGTTCATGAAATCGGCCTGATAGGTTTTTATGAAATCATAATAAATATCGACCCGATCCAGCGAGGGATCGATTGCCTGTCTGGGCAAAAACTCCCGTCCGTCATCGATGACAAGCTTACCCCGCGCCGGGTCGAACTTTTCAAGGAATTGCATGGGATCGAGATTGGGCGTTTCGATCCAGGGATTGTCCCTGACCATATCCCCTTTCTGGTACGGTTTGCCTATTCCGGTAAGCCGGTAGAGCGCATTGAGAAAATTCTCGGCATTGGACTGACCTCCTTCCGGAAAGGACCAGCTGGGTGCGTTGAGGTAGGCGTCCCATTGGATTCGGTCAGACGCCGCTTGCGAAACGCCCGGGAATACGGCCCGATACAGGCTGTTGAAGGTGACGGCAAATGCGCGGACATCCGACAGGAACCTTGCAATCTTTGGTGCCACAGATGCTGGATCGGCCGTTTTCAGGTCCTCGGCCGTCAGATCCTGTCGGCCGGCGGGTTTGCTGTGATAGGCGGCAACCATGGCGTAAGTCGGCAGCGCTCCCCCGCAGGAGACCTTGAAGTGGCGGCAGTCTGTTTTAAAGTCCAGCATCGGTGAGTTCAGGATCAGTCCGGCAAGGATATTGGCCGGCTTGCCATCTGGGCCAGCCATATAGTCGCGGCTGCCGCTTTCGATGAGCCGGCGCCCGATGATCGGCGCACGCATGCCGCCATAGGATACACCGTAAATATATTTCGGCGAGCTTTGCCGGCCGGTGAGGTTGACGTAACGGGTGATAAAGTCACGCAGGACCTTGGCATCGCTGTCGACGCCCCAGAAATCCGCGTTTTCATACGGCCGGATCGCTGCGGAATAACCCGTTCCAACCGGATCGACAAACACAAGATCGGTTTTGTCGAGCATAGTATCGGGATTGTCGAGCAGTCTCAATTCCGGCGATACCGGATCAACTTTCTTCGGTCCAAGAAAATCGAGATCAAGATCTGCAGATGCGCCGCCCGGCCCGCCATTGAAAACGAAGGTGACCGGGCGGGTTTCGCGCGGCATGTCATCGCGCGTATAGGCCGTATAGAAAATGGCGGCTTGTGCATCGAGTCGCGCCAGATCAACCGGCTTCGGCGGGGCACTTTCCCAGTCATAGGCAATCATATGACCGGCGGTTGCAGTGAACTGAATGACACTCCCCCTGAGGTTGATCGTCTGCGCCTTGCTGGAAGGCGTTTCGCTCACGGCAAGGCGCTCAACCGCATCATAAGGCTCATAGGCAAAGACGGCACTCCCGGGCACGGGCTTGGGGGCGGTAAAAGTTCCTGACGAGGCGGTTGAAGCGGATTTTTCGGAATCGGAACCGCCACTGCAGGAGACGAGAAACACCGCCAGCAGGGGCCAGTACAAGCGCAAAGCCATGGTCACAACCTCATAATACAAATCGATAAAATACTTAAGCTATTGATATAATGAGATAAAAATTGAGAACAAATCTGATTTTCGGTCAGTCGTTTCGACTGTCTCACAAAAATGGCGGTGCATGGGATGAGTACACCCTGCCCGGCCATCCCTCGTCAATTAGCCATTGGTCGATAGGCCAACGGCAAACCGGCGAACAGCCGGGACATAGCAGGAATCAGGGCTGAATGGGTGGACATCGGGAAACGCCATCCCCACATTTCGGGTCTGGAGGCTGCCACATGGACACTGTCAGAACCGCATTCATTCCCCCCGCGCCGGTGCCGCGCACGGGCCCGGTCGGCACGATTGAGCTGATTCGCACCATTTACCGCAATCCGCTCGAGTTGTGGGGAGAGCCGTCCTACAACGAACCATGGGTATCCATCGACTGGGCCTTCCAGCACACGATCATCGCCAATGATCCCGGCCTGATCCGCCACGTCCTCGTCGACAACGCCAAGAATTACAAGATGGCGGCGGTGCGCCAGCGCATCCTGCGCCCGATCCTGCGCGACGGGCTGCTCACAGCCGAAGGCGAGACCTGGAAACGCTCGCGCAGGGCCATGGCGCCCGTCTTTACCCCGCGCCACATCAACGGTTTTGCCGAAGCGATGAAGCGGACCACGGAAAGCTTTGCCGAACGCTATGAAAGCGTGGCGGGCACCGTCGATGTGTCCCGCGACATGACGATGCTCACCTATGACATCCTGGCGGAAACCCTGTTTTCCGGCGAAATTGCCGGTGAACCCGACGAATTCGCCCATGAAGTCGACCGCCTGTTCGAGACAATGGGGCGCGTCGACCCGCTGGACCTCCTCGGTGCGCCGAGCTGGCTGCCGCGCTTCACCCAGATCCGCGGCCGCAGGGCACTGGCCTTCTTCCGCAAGATCGTTGCCGAGACGATCGTCCTGCGCAAGGCGCGCATGGACCGGGATGGCGACGCCGTTCCCAACGATTTCCTGACGCTGCTGCTGCGTGCGGAAGGACCGGACGGGCTGTCGCGCGCCGAGATCGAAGACAATATCATCACCTTCATCGGGGCCGGGCATGAAACCACGGCGCGGGCGCTGGGCTGGACGTTCTATCTGCTGGCACAGGCGCCGTGGGAACGCGATCTGATCGAACAGGAAATCGACGCCTTCATGCAGCAGGACCCGCTGCCGGCGCCGCATGACTGGCTGAACGCCCTGCCCTTCACGCGGGCCGCCTTTGAGGAAGCCATGCGGCTCTACCCACCGGCGCCTTCGATCAATCGCGAGCCGGTGGAGGACGATCAGTACAAGGATCTGCATATTCCCAAGGGGTCCGCCATTCTGGTCATGCCATGGACGGTGCATCGCCATCGCCTCTATTGGGACAATCCCGAAGCCTTCGTGCCCTCGCGCTTCCATCCGGAAAACCGCGACACGATCGACCGCTTCCAGTACCTGCCGTTCGGCGCCGGACCGCGCGTGTGCATCGGCGCCAGCTTTGCGCTGCAGGAGGCCATCATCGCGCTGGCAACGCTGCTGCACAGATATCGTTTCGATACGGTGGGCACGGCAAAGCCATGGCCGGTGCAGAAACTGACGACGCAACCCGATGGCGGACTGCCCATGGCGGTTTCGGCAAGGCGGTAGGAAATGGCTTCCAGACAACCAAAATCTCTGCCCATTGATTTCACCTGAAATTAAAGCTATATTCCTTTCAGACGAAAGGTATAGACATGTCGGCACTCACCCAACGCACACCGGAACACACCAGCAAGACCGCCGTTGTTTCCAAGGCTTTGCTGCGGTCGTCCGAACTGCTCGGGCTGACCGCCAAGGAATTGTCGACCGTGGTCGGCCTGTCGGAGCCCAGCATATCGCGCCTGAAGCGCAGCGAGGATGGCACGCCGCTCACCGGCAAGAGTTATGAGCTGGCGCTGCTTTTCATCCGGCTCTACCGTTCGCTGGACGCCATTGTCGGCGGTGACGACAGCGTCGCCCGGCAGTGGATCCGCACCGACAACAGCATGCTGGGGGGCAAGCCGCTCAACCGCATCAAAACCATTGACGGTCTCGCCCATGTCCTTGCCTATCTGGACGCCCGACGCGCTCCGATCTGAGGCGCGCGACCGGCACGGCGCCTGCTGGCGCCTTGTTGAGGCGCAACACCGCGTTTCCACCATGAAACTTGTCGATACGCTCGACGAGCAGGCCTTGCTTGAGGACGAGATCGAAGCGACCAAGCCGCCTTTGCCGCCGGATTGCGCCCGGCTCGATTATCTCCTGGCAACGCCCTTTCGCTATGGCCGCTATCCCGGCAATTCACGCTTCCGGCGCGAGGGCTATTCTCCCGGCGTGTTCTATGCCAGCGAAGTGGTTGAAACGGCGGTGGCCGAGACGGCATTCTACCGGCTCCTGTTCTTCAGCGAGAGCCCGGGAACGCCTTGGCCGCGCAATGCACTGGAATTCACCGCATTCGAGAGCCGCTATGCGACGAAGCGCGGCATCGATCTGCTGGCTCAGCCCTTTGCCCGGCATGCGGAGCATTGGACGCACCTGACCGACTATACGGCCTGCCTTGCGCTGGCCGACGCGGCGCATCAGGCGGGCATCGAGATCATCCGCTACCAGTCGGTGCGCGACCCCGCGGGCGGCGCCAATCTGGCGCTGCTCTCCTGCGGCGCCTTCGCCATGCCGCGCCCCACGCACACGACCACATGGCGGCTGGTGTTTTCCGATTATGGCGTCAAGGCCATCTGCGACCAGCCGGACATCCGGCTGGGTTTCAGCCGCGCGATCTTTGCCGGCGACCCGCGCATGGCAAGGACGCTGCGCCCGTAAGACGAAGGCCTAACCGAGCCGCGCCGCATGCCAGGCGACATGATCGGCCATGAAGGTGGAAATGAAGAAATAGGAATGGTCGTAGCCATCGCGCATGTTGAGCATCAGCGGAATATTGGCCTGCCGGCACGCCTCTTCCAGGAGCCATGGCCGCAGGCCGTCATCGAGAAAACCATCGGCCTTGCCCTGATCCACCAGCAGTTCCGGCACCCGGTGGCCATCCTCGATCAGCAGCACGCTGTCATAGGCGCGCCAGGCCGTCTCGTCGGTGCCGAGATATTTTTCAAAGGCCGGACGCGACCAGCCCGCGACACCCGGCCGGACGATGGGGGCAAAGGCGGAAACGGAGCGGTAACGGCCGGGGTGCTTCAGCGCCAGCGTGATGGCGCCATGCCCGCCCATGGAATGGCCGAAAATACCCTGCCGCGCCATATCGACGGGAAAATTGGCGGCGATCAGCGCCGGCAGTTCCTGCGCGATATAGCTCGCCATGCGGTAGTTGTCGGCATAGGGCGCCTCGGTCGCATCGAGATAAAATCCGGCGCCTGACCCGAACTGCCAATTGTCCTTTTCATCAGGCACGTGATCGCCGCGCGGGCTGGTATCGGGGCAGACGATGGCAACGCCGTGCTCGGCCGCCGCGCGGCGGTATTCACCCTTGTCCATGACGTTCTGGTGGGTGCAGGTGAGACCCGAGAGATACCACAGCACCGGCACCGGGCCATCCTTGGCTTGCGGCGGCAGAAACACCGCGAAGGTCATGTCGCACTGGCAGGCATCGCTGCGATGGCGATAGACTCCCTGCGTGCCTTCAAAACTCCTGGCGATCGATAGCGTTTCCATGACAATTCCCGTGGTTTTTTGAGCTGATTATTGGCCGAGCGCGACAGCGACATTGACCGCCGCTGCCACAAGCACCGTGTTGAAGAAGAAGGAAACGATGGCGTGCAGCAGGTTGACCTTGCGCATTTCGGTGCTGGTGACCGCCGTATCGGAGGTTTGCGCGGTCATGCCGATGACAAAGGAAAAATACAGAAACTCGATGCCGCCCGGCTCCTTTTCGCCGGGGAAATCCAGCCCGCCGACATGTTTGCGCGGCTTGTCCTTGGTGCCCTCTGCCGTTTCATCCGGCTGCCAGTAGAGATGGGCATAATGGATGGCGGCCATGGCATGGATGGTCGCCCAGCCCAGCGGCACGGCGGCCAGCGCGGGAACAAGATTGATCAGCTGCGGGTGCTTGCCGCTGTTGATCAGCACGAAAAGCGACCCCACCGCCACGACAACCGTGCCGAGGGTAACGGCAAAAATGACCGCCATGGGCTCGTCGGAACGGGCCGCATTCTTCCTGAGAAAATCCGCCGTCAGCCGACGGATCTTGAACGCCGTCAGGATGAGATAGACAATGAAGAAGGTGTTTGCGGCGAGCACATAGGCAAGGTGCGGGTAGAACACCAGGGCGAGCGCCAGCGCGGCGAGACCGGCAACAGCTGCGATGTAAAAGGGATTGTGCCGGCGCAGCATTGCCTTCTACCCCGCCGTTTGTGCCGTCACCGGCCGCTGCATGTCGACATGCGGAATATCATCTTCCAGATATTCGCCCGACACCGGCAGAAAGCCGAAGGACTCATAAAACCGCTGCAGGTGGCTTTGCGCCGACAGCGCGATGGGGCGGCCGGGAAAGCGGGTTTCGCAGGCGGCAATGGCCTCGGCCATCAGCTTTTCGCCGAGCCGCTTGCCGCGATGCGCGGGCGAGACGACGACCCGGCCGATGCGCGCCGCATCCATGCCGCCATGCGGCGGGCGCAGGCGGGCGCTCGCCACCAGTTCATCGCCGAGGAGAAGCCGCAGATGCAGCGCGTCAAGGTCCTTGCCATCAAGTTCCGGATAGGGGCATTTCTGCTCGACGACAAAGACATCGACCCGCAGGCGCAGCATGGCATAGAGATCGCGCGGACTGAATTCATCCATCCCGCGCACATCCACCGTGTAGCCGCCATCGGCCATCAGAAGACGACGACCGAGCGGATCGATTTGCCTTCGTGCATCAGGTCGAAGGCGGTGTTGATTTCCTCGAGCGGCATGGTGTGGGTGATGAGAGGGTCGATCTCGATCTTGCCTTCCATGTACCAGTCGACGATTTTCGGCACGTCGGTGCGCCCGCGCGCGCCGCCGAAGGCCGTGCCGCGCCAGTTGCGTCCGGTGACCAGCTGGAACGGCCGCGTTGCGATTTCCTTGCCGGCTTCCGCCACGCCGATGACGATGCTGGTGCCCCAGCCGCGATGGCAGCATTCGAGCGCCTGGCGCATCACATTGGTGTTGCCGGTTGCATCGAAGGAGAAATCCGCGCCGCCATCGGTCAGGTCCTGGATGGCCTGCACCACCTTGTCATTGCCGACCTCATTGGGATTGACGAAATGGGTCATGCCGAATCTTTTCGCCATCTCGACCTTGGCCGGGTTGAGATCGACACCGATGATCTTGTCGGCACCGACCATGCGCGCACCCTGGATGACATTGAGGCCGATGCCGCCGAGACCGAAGACCACCACATTGGCGCCGGGCCAGACCTTGCCTGTGTAGATCACCGCGCCGATGCCGGTCGTCACGCCGCAGCCGATATAGCAGATCTTGTCGAAGGGCGCGTCTTCGCGCACCTTGGCCAAAGCGATTTCCGGCAGGATGGTGAAATTGGAGAAGGTGGAGCAGCCCATGTAATGGAAGACTTCGCCGCCATCGCAGGAGAAGCGGCTGGTGCCGTCGGGCATGACGCCCTGTCCTTGAGTCGAGCGGATGGAGGTGCACAGGTTCGAGCGCTGCGACAGGCAGGTCTTGCACTGGCGGCATTCGGGTGTGTAGAGCGGAATGACATGGTCGCCGACCTTGAGCGAGGTCACACCGGCGCCGAGCTCACGCACGATGCCCGCGCCTTCATGGCCGAGAACGGCGGGGAATTTGCCTTCGGAATCAAGGCCGGAGAGCGTATAGGCATCCGTATGGCACACGCCGGTGGCCATGACTTCCACCAGAACCTCGCCCGGCTTCGGCCCGCCGATCTCGATGGTTTCGATGGTCAATGGCTTCCTGGCTTCCCAGGCAACGGCGGCGCGCGATTTCATGCGAATTCTCCCTGATGCGTCTTTCAACATGCGGTATACTGATTTGCAGTTGTGCACTATCAGGATCACACCGGGGATCGTCAATCAAATCGGCGACATTTCTGGTCGCCGATCAAGACACTGGGTAGGAGCCGCCCGACGAGCCTTGTCTAAGATTGCAGTGACATGTTCACAAAACAATGGACTTCGCGCGGCAAACCTTGTCAAAACGGCCGGAGATTTCACCACTGGATTTTGCCGTGCCTGACCTGCCTCTCCTGCCTGTCACCGAGATTTTTCCCGCGCTGGACGGCGCGCTGGCGGGCGGCATGGCGACGGTTGTCGTGGCGCCGCCCGGCGCGGGCAAGACGACGCTGATTCCGCTGCATCTGCTCGGCGCGCCATGGCGCGGGGACCGGACCATCGTCCTTCTGGAGCCGCGCCGCCTTGCAGCGCGCGCCGCCGCCAGCCGCATGGCCAGCCTGCTGGGCGAAGAGGTGGGCGCCACCGTCGGTTACCGCATGCGGCTGGAAAACAAGGTGTCGGCCAGGACGCGCGTCCTTGTGGTGACCGAGGGCGTGTTCGCCCGCATGATCCTCGACGATCCCGATCTTGCCGGTGTCGCCGCCGTGCTGTTCGACGAATTCCACGAGCGCAGCCTCGATGCCGATTTCGGCCTGGCGCTGGCGCTCGACGTGCAGGCGGCGCTGCGGCCGGACCTGAAGCTCCTTGTCATGTCGGCAACGCTCGATGGCGCGCGCGTGGCACAGCTTCTCGGCGATGCGCCGGTGCTGGAAAGCAAGGGCCGCTCCTTTCCCATCGAAACGCGCTATCGCGAGAGAAAACCGGATGAGAGGATCGAAGATGCCATGGCGCGGGCGATCCGCGACACGCTGGCCACAGAGACCGGCAGCATTCTGGCGTTTCTTCCCGGACAGCGTGAAATCGAGCGCACCGCCGAAGCGCTGGACGGGCGCGTGGGTGCGGACACGATGATCGTGCCGCTCTATGGCGCGCTCGAGGGCCGCGACCAGGATGCGGCGATACGGCCGGCGCCGCTGGGCAGGCGCAAGGTGGTGCTGGCGACATCCATTGCCGAGACGTCGATCACCATCGACGGCGTGCGCGTCGTCATCGACAGCGGCCTGGCGCGGCTGCCGAAATTCGAACCGGCCACCGGCCTGACCCGGCTGGAAACCGTGCGGGCGGCGCGGGCGGCGGTGGACCAGCGCGCGGGCCGTGCCGGACGCACGGAACCCGGCATTGCCCTGCGCCTGTGGCGCGCCGAACAGACGGCGGCGCTCGAAGCCTTTGCCCCACCGGAAATTCTCGAGGCTGATTTGACCGGCCTCGTGCTTGATTGTGCCGCCTGGGGCGTTGCCGATCCGCGCAGCCTGGCCTTTCTCGATGCGCCGCCCGCCCCAGCGATCAGGGAAGCCAAAACCTTGCTCGACAATCTCGGTGCGCTGGACAGCGACCGCATCACCCCGATGGGCCATGCCATGCGCGCGCTCGCCCTGCCGGCGCGGCTTGCCCATATGGTGCTGACGGCGCGGCAACGCGGACAGGGCGGGCGCGCGGCCGACCTCGCCGTGCTCCTCACCGAACGCGGGTTGGGCGGCAATGATATTGACCTCGACGTACGGCTTAGCCGTTTTCAGCGCGAACGCGGCGAGCGGGCAACGCGGGCGCGCGGGCTGGCAAAGCGGCTGGCCGGACGTGATGTTGTGCAGGGGACGGAGCCGGACAGTGCCGGACGCCTGCTGATCGATGCCTATCCCGACCGGATTGCCAAGGCGCGCGGCAACGGCCAGTTCACGCTGGCCAACGGTCGCGGCGGCGAAATGGATGCGGCGACCTCGCTGGCACGCGCGCCATGGCTCGTCGTCGCCGATCTGGCGGGCCGGGCCGGCAAGGCCCGGATACTGGCAGCGGCGGAAACAACCGAAGCCGACATCCGCGAAGCGCTGGGCGATCGCATCGTCAGCGGCCGGCAGGTCAGCTACGACGCAAACCGCAATGCCCTGCAGGCGCGCGATGCCACCCGCATCGGGGCCATCGCCCTGTCGGAAAAGACCCTGCCCGCCCCCAGCGGCGATCAGGCCAATCAGGGCGTCGTCGAGGCGGTGCGCAGCCATGGTCTCGATATCCTGCCCTGGTCGAAGGAGGCAACGATCCTGCGCCGCCGGCTTGCCTGGCTGCACAAGGGCCTCGGCGCTCCATGGCCATCCATGGCCGATGCGGATCTGATTGCCGTGCTGGATGACTGGCTGCTGCCGTTCCTGCCGGGAACCGCCAATCTCAACCAGATTCCGGCGCATGTGCTTGTCGAAGGGCTGCGTGCACTGGTGCCGCATGATCTGCAGCGCCGGATCGATGCGCTGGCCCCGACGCATTTCGCGGTGCCGACCGGCTCGAACATTCCCATCCGCTACGATGCGGACGACCCTGTTCTTGCCGTGCGCGTGCAGGAACTGTTCGGGCTCGGGGTTCATCCTGCCATTGCCGGCGGAACAATCCCGCTGCTCTTGGAACTGCTCTCCCCGGCGCACCGGCCGATCCAGATCACCCGTGACCTGCCGGGTTTCTGGAAAGGCTCCTGGGCCGATGTGCGCAGCGACATGCGCGGGCGTTATCCCCGGCATGTCTGGCCGGAAGACCCGGCGCAGGCACTGCCCACGGCCCGGGCCAAACCGCGCGGAACATAGGCGAGCCGCAAACGATGCAAAACGAGAATTCCCTTTGCATCGGGTTTGTTCTAAAGCTCGCCCATGGTTCAAGAATTCAGCATACGTTCCTCATACCTGTCGCGGCGGCTGCGGCTGACGACGCTGATCCGCCTGCGCTGGCTGGCCGTCGCGGGCCAGAGCATCGCGGTCCTCTTCGTGGCGCTCTACCTGAAGTTTCCCTTCCCCGTCAGCATCTGCTTTGCGCTGATCGCCTGCTCGGCGTGGCTGAATCTCCTCCTGTCGTTCCGCTACCCGATCAATCACCGGCTTGAACCGCGGGCGGCCATCACGGTTCTCGCCTTCGATATCCTGCAGGTGGCGGGCCTGCTCTACATGACCGGCGGGCTGCAAAATCCCTTTGCCGTGCTGATGATCGTCCCGGTCATCATCTCCGCAACCTCCCTGCCCGCCTCGTCAACCGTGACACTCGGCGTCCTCGTGACGGTCTGCGCGACGGCTCTCGCCTATTTCCATCTGCCCCTGCCCTGGTACCCCGACCAGACCTTGCAACTGCCGTTCGTGCTGATTGCAGGGGTGTGGTGTTCCGTTGTTTCGGCGCTGGTCTTCACCGCCGTCTATGCCTACCGCGTTGCCGAAGAAGCGCGGCTTCTGGCGGACGCGCTCACCGCGACTGAGCTGATCCTGCAGCGCGAGCAGCATCTTTCCGCACTCGACGGTCTCGCCGCGGCGGCGGCGCACGAACTGGGCACACCGCTTGCAACCATCGCGCTCGTTGCCAAGGAAATGCAGCGGGCATTGGCGCAGGACGATCGCTTTGCCGAGGATATCGAACTCCTGCGCTCGCAAACCGACCGGTGCCGGGAAATCCTCAAGCGCCTGACCAGCCTGTCCTCGGAAAGCGAGGAACACATGTCGCGGCTGAAGATTTCCTCGCTGATCGAGGAAGTCATCGAGCCCAACCGCAATTTCGGCATCAGCATCGAGGTGACGAAGCTGCGCGGCGAAGGCAACGAACCGGTCATCCGCCGCAATCCGGGAATCATTTACGGCCTCGGCAATCTGGTGGAGAACGCGGTGGATTTTGCCCGCGAAACCATTCAGGTCAGCTGGGGCTGGACCGACAAGACGGTGCAGATCGTCGTTGCCGATGACGGCAAAGGTTTCCCGGCTGATATTCTCGACCGAATCGGCGAGCCCTATACCACCGGCCGCGACCGCGAGACCAATGAACATGGCGGCGGCCTGGGGCTGGGGCTGTTCATCGCCAAAACATTGCTGGAGCGTTCCGGTGCGGCCATCACCTTCCGCAATCGCAATGATCCGGGGCAAGGCGCAGAAGTTGTCGTGACATGGCCGCGCAATCAACTTGATGAACAAAACGGATAACCTTTGACTTTTTGTTCATTGCGAACCATTAACGGAGTATATTTATAAGAAATGAGCAGGAAACCCTGATGGAACACACGGATCAGGACGATATTGCGGCCATAGGCGGCGATCGGACACTGTTGCTGGTCGACGACGACAAGCCCTTTTTGCAGCGCCTGGCGCGTGCCATGGAATCCCGTGGTTTCACCGTTGCAACGGCTGAATCGGTCGAAGCGGGACTTGCCAGCGTCAAGACGCACGCACCGGCCTATGCCGTGGTCGACATGCGGCTGGGCGACGGCAACGGCCTTGATATCATCGAGGCAATCCGGGCGCGCCGCGAAGACACCCGCGCCATTGTCCTGACCGGCTACGGCAACATTGCGACAGCGGTCAACGCCGTCAAGCTCGGTGCCATCGACTACCTGTCAAAGCCCGCCGATGCCGATGAGGTGTTTGCCGCGCTGACCCGCCGGTCCGGTGCCAAGGTTGCCCCGCCGGAAAACCCGATGTCGGCGGATCGCGTCCGCTGGGAACATATCCAGCGCGTTTACGAGATGTGCGACCGCAATGTTTCCGAAACGGCCCGCCGCCTCAACATGCACCGGCGCACCCTGCAACGCATCCTCGCAAAGCGCGCGCCGCGCTGACCTATTCCATATCCGTTTCGGGCAAGTGAATTCCGGACAATTCGGCCAGAGTCATCCGCGCCGCGCTCACCCGCGCAAAGCGCAGGGTCATCGCTTTCCGCGTCGCTCCGGACAATTTGTGCTCGGGCGCTTCGCGCAGGATTTCCGCGCCATAGCCGTCAGACAGGATGAATCCGCAGTCCTGCGGGAAGATATCGGCGGGAACACCGGGATGGGTGGCAAAGAACAGCCGGTCGCAGTGGGCCCGGTAATCCGGCCATTTCTTGTCGACCTTCCAGTCCTCGATCGATGATTTGATCTCGACGATCCAGATTTCACCGGTGCGCGACATGGCAACGAGGTCGGCACGCCGTCCCGAAGCCAGCGGCAGTTCCGGCATCACCGCCAGACCCAGCTCAAGAAACAGCCGCTGCACGCCACGGCGCACCAGCATGGCGTTCTCTGACTGACGACCATCGATGAGCGGGCTGGTCTGACCGGGAATCACAAGGGGCATGACGCAAGTATCGCTGAGATCGCTACAACCGCATACGGCAAAAATGCACCACTTGGTTGAGGATAAGTATGGTTAACAGAAAACTACGCTTTACGGTTAATCAAGCATTAACAATAATGGCAGTAATGAGGGAAGACAACTGAATCGCCTTAGATTCGGCCAATACTTGATGGGGTGACTATGCAACTCAAGACAATCGTCCTTGCAGTTGGACTGATGGGTGCAACTGCTCTGACCGGCTGTTCCACGATCGGCTTCAACTATTCCACTGCCTCCTACTCCTCCGTGACTGATGCCGGTTATGTGCTTCCAGCCATTCCCCGCGCCAAGATTCCGCCGCAGTTCCTGCGTCAGGAAGTTCGCTACGATGGCGGTGAAGCCGCGGGGACGATCGTTGTCGATACCAAGGCAAAGTTCCTCTACTTCGTCCTCGGCGACGGACGCGCCATGCGCTACGGCATCGGCGTGGGCAAGCAGGGCTTTGAATGGCAGGGTTCAGCGCGCATAGCCATGAAGCGTGAATGGCCAACCTGGACGCCGCCGAAGGAAATGATCAAGCGCAAGCCTGAACTGGCTGAATTCCGCGAGGGCATGGATCCGGGCCTGCAGAATCCGCTGGGTGCCCGTGCGCTTTACCTCTTCAACAAGGGCGGTGATACCGGCTATCGCCTGCACGGAACGCCGGAATGGTGGTCCATCGGCAAGGCGATGTCCTCGGGCTGCATCCGCCTGATGAATCAGGACATCATCGACCTCTTCAACCGCGCCGAGGTGGGTGCGAAGGTCGTCGTTCTCTAATTCTCCGGCTTATGAATTGCTTGAAAAGGCTGCCCCTTGGGTGGCCTTTTCACACGCTCCAGGGGTTGATGGTCTTGACCCCTGTTGATGCAAAATCCGCAATATTGCGGGTTACCACAACCATGCCATGGACCAGCGCCGTTGCAGCGATAAGTGCATCGCGCTCCGATTGAGGGTTCGGGACGTGCAGGTGCGCACAGCGTTGTGCGACAGCCGTGTCCACTGCAAGAACTCTTCCCTCGAACCGAGGCAACACCCAATTGTCCCGCCACAGGCGCAGGATCGCTCCCTGTTGCGCATCCCTCCGGACCACCAGCAGCAGACCCTGTTCAATCTCCAGTATCGTAATGGCCGATAGGAAAAAATGCGAAAAAGGTATGGTCGATGCCCAAGTCATGACGTTCGCATCGGCTCTGTCCTGTCGGCGCATTTCGGAAATGAAATTGGTATCCAGAATAAACATCAGGACAGATCGGCCGGACGAAACCGGACATTCAGACTGGGTATTTCGAAATCAAAATCCGAGGGCTCCTGTTGCGCCAGGACATCGGCAAGACTCTCCTGCCCCCCGGTGAGCTTCAGATATTCTTCCATGCTCAGGAGGACATGGGCGGGCCTGCCCCGATCCGTGATGAACACGGGGCCGTTGTTTGCCGCCTTCTTGACGTCGCTGGCATGCTGATTGAATTCTCTGCTCGAAACAGTTGTAATGCCCATCACACACCTCTTTGAATTGTAGGTATGTTACTACAAACTGGCGACGTAGACAAACCTAACCCGGCCGCCGCAATCCGATTTATTTGCCGAACTGATTTTTGCCGTGTTGACCTGATCGACAAGGGGCTCATAGATTGCTGCCGATGCGCATAACCGGGAAGGTCCACATGTTCAAAACCATTGCCACCACGCCATTCGATGACCAGAAGCCGGGAACGTCCGGTCTGCGCAAGAAGGTTCCCGAATTCCAGCAGCCGAACTACGTCGAGAATTTCATCCAGTCGGTCTTCGATTCCCTCGACGGTTTCAAGGGCAAGACCTTGGTAATCGGCGGCGACGGCCGCTATTACAATCGCGACGTCGTGCAGATTGCCGTGAAAATGGCCGCTGCCAACGGGTTTGGCCGCGTTCTCGTCGGCCAGGGCGGCATTCTTTCAACGCCGGCGGCGTCCAATGTCATCCGCAAGTACAAGGCGTTCGGCGGACTCATCCTGTCCGCCAGCCACAACCCCGGCGGGCCGGCCGAAGATTTCGGTATCAAGTACAATATCAGCAATGGCGGCCCTGCCCCGGAAAAAATCACCGAAGCAGTGTTTGCCCGCTCCAAGGTCATCGACCGCTATCTGATCGCGGATGCCGCCGATATCGACATCGACACCGTTGGCAAGCAGCAGCTTGCCGGCATGGATGTCGAGATCATCGATTCCGTCTCGGACTATGCCGAACTGATGGAAACGCTGTTCGACTTCGATGCGATCCGCGCATTGATCAAGTCCGGTTTCACCCTGCGGTTCGATTCCATGCATGCGGTGACCGGCCCCTACGGCAAGGAAATCCTTGAACACCGCCTCGGGGCACCGGATGGAACCTGCGTGAACTTCGTACCGCTGGAGGATTTCGGCGGGCATCACCCCGATCCCAATCTCGTCTATGCCAAGGATCTCTATGACCTGCTGATGTCGCCGGACGGTCCGGATTTCGGCGCGGCATCCGATGGCGACGGCGACCGCAACCTGATCATCGGCAAGGGCATTTACGTCACGCCGTCCGACTCGCTGGCGATGCTGGCCGCCAATGCCCATCTCGCGCCGGGCTACAAGGCCGGGCTGAAGGGCATTGCCCGCTCCATGCCGACCAGCGGCGCGGCCGACCGCGTCGCCGAAAAGCTGAAGATCGGCATGTATGAAACACCGACGGGCTGGAAATTCTTCGGCAACCTGCTCGATGCCGGCATGGCAACGATCTGCGGCGAGGAAAGCTCCGGCACCGGCTCCAACCATGTCCGCGAAAAGGATGGTCTCTGGGCTGTGCTGCTGTGGTTGAACATCCTGGCCGTGCGCAAGGAGAGCGTCCAGCAGATCGCGCGGGAACATTGGGCCGCCTATGGACGCAACTACTACACCCGTCACGATTACGAGGAAGTGGATTCAGGCGCGGCCAACGGCCTGATCGACGCCCTGCGGGCCAAGCTGCCGACGCTTGCGGGCAAGACTGTGCAGGGACTGACGATCACCAAAGCCGATGACTTCGCCTATCATGACCCCGTCGACAAATCGGTAAGCGAACATCAGGGCATCCGCATTCTCTTCGAGGGCGGATCGCGCATTGTCCTGCGCCTTTCCGGGACAGGCACGTCGGGCGCAACGCTGCGGCTCTATATCGAACGCTACGAAGCCGATGCCGCGCGCCACGATCTTGAAACGCAAAGCGCGCTTGCCGACCTCATCCGCGCCGCCGATGACCTGACTGAAATCAAGACACGCACCGGCCGCGACAAGCCGAGCGTGATTACATAATAAGTGCTTCAGTTAAAACAGAAAGCCCGCCAGAAAGGCGGGCTTTTTCTTTGTCCGGTTGCAGGGAAAATCTCCTGCTATTCGAAAACAATCGCCGGAGCCGCCCTTCCGGGATTGGCTTTCGCCGCCTGCAGCTGGTCCCAGACCTTGGCCGCAATCTCGCGATAGACCTTCGCCTGCGGTCCCTCCGGATTGCTGATGACGACGGGCGTTCCAGCATCGGACATTTCGCGGATTTCCATCACCAGCGGCACCTCGCCGAGGAAGGGAACGCCGAGCCGTTCGGCTTCATTGCGCGCGCCGCCATGGCCGAAAATGTCATAGCGGTTGCCGGTGTCGGGCGCGATGAAATAGCTCATGTTCTCGACAATGCCGAGCAGGGGCACATCGACCTTCTTGAACATGTTGAGCCCCTTGCGCGCATCGATCAGCGCCAGATCCTGCGGTGTCGAGACGATGACGGCCCCGGCAAGCGGCACCTGCTGCGCCATGGTCAATTGCGCATCGCCGGTGCCGGGCGGCATATCGACCACGAGTACATCGAGATCACCCCACTGCACTTCGCGCAGCATCTGCGTCAGGGCCGACATCACCATCGGGCCACGCCAGATCATCGGTGTCTCTTCATCGACGAGAAAGCCGATCGACATGACTTTCAGGCCATAGCCTTCCATGGGCTTGAGCACACGGCCGGAGACGACTTCCGGGCGGCCGGAGAGATGCAGCAGGCGCGGCATGGACGGGCCATAGATATCCGCATCGAGAATGCCGACACGATGGCCGTTGGCCTGCAGCCCAAGCGCCAGATTGACTGCCGTGGTCGACTTGCCGACGCCGCCCTTGCCCGAGGCGACGGCAATGATCGCGCCAACGCCGGGAACGCCCGATTTGACGGGCGCGGCCGCATGGCCGTGCCCGGACTGCGGCTGGGCCGGAACGCGCGGCGGCGGGACTGCACCGGCGGGTGCCGGACGCTGCGCGGGACGTTGCGGTGCTGCCGGTGCGGGACGCGGCACCGCGTCGTCACTGGTCGGACCGCCGCGCTTTTCGGCGGTCAGGGCGACGATGGCACCAGCCACACCAGGCATATTCTTGACGACCCGTTCGGCAGCGGCGCGCAACGGATCAAGCTCCTGCGCCCGCTCGGCCGGTACGGTTATGGAGAAGAACACCTTGTTGTCAGCAATGAAAATATCCGAGACAAGGCCCAGATCGACAATGTTGCTGTTGAAATCAGGCCCGGTCACCGTCTTCAGCTGATCGAGAACCTGTTCCTTGGTCACGCCTGCCATTGTATACTATTCCTTTTATTCCCTGCTGCTTCACATAGTGCAGTTGAACAGAAACGCCAATGGGGCAAAGCGCAACTTCCGCGGCAAACCGCCCCGCTGAGCGAGGCGGTCTGCAGAGCAATCCGCGCAAGCAGATCAGACTTTCCATACGCCTGGCACCTGCCGGGTCGCGATGTTGAGACGGTTCCAGACATTGACGTTGGCGATGGCCAGCACCAGATTGCCGAGCCGCTTTTCATCGAAATGTCTGGCGGCTTCATTCCAGACGTCATCCGGCACCGGATCGGCCCGATCCGCAACACGGGTCACCGCTTCGGTCAGGGCCAGGGCGGCGCGCTCCGCCTCGGAGAAGTACGGCGTATCGCGCCACACGGACACGGCGAAGAGCCGTTCATCGGTTTCACCCGCCTTGCGGGCAAGGCGCGGATGCATGTCGACGCAGACACTGCAGCCGTTGATCTGGCTGGCGCGCAGATGCACGAGTTCAAGCAGGCCTTTCGGGAACTCGCTGTCACCGGTGGACGCAGCCAGTGCCTGCAGGGCTTTCATTGCTTCAGGGTTGATCATTGCCGGGTTGCTCATACGTGCTTGCATCATTTTTTCCTCTCGTTTGACTGACGCCCGAGACCAGATATCCGGGCTTTTGCTCTTGACGGTTTCCCGGACCCGATTTCTTGTCACATCGGCCGGATTTCGTTCGTCATTGCTTTGACGGAACAGGGCGAGGAAACGTGACAGATGAACGAGAAAAAATTTCTGACCGAGCAATTCGAGGCCAATCGCACCCATCTGCGGCGGGTAGCCTACCGGATGCTCGGCTCGATGACCGAAGCCGATGACGCCGTACAGGAGGCCTGGCTGCGCTTCAGCCGGGCGCATACGGACGACGTCGGCAACTTGGCTGGTTGGCTGACAACTGTCGTCTCACGCGTATGCCTCGATATGCTGCGCTCGCGCACATCACGGCGCGAGGACCAACTGACTCCGCAAACACCAGAGCCCGTGGCAGGCCGCGAGTCAGGCGGCGATCCCGAACATGACATTGTAATGGCAGATTCGGTGGGGGCGGCTCTGCTCGTGGTGCTCGAACGGCTGGCCCCGGCGGAGCGGCTGGCTTTCGTGTTGCACGACATGTTCGGCATATCGTTCGACGAGATTGCGCCGATTGTCGATCGCACGCCGGAAGCGGCAAGGCAGTTGGCCAGCCGGGCGCGTCGCCGGGTGCAGGGAACGGATACCATTCCGGCCCGCAGTCTTGCCCGCCAGCGCGAGATCGTGAATGCCTTTCTGGCGGCTTCCCGCGGTGGCGATTTCAACGCGCTTCTGGCCGTGCTCGATCCGGATGTGGTGTTCCGTGCGGACAAAGCGGCGGTGCAATTGGGCGCAATGTCGGAAATTCGCGGTGCGGAAGCCGTGGCCAATACGTTCAAAGGACGCGCACAGGGTGCAGTGCCGGCGCTTGTCGATGGCGTGCTTGGTCTCGTGGTCAAGGTTCGAGGCAGATTGCACGTGGTCCTGAACCTGACGATTGCAGGGGACAGGATCACTGCCATTGAAGCTGTTGCCGAGTCTTCGCGCCTCAACGCGCTTGACCTGGTGGTGCTCAGGAAAGGCAAGGGCCGAAAAGAATGAGACCAGATGCCGGTCTCATTCTGTTTTGGAGGAAAATCTTCAGGAGCCGATGAGAAGCCGCAGCTTCTTCAAAGCCACGTCGGTGGTTTCCTTGTAGTCAATGGTGCTCTTCAGGCGGGCATCCCGGTCGAGCAGCATCACCGATGCCGTGTGGTCCATGGTGTAGTCGCCATTTTCCGTCGGCACCTTGCGGGCATAGATCTTCCAGCCCTTGATGACCTTCTCCACTTCCTTGGGATCGCCGGTGATGCCGGTGATCCGATCGGTGAAGGCGGCCGTGTAGCCCTTCATCACCTCGGGCGTATCCCGCTCGGGATCGACCGAGATGAAGAAAACACGCAAATCCTTGCCTTCATCGCCCAATGCCTTGAGCCAGCCCGCCATCTCGAACAGCGTTGTCGGGCAAACCTCGGGACAATGGGTGAAACCGAAGAACAGCACCGTCGGATGTCCCTGGAATGCCGCTTCGGTGATCGGCGTGCCATTCTGGTCGATCAGCGAAAACGGCACACCAAGCTTCACGGGCTCTATTTCATTGCCCTTGCGGGCGCTGTAGTAGGTGAAGGCGAGGAAGATCATCAGAACGGCGATGATCGACCACAGTGCAATGCGGACGCGGCGAACGTTCATCACTGGCCATGCTCCATGGAGGTTGCCCCGGCAGCTTCCACGTGCAGTTTGAGCTCAACCTTGCCGGCCTTCTCGAATTCGAGGGTTACCGGGACGTCTTCGCCCTTCTTCAAGGGCTGCTTGATCTCCAGCAGCATCAGGTGCATGCCGCCGGGCTCGAGTTCGACGGTTCCGCCCGCGGGAATTTGCACACCGTCCGCAAGCTTGCGCATCTTCATCACTTCGCCGTCCATCTTCATTTCATGAACTTCGACGCGCGCGGCAACAGGGCTGGAGCCGCCCAGCAGGCGGTCCGCTTCCTTGGCCTCGTTGGTGATCGAGATATAGCCGCCGCCAACCTTGGCGCCCGGCAATGTGGCGCGGGTGAAGGCGCCGGCGAATACGAGATTGCCGACTTTGACCGCGTCCGAGGCTTCGTGCTTTTGCGTTTTGGCAGCACCTTCCTTGGCCATGGCCGAATGATCATGGGCCAGCACAGGCGAGGCAACCGAGGTGGCCAGCAATGCAAACATTGCAAATTTGAGAGTGGATTTCATGGACGTTCTCCAGTTCCGTTGTTTATGAGAATACGCGTTTGAGCGGGGAAGGAACACGCTGGATCAACTGATCGAGAACCAGCATGGCGAGAATGGCAAAACCTGTGAGCGGGAAGAGCACGCCGAAGCCGAGGATGACCAGCGTCAACGCGGCAAAGACGCTTTTTTGCGATGGCATGGGCGGCACCCCCAGACGCCCCGAGGGACGACGCTTCCACCACATGACCACGGCGGAGACAGCGGCGAGAATGATGGCAAAGCACGTGACCAACATGACGATCTGGTTCACGAGGCCCCAATACTGCCCCATATGGACGCCGATGCCGAACTCGATGGCCTTGGCACCCGCGCCATAATCGGCGAACTTCAGATCGACCAATGGTTTGCCGCTGTACTGATCGAAATGGATCGTCCGCTGCATGGCGATATCGTCCGGGAAAATCGCCGCGGTATAGACCCCTTCCGGTCCCGACGGCAGCGATACCTCGAAGCCCGGCGTAATGCCTTCTGCCCTGGCGGACGCCACGATCCGGTCAAGGCCGACGCTTTTCATCGCCCCATCGGCTGTCGATGCCGGAACCGGGGCGTTTTCGATGGTCCAGCCCGCCTCGGTCAGCACATCCTTTGTCGGAATTTTCGACACCGGAACGTCGTTCCACAGCTGCGTGGGGTATCCGAGGCCCTTATCCGCCAGGGTGGCATTGAGCTTGTCGCCCCAATAGGCCGACCACGGCATGCCCGTAATGGCGAGGAAGAAGATCAAAGCCCCGGCAACAGCACCGGTCACCGCATGCAGATCCCGCCAGAAGATGCGCTTGTCGGGCGTGCCGCGAACCGTGACGACGCCGCCTTTCTGCTTGCGCGGCCACCACAGATAAAAGCCGGTGACGACAAGAATCAGTGCGAGGCCGCCAACCGCCTCGACAACCCGGTCAAGCGCCAGTCCGAAATAGACGAGGCTGTGAATCTTGCGCACGACCCAATTGAATTCCTGCTTCTCGGCAACCTTGCCGAGCACCGAACCGGTATAGGGATCGACGAAAACAAGGACCTTCCCGGCATCCGTACCGAGGATAACCCGGGCGGACTGGGTCGGCGTGGAGGGGTCGCGATAGCGCAGGATGGTTGCGCCGGGGACCGCAGCCTCTGCGTTCCTGATCAGCAGCGACGGCGCAAGCACTTCGCTGCGCGGCGTGACGACATTGCGGTAGGCAAACACCGTATTGTCGATTTCATCCTTGAAGAGATAGAGCCCGCCGGTGACGGCGAGATTGAGCATGAAGGGGATGACCAGAAGGCCGGCGAAAAAATGCCAGCGCCAGATGGCGCGGTAGAGGGATTGACTGATGTCCTTGGGCTTCTGCGAAGCCATGCTTGAGACGCTCATGCGTGTTCCAATCGTCTGACAGCAACAATGATTGGCCTGTGAAAGACCAATGGGCGCGCCCAAAACGGCGCAACCTTTCCGATCGATGGCGGACCAGCGTTCGAAAAGTTTGTGTCAGACGAGAGGGGGAGCCTGGGGCGGTGCCGCCGGAGGATAGAGGCTGCGGGCAATCAGCACCGCTTCGCGTTTGATGGCGAGCGATACCGCCGGTTCGACGCGCTGACCGCCGGCGTGAGGCGGAACAGGGAGAATGAACGACGCGGAAATGCGGCAGGCTTCGCAGCCCGTGCCGTGCCATGCGCTCTTGTGCGGGTCCTGGTCACCGCTGCCGGGAAGGCAGAGCACGGGAACAGTGCCGTCGGGCAGCGTATAGGCGGCAAGATCAATCTGATTATTGGATGCCGCAATGACCGGCTGATGGGCAAAGGCGACGAAGACAAGCGCCAGCGCGCACAGCATGCGCACCGCCAGTTGCCAATCGTATCCGTATTTGCGCATCACATCCCCGTTTTGCGGTTCCTGCCAACCAGATAACGCAGCTTGCGCGGGAAATCTATGCGGCAAAGCGACAAATGCCGGATCGCCTAGGCAGAAAGCCGGTCGATCTCCACCAGCCATGCGCTCGAGGGCACATCTTTGAACGTCACCGTTTCGGCTTGGGCGAGTTGCAGAACATCATTTGCGCCGAGCGTTTCGCCGCTCGTGAGTTCTGCCTCGCCGCGCAGAAACAGAAATGCATGGCCGCCCTTGCCCGCAACGATCGCGTCGCCACACCTTCTGACCTGAGCTGTAAATTTTCCGCGCCGGACCATGACATTGAGGTCCGTAACCTCGCGCAGCACCACCGCGCTTGTCGGGGTATCACCGGGAAAGGCAATCGCCGGAGACAATGGACCGAGCGTTTCAGGCGGCCGGCCATCCACACTCAATATCATCTCGCCTTCCAGCACGGCCAGCACGCGGTCGACGCCCGGAAAGGCCGAGAACGGGCCGGATTCCGGAACGTTTGCCATGCTGATACGCCAGTCAAAGCTGTCGACCGATGCGCCTTCGGGAAAAACGGCAATCTCGGTGGTGACACCCTTGCCGTTTTTCCAAGGCATCTGCCGGTGCCCGGCCGAACGCAGGATGCGCATCAGCCGAGAATACCCGGCAGGTTGAGGCTCTTTTCCCGGGCGCAATCGATGGCGATCTCGTAGCCCGCATCCGCATGGCGCATGACGCCGGTGGCCGGATCGTTCCACAGAACCCGTTCGATGCGGCGCTTGGCATCATCCGTGCCGTCGGCGCAGATCACCATGCCCGCATGCTGCGAGAAGCCCATACCGACACCACCGCCATGATGCAGCGACACCCATGTGGCGCCTGATGCCGTGTTGAGCAGGGCATTGAGCAGCGGCCAGTCGGAAACCGCATCCGAACCGTCCTTCATTGCTTCGGTCTCGCGGTTCGGCGAGGCGACGGAACCGGAATCGAGGTGATCGCGCCCGATGACGATGGGGGCTTTGAGTTCGCCGTTGCGCACCATCTCATTGAAGGCAAGACCCAGGCGATGCCGATCACCCAGGCCGACCCAGCAGATGCGGGCGGGAAGGCCCTGGAAGGCGATACGGTCGCGCGCCATGTCGAGCCAGTTGTGCAGATGGGTATTGCCGGGGGTGAGTTCCTTCACCTTGGCGTCCGTCTTGTAGATATCCTCCGGATCGCCCGACAGCGCCGCCCAGCGGAACGGACCGATACCGCGGCAGAACAGCGGACGGATATAGGCGGGAACGAAGCCGGGAAAAGCGAAGGCATTTTCCAGTCCTTCGTCCTTGGCGACCTGACGGATATTGTTGCCATAGTCGAGCGTCGGTACGCCGGCGTTCCAGAAGGCAATCATCGCCTCCACATGCTCGCGCATGGAGGCACGGGCAGCCTTCTCGACCGCCTTGGGGTCGCTTTCGCGCTTGGCCTTCCATTCGGCGATTGACCAGCCCTTGGGCAGGTAGCCATTGATCGGATCATGCGCCGAGGTCTGGTCGGTAACAATGTCGGGGCGCACGCCGCGGCGCACCAGTTCCGGCAGGATTTCCGCGGCATTGCCGAGGAGGCCGACGGACTTGGCTTCGCCGGCCTTGGTCCAGCGGTCGATCATAGCAAGCGCCTCATCCAGCGTTTCGGCCTTGGCATCGACATAACGGGTGCGCAGGCGGAAATCGATCGAATCCGGATTGCACTCGATGGCGAGACAGCAGGCACCGGCCATGACAGCCGCCAGCGGCTGTGCGCCGCCCATGCCGCCAAGGCCACCGGTGAGGATCCACTTGCCCTTGAGATTGCCGCCGTAATGCTGGCGGCCCGCCTCGACGAAGGTCTCGTAGGTGCCCTGCACGATGCCCTGCGTGCCGATGTAGATCCACGAACCGGCGGTCATCTGGCCGTACATGGCCAGGCCCTTCTTATCCAGTTCGTTGAAATGATCCCATGTCGCCCAATGGGGAACGAGGTTGGAATTGGCGATGAGGACGCGCGGCGCATCCGCATGGGTGCGGAACACGCCGACCGGCTTGCCGGACTGCACCAGCAGGGTCTCGTCCTCGTTCAAGGTCTTCAGGGTCGCAACGATCTTGTCGAAATCGTCCCATGTGCGCGTGGCGCGGCCGATGCCGCCATAGACTACCAGTTCATTGGGGTTTTCGGCCACATCCGGATCAAGATTGTTCATCAGCATGCGCAGGGGCGCTTCTGTCATCCAGGATTTGGTATTGAGTTCCGGTCCGCGGGGGCTGCGGATTTCACGGATATTGTGACGTGGATTGTTCATTTTAAGCTCCCGAGCTTGAAGGCGGTTTGTTCGAGATTTTCGAGAATGTCCTTGAGATGCTTGCGCAGGCGCTCGGCCTTCGTCTCGTCATAGGCAAAGGGCGGCGCTTCGGTCTGCAGATGGGTGGACTGCGCCAGCTCCATCTGGATGGCATGCACACCCTTTTCCGGCTTGCCGTAGTGGCGCGTGGTCCAGCCACCCTTGAAGCGTCCGTTCATCACGCCGTCGTAACCCGGTGCGGCAAAGGCAAACCGGCCGGTGGCTGCCGCCACCTCTGGAGCACAGCTCGCGCCCTGATTGGTGCCGATGTTGAAATCCGGCAGCTTGCCCTGAAACAGAAACGGGATGTGCGAGCGGATGGAGTGGCAATCATAGAGAATGGCGAGGCCGTGAATGTCCTGCACGCGCTTGATCTCCGCCGCCAGGGCGGCGTGATAGGGCTTGTGGAAATGCTCAAGCCGTTTTTGCGTATCGGCGGCGGCGGGTTTTTCGCCGTCACGCCAGATCGCCCTGCCGTCGAAATCCGTTTCCGGGATGAGGCCGGTGGTGTTCTGTCCGGGATAGAGGCTGACGCCTTCCGGATCGCGGTTGGCGTCGATCACATAACGGTGGAAGGTGGCGCGCACGGTCGTCGCTTCCGGCAGAAGCCCGTCATAAAGCGTATGGATATGCCAGTCCGTATCGGCCAGCAGCTGGCCGTTCTCGTTGAGCCGTGCCCAGATATCGGCGGGAACCTCGGTGCCGGTGTGCGGCAGGCCAAGAATGACCGGAGACGCCCCCTGCTTGACGTCAACAACACTCATAGGCCGGTATCCAGTGCTGGCAGGATGTCGGGGGAGATTGCTGAATTGAGCGCCCCGGAACCGACGAGATCGGACACGGCCTTCAGGTCCGGCGCCATGTAGCGGTCCTCGTCCAGCGTCGGCACGACGGAACGGATCGCGGCATGGGCGCGGGTAAGTTCCGGGCTGGTCTGCAGTGGGCTGCGCAGGTCGATGCCCTGCGCGGCGGTGAGTGCCTCAATGCCGATGATGGAGAACAGATTGTCCGTCATCTGCAACAGGCGGCGCGCACCATGGCAGGCCATGGACACATGGTCTTCCTGATTGGCCGAGGTCGGCGTGGAATCAACCGAGGCCGGATGCGACATCTGCTTGTTTTCCGACATCAGCGCCGCTGAGGTGACCTCGGCGATCATCAGGCCGGAATTCAAACCCGGTTTGCGGGCAAGGAAAGCAGGCAGGCCGTAGCTCAATGCCGGATCGACCAGCAGCGCAATACGGCGCTGGGCGATCGATCCGATTTCGCAGATGGCAATGGCGATCTGATCGGCGGCGAAAGCAACGGGTTCCGCATGGAAGTTGCCGCCCGATACCACCGAGCCGTCGCTAAGAACCAGCGGATTGTCGGTGACCGCATTGGCTTCGATTTCCAGCGTACGCGCCGCCATGCGCAAGAGATCGAGGCAGGCGCCGTCGACCTGCGGCTGGCAGCGGATGCAATAGGGATCCTGAACGCGCTCGTCACCTTCGATATGGCTTTCGCGGATCGGCGAATTTTCGAGCAGGCGGCGCAGCGCGGCACCCGTATCGATCTGGCCGCGATGGCCGCGCAGGGTGTGAATATCGGGGTGGAACGGCGCTGAGGAACCCATCGCCGCATCGGTGGACAGGGCCCCCGTGATCAGGGCCGACTGGGCAGAGCGATGCGCCCGGAACAGGCCCGCGAGCGCCAGCGCCGTTGAAACCTGCGTGCCGTTGATGAGCGCAAGCCCTTCCTTGGCGGCGAGCACGACCGGCGTGAGGCCGGCCTTGGCAAGGCCTTCGCTGGCGTGCATCCGCGTCCCGCCAAAGGTCACGTCACCCTCGCCGATCATCGCCGCGGCCATATGCGCCAGCGGCGCCAGATCGCCGGAAGCGCCCACGGAACCTTTCTCGGGAATGACAGGAATGACGCCCTTGGCCAGCATCGCTTCGATAAGGCTGATCAGTTCCGGGCGTACGCCCGAAGCGCCGCGGCCGAGCGAGATCAGCTTCAGGGCCATGATCAGGCGGACAATGTTTTCCGGCAGCGCGTTGCCGACACCGCAGCAATGCGACAGGATCAGATTGCGCTGGAGCGTCCCCACATCGGCGGCGTCGATGCGGATCGAAGCAAGCTTGCCGAACCCGGTGTTGATGCCATAGACCGGCGCGCTGCCGGCTGCGATTTCGGCGATGCGCGCAGCTGCGGCTGCAATCCCCTTGTGAAACGATGCATCGAGCCGGACAGGCGTGCCCTGCCAATAGATTTTTTCCAGTTCAGCCAGAGGAACGGAACCGGGGTGGAGGACGACAGTCATGGTCAAGCCTTCAAGATAAGCTGGTGGAGGGGATTGAAGCCGATGCGGTAGCAGAGTTCTGCGGGCTGCGCGGCGTTCCAGATGGCGATTTCGGCGCGTTTGCCGGGAGCGATGGTGCCAAGATCGTTTTGCAATCCCAGCGCATGCGCTGCCTCGCGCGTTGCACCCGCCAGCGCTTCCTCGGCGGTCAGGCGGAACAGGGTGCAGGCCATGTTCATGGTCAGGAGCAGCGATGTCAGCGGCGATGTACCGGGGTTACAGTCCGTGGCGATGGCGATGCGGGCACCGGCGGCGCGCAGGGCTTTGACCGGCGGCGCCTGTTCTTCCCGCAATGCATAGAAGGCACCGGGCAGAAGCACCGCAACAGTACCGGCCGCAGCCATCGCATTGGCACCGTCTTCGTCGAGATATTCAAGATGATCGGCAGACAGTGCGCCATAGGATGCGGCAAGCATGGCACCGCCGAGATTGGACAGCTGTTCCGCATGCAGCTTGACCGGAATGCCAAGAGCTTTCGCCCGGTCAAACACACGCGTGATCTGGGCCGGCGAGAAGGCAATACCTTCGCAAAAGCCGTCGACCGCATCGACCAGACCTTCCGCATGGGCGGCGTCGAGACCCGGCAGCACAACTTCGCTGATGTAATCATCCGCGCGGCCGCGATATTCCGGCGGCACCGCATGGGCAGCGAGATAGCTGGTGCGGATGCGCACGGGACGCAACGTGCCGAGGCGGCGCGCCACCCGCAGCATTTTCAGCTCCGCCTCGATGTTGAGGCCGTAGCCGGACTTGATTTCAACGGTGGAAGTGCCCTCCGCCAGCAGGGTGTCAAGCCGCGGCAGGCTTTGCGCGACGAGTTCATCTTCCGACAGACCATTGGTCGATTTCACCGAGGAAACAATGCCGCCGCCAGCCCGGGCGATTTCCTCATAGCTGGCGCCCTCAAGGCGCATTTCAAACTCGCGGGCGCGGTTGCCGCCGAAAACCAGATGAGTGTGGCAGTCGATCAGTGCCGGCGTCGCCAGGCGGCCACCGAAATCCTGCACCTCGACAGCTTTCCAGTCATCCGGAACAGCGGTGCCAACCCAGGAAATACGATCCCCTTCAATGCCGATCGCACCCGCGTCGATCAGACCATAGGACGCACCGGTATTCTCCAGCGTCGCGATCCTCAATCCGGACAGAATTTTCCTCATCGACCTTGATACCATCCCCATTAGTGCTTGCTCATGACGTTATTATGTATATACATATTATGTCAATCCGGGGATGAGAGAAGAAATGAGCGAAGCCAAAAAATCTGTTTTTGCGAGCACGGCCCTCACGGAAAAAGGCTGGGAACGCGACGTCCTCGTGCAGATCGGCGCGAGCGGGCAGATCGTGTCGGTGGACGCAAACAGCACTGCGCCCGTTGACAGTCATCGTACCGCTGTTCTCCTCCCGGCGCAGGCCAATCTGCACAGCCACACATTCCAGCGGGCCATGGCCGGCCTTTCCGAAGCGCGCAGCCCGGCAGGCCGCGACAGTTTCTGGACGTGGCGCGAGATCATGTACCGCTTTCTCGATATTCTCGATCCCGACGATATCGAAGCCATTGCGGCCTTCGCATTCGTCGAAATGCTCGAATCCGGCTATTCCAGCGTGGCCGAATTTCACTACGTCCATCACCAGCCGGGCGGCCCCCCCTATGCCAGCCTCGGCGAATTATCGGAGCGCATCGCCGCTGCCGCCAGCGCGAGCGGTATCGGCCTGACGCTGCTGCCGGTTGCCTATGCGCAGGGCGGCGTCGACGGGCGCGCGCTTGCAGGCGGGCAATTGCGTTTCGGTAACGACCTCGAGCGCTTTTCCAAACTGGCGGAGGCCGCGGAAAAGGCCGCGCGGCAAACAGGTCCCGATGCGGGTTTCGGCGTCGCACCGCATTCGATCCGCGCCGTCAGCGAACGCGACCTTCTGGAGCTGGAGCGCCGGTTTGCCGCCATGCCCTTCCACATCCACATCGCCGAACAGCTGCCGGAACTGGCAGAAGTCCAGGCAGTCTATGGCCAGCGCTCCATGAGCTGGCTGCTGGACCATCTGCCCGTCAATGAGCGCTGGTGCCTCATTCATTCGACGCACATGACACCGGAAGAAACGTTGCGTGTTGCTGCCAGCGGCGCGGTGGTCGGCCTCTGCCCGCTGACCGAGGCAAGTCTCGGCGATGGCATTTTTGATGGCGTGCGCTATCTGGGTGCTGGCGGGCGGTTCGGTACGGGATCGGATTCCAACATCCGCATTTCACCATCGGAGGAACTGCGGCAGCTCGAATACAGCCAGCGTTTGCGCGATGTCTCACGGGTCACGCTTTCCGTCGATGGCAAATCCAACGGCCGTACGCTCTATGACACCGCGCTTGCGGGCGGAATGCAGGCCTTGGGCCGCAATGGCGGCCGTCTTGCCGTTGGACAATGGGCCGACATGGTTGCACTCGATGCCGATAATCCCGCGATCCTCGGCCTCCGGGGTGACCGGTTGCTTGACGGCTGGATTTTTGCAGGCGACAGACACGCGGTGACCGATGTGTGGTCGGCGGGCCGTCATGTGGTGCATGAGGGACGTCACCACGCGCGGGAACAAATCTTTGCAACCTACAAGACGCGGCTTGCGTCGGTTCTGGAGCGGGTGTGACGGCAACAGCGCGAAAATCCTTCCATGCCATCAAAGCGGAAATGGCCCGGCGCATCGCCGAGCGGGTCTGGGCACCCGGCGCACTGATCCCCGGAGAGGAAGTGCTGTCCATTGAATTCGGCTGCGCACGCGCCACGGTCAACCGCGCCCTGCAGGAACTGGCGCGGGGCGGCGTCCTCGTGCGCAAGCGCAAGGCCGGAACCCGGGTAGCCCTGCACCCGATGCGGGAAGCGCGCTTTGTCATTCCCATCGTCCGGCAGGAAATCGAGACAAAGGGCGGCGCCTACCAGTTCAGGCTGCTTTCCAACCAGGTGGAGAAAGCACCGGGAGATGTTGCCCGCCGCATGGGCCTCGCCAAGGCCAAAGACATGCTGCACGTGCGCTGCCTGCACCTCTCCGACGGCAAGCCGTATCAATATGAGGATCGCTGGATCAATCTTGATGCGGTGCCTTCCATCCGCGGCGAGACATTCGAGACCATCAGCCCGAACGAATGGCTGGTGACCCACTCACCGTTCTCGCAGGCCGAGATCGTCTTTCACGCCGGCGTGGCGAGCGCGCAGGAGGCTGATATTCTCGGTGTCAGCGAAAAGGACGCCGTGTTCATTGTGGAACGCGTCACCTTCGTGCCGCAGAAGCCGATCACATTCGTGCGGATGATCCACCCCGCCTCGCACCGCATGGTCACGCAGCTCTAGAAGACATTCGGCTGGATGACGCAAGGAATGGACTGTCGCGCGCCGTCGGGGTGCGATGATTTGTCAGCTTGCCAGAACAATTGTCTACTAAAAAACTCATAATTTCCTAGAATCATTCTAAGTTATTGATATTTTTCATGCTTTTCGAAAATTATCATTTGACTTTGGAATAAGTCATTGCCTTTATGCACAAGCACACGAGTGCATACCTTTGATGTCTGGGCCTTGAACCCGTTCGATTGGAGGACCCTATGATAGGTCTTTTTCTGCCACGCCTGCGCGTGGTTTTCATGCTGCATGCGCAGCTTCCACGTCCCGCACCCGGCCTGAACCGGCTGACGCAGCCCGTTGCCCGCCCATGCCGCAACAATGAACAGGATGGGAGTGGGCATGTATCCACGCGCATCTGAAGCAGGGCAAGGGACAGGCTGCTACTTCGACCGGGCTCCGGAAAAACTCGTGCTGGAAGGCTATCGCCGGTGGACTGCCGGTTTTGAAACCGGTTCGGTGATCGCCTGGGAAATGGCGTTTGGCCTGTACAGCGAAATTCTAGGCAGCCGTGAAGGCAACCGCGCCCTGTCGGAACTCTCGTTCTTCATCCGCACGTTGCGCCACTGCGCCCTGTGCCCGCTGAAGACGTTTCCATTCGGCTCGCATCACGTGTGCAAGGAAGAATGCCTGACTTTGGGGCTGATCGCCGGACTTCAAAATTGCGACATGCTTGCGGCACGAACCTGCCTCAATGCCATGGCATGCCCCTCCCGCCAGGAAGAGGTTGAGAATGCAGCCATCGGTTTTGCCGAAACCTTGGCCGAGCTGGATCAGGTGCTTTTGCCGATCCCTAAATTTGCCATCGACGACATCATTTCCCGCCCGCTGCGGGCAAAATACCACTAGGACGAAGGGGAAAACCAATGATCATCAACGCACGCATGGAACGACGCCTTTCAATCGCCGCCACCGCATTGCTGACACTGGCGATCTTTGTCACGCCACTCACAGTGCGCGCCTCGATCGAAGCCAGGACAGTGACCAGCACATACACCGAAGTCGCAGAGATCACGCCGGTTGACCTGCTGATACGCAAATAAGGGCCTCCAGCCCAGTACCGGCCGCGGGCCGGTACCACTTCCTTGCCGCAGGGAAAGAATCCTGCTGCGGTCAAATTCCACCACCGATCCGGAATAGACTACCATTTCTGTAGACTATGGTATTCAGGTAGAATTTTCTAATTTATCGATATAAAAGGAATTCTTTCCAACGCCCGCTCTGCGGGACGCTCTGCTACGCTTTAGGTCACACTACACGGAGGCAGGCATGAAACATTCCCGTATATCCCTATCGCTTGCGGCTGCTTTATTCGCCGCAACAGTTTCCTTTCAATCGCTGTCTGCCGCCCATGCGGATACGACGCTGCTGAACGTCTCGTATGACCCGACCCGCGAACTCTACAAGGATTACAACGCGGCTTTTGCGGCGAAATGGAAGGCGGATACCGGGGAAACGCTGACCATCCAGACATCGCATGGCGGGTCCGGCGCGCAGGCCCGTTCGGTGATCGACGGGCTCGATGCCGATGTGGTGACGCTGGCGCTTGAAAGCGACATCTCCGCCATCGCCAAGGCAACCAAAAAGATCAATCCCGACTGGCGTACCAAATATCCGCACAATTCTGCACCATATACGTCAACCATCGTCTTCCTGGTGCGCAAGGGCAATCCGAAGGGCATCAAGGACTGGGGCGATCTCATCAAGGATGGGATCGAAGTCATCACGCCGAACCCCAAGACATCGGGCGGGGCACGCTGGAATTATCTTGCGGCCTGGGCCTGGGCCAATGGCCAATACGGTGGCGACGAAGCCAAGATCAAGGACTATATCGGCAATCTGTTCCAGCATGTCCCGGTGCTTGACTCGGGCGCACGCGGATCGACCACGACCTTTGCCCAGCGTGAACTTGGCGACGTGCTGCTTGCCTGGGAAAACGAAGCCTATCTTGCCTCCAATGAATTCGGCGCCGACAAATTCGACATTGTCGTGCCGCCGCAATCCATCCTTGCCGAGCCGCCCGTTGCCGTTGTCGACGGCAATGTCGATGCCAAGGGCACGCGCAAGGTGGCTGAAGCCTATCTCCAGTATCTCTACTCGGCAGAAGGCCAGACCATTGCAGCGAAGCACTTTTACCGCCCTTCCGAGCCCAAGCTGGTATCGGCGGATCTCCTGAAAAAACTGCCGGAGTTGAAACTGGTGACAATCGATGATCCAATCTTCGGCGGGTGGGCAAAAGCACAGCCCTATCACTTCGGAGATGGCGGAACGTTTGACCAGATTTACAAGCCGAAAAAGTAACAGCATGATCTCCAACCTTGCCAAGGCAGGTTGGCGGTTTAAGAGGCCGAGTGTTATTCCAGGGTTCGGAATGACGCTCGGCTTCACTCTTGCCTACCTGACCCTCATCGTCCTCATCCCGCTGGCTGGACTGGTCTGGCGCTCCGCCTCGCTGGGCTGGGGCGGCATGTGGCACGTCGCGACCGACGCGCGCACGCTGAACGCCTTGAAAATCAGCTTCGGCACATCGCTGATCGCCGCTCTGATCAATGTGGTGTTCGGCGTTATCGTGGCTTGGGTTCTGGTGCGCTACCGCTTTCCCGGCCGCCGGATCATCGATGCCATCGTCGATCTGCCCTTCGCCCTGCCCACCGCCGTTGCCGGCATCGCGCTGACAGCCCTCTATTCAAAGAACGGCTGGATCGGCCGCTGGCTCGATCCGCTGGGCATCAAGGTCGCCTTCACGCCTGTTGGTATCACCATCGCGCTGATCTTCATTGGATTGCCCTTTGTCGTGCGCACGGTGCAGCCGGTCATGGAAGAAATCCGCAAGGAGGTGGAGGAAGCGGCGGCCACCCTCGGCGCGACCCGCTTCCAGACCATCTCGCGCGTTCTGCTGCCCGGCCTTACTCCGGCAATCCTCACTGGCTTTGCCCTCGCCTTCGCCCGCGCGGTCGGCGAATATGGTTCGGTGATCTTCATTGCCGGGAACCTTCCCTATATCTCGGAAATCGCACCGCTGCTGATCGTCATCCGCCTCGAAGAGTTCGATTATACCGGCGCAACGGCCATCGCCGCCATCATGCTTCTGATTTCGTTCACGATGCTCTTCGTCATCAATCTGATCCAGGCCTGGAGCCGCAGGAGGTATGGCTATGCGACATGAGTTGCCGCAACCGCCGGAAGCCGCATCCAATGTCTGGCATCCGGCAACCACCGAGAGCCGCACGGCGCGCTTCATCCTCGTCGGCGTGGCGCTGGTCTTTCTCGGGCTGTTCCTGCTTCTGCCCCTGATCGCGGTTTTCTTCGAGGCCTTCCGCAAGGGCCCCGCCGCCTATTTCGCAGCCTTCGCCGACCATGATGCGCTCGCCGCGATCCGCCTGACCCTTCTGGTTGCGGCCATTGCCGTTCCGCTCAATCTCGTCTTCGGGGTGGTGGCGGCCTGGACCATTGCCAAGTTCGAGTTCAAGGGAAAGGCGTTCCTGACGACGCTGATCGACCTGCCGTTCTCGGTTTCCCCTGTGATATCGGGTCTCGTCTACGTGCTTTTGTTCAGCACGCACAGTGCACTCGGCCCCTGGCTCAAATCGCAGGGAATCGAGATCCTGTTCGCCGTTCCCGGTATCGTGCTCGCAACGGTGTTCGTGACATTTCCCTTCGTGGCGCGCGAACTCATCCCGTTGATGCAGGAGCAGGGCACGACCGACGAGGAAGCGGCGCTTTCCCTCGGGGCAAACGGCTGGCAGACCTTCTGGCATGTCACCCTCCCCAACATCAAATGGGGCTTGCTCTACGGCGTGCTTTTGTGCAACGCCCGGGCCATGGGGGAGTTTGGCGCGGTATCCGTCGTTTCAGGTCATATTCGCGGCCTGACCAACACGATGCCGCTGCAGGTCGAAATTCTCTATAATGAATTCAATACGGTCGCTGCTTTTGCGGTGGCTTCGCTTCTGGCGCTTCTGGCGCTGGTGACGCTCGTTCTCAAGACCCTGCTGGAGTTGAGATACGGTGCGGAACTGGCAGCCAATGGCGGACACTGAGAGGAACAAACATGGACGTTCGCGTAAGTGGTGTACGCAAGGAATTCGATCGCTTCCCGGCGTTGCACGACGTATCGCTCGATATCAATTCGGGTGAACTGATTGCACTGCTCGGCCCCTCCGGTTCCGGCAAGACGACGCTTCTGCGCCTGATCGCGGGGCTGGAAACCCCGACCGAAGGCAAGGTGTTTTTCGGCGACGAGGATGCATCGCTCAAATCCGTACAGGAGCGCAATGTCGGCTTCGTGTTCCAGCACTACGCCCTGTTCCGCCATATGACCGTGATCGACAATGTCGGCTTCGGGCTCAAGGTTCGCCCCTCCGCCAGCCGGCCGAGCAATGAGGAAATCCGCCGCCGTTCGTCCGAGCTGCTCGATTTCGTCCAGCTCGGCGGCCTGGAAAAGCGCTATCCGGCCCAGCTTTCCGGCGGCCAGCGCCAGCGCGTTGCCCTTGCCCGCGCCATGGCCATCGAACCGCGTGTGTTGCTGCTCGACGAACCGTTCGGCGCACTGGATGCGAAAGTGCGCAAGGAACTGCGCCGCTGGCTGCGGGAAATTCACGACAAGACCATGCACACGACGGTTTTCGTGACGCATGACCAGGACGAAGCCCTGGAGCTCGCCGACCGCGTGGTGGTGATGAGCCAGGGCAAGATCGAGCAGATCGGAACGCCGGATCAGGTTTATGACACGCCCAACTCGCCGTTTGTCTATGGCTTCATCGGCGAATCAAGTTCGCTGACCGTGCGCATCGACAATGGCGAGGTATGGCTTGCGGACCGCACACTCGGCCTGAAAAGCGATGCGCCCGACGGCAACGCGACGCTTTATTTCCGTCCGCACGATGTCGAGCTGATCGACGGCTGCGGCGGCTGCATTGCCGGAACCGTCATTGCCAGCCGCCGTGTCGGTGCGACAAGGCGCGTGGAACTCGAAATCGGCGGCGCGGCGGAACGCGTCGAGATTGAAATTCCGGCCGATCATCCGGCCCGGGAAAAGAGCCGCATCGCCTTTCGGCCGAAGCATTGGCGGGTCTTTCCGCAGGCCTGACCCTTTCGGCCTTTGCCCCCGAAGCTGGAGTTCCATGAGCTCCGGCTTTTTGCTGCCCGGCCGTCATGGGCTTGTTCATCAAAACAGAAACAGTCTGTTCACAAAGCCCATCGCCGTTCGCAAACGGCTGCAAAGGAGTTTGCGCGCTGTGCCCCTGTGCAGCCCGCTACGAATTGCTTAAGATAAACAAATGGCAATCTGACTCATTTTCATCAAAACTGATCGGCAAGGATGAAAGTGATGGTAGCTTAGTTGATCGTACCCGATTAGATCGTAAACTTCTCCATGGGTCCGTCGACCCGTTATTATCGTCTGTGTTGCAGCCCTGAAGATTTTTTCTTCACAACCGAAACGAAGGCAAATGGCCCTACTGTCTTTTTTTAAATCTTTCACACCACAGAAGAATGCCGTTGGTCAGATTTTTTCGGTCCAACCCAATCCAATCAGAGCCCATTACAAATCCATTGACGACCTTCGGGACCTGGGCGCGCGCGTGGCGCGCGGGGAAGATATCCGCCTGCCCGACTACGAACCGATGGTGTTCGAACAGCGCACGGTGGAAAATGCCCGGCTCATCCTCCATTCCTATCGTTCCTCCGACGCGGCTGCACGCAAGGGCGAGACGATTACTCCGGCGGCCCAGTGGCTCCTCGACAATTACTACCTCGTCGACCAGAACATCCAGCAGGTGGAGCGCGATCTTCCGAAGAAGTTCTTCCGCCAGCTGCCCCCACTGGCCGGCAAGCCGGAAATCCCGCGCGTCATGGCGCTGGCCTGGCTCTATGCGGCCCATACGGACAGCCAGTTCTCGCTCAACAGCCTGACGGCGGTGGTCGAAGGATTCCAGACGGTTGCGCCCCTGCATATCGGCGAACTCTGGGCCCTGCCCTCGGCCGTGCGCTTCATTCTCATCGAAAACGCCCGCCGGCTGTCGTTGCGCGTCGAACGGGCGCGGCGCATGCGCGCCTATGCCAACAGCGTTGCCGACGAGATCACGCTGAACGCCGACAAGGATACCCTGCCGCAGCTTCTGGCCCAGTACACCACTGCCGCGCGTGACAGCACCTTCGCCACGCATCTGCTTTACCGCCTGCGCGGCGGCGCCATGCACTCCGGTGCGGCTGTCGCCTGGCTTGAGGAAGAGCTGGAAAAGAACGGCAGCGACGCCGAAGACGCTATTATCCAGGAACATACGCGCCAGTCCACCGGCGGCGTGACCATGGGCAATCTCATCCGCAGCCTGAAGGCTATCGACGACGTCGACTGGATCACCTGGTTCGAGACGGTCAGCGGCGTCGATGCGGTGCTGCGCGAACATTCCAACTTTGATGCGCTCGATTTCCATTCCCGTAATGCCTATCGCGTGGCGATTGAAAAGATCGCGCGCCGCTCGGGCAAGAGCGAGCAGGACATCACCCAGGCCGCCCTTGACCTCGCCCATCACAGCGCCGAAACCAAGGGGGACGAGAAGAGCGTCACCGTGCAGCGCAAGCGCGACGTCGGCTATTATCTCGCCGGCGACGGCCGCTCGGAGCTGGAAGAAACCTGCGGCTCGACCCCAACCGTGCTGCAGCGCTGGGTCCGGTTCTACAAGACACTCGGGCTCGCCGGCCTGTGGATTCCGGCTTCGGTCATTTCCATCGGCATTCTGTTCCTGATCCATTACTGGCTGCGCCGTTACGGCCTGCCGAGCGATACGGTCCTGCTGCTGACGGTCCTGGCGGTGTTCCCGACGATGGAAACCGCCAATGGTTTCGTCAACTGGATCATTCCGATGTTCATGCCGCCGACACGGCTGATCGGTTTTGAATACAAGAATGGCCTGCCCCCCGAGGCGAAGACCCTCGTCGCAGTGCCGACGCTGATCACCTCGCGCGATTCCGTCGATGAGCATATCCGCAACCTCGAAGTGCATTATCTGACCAATCCGCGCGGCGAAATCTATTTCGCGCTGCTCACCGACTGGGCGGACAGCAAGGTCGAGCAGAACGAGAACGATCTCGACATTCTCGACTATGCCCGGGAAAAGGTCACTGCGCTCAACCTGCACTATACGCAGGGCGGCAACCCGCGTTTCTTCCTCCTGCACCGCAAGCGCCTGTACAATGCGCAGGAAGGCCGCTGGATGGGCTGGGAGCGCAAGCGCGGCAAGCTGCATGAGCTGAACCTCCTGCTGCGCGGCGACAAGGATACAACCTATTTCCCCAGCAATGAGGAAGTGCCCGGCGACATCAAATTCGTGATGACGCTCGACTCCGATACGCGCCTCACGCCGGATTCGGTGAACCGTCTGGCAGGCAAGCTGAGCCATCCGCTCAACCGACCGATCTACAAGGAAAAATCCGGCCGCGTGACCAGCGGCTATGCGATCCTGCAGCCGCGTGTCACCCCCTCGCTCACCACCGGTGACGATGCCTCGTTCCTGCAGCGCGTCTTCTCGGTCAACCGCGGTATCGACCCCTACGTCTTTGCCGTCTCGGACGTTTATCAGGACGTGCTGGGTGAAGGGACATTCACCGGCAAGGGCCTCTATGATGTCGATTTCTTCGAATTGGCGCTCGACGGCAAGATCGACGAGAACACCGTTCTCAGCCATGATCTTCTGGAAGGCGGCTATGCCCGCGCGGCGCTCGTCAGTGACGTCGAAGTGGTTGAAGACTATCCGACGGGCTATAACGTCGACATCTCGCGCCACCATCGCTGGACGCGCGGCGACTGGCAGCTCCTGCCCTATCTGTTCAGCACAAAGCCGGGTGTGACCGCCGTCACACGCTGGAAGATGACCGACAATCTGCGCCGCTCGCTGACGCCGGTCTTCTGGATCATCGCCTCCATCGCCGGCTGGACATTGCTGCCGCCCGGCGTCGCTGCCCTGTGGCAGTTCTTCATGATCTTCAGCATGTTCATCGTCCCGACGATGATCCTGTTCACCAATCTTGTTCCGACAAACATGAACCTGTCGCTGAAGGGCCATTTCCAGGCGATCCTCACCGACATTTTCTCCGGCGCCGCCGATATCGCCCTGCGCATCACCTTCATTGCCAACATGGCCTGCCTGATGGCCGATGCCATCGCACGCACGCTCTACCGCGTCTTCATATCGCGCAAGAACCTGCTGGAATGGCGTGCGGCGGCACAGGCGAAAGCCAGCGCCCCTGACACGCTGCAGTATTATACCCGCCTGATGTGGCCCGCGATCATCGTGGCTGCCGTCGCCATCGCGCTGCCGCTGGCTACCCACAGCCGTGCCTGGTATCTGGCCGTGCCGTTTGCCGTGATCTGGTTCTTCTCGCCGATCATTGCCTGGCTGGTCAGCCGTTCGGCCAAGCCGCTCGATGATCTGAATGTCCGCTCTTCCGACAAGAGCGAATTGCGCCGCTTCGCCCGCCGCACCTGGCACTACTACGATACGTTCGTCACCAAGGAACAGAATTTCATTCCGCCGGATAATTTCCAGGAGGACCCGCATCCGGTTATCGCCACGCGTACATCGCCGACCAATATCGGCATGTACCTGCTGTCGACCGTGGCGGCCCGGGATTTCGGCTGGATCGGCTTCAACGAGACGCTGACCCGTATCGACGACACGCTCTCCACGCTGGAAAAGATGGAGAAGTATCGCGGCCATCTCTACAACTGGTACGAAACAACCACGCTGCGGCCGCTTCTACCGCTTTACGTCTCGTCGGTGGACAGCGGCAATCTTGCCGGCCATCTCGTGGCACTGTCTTCCGCGCTGGAAAAATGGGCGGAGGCTCCGTCCGTCTATCTGCAAAGCGATCTCGACGGCATTCTCGATGTCAGCGATATCCTTGAGGAAGCCATCAACGACATTCCGGATGAACGCCGTGTCCTGCGGCCCCTGCGTCGCCGCCTGGATGAGCGGGTGGCCAATTTCCGCCGCGCCATCACGACCATCAAGGAAGAGCCGGAAACGGCATCGCTGCGCACCATCAACCTTTCGCTGTTTGCCGGTGACATCCAGCGTCTGACGGAAGAACTGCACGGCGAACTCGAAAGCCCGCTCAGCACCACCGCAAACGGTTGGGCGCTGATTCTGGTCAAGACCTGTCAGGCCCATACGGACGACGCCATCGGCACCCACGAGGGAACCGACAGCCTGCGCGAACGGCTGGTTTCGCTGGCCACCCGCGCCCGCCAGCTGGCCTTCGACACCGACTTCACCTTCCTTGAGCGCAAGGAACGGCGCCTGCTGTCGATCGGTTTCCGCGTCGATACCAACGAGCTGGACGCGAGCTGTTACGATCTTCTCGCTTCGGAAGCGCGTCTCGCCAGCCTGTTTGCCATCGCCAAGGGCGACATCCCGGTCGATCACTGGTTCCGCCTCGGTCGTCTCCTGGTGCCGGTTGGCTGGCGTGGTGCGCTGATCTCCTGGTCGGGCTCCATGTTCGAATATCTCATGCCGCCCCTGGTCATGATCGAACCGCTGGGCTCGATGCTGGATCAGACCAACAAGCTGATCGTCCAGCGCCAGATCGAATATGGCGATTCCAAGGGCCTGCCGTGGGGCATTTCCGAAGCCGCCTACAATGCGCGCGATCCGGAGATGAACTACCAGTACACCAATTTCGGCGTCCCGACGCTGGGACTGAAACGCGGCCTGTCCAAGAACTATGTGGTTGCGCCCTATGCCAGCATCATGGCGAGCCAGTATCGCCCGGCGGAAGCCGTGGCCAACCTGAAACGCCTGCGCGCGATGGGTGCGCTCGGTCAGTACGGTTTCTATGATGCCGTCGACTTCACCCGCTCCCGCGTGCGCGAAGACGAGGAATATGCCATCGTGCGCAACTACATGGCGCACCATCACGGCATGTCGATCGTTGCCGTCAACAATGTCGTGTTCGAAGGCCGCATGCGCGACCGTTTCCACTCGGATCCCGTCATCGAAGCCGCCGAACTGCTGCTGCAGGAAAAGGCACCGCGCGAAATCCCTGTCCTGCAGGCCAAGGCCGACAATCCGATGCGCAAGGCCGTGGAAAGCGGCGAAGAAACGGCCTCCATCCGCTTCATCAAGAACCCGCTTTCCGCTCCGCGCGCCACGCAGATCATGTCGAACGGCCACTATTCCGTCATGGTCACCGCCAATGGCGGCGGCTACAGCCGCTGGAATGGCCTGGCGATCACCCGCTTCCAGCCGGATCCGCTGGAAAGCGGCTATGGAACATTCCTGTTCCTGCGCGATCTCGACAGCGGTGAATGGTGGTCGGCAACCGGCGATCCCGTTCGGGCAGCCGGCGAAAAGAGCACTACCATCTTCGCCGACTACAAGGCCGAATTCGTCAAGGAAAACGGTACGATCCAGTCGACGGTGGAAACCATCGTCGCTTCGGATTCCGACGGCGAAGGCCGCCGCATCATCATCACCAATACCGGTACGAAAGACCGGATCATTGAAGTGACGTCCTATGCCGAACTGGTGCTCACCGCAGACGATACGGACACGGCGCATCCGGCATTCGCCAAGATGTTCGTGGAAACCGAGATCGTTCCGCGCGGCGACACGATTTACGCCACCCGCCGCAAGCGCGGCAGCAACGAACCCGATATTCACGTGGCGCACGTGGTCACGGACGGATCGGGCGCCATGCGTGAAATCCAGGCGGAAACCGACCGCCGGGCCTTCATCGGCCGTGGCCGCAACCTGCGCAACCCGGTTGCCTTCGACGAGGGTGTAACCCTCAACGGCAGCCAGGGCTTTGTGCTGGACCCCATCGCGTCGCTGCGCTGCCGCGTCCGCGTTCCCGCGCACAAGCGCGTCACGCTGGTTTTCTGGACCCTTGTCGGCCCGGACCGGCACGAGCTGGAGGAGGTCGTTTCCCGCTTCCGCCATCCCGACTGCTTTGCCCGCGAATTCTCGCTGTCCTGGACAAGTTCGCAGGTGCGGCTGCACCATATCGAGATCAATCCGGACGAAGCGGCCGATTTCCAGCGCGTCGCCACCAGCCTGATCTATCCGGACAAGGCCCTGCGCATGCCCGCCGAAAGCATCGCTTCCGGCCTTGGCAGCCAGTCCGACCTCTGGCCGATGTCGATCTCCGGCGACTTCCCCATCCTTGCCCTGCGCATCGATGACGAAGCCGACATGGACACGCTGAAGAACGTCCTGAAGGCGCAGGAATACTGGCGGGCAAAGGGGCTTGTGGTTGACGTCGTCGTCATCAACGAACGCTCCTTCTCCTACGCCCAGGATTTCCAGCGCGGGCTCGAAGCGATCTGCGAGAACAGCCGCAACCGCGGCGGCCAGTATGGCCCGCGCGTCCACATCTTCACCGTGCGCAAGGACCAGATGAGCGATGCGAGCTACAACACGCTGCTCGCCTCTGCCCGCATTGTCATGCACGCGCAGAACGGCACGCTGGTTGAACAGCTGAAGCGCACGGAGGAACTGTCCGCCGACCTGCAGCCGGTTGCCGCCATACCGGCCGGCAAGGCTCTGGCGACCGGCGATACCGGCCTTGACGAGATGCGCAGCATCGCGCCGGCACCGACGCAGCTGGTGGGCAAGCGTCGTCAGAAAACAGACGGCAATGAACTGGCCTTCTGGAACGGCTTTGGCGGCTTTGACATGAAGACCGGTGAGTATGTCGTCCGTCTTGCCGACCGGACCACCACGCCGCAGCCATGGATCAATGTGATCTCCAATGCGGGCTTCGGCTTCCACGTGTCGGCGGAAGGTGCAGGTTTCACCTGGTCGAGCAACAGCCGCGACTATCAGCTGACCCAATGGTCGAACGATCCCGTGATCAACCGGTCCGGCGAAGCGCTCTACGTCGTTGATCTGGACAAGGGAACCGCGTTCTCGCCGACCGCCTCGGTACTGCGCGATCCATCGGTTCAGTATGAAACCCGCCACGGCCAGGGCTATTCGACATTCCTGTCACGCCACGGCAATGTCGGCCTTGAACTGACCCATACCATCGATACGGACATGCCGGTGCGCGTGTCCAGCCTCAAGATCACCAACCATGGCGGGACAGCCAAGCAGTTGCGTGTCTATGGCTTTGTCGAATGGATGCTCGGCAATTCCCGCGCCAAGACGGCTCCGTTCATCGTGCCGTCGCATGATACGGAAAGCGGTGCACTCTTTGCCCGCAATCCCTACGGCACCGACCGCAAGGATCACGTGGCATTCTTCGCCGCAAACGTGAAACCGCAATCGGTGACATCGGACCGCACCGAGTTCTTCGGCCCTCTGGGCTCGGTGGACCAGCCGGCTGCCGTCCTGCAGGCAAAAACCCTGTCCAACGTCGTTGAGGCGGGGGGCGATCCCTGCGCGGCGCTTGCCGTCGATGTGGAGATCGCGGCGGGTGAAACCAGGGAAATCCTGTTCTACATCGGCGACACTGCCGGTGCCAACGAGGCACGGCGTGTTCTCGCAGAACAGTTGAAGCGTCCGTTTGAAAAGACGCTTGCGGCCTCCAAGGCGATCTGGACCGGCTTCCTCGATGGCCTGCAGGTGGATACGCCTGATGATGCATTCGATGTGATGGTCAACCGCTGGCTGCCCTATCAGAGCCTTGCCTGCCGTATCTGGGCGCGCACGGCCTTCTATCAGGCCAGCGGCGCCTTTGGCTTCCGCGACCAGCTGCAGGACACGTTGTCCATGCTGGTGCTAGACCCGTCACTGGCGCGGCACCAGATCCTCAATGTCGCCGCCCGCCAGTTCAAGGAGGGCGATGTCCAGCACTGGTGGTTGCCGACATCCGGTGCCGGTGTGCGGACGATGATTTCCGATGACGTGGTGTGGCTCGGTTATGCCATTGCCCACTACACCTCGGTGACCGGCGATATGAGCATCCTCGACGAACAGATCGCCTTCATCGAAGGCAAGGCTCTCGAAAACGGCGAGCATGATGCCTTCTATCAGCCGACAATCGCGGCGGATAAAGTCACGGTCTACGAACACGCGGCGCGCGCGCTCGATCTGGCAATCGCCCGCACCGGCGCGCATGGGCTGCCGCTCATGCTCACCGGCGACTGGAACGACGGCATGAACCGGGTCGGCGAAGAGGGCAAGGGCGAGAGCATCTGGCTGGGCTGGTTCCTGATCAGCACCCTGCGCGATATCCTGCCGCTTGCCCGCCAGCGCAAGGATGCCGACCGCATCAAGCGGTGGGAAGCCCATATCGAAAGCCTCAAGGCGGCGCTGGAAAAGGATGGCTGGGACGGCGAATGGTATCGCCGCGGCTATTTCGACGACGGTTCGCCGCTGGGTTCCAAGACCAGCGACGAGTGCCGGATCGACTCCATTGCCCAGTCCTGGAGCGTTCTCTCCGGCTATGGTGATCCCGATCGCGCCAAGCAGGCCATGCAGTCCGTTGCGACGCATCTGGTCGATGACGAGGTTGATATCATCAAACTGTTCACACCGCCGTTCAACAAAACGCGGCATGAGCCCGGTTATATCAAGGGCTATCCGCCGGGTGTGCGTGAGAATGGCGGGCAGTATACCCATGCGGCAACCTGGGCAGTCTTGGCCATGGCCAAGCTTGGAAATGCCGACGAAGCCTATCGCTGGTTCAGCAAGCTCAATCCGGTGAACCATTCGCTGGATGCCGACAAGGCCGAGTCCTACCGGGTCGAGCCCTATGTCGTCGCTGCTGATGTTTATTCGGTTGATCCGATGCGCGGGCGCGGCGGCTGGACCTGGTACACGGGTTCTGCCGGCTGGCTCTACCGCGTGGCAACGGAAGGCATTCTCGGCATCAGCCGCAGGAATGACCGGCTGTTCGTCGATCCGGCCCTGCCGACGGCATGGACCGACGGCTTCAGCTTCGTGCTGCGCAACGGCAAGGCGCGCTATACCGTCGAGGTGAAACCGGCCGCCAAGGGCGGCAGGAAGATCACTGTGGACGGCAAGAAGCTGGCCAAAGCCGATGCGGGCATTCCGCTGGAGACATCGGGCGAGCACACGGTACTCGTGGAAGTCGTGCCGGGAGAATAGCCAGCGGCCTGGTGGCCGCTGACTGAGTTGACGACCCTATTCCGCCGCCTGTGCTTCCGCGCTGGCGGCGGTTCCTTTTCTGGAGAAGACAAAGGCCAGAATGAAGCTTACCGTCAGCAAAAGTACGATGGTCGGCGCCGGGGCGCTGTCGAGAAAGAAACTCAGATAGATGCCGGTGAGCGACGTTGAAACCGCGACAGCTGCCGAGACCAGCAACATGCGTTCGAACCGTTTGGTCAAGAGGAAGGCAATGGAGCCCGGCGCAATCAGCATGGCGACGGCAAGGATGATGCCAACAGCCTTGAGCGCGCCGACGATGGTCAGCGACAGGATGCAGAGCAGGCCATAGTGCAGGAATTTGACCGGCAGACCGATGGCCTGCGCGTGCTGCGGGTCAAAGGCATGCAACAGCAAATCACGCCTCCAGATGCCGAGGGCCAACAGGGTCACGGCTGCAATCGCGCCAGTTTCGGCAATATCGCGCCATGCCACGCCGAGCATGTCTCCGAACAGGATGTGGTCGAGATGCACGTCAGACTGGATCTTGGTGTAGAGGACGATGCCAAGGCCGAACATGCCGGAGAAGACCACGCCCATAACGGTGTCTTCCTTCACCCGGCTGTTCTGCTTGAGGAAGCCGGTGGCAAGGGCGCAGATCATGCCTGCCGCAAAGGCCCCGATTGCTAGCGGGATACCCGCGATATAGGCGAGCACCACGCCGGGCAGCACCGCATGCGAGATCGCATCCCCCATCAGCGACCAGCCCTTCAGGACGAGAAAGGGAGAGAGCAGGCCCATGGGGATTGCCACGAGAAGCGTGATGACAAAGGCCTGCTGCATGAAGCCGAAGCTGAACGGCTGCAACAAAAGCTGGATCAGGTCGCTCATGCCCCCTCCTCCAATGCCAGGCGGGCGCGGCGGCGCGCGGCCAGCGTTCCATGCTTGGGTGCGAAAACAAAAGCGGTGAGAAAGACGAGTGTCTGCAGCACGACAATGATGCCGCCGGTGGCACCATCGAGGAAATAGCTGAGATAGGCGCCGATAAAACTGGTCAAGGCCCCGATCAGCACGCTCGTCTGGATCAGGCGCGGGAAACGGTCATGCAGGAGATAGGCGGTTGCGCCGGGGGTGACGACCATCGCCACCACCAGAAACGCCCCCACGGTCTGCATGGCGGCCACCGTCGACGCGCTGAGCAGCGTGAAGAACAGGATTTTGAGGAGCGGCGGGTGGAGGCCGATGGAACGGGCATGATTTTCGTCAAAGAATGTTACCATCAGGTCCTTCCATTTGACCAAGAGAACGGCCAGCGACACCCCACAGATGATGACCAGTTGCAGCGTATCCTCCGGCGTGATCGCCAGGATATTGCCGAGCACGATGGTCTGGATATTCACCGAGGCGGGTGACAGCGACATCATGAACAGGCCGAGCCCGAAGAAGGACGTGAAGATCAGGCCGATGATGGCGTCCTCCTTCAGCTTTGTCCGCTGGTTGAGAAACAGCATGGCGACTGCGGCGAGACCGCCGGAAAAGAACGCGCCGATTGAAAACGGCAAGCCGAGCATGTAGGCCCCGGCGACGCCGGGCACGATGGAATGGGAGAGCGCATCGCCGATCAGCGACCATCCCTTCAGCATGAGGTAGGCGGAAAGGAATGCGCAGACACCACCAACCAGCGCACTGACCCACATGGCATTGATCATATAGTTGTAGGAAAAGGGTTCGAGAAGCAGCTGCATCATGATTGCGGCTTACCTTTCCCCTTGGGTTCGCCGTAGATCACGAAGGGGCGTTCATCGTCGCTGAGCACCGTCACACTGCGCGGATCCGCATCGGCATGCAGATCGACGCCACCGAGGATGAAGTGGCGCAGCACGCCGCCGAAGGTCATTTCCAGATTGGCCTGCGTGAACACCTCTGCGGTCGGTCCGGAGGCCAGGACGGTGCGGTTGACCAGCACGGCCCGGTCACAGAATTCGGGCACGCTGCCGAGATTGTGGGTGGAGACCAGCATGACCTTGCCGTCATCGCGCAGAGATCGCAAAAGGCCGATGATGGCCTCTTCTGTCCGCACGTCGACGCCGGTAAAGGGCTCGTCCAGAAGAATGATATCGCCTTCCTGCGCCAGCGCGCGGGCGAGAAAGACGCGCTTCTTCTGACCGCCCGAGAGCTCGCCGATCTGGCGCTTGCGGAAATCCGCCATGCCGACCCGCTCCAGCGCGGCAGTCACCATGTGCTGGTCACGCTTTTTCGGCATGCGCAGAAAATTCATATGGCCATATCGTCCCATCATCACGACATCTTCGACCAGAACCGGAAAATTCCAGTCGACATCCTCGCTCTGCGGCACATAGGCCACCACATTGCGTTTGAGCGCCCGTCCCGCCTGTTCACCCAGGATCGAGACCGATCCCCTGGCGAGGGGCACGAAGCCCATGATGGCCTTGAACAGGGTGGACTTGCCGCTGCCATTGACGCCGACCAATGCTGTGATCGAACCGCGCGGGATATCGAAGCTGGCATTGCGCAAAGCCGTGTGGCCATTGCGATAGGTCACGGTCACGTCATGCACGGAAAGACCAGCCCCCCGCTTTGCAGCGGAGGGGCCGGCGAGCGCTTGGGAGGACGCGCTCACTGGGTAAAGCCTTTGGCAACGGTTTGTGCCGTGACGCGCAGAAGGTCGAGATAGGTGGGCACCGGACCATCGGGATCGCTGAGTGAATCGACATAGAGAACACCGCCATATTTGGCCCCGGTCTCGCGGGCGACCTGCTTGGCGGGCGAAGCGGAAATCGTGCTTTCACTGAAAACCACCGGGATTTTCTCGGCGCGAACCTTGTCGATCACCTTGCGCACCTGCTGGGGTGTGCCCTGCTGATCGGCATTGATCGGCCAGAGATAAAGCTCCTTCATGTCGAAATCGCGTGCGAGATAGCTGAAGGCGCCTTCACTCGTCACCAGCCAGCGGCGCTCGGCGGGAACAGCAACGAGACTGTCGCGGATGGGCGCGACGGTTGCGCGGATCTTTTCCGAATAGGCCGCGGCATTGCGGTCATAGACGGCGGCATTGGCCGGGTCGTACTTGCCGAGTGCCTTGCGGATATTTTCCACATAAACCAGCGCGGCATTGGGCGACATCCAGGCATGCGGGTTCGGCTTGCCCTCATAGGGGCCCTCCGAAATGCCCATCGGCTCTACGCCTTCGCTGACAACGACGCTCGGAACATTCTTGACGTTGCCGAAGAATTTTTCGAACCAGCGTTCCAGACCAAGGCCGTTCCACAGGACGAGATTGGCATCCTGCGCCTTCAGGATATCACCGGGTGTCGGCTGGTAGTCATGAATTTCAGCGTTGGGTTTCGTGATCGAATCCACGTCGGCCGCGTCCCCCGCAACATTGCGGGCCATGTCGGCGATGATCGTAAAGGTGGTGACCACCTTGAACTTCTTGCCTTCGGTGGCGGATGCCGGGCCAAGAATCGTCAAAAGAGCAAAAACAGCAATCAACAGTCGGGAAAATCTCATCTCGCCTCCAGCAAACCGGGAAAATGGTGAGCTTTTTCGTCACCATTGTTACTCCATAACGGCTTGCGGGAGATGCGTCAATGCAAATGCGAATGATTTGCAAAAAGAATTCCATTCCCGTTTCCCGCCGTATGCTGGAGGTCAGACGCCGAAATTCTGTGTACCAACGTGCGTATTTCCCGAGGCCAGTTGAGAATCTTTGCAACTGAGCGCGTTCTGGCGCATAATCCCGCGCATGAAACATGCTATCAATCAGAAGCCGGATTACGAGAAGGAGCTGCGCAAGGCAGGCGTTCGCATCACCCGCCCGCGCCGAATCATTCTCGATATTCTGACCTCCACCGAAGACCACCCGGATGCGATGAAGATTTTCCATCGCGCCATCGAGATCGATGACAGCATTTCACTTTCGACCGTGTACCGGACCATGAACCTCCTGGAAGAAATGGGCGCCATTCATCGCCACGCCTTCAATGGCGGCCCGTCACGCTTCGAACAGGCCCATGGCGAGCATCACGACCACCTGATCGATGTCGATACGGGTGACGTGATCGAATTCCAGTCGGACAAGATCGAGAAACTGCAGGAAGAGATCGCCCGCGCGCTCGGCTATGACATCATCCATCACCGGCTGGAACTCTACGGGCGGAAATCCAGGCGTCCGGAATAGCGCACGCACAAACGTCCAAGACGTTTGCTTTCGCGTGAAGCATAACTTCCGCTGGCATTTGCCCGAGGGAGTTATGCATGCAAACAGTCCAGCCAAAATCCTATCCGGCCATCAATTTCTCGGAAAAATTCACGCTGTTTTCCGAACAATGGTCACCCAAAGTGGTGGCGGAACTCAACGATTATCAATTCAAGATCGTCCGCATCGAGGGTGATTTCATCTGGCACGATCATCCGGAAACCGATGAAGCGTTCATTGTCCTGGACGGGGAACTGCGCATCGATTTCCGCGACGGTTTCGTGACGATCAGGCCGGGTGAAATGTATGTCGTCCCCAAAGGGGTCGAGCACAAGCCCTATGCCGAAAGGGAAGTCCGTCTGATGCTGATCGAACCCCGAGGTGTTCTCAATACCGGCCGCGAGGGCGGTGAGCGGACAGCACAGAACGACGTGTGGATCTGACAGACCTTACGCAATCTGCGCCAATTCGCGGCGCAGAAAATCATTCAGCCGGTCAATGGCCGGACTGGATGACACCGGGCTGCGCATGATGCCGATTTCCAGATCACGCAGCGGCGGCAGGCCTTCATTCTCGCCGATAACGCGCAGGGTCGACGGCACGCTGCACGCGGCAAGCGCAGCCACCGCCAGCCCGGCCTGCACCACGGCGATCAGTCCGAGCAGGCTGGCGCTGGAATAGGTGCAGCGATAGCTGCGATCCGCATCGCCCAGCGCATCCAGCACGTTCATGCGCGCGGCGCAGCCGGGTTCAAACAGGGCGATGGGCAGCGGGTCATTTTCCCAGGCAACATGGGTCGGCGATGCCACCCAGATCAAGCGCTCGCGGCGGATCACCTCCAGCGGCTGGGTGGCTCCGCGGGTGACAATCGCCAGATTGACCCGGTCCTCATCGATCGCCTTGACCAGCGAGGTGGATTGCTCGCAGACCAGTTCGACGGTGACCAGCGGATGCTCCTCGGCAAACCGCGACAGAACGGGCGGCAGCAGGAATGCCGCATAGTCATCGGGCACGCCAAGCCGCACGCTGCCGGTTTCCTCGGGGCGGGTGACATTGGCCCACGCCTCGTCGGACAATCGCAGCAACCGCCGCGCATAATTGAGAAAACTCTCGCCGGCCAGATTCGGCTCGACGGACCGGGGGTTGCGAATAAGCAGCTGTTTGCCCACCGCCTGTTCCAGCCGCTGCATCTGCATGCTGACCGCCGACTGGCTGCGGCCGACACGCGGGGCAGCCGCCGACAGGCTGCCGGTTTCGATGACAGTCACAAAGGTCCGCAGGAGATCGAGGTCGAGGGGTGCAGCCATAATGCCATCAATATAGCGAATAGTTCACTCCAAATCTATTCGTTTGTTTGGCGGCAGCCAAGGGCGCTAACTGGGCATCCTTTGCCACGGGAATGACCCATATGCCTGACCCGATATCCGATCGTTTTCCTGCAGCACGGCTGGCCGTCGCCATGGCCATCATCGGGACGGTCGGTGCCTTTGCAACGGAAACACGGCTCGATCCGGTCACCATCGTCTTCTGGCGCTGTGTTTTCGGCATGGTCTTCCTCGCAGCCTGGTGTTTCCTGCGCGGCTACCTTCCCGACCGGACCCTCTCTTGGCCGCGGCTGGGCCGGGCAGCGCTCGGCGGCATTTGCATGGTGCTCAGCTGGGTATCGTTTTTTGCCGGGTTCCGCATGACATCGATTGCAACCACCACGATCATCTATCACATCCAGCCGTTCTTCGTCGTTCTCATCGGCGCAACCCTTTTGAAGGAACGCATCACCGTCGATCAGATCATCTGGATGCTCGGTGCCTTTATCGGCGTCGTCCTGGCGAGCGGCCTTGTCGGCGCGACGGCACCGGTCAGCACGCTATGGATTCTTGGGATCGTCATGTCGCTTGGTGCTGCGATGCTTTATGCCGCTGCAACCATTCTCGCCAAGGGCCTCGGCGAGCAACGGCCGGAAATCACGGTGCTGTGCCAGACCATCGTCGGCATCGTCATGCTCGCGCCTTTTGCCAGTTGGGCGGAGCCCGTGCCGCTGGCATCCTGGGGCTGGCTGGCCAGTATCGGCATCCTCCATACGGGCATTGCCTATATCCTGATCTATTCGGCCTATCCGCGCCTGTCGACGCCGGTCATCGGCGTCCTGACCTTCATCTATCCGATCGTCGCCATCATCGTGGACTGGGCAATTTACGGACACCCGCTGGGAATGGCGCAGGCCGCCGGCATGCTGCTGATTGCCTGCGGCACGCTGGGCGTGCGGCTCGGGTGGCAAATTCCCTGGCGCAGGAGCATAGCAGTCTGAAGCGGGTGCTGTCCGTCAGCGTTGCGTCTTCATGGTGCGTGGTTCGACAAGCTCACCATGAGGGAAGGTGCTGGCTGCAAGCCAATCGCCAGTATTGCAGAATATACTTCTTTGCAATCCCCCATGCTTCCTCATGGTGAGCTTGTCGAACCACGCACGAGAGTCGTGCAGAACATGCCCTAACCCTCATCCCACCCCAACAAAAAGCCGCCCGGAGGCGGCTTTTCGTCAAAGGATGCAAAAGAATCAGGCGGCGTTGGAGGCAGGCTGCGCCGTCAGCAATTCATAGATAAGGGTCGCATCATGGGCGTTGCGCAATTTGGCAATCCGCTCGGGATCGCGCAGCATGCGGGCAATCCGCGACAAGGCCTTCAGATGATCGGCACCGGCATTCTCCGGCGCCAGCAGAAGAAAAACAATATCGACGGGCTGATCGTCCAGCGCTTCGAAATCCACGGGGGTTTCGAGCTGTGCGAAGACCCCGGTGATGCGTTTGACGCTGTTGATCTTGCCATGCGGGATGGCAATGCCATTGCCAACGCCAGTCGAGCCAAGACGCTCGCGCTGCAGGACGGTGTCAAACACTTCCCGCTCCGTCAAACCGGTCAAGGCGGCAGCCTTCTCCGACATGATCTGCAAAAGCTGCTTTTTGGAATTGACTTTCAATGCGGGCAGGACAGCGTCGGGCTGAATGAGGTCACCCAGATCCATTATTCTCTTCCTTCCTGTTACCGTCCGCGCTTTGGGCGCGGACGGTAGTTCAAATTTCGCCTAAGACCCGGCGCCGTTCTGACCGGCCACGGCCGATGGATCGATCCAGCCGATGTTACCGTCAGCGCGGCGGTATACGATATTCACCTGCGTACTGCCAGAGTTGCGGAAGACAACCACTGGGCTATCTTTCAGATCGAGCTCGACCACGGCGGATGCGACACTCATGCTCCTGAGCGCCATCGATGTCTCAGCCACGATTGTCGGCGCGTAATCCTCCGGAATATCCTCATCTTCATCCGGTACGGGGGCGACGACCCGGTAGGAAATATCGTCGAAAACACCGTTCGAGCCGGGCGCCTGATGCGATTTCAGACGCCGCTTGTAACGGCGAAGGCGTTTGTCCACGCGTTCTCCGGCTGCATCAAAAGCAAGCTGAGGATCCTGTGCCTCGCCCGCTGCCTGCAGCACCGTGCCGGTATCGAGACGGATCAGGCAATCGGCGATGAAGCGCGACCCCTGTTTCTCCACTGTGACGTGGCCTGTATATCCGCCATCGAAATATTTGGTCACCATCTCACCGATCCGTTCGTCAATGCGAATGCGGAAAGCGTCACCAATGTCCATATGTTTCCCAGATACACGCAGACTCATGATACCTCACCTTCATTGTGACTTTTCATTGCCCGAGCCAATCTACACTGTTGTTGAGAGACGAGCAAAGACATCCCGCACATTCCATGCGAGTGATCCATCACATTTCACTTTCTGATTCTTCATCTCCAAAAGGCGCGCTTTCGCTTCAATCGATGCAAATTACCGGCGCTTCACTCTCCCTTGACCAAGCTTCTATGGCTCGGTTCATTTACCCGCTCGCCTCGATTCTACACCTGTGCGGCGGATGAATCCAGAGTTTCCGTCACCCTTGCGCACAGAAGCCTCCGCTTTTTTCTCCCGGCGCCTTTGCACCGAGGATGCGATGTTCATCGCCTCGCGGTACTTGGCAACCGTACGCCGTGCAATCTCAACGCCCTGGCCCTTCAAAAGATCCACGATCGTGTCGTCCGATAAAATATCATCCGGCTTTTCACTGTCGATCAGCAGCTTGATCTGATGCCGCACGGACTGGGAGGAATGCTGCTCGCCGCCTTCGGTGGCCGAAATCCCCGCATTGAAAAAATAGCGCAACTCGAAGACGCCGCGCTTCGTCAGCATGTATTTGTTGGCGGTGACGCGGCTCACGGTCGACTCGTGCATACCGATGGCGTCAGCCACATTTCTCAAATTGAGCGGCTTCAGGTAGGCGACGCCGAATTGCAGGAACTCCGCCTGCAGGCGTACGATTTCCGTCGCCACCTTCAAAATGGTCTGGGCGCGCTGATCCAGGCTGCGCGTCAGCCAATTGGCATTTTGCAGGCATTCGCTGAGAAACCCCTTTTCAGCCGGGGAAGCCGTTACCTTTGCAATGGTCGCATAATAGGTGTTGTTGACGAGGACCCGCGGCAGAGCATCCGGATTGAGCTCGATATTCCATGTCCCGTCCGGCGCCATGTCGACATGCACATCCGGGATGATGCTGTCGGCCACACCCGAGGAGAAGGCCGTTCCCGGCTTTGGATCGAGCAGGCGTATCTCCTGCAGCATATCGAGGAGATCGGCATCGGCGACCCTGCACAGCTTTCTCAGGCTTTGAAAATCCCGTTTCGCCAGGAGTTCCAGATTTTGCAGAAGCATCGTCATCGCCGGATCGAGCCGGTTTTTTGCACGCAGCTGCAGAGCCAGACATTCAGCCAGATCACGGGCAAACAGCCCCGCCGGTTCGAATGTCTGCAAAACCGCGATCAATCTGTCGATATGGGCCGCATCGGTGCCCAGCCGTTCGGCAATCTCCTCGACATCGACGCGCAGATAACCCATTTCATCGAGGTAATCGGCGAGTTCCGCTGCAATCAGGCGGTCCACCGCATCCTCAAAGGCAAAAATGATCTGCTCGCCGACGTGATCGCGCAGCGTCAACGGCGACGCGGTCACCTGTTCGAGATTGAACCCCTCGCCGCCCGTCGACACATATCCGTCACCCGATGACGATTTCCATTGCGAGGCCAGATCGCCAGCGATGAAGTCGTGGGTTCCAGGATCATCCGGAAAGATATTCTCGAGAGAACTGTCGAACGTCTCGGACATGGAGCCTGAACTGGTCGACTCGCCGCTGACAAGCCAATGGTCGTTCTGCTCACTCGCGCTGCCCCCGTCGCGGCTTTCGTCGGCGTCACCATGATTGACACCGCGCGAATAGTCGCCGGCTTCTCCCGGCCCGCGATCATCGGATGTATCCCGGCTTTCGAAGGAAAAATGTTCGTTTGCCGTTTCATCGCGCTCCAGCAGCGGATTCTTTTCGATCTCCTGCTCGATGAATTGCTCGAGTTCGACATGGGACAATTGCAGCAGCCGAATCGACTGCATGAGCAGCGGCGTCATCACCAGAGACTGGGTTTGTCTCAGATCGAGTTTTGGCGACAGGGCCATGGTGAACGCGGGTACTCCTGTACGAAATTCTTCTCAATGTACAGAAATGGCCCAATCCTTGCTTGTCAATTCCAGCAAGGCAAAAAACGACTCTTTTCGGAAAGATTCATCTGGATTCACGCAAGGGCGGGTAATTTCTGGCAAAAACCTGCCAGAAATTGATAAAATCAGAGCTTGAACTGATCACCGAGATAAAGACGCCGGACATCCGGATTCGCAATAATCTCGTCCGGACGGCCGTGGGTCAGAACCTGCCCCGCATGAATGATGTAAGCGCGGTCAATCAGCTTCAGCGTTTCGCGCACATTGTGGTCCGTGATGAGGACGCCGATGCCGCGGCTGGTCAAATGGCGGACGAGTTGCTGGATATCGGAGACCGCAATGGGATCAACGCCGGCGAACGGCTCGTCGAGCAGCATGAAATTGGGCCGCGAGGCCAGAGCGCGGGCAATCTCGAGCCGGCGGCGTTCACCGCCGGAGAGGGAAAGCGCCGGTGCCTTGCGCAGATGGGCGATATGAAACTCTTCCAGGAGGGAATCCAGTTCCTGCGCCCGTGCGGTGCGGTCCTTCTCGACCACTTCGAGCACGGCCTTGATGTTGTTTTCCACGGACAGGCCGCGGAAAATCGAGGCTTCCTGCGGCAGATAGCCGATGCCGAGGCGCGAGCGGCGATACATCGGCATCGTCGTCACATCGAAGCCATCGATTTCGATATTGCCCTTGTCGACCGGCACCAGGCCGGTGACCATATAGAAACAGGTGGTCTTCCCGGCGCCATTCGGACCGAGAATACCGACCGCTTCGCCGGCGCGCACACCGAAGGAAACACCATTGACCACCTGACGGCCATTATAGCTCTTGGTGATGCCGCGGGCGACAAGCGTACCCTTCATCCGGTCCGTCGCCGACGGATCGGCGGCACGCATCTCCTGGGAAATGCGCGCGTCTGGCGATGTGGGGGTCTTTGCGGATTGACGGGAAAACAGGGACACTTATACCGCCGGCCTAGTTCTTCGGAGCGCTCTTCGGCGCAACGACGATAGAAACGCGGCCTGTCTGTCCGTTCTTGCAGCTTTCCAGCTGGGCCTGACCGCTCTTCATCTGCACGGTCAGCTTGCAACCGACGCCAACATTATCGCCCTGCGAGAGAACGACCTTGCTGCCGGTCAGAACCAGAACCTGCGTCTTCATGTCGAACGTGCCATGGTCGCCCGTGGCAACCTGATCTTCGGACTTCACGTAGACCTTGTCGTTGACCTCGATGTGGTCGATGTCCTGGGCGCCTGCGCCCGCAGGCGCGGCTGCCTTGGTCTCTGTTTTGGCGGCTGCCTTGTCGGCGGCTTTTTCCGCGTCGGTCTTTTCCGGCTTCTTGACGTAATAAACGATCATGGAACCCGCCTTCATCAGCGTCGTTCCCTGGGTGACCGTTACATTGCCGGTAAAGGTGGCAGTACCCACATCATTATGCACGTCGAGGCGATCGGAATCGATCTGAATGGGCTGATCACTCGAAAGCTTCATGCCGTTGTTCAGGCCGCCGGCCTTGCTCGCATCCTGCGCTGCAACAGGACCAATCATGGAGGATGCCCAAATGCCCAATGCAACAGTCGAAATGCTGATCAGTCTTGTCCCGCGCGACATTGTCTCAATCTCCTAAATCCGGGATATCCCCACCTGGCCGGCAATCACTGCGGTGATTTGGCTTCGTTGCGACCTTCATGCAGCTTTGCGGGCTGAATGACAAGCCTGACCCCCTTTTCAAAGACCATTACTTTGCCACTCTGAGTAATTTTCATACTGTCTGCGACGATACTGGCACTGCTATTTTCGATCTTGACAGGCTGATCGGTCGACATCGAGTTTTCTTGTATATTGATATCGGCGGATTTCAACTGTGCTTTCATGCCGTCCGAGGTTGTCAGCGTTATGTTGTTGTCAAGCTTCAACTGGCGGTTGGCATTGTCGTAAAGGCCGCCCTTGGCGTTGACCTGCGCCCGCAGATCCTGGCCAACCGGAATTTCCGCGCTGATATTCTCAAGCGTGATCAGCGAGCTGTTGCCGACATCCTGCAGCGCCCGTTCCGCACTCATCTTGTAGGGGAGCTTGTCCTTGGTAAAGCCATCCAGCTTGGGATTGGTCATGACCAGCTTGCCATCCTGAATGCCCGCACTGTCCAAAGTGATATTGCTCGGGATGTTGGTCGTGGAGAAAAATGTGAACCAGGAGAAAACCGCAGCGCCGATCACGGCGACGGCAGGCAAGGCAAATTTCATGAAGCGCACGCGCCGCGAATGGCGTTCCGCAGCGCGAAAAACGTGCGAATCCTTCTCGGTGGCAGAAAATTGCCGCGCAACTTCCGCATGCTGCGCAGCAGCCGCTGTTGCATCGCCGTTTGGATGCGTATGTTTCAGTTCAATGGACATGTATTGGCTATACTACCGATTGCGATGTGTTGGCGCCCTGTTAGTTGAACGCCAATATGGTTATTTTTCGATGAAATGAACCAGGGTCTATGGGACACGTTGCATTTGATCGAACAAATATGCCGTCATCCGTTCATATACAAGGTGCAGCGCCAATTGCCTATATGGGGCAATGTGCTGAACCCCGGGGGTCTGGACTTCCTCGGAATGTTGCCGCAGAAGAATGCTTGCACTGAATTGCACAGGAAACGGACGATACGATGGCAAACACAGCTGACGCAATCATCGACAGGCGCCGTCTCCGGCGCAAGCTGACATTCTGGCGTGTGCTTTCCCTTCTGGTTGTCGCGCTCGCCCTGATCGGGCTTTACGGATTTCTCTCCGGTTCCGACCGTCTTTCCGGCAAAACCGCAGCGCATATCGCCAAAATCCGTGTTGAAGGCACGATTTTCGAGAATGACGAGCTCATCAAGCGTCTGGGCGAAGTCGCCGATTCCACCGCTGTGAAGGGCGTCATTCTTTCGGTGGATTCACCGGGCGGCACCACGGCGGGCGGCGAAGCCATCTATGAAGCCGTGCGCAAGATTGCCGCGAAAAAGCCCGTTGTTGCGCAGGTCGGAACATTGGCGGCCTCGGCAGGCTACATGATTGCCAGCGGTTCGGATCATATTGTCGCACGCCAGTCCTCCATCGTCGGATCGATCGGCGTGCTGTTCCAGTATCCCGATATTTCCGAACTGCTGACGAAGGTCGGCGTCAAGGTGGAGACAATCAAATCCAGTCCGCTGAAAGCCGAACCGAACTTTTTCAACCCCGCCAGCGACGAAGCCAAGGCCATGATCCATCGCATGATCATGGATTCCTATGACTGGTTCGTCGGAATCGTTCAGGAACGGCGCAATTTTACCCGCGAACAGACGCTTGCGCTGGCAGACGGATCGGTCTTCACCGGCAGACAGGCGCTGGCCAACAAACTCATCGACGAACTTGGCGGGGAAGACAAGTCGATTGCCTGGCTGAAAACCAAGGGCGTTGACGAGAAATTGCCCGTCATCGAATGGAAACCCGCACAAAAGACAACCTTCAGCTCGTTTCTATCCCAATCCGCGCTGAAAATGCTGGCACAATATCTCGGTATTCCGCAGGAAAGCACCGGGTTGCTGCGCGATTTGACCGGAGATCGCATCTTCCTTGACGGGCTCGTTTCTGTTTGGCACGTTGACGGCAGGCCCGTAGGGGCGCAATAGAATATTTAAGCTTACAGGATCAGTGACATAGTCATAATGGCCGTGTCATTTGAACTTGAACCAGAAGGGGATTATGCCGTGATCAAATCAGAGCTCGTCCAGATCATTGCCAACCGCAATCCGCACCTGTTTCAACGCGATGTCGAGAATATCGTCGGCGCCATTTTCGACGAGATCACCGACGCTCTTGCGGAAGGGAATCGGGTCGAGCTTCGTGGCTTCGGTGCATTCTCGGTGAAAAACCGCCCCGCCCGCAGCGGTCGCAATCCCCGCACCGGCGACAGCGTCGAGGTCGAGGAAAAGTGGGTGCCATTCTTCAAGACCGGCAAAGAGCTGCGCGACCGGCTGAACGCCGACTGAATGCAGCAACAAGCTGGGGCAGCTTCATAGCCTGATGATACGTGAAGTGCTGTTACCCTGGAGAGAGATATGATCAATCGCGTCGTTGTCGTCCTCATTCTCGTGCCGCTGGCAGTGATCCTGATTGCACTGTCGGTGGCCAATCGCGGGCTGGTGACCTTTACGATCGATCCGTTCAATCCGGGCAATCCCGGCCTGTCCTATGCCGCACCCCTCTTCGTCTGGCTGTTTCTCGCTCTCTTCGTCGGGCTGATCCTTGGCAGTTTCGCCACCTGGATCAACCAGGGCCGGCACCGCAAACTGGCGCGCCAGCGCAAGCAGGAGACCGAACTCCTGCGCATGGAAGCGCGGAAATCGGCGGCCACGCAGTCCACGCCCAACCTTCCCTCTCTGCACTAAGCAGCATATTTTCAAGGATTTGCAATGAAACTGGTCTCTCCGGCTGACGTCGACGGGCTGTTGAACTGGCCGGACATGATCAACGCCATTGAAACGGCGTTCCGTCAGGGCGTTATCCAGCCCGTGCGCCACCATCACACGGTTGATCGCCCCGATGGCGCCGCATCGACGCTTCTGCTGATGCCGGCCTGGTCGGACTTCGATGCGCTCGGCGATTCGTCGAAGGGCTATATGGGCGTCAAGATCGTCACGGTATCGCCTGACAATGGGGCCATTGCCAAACCGGCCGTCATGGGCGTCTATCTGCTGCTCGACGGCAAGACCGGGGAACCCAAGGCCCTGATCGATGGCCAGCGTTTGACCATATGGCGCACCGCAGGCGCTTCCGCCCTTGCCGCCCGCTATCTCGCCCGCGAAGATGCATCCAAACTGGTTATCCTTGGCGCCGGCGCGCTCTCGGGCTTTCTTGCCCGCGCGCACAGCTCTGTCAGACCGATCCGCGAGATTTCCATCTGGAACCGCAGCATCGACAATGCGCGCAAAGTGGCGGCGGATCTCGTCGCTGACGGGTTCAACGCCAAGGCGGTCACCGACAAGGATGCGGCCATCGCCGATGCCGATATTATCGCCGCTGGCACGCTGTCGACCGAACCGCTCATTCTCGGCAGGCATCTGAAGAAGGGCGCGCATGTCGATCTTATCGGAGCCTTTACCCCCGCCATGCGGGAAAGCGACGATGAGTGCGTCAAGCGCGCGCGGGTGTTTGTCGACACGAGGGAAGGCGCGCTGAAGGAAGGCGGCGACCTCGTCCAGCCGATCAAGGCGGGCGTCATCGGCGACAGCCATGTGATCGGCGATCTGTTCGATCTCACCCGCGGAACGGTGAAAGGGCGTCAGTCGCCCGATGAAATCACCCTGTTCAAGTCGGTCGGCGCTGCGCTGGAAGACCTTGCCGCCGGTATTCTGGTCTATGAAAAGGCGATTGCAGCCTCTGCCTGAGTGTTTTTGCTTTCGCCTTTCCTCATCTTGGCATAGGAAACCACCATTGAACGATGGCCAAGGGCATATGAGGGCATAACGGTTTGAAATCGTCTGGCGGAAAAATCAGGAAGGCCAAGGGCACCGGCCCGAAAGGCGCGGGACCGAAAGCTGCGCCGCACAGGCAGCAGGCGACAAAACCCCGCCCGCAATTTGCCAAAACCTCTGCCCCGGCGGACAATGATGCGCGCGTCAAGGCAGCGCCCCGTTCCGAACCGCTGCCCAAGCGGGTCCTGACCCGCCATACCGGTCCGCGCCCGACAGAAAAGACCGGCCTGATCCTCGAAACGCTGCCCTCCGATGATTACGCCCTGCTCGACAGCGGCAACGGCCTCAAGCTCGAACAATATGGTCCCTACCGGATCATCCGCCCCGAAGGCCAGGCCATCTGGCTCCCGGCCTGGAACAAGGCCGAGTGGGACAAGGCTGACGCGATCTTTACCGGCAATACGGATGAGGAAGGCGTCGGACGCTGGCATTTCCCCAAGGTGCCGCTCGGCGAAACCTGGCCGCTTGCCTATGAGGGCATTCCCTTCTTCGGCCGCTTCACCTCCTTCCGGCATGTGGGCGTGTTTCCCGAACAGGGAACGCACTGGTCGCATATGGACAGCCTCATTCGCGGTGCAAAGCGCCCGGTGAAGGTGCTCAATCTTTTCGGCTATACCGGCGTCGCCTCGCTCGTTGCCGCCCGTGCGGGCGCGGAGGTGACCCATGTCGATGCGTCCAAGAAGGCAATCGTCTGGGCCCGCGAAAACCAGGAAATGGCCGGACTTTCCGGCAAGCCCATCCGCTGGATTTGCGAGGATGCTATGAAGTTCGTCGCCCGCGAAGAGCGGCGCGGCAGCGGTTATGACATCATCCTGCTCGATCCGCCCGCCTATGGCCGCGGCCCGAACGGCGAGGTCTGGCAGCTCTTCGACAATCTGCCCGATATGGTCGATTTATGCCGGTCGATCCTGACGCCCAATCCGCTCGGTGTGGTGTTGACCGCCTATTCCATCCGCGCATCGTTCTTTGCCATTCACGAGCTGATGCGCGATGCCTTTACCGGTCTTGGCGGCGAAGTGCAGTCCGGCGAACTGATCCTGCGCGAACGGTCTTCCGGGCGCGCCCTTTCCACGTCCCTGTTCAGCCGCTGGGGTGCCAAATGACCAGACATGACGACCGCCAGCACGGCAGCTCCATCGCGCGGCCCGGCAAGGTCAAGGAAGTCACCAGCCTGACCAACCCGATCGTCAAGGATCTGCGATCCTTGGCGCTGAAGAAGTTCCGCGACCAGCAGGGTGTGTTTCTGGCCGAAGGCCTGAAACTCGTCATCGACGCGCTCGATCTCGGCTGGACCATCAAGACGCTTGTCTATTCCAAGGCCGGCAAGGGCAATTCCCTTGTCGAGCAGGTCGCAGCCCGCACGATTGCCAAGGGCGGTGACGTGCTCGAGGTCAACGAGAAGGTGATTTCCGCCATCACCCGGCGCGACAATCCGCAAATGGTCGTCGGCGTGTTCGAGCAGCAGCTGCAGCCCCTGTCAGCCACCCGACCGCAGGGCAACGATGTTTACGTCGCGCTCGACCGGGTGCGCGATCCGGGCAATCTCGGCACCATCATCCGGACAGCCGATGCGGCAGGCGCCAAGGGTATCATCCTGATCGGCGACACCACGGATCCGTTTTCGCTCGAAACCGTGCGCGCTACAATGGGTTCGGTCTTTGCCGTCCCGCTGATACGCACGAACGAAACGGAATTCCTTTCCTGGCGAAAGGGATTTTCGGGACTGATCGTCGGCACGCACCTCAAGGGCGCCGTCGACTACCGGACGATTCCCTACAAGGGCAAGCCGGTCATTCTGCTGATGGGCAATGAGCAGCAGGGCCTCCCCGACACGCTGGCCTCAACCTGTGACAAGCTGGCCCGCATTCCCCAGGAAGGCCGGGCGGATTCGCTCAATCTCGCCATTGCCACCGGCGTCATGCTGTTCGAGATCCGCCGCGAGGCGTTGACACTCGATGGCGGCAAACAGGATAAATAACCCCCATGAAAAGCAAATCCTTCTTCGGCCTGCTGGCGATTGTGGTGCTTGCCGTGGCGAGCGACCAGATCGTCAAATATCTCGTCGAGACCGGCATGGACTATCAGCAGCAGATCGATCTGCTGCCATTTCTGGCGCTTTTTCGTGTTCACAATAATGGCATTGCATTTTCGATGCTCAGCGGCATGCACGACCTTGCCCTGATCGGCTTGACCGTCGTCGTCATCGCCTTTGTCAGCTATCTCTGGTGGAGCACCGTACCGGCACGCTGGATCTCGCGCATCGGCTTTGCGCTGATCATCGGTGGTGCCATCGGCAATCTGATCGACCGCAGCCTGCTTGGCTATGTCGTTGATTATATTCTTTTCCATCTGCCGTCATGGTCATTTGCCGTCTTCAATCTGGCCGATGCCTACATTTCCGTCGGCGCCGCACTGGTCGTGCTTGAAGAAATTTTTGTCTGGCTGCGCGAGCGCAAGACACCAAAGGGGCAAGCTGGGGGAAACTGAGGAAAACCCAGCATCTGCGGTGTCTCCCGCGTCATGTGCCCGTCATCCAATTGTTGTATTCAAGCATCTAGTGATTGCCGATCAACCATGATGAGAGCGAATCGTTATGAGCTTCGCCTTGCTTGAACCTGCGTCTATCTTTAAAGATCAGCACACGATGTCGCAGGTTGATTCAACACCCTCGCCGTTTACGGCGCCACACCTTGTCGCGGTGCTTGGACGCATTGGGACGATGGAAGTTTGCCTTGCGCAAACCGAAGCCGAAATCGTCTCTGCCCAGCAGCTGCGTTTCAAGGTATTTTTCGATGAACTCGGCGCCAAGGGCTCGGCGACCCTGGAACAACGCGACGCAGACCGTTTCGATCCCGTATGCGATCACCTCCTGGTTTATGATACCTCGATCATTGGCCCCAAGCACAAGCAGATCGTCGGCACCTACCGGCTGATGCGCTCGGAAGTTGCCCACAAAACAGGCGGTTTTTACTCGGCTAGCGAATATACGATCGACAGTCTGGTCGCTGCCAAGCCGCAGATGCATTTCCTTGAGCTCGGCCGGTCCTGTGTTTTGCCGGAATACCGCTCAAAGCGCACGGTCGAACTGCTGTGGCAGGGCATCTGGAGCTATTGCCGGTATCACTCCATCGACGTGATGTTCGGCTGCGCATCCTTCCAGGGAACGGTGCCGGCGGCGCATGCTCTGCCGCTGTCGTTCCTGCATCACAACTGCCGCGCAACGCCGGACTGGGATGTCCAGGCCCTGCCGTCGCTGTATCAGCCGATGGACCTCGTTCCCAGCGAAGCGGTCAATCCGAAGGTTGCCCTGTTCGCCATGCCGCCATTGATCAAGGGCTATCTGCGCCTTGGTGCCATGATCGGTGACGGTGCGGTGGTGGATCATGATTTCGGCACGACCGATGTACTGATCATTCTGCCGGTCAGCCGCATTTCCACCCGCTACGTCAGCCATTACATCTCGAACGCCAAGCGTTTCGACTGAAATTCCACTTTCGCCTCCTGCAGGACGAACATCATCTGTGGAGAAAACCGCCGATGATGCGCCTGCACGGTGTGTAAAGTTCCCGATAGCGCATAGATTGGTCTTCTGATCGGAATCGGTCAAAATCAGGAGAACGTCTTGGCCGACATGCCATTCACTGCGGAAACACCATCCTATGAGGCTGACAGCTCGGCGCGCCCAACGCCGATGATGGAGCAGTATATCGAGATCAAAGCGACCAATCCGGACAGCCTGCTGTTTTACCGGATGGGCGATTTCTACGAGCTGTTCTTCGACGATGCCATAGCCGCGTCCCGCGCGCTCGGGATCACGCTGACCAAGCGCGGCAAGCATCTGGGCGAGGATATCCCGATGTGCGGCGTACCGGTGCATGCGGCGGACGACTATCTGCAGAAGCTCATCATGCGCGGCTTCCGGGTTGCGGTGTGCGAACAGGTGGAAGACCCGGCTGAAGCGCGCAAGCGCGGATCGAAATCCGTGGTGAAGCGCGATGTCGTGCGGCTGGTCACCCCCGGCACGCTCACAGAGGAAAAGCTGCTCGATCCCTCCGAAGCCAACTATCTCATGACGCTGGGCCGGGTGAAAGGCGCAGCGCAGGGCCAGTTTGCCCTCGCCTGGATCGATATTTCCACCGGCACGTTCCGGGTCAGCGAAACCGATCCGTCGCGGCTGCTTGCCGATATTCTGCGCGTCGATCCGCGCGAACTGATCGTTGCCGATCCGGTGTTTCACGATCCGGACCTGCGCCCGACATTCGATGTCGTCGGGCGCTCGGTCAGCCCGCAGCCGCCAAGCCTTTTCGACAGCGCCACGGCGGAAAACCGCATACAGCGCTATTTCGACGTGGCCACGCTCGACGGCTTCGGACATTTTTCGCGCGCCGAACTGTCAGCCATATCGGGCGCCATCGCCTATGTGGAAAAGACGCAGATTTCGGAACGACCGCCGCTGATGCGGCCGGAGCGGGAATCGGAAGGCTCCACGCTTTTCATCGACCCGGCCACCCGAGCCAATCTGGAAATGCTGCGCACCTTGTCGGGCAATCGCGACGGCAGCCTGCTCAAATCCATTGACCGCACGGTTACCGGCGGCGGCGCCCGGCTGTTGGCCGAGCGACTGACCTCGCCGCTGACAAATTCCGCCGCCATTGCGGAGCGGCTCGATTCCGTCTCCTGCTTTCTCGCCGGACAATCCCTCGCCGATCTGACCCGCGAAGCTTTGAAGGGCGTACCGGACATGCCCCGCGCCCTGTCGCGCCTTGCCGTCGGGCGCGGCGGTCCGCGCGATCTTGGCGCACTCGCGCGCGGACTCGAGGCTGCCGCCCAAATCGCTTCTTTCCTGGGCAGGGAAGTGCTTCTCGCTGAACTCTCCGCCGTTCGGGATTGCCTTGGCGGCCTGCCCCACGACTATGCCGCTCACCTTGACCGGGCGCTGGACGACGAACTGCCTCTGCTGAAGCGCGACGGCGGTTTCGTCCGACCTGGATACAATGCGGAACTTGATGAGATGCGCGCCTTGCGCGACCACTCCCGCCGCATCATTGCCGGTCTCCAGGCCGATTACATGGATCTGACCGGCATCCGCTCGCTCAAGATCAAGCACAACAATGTGCTCGGCTATTTCATCGAGGTCACGGCGAACAATGCATCCGTGATGACCGACACGGACGAGGCCAAGGGCAAATTCATCCATCGTCAGACCATCGCCAATGCGATGCGGTTCACGACAACGGAGCTCGCCGAACTCGAAACCAAAATCGCCAATGCCGCCGAACGGGCTTTGTCGATTGAACTGGGCATTTTCGACGTGCTGACCGGGGAAACGGTTGCCAATGCCGACGCAATCCGCGCCGGCGCTGCAGCGCTGGCAACCCTCGACGTCTCGGCATCGCTCGCTGCCCTTGCCGAAGAGCAGGGCTATTGCCGCCCGCTGGTCGATGACACCCTCGCTTTCGAGATCGTCGCCGGGCGTCACCCCGTCGTGGAACAGTCCCTGCGCCGGCAGGCGGCCAATCCGTTCGTGGCCAATGACTGCAATCTCTCGCCCGAGGGTGCGGCCAAAGGCGCGATCTGGCTTCTGACCGGACCGAACATGGGCGGTAAATCGACATTCCTGCGCCAGAACGCGTTGATTGCTATTCTTGCGCAGATGGGATCGTTCGTCCCGGCCGGTTCGGCGCATATCGGCATTGTCGACCGGCTGTTCTCGCGCGTCGGCGCATCGGACGATCTGGCGCGCGGCCGGTCGACCTTCATGGTGGAGATGGTGGAAACAGCCGCCATCCTCAATCAGGCCAGCGACCATTCCCTGGTCATTCTCGACGAAATCGGCCGCGGCACCGCGACCTTCGACGGCCTGTCGATCGCCTGGGCGGCAGTGGAATATCTGCACGAGAAGAACCAGTGCCGGGCGATTTTCGCCACGCATTTCCATGAAATGACCTCGCTGTCGGAAAAGCTGACGCGCCTGAGCAATGTCACCATGCGGGTGAAGGAGTGGGACGGCGACGTCGTCTTCCTGCATGAGGTGGCCAAGGGCGCCGCAGACCGCTCCTATGGCGTGCAGGTGGCGCGGCTGGCCGGATTGCCGGAAGCCGTGGTCAACCGCGCCCGCGACGTTCTGCATCAGCTGGAAGCCGGTGAAACCTCGGGTAAGGCTGACAAGCTGATCGATGACCTGCCGCTGTTCTCGGTCGAGGTCAAACGCGAGGTGAAAGCACCCGTGAAAGGCAAGGATAGCGCACTGCTGGCAGCCCTTTCGACGGTCAATCCCGATGAAATGACACCGCGCGAGGCGCTTGACGCGCTCTACCGGTTGAAAGGCCTCGCCACAAACCCGACATCGTGAACGCATTGGGGGCACGCTTGCCCCTGGCGGACACAGTGTCTTCAAAGGTAAGCATTTCGTTTATGGCAAATACGCGCTATAGCGTGCGGCCATCATTCATAAAGTCGTGTTCATGAGCGCAGACCTGAAACTGGAACAGATCGTCAGTCCGGCCAAACTTCATCGTCAGTTTGAAGATCTGGTCAAGGCGGCAAAAAAACAAGGCGCCGCTTCCGTCAATCGCAATGACGTGCTGCAGCTCCTGAAAGAGACACTCGTTTCGGGTCGCAAGGCCGCCGAGGAGATGTTGAAAAAGGACGGCGGCGGCACACGCTGCTCCGTGCGGCTGTCCTATCTGATGGACCAGATCATTTCGGCGCTCTACGATTTTGCGATCACCCATGTCTATCATTCGGTCAATCCGTCCACGGCAGAACGGATGACGGTGGTGGCGGTTGGCGGCTATGGCCGCGGCGGGCTGGCGCCCGGTTCGGATATCGACCTTCTGTTCCTGCTGCCCTACAAGCAGACCCCGTGGGGCGAGCAGGTGGTCGAGTACATCCTCTACATGCTCTGGGACATGGGCCTGAAGGTCGGCCACGCCACGCGCAATGTCGACGAATCCATCCGCCAGTCGCTCGCCGACATGACCATCCGCACCAGTATTCTCGAAGCCCGCTACGTCTGCGGCAATGACGAGCTTTTCACCACATTGGTGCGCCGCTTCGATACGGAAGTCGTCAAGGGGACTGGACCGGCCTTCATCGAGGCGAAGCTGACCGAGCGCAACGAACGGCACCGCAAGGCCGGTGCGACCCGCTATCTCGTCGAACCGAACGTCAAGGAAGGCAAAGGCGGCCAGCGCGATCTGCACACGCTGTTCTGGATCGCCAAATATTACTACCACGTCAAGACCAGTGACGAACTGGTCAAGCTTGGGGTGTTGTCGCGCGCCGAGCACAATATTTTCCGCAAGGCCGAAGACCTTTTATGGGCCGTGCGCTGCCATATGCATTTCTATACCGGCAAGGCGGAGGAACGGCTGTCCTTCGATATCCAGAGCGAGATTGCCCAGCGGCTCGGCTATACGGCACATCCCGGTCAGCGCGATGTCGAGCGCTTCATGAAGCACTACTTCCTCGTCGCCAAGGAAGTGGGCGACCTGACGCGCATCATCTGCGCCGCGCTGGAAGAAGAACAGGCAAAACATGTTCCCGGTTTCAACCGGATTTTCCTGACCTTCTCGCGCCGCAAGCGCAAACTGCCGGGAACGTCGGATTTCGTCGTCGACAACCACCGCATCACCATCGCCAATGACGGCGTTTTCCAGAAGGATCCGGTCAACCTCATCCGCCTGTTCCACCTGGCCGATCAGCATGGGCTCGAACTCCACCCGGATGCGATGCAGCTGGTGACCCGTTCCCTGTCGCTGATCAAGGCGGATTTGCGCGAAAATCCCGAAGCCAACCGCCTGTTCCTTGAAATCCTGACCTCCGAACGCAATCCCGAACTCATCCTGCGGCGCATGAACGAATCCGGCGTGCTGGGCAGGTTCATCCCGGATTTCGGCAAGGTCGTCGCGATGATGCAGTTCAACATGTATCATCACTACACGGTCGACGAGCATCTCTTGCGCTGCATCGCCGTACTGTCCGAGATCGATCACGGCGACCTCAGCAATGAGCATCCGCTGGCCAACCAGATCATGCCAGCCCTGAAAAAGGACCGCAAACTCCTCTACGTCGCCCTTTTGCTGCATGATATCGCCAAGGGCCGGCCGGAGGACCACTCACTTGCCGGTGCGCGCATCGCCAAGCGCGTCTGCCCGCGTCTGGGCCTGTCCAAGTCCGATACGGAAACCGTGTCGTGGCTGGTCGAGCAGCACCTGACCATGAGCATGGTCGCCCAGTCGCGCGATCTCAATGACCGCAAGACCATCGAGGACTTCGCTGAAATCGTCCAGACGCTCGACCGGATGAAACTGCTGCTGATCCTCACCGTGTGCGATATCAAGGCGGTCGGACCGGGCGTGTGGAACGGCTGGAAGGGCCAGTTGCTGCGCACCCTGTTCTACGAAACCGAACTGATGCTGACCGGCGGTTTCTCGGAAGTGTCGCGCAAGGAACGCACCGACCACGCCCGCGCGCAGCTCGAACATGCCCTGTCATCCTGGCCGCAGCTCGAGCGCCAGTCCTATCTTGCCCTGCACTATCAGAACTACCTGCTGACGGTCAGCCTCGACGACCAGATCCGCCATGCCACTTTCGTGCGCGAATCCGACAGTTCGGAAAAGACGCTGGCAACCATGGTCAAAACCCATGACTTCGAGGGCGTTACCGAAATCACCGTGCTTTCGCCCGACCATCCGCGCCTTCTGTCGATCATCGCCGGCGCCTGCGCTGCCGCCGGCGCCAACATTGTTGACGCGCAGATCTTCACCACGAGCGACGGCCGTGCGCTCGATACGATCCTGATCAGCCGCGAATTCCCGACCGATGACGACGAACGCCGCCGCGCCATGCGGGTGGGGCGCCTGATCGAGGATGTGCTGTCCGGCAAATCCTACCTGCCGGAAATGCTGGCATCGCGCACCAAGCCGAAACGCGCGGTCAAGGCGTTCCGCATTACGCCGCGCGTCGAAATCAACAACACGCTGTCGAACAAGTTCACCGTCATCGAGGTCGAGGGGCTGGACCGTCCGGGCCTGCTCTCCGAGATCACCGGCGCCATTTCCGACCTGTCGCTCGACATCGCCTCGGCGCATGTGACGACGTTCGGCGAAAAGGTCATCGACGTGTTCTACGTCACCGATCTTGTCGGCCACCAGGTCACCAACGGGGCGCGGCAGAACCGCATCCGCAAGAAGCTGCTCGCCCTGTTCGGCGAAGGCGATATCACCACGGCCCAGCCGCAGCGGCACAACATCCTGATGTCTGCAGAATAGGTTCAGCACCCATGTTTATTCGGAATCTGGAACAGATATGAGTCTGGTCAAAAAATTCGCGACGGTGGCCTCCGGCACCCTGATGAGCCGTGTCTTCGGGCTGACGCGTGAAATGCTGATGGCAGCGGCGCTTGGTACCGGCCCCGTCGCCGATGCCTTCAATGCCGCCTTCCGTTTCCCCAACACCTTCCGCCGCCTGTTTGCCGAAGGCGCGTTCAACGCGGCCTTCGTCCCGCTGTTTGCCAAGGAGATCGAGGCGAACGGCATGGATGGGGCAAAGCGCTTCTCCGAGGAGGTGTTCGGCGTCCTGTTCACCGTCCTGATGGCGCTGACCATTCTGATGGAACTGTCGATGCCGCTGATCGTGCGCACGGTGATCGCGCCTGGCTTCCTCGACGATCCGACCAAGTTCGGCAATACGGTGTCGATGGCGATCATCATGTTTCCTTATCTGGCCTGCATGTCGCTGGCGGCGATGATGAGCGGCATGCTGAACTCGCTGCACCGCTATTTTGCTGCCGCCGTCGCTCCGGTTTTCCTCAACGTGATCCTGATCGGCGTGCTCGCCTATGCCTGGTACAAGGGCCACGACGGCATCACGATCGGTTACGGCCTCTCCTGGGGCGTCATGGCGGCGGGGCTGGTGCAACTGGCCATCGTCTGGTTTGCCGTGCGCAATGCCGGCATTTCCATCGGCTTCCGGCTGCCGCACTTCACGCCGAATGTGCGGCGCCTCTTGGTGCTGGCCCTGCCCGCCGCCATCACCGGCGGCATCACCCAGATCAACCTTCTGGTGAACACGAACATCGCTTCCGGCAAGGAGGGCGCGGTGACGTCGCTCGCCAATGCCGACCGCGTCTATCAGCTGCCCCTCGGCGTGGTGGGTATTGCCGTTGCAACGGTGCTGCTGCCCGAGCTTGCCCGTGCATTGCGCTCCGGCAACCACAGGGAAGCCGGCAGTCTGCAGAACCGGTCGGTCGAGTTCATCCTGTTTCTGACGCTGCCGGCAGCGGCGGCGCTGCTCGTCATGTCCGAGCCGATCATCCGCCTGCTGCTCGAGCGCGGTGAATTCACCGCCGAATCGACGCGGCGCGTGTCCAATATTCTCGCGGTCTACGGCCTTGGCCTGCCCGCCTTCGTGCTGATCAAGGCTTTCATTCCCGGCTTCTTCGCCCGCGAAGACACCAAGACACCGATGATCTATGCAGCGGTTTCCGTTGTTATCAATGTCAGCATGGCGCTGACGCTGTTTCCGCTGATGGCCGAAACCGGCATTGCCACGGCCGAAGTGACGGCCGGGTGGGTCAATGCCATTCTCCTCTTCGCAACGCTGGTGTGGCGCGGGCATTGGGGCCGCGACATCCCGCTGCTCACCCGCATTCCACGCCTGATCTTTTCCGCTGCGGCCATGGCTGTTGCCCTGTATTACGCCATCCATTGGGCCAAGCCCTATCTTGCCTCCCATACGCCGGTGCATATCCAGGCGCCCGTGGTCTTCGGCCTGATCATGCTGTCGATGGTTGTCTATTTCATCCTGGCCTTCGCAACCGGCGGCGCCAGTTTCAGCATGATCCGCCGCAATGTGAAACGCGGCGCCAAAGCACCGGTTGTGCCGCCGGAGGGCCCTGCGGCATGAGCGTCTCCTGACGCTCAAATAGCCTTCGCCGGCCCGATAGGGCTTGAATAGAGCGCCTTGCTCTGCCAAAACCTCCTCTCCATTGCCACCGGGCCGGAACGGCCCGGTCCCCGAATGATCAAGGACTGTTCATGAGCACGTTTGAGCCGCTCGTCTTCTCCGGTGTCCAGCCAACCGGTAATCTGCATCTCGGCAACTATCTGGGAGCGGTGCGGCGTTGGGTTGCCTTGCAGGAAAACAACAACTGCATCTACTGCGTGGTCGACCAGCACGCCATCACGCAGGCGGTTTCCGTCTGGGGCGGTCCGGTCGAGCTGCAGCGCAACACGCGCGAAGTAACCGCCGCGTTCCTCGCCGCCGGCATTGATGCCGAGAAGCATATTGTCTTCAACCAGAGCCGCGTGCGCCAGCATGCAGAGCTTGCCTGGGTGTTCAATTGCATCGCGCGTATGGGCTGGCTGAACCGCATGACCCAGTTCAAGGACAAGGCAGGCAAGGACCGCGAGAACGCCTCGGTCGGCCTCTTCGCCTACCCCAACCTGATGGCTGCCGATATCCTTGTCTACCGCGCCACCCATGTGCCGGTCGGCGAAGACCAGAAGCAGCATCTGGAGCTGACGCGCGACATCGCCCAGAAATTCAACACGGACTTCTCTGATCGCATTGCGGAACTCGGCCTCGGCATCGAGACCCAGTCCGGCGATGAAACGATCCAGAGCTTTTTCCCGCTGACCGAACCGGTCATCGGCGGTCCGGCTGCGCGGGTGATGAGCCTGCGCGACGGCACGAAGAAGATGTCGAAATCCGATCCATCAGACCTGTCGCGCATCAACCTGACCGATGACGAGGACACGATTTCGAAGAAGATCCGCAAGGCGAAGACGGATTCCGAGCCCTTGCCATCGGATATCGAGGGCCTGAACGATCGCCCGGAAGCCGACAATCTCGTCGGCATCTATGCCGCCCTGACCGATACGGACAAGGCAGGCGTCATCCGCGATTTCGGCGGCCAGCAGTTCTCCGTGTTCAAGCCGGCGCTGGCTGATCTGGCGGTGGCGAAGCTTGCGCCGATTGCCAGCGAGATGCGCCGCCTTTCCGCCGATACCGCCTATATCGATTCCGTGCTGAAAAATGGCGGCGAGCGTGCAGCTATATTGGCGGAGAAGACGATGCGCAATGTGCGTGATATTGTCGGGTTCCTTCAGGATTAGGCTCAACAGTCAGGGCAGGTTGAACAGATGGTATCAAGACGTCTCAGCCGTGAAGCAGGGCACCGCCGCAAGTTCCTGGCGGTGATCGACGAAACGCCGGAATGTGAGCGGGCGGTTGCCTATGCCTCGCGCCGCGCCAAGACCACGAATGGCGTGCTGGTCCTGCTGTTTGTCATCGACTCCGCCGACTTCCAGCAGTTTCTGGGGGTCGAGCAGATCATGCGGGCGGAAGCCGAGGAACGGGCACATTCGACGCTGAGCAAGTTTGCCGCTTCGGTGCGGGAAACCATCAATATCGAATCCGAGCTTGTGGTGCGCGAAGGCATAACCGCCGAACAGATCCAGAAGCTCATCGAGGAAGACCAGGATATCGCCATTCTGGTTCTGGCGGCAGGTTCCGGCAAGGAGGGACCAGGACCGCTGGTCCAGACCCTGGCCGGGCGCGAATCCTTCTCGATTCCCGTCACCGTCGTGCCCTATAATCTCTCGAACGAGGATATTGACGCAATCACATGATTGCATCTTGAAACCGTGATACACTCTTGCCTTGAAGAGACTGGCCGAAAGGCCTATATGCCTTTGAACCGTTCTAAACTAGACACGCGAGATATCCGCCATGTTCATCCAGACCGAAGCAACGCCCAACCCGGCGACCTTGAAATTCCTGCCTGGCAAGGTTGTGCTTGAGGAAGGCACGGCGGATTTCCGCGATGCGGCAACCGCTTCGGAAGCCTCGCTGCTCGCCGCCAAGATTTTTGCCGTTCCCGGCGTGACCGGCGTGTTCTTCGGCTATGATTTCGTCACCGTAACCAAGGCCGAAGGTCCGGAATGGCAGCATCTGAAGCCGGCCATCCTCGGCGCGATCATGGAACACTTCATGTCCGGCGCTCCTGTCATGGCGAGCGCCACATCGGTCGCAGCCACAGCCCAGCTGGAAGGCGACGGCGAGTTTTTCGACACGGCCGACACCGAGATCGTCGACACGATCAAGGAACTGCTGGAGACCCGTGTGCGCCCTGCCGTGGCGCAGGATGGCGGCGATATCACCTTCCGCGGTTTCGAGAACGGCACGGTTTACCTGCACATGAAGGGCGCCTGCTCCGGCTGCCCGTCTTCTACAGCAACGTTGAAGCATGGCATCCAGAACCTCCTGAAGCATTTCGTGCCGGAAGTTCAGCAGGTCGAAGCGATCTAACGCGCTTCCAGATGGTGAGATTGAAAAGGCCGCTTGATGCGGCCTTTTTGTTGGCAGTAGCTCATCAGATGGAGATAACGGAATTGCGCACAGGTTCGCGCGGAACGTCCGGTAAATCCACACCGCCTAGCACTGCAAAATGCTCATGAATTGACGCAGCAATGTTCCCCTGCTCAGTCAGCGTTCTTGAGGGATGCTCATCGTAAATGTATAGCGCCTTATCTTCCAAGGATTTCCTACGCCGCTTCGCAAAAATTTTAGAACAAGCGAGCAGATCATAGAAAATGTTGCGAAACACACGGCTAATCATTGGCTCTTCAATTCAACATTATCTGGGCAGTATGCCAGACTTCGCGCGGATTGCCGATACAGCAATAGTATAAGCGCCTTCAGACGCAAACAGCCCCGCAAGGCGGGGCTGTTGCGAAAGCGCTTGCAAACAAACTGTCAGTTCACGGCGCCGGGTCCGGGTATCGCACCGGGCGGGCATTTGCCGAGGATGATCATGCCGAGCACCTCGTCCTCGGTGACATCCCCCACCTTGGCGGTGCCGACCACCTGGCCGTTTTTCATGACGGCCACCCGGTCCGCGAGATGAAAGACATCGTGGATGTCGTGGCTGATCAGGAAGATGCCGATGCCTTCGCTCTTCAGCTGCTTGATCAGCTCGCCCACCTGCGCGGTTTCCTGTGGTCCGAGCGCGGCTGTCGGCTCGTCCATGATCAGAATGCGGGCATTAAACAGGATCGCCCGGGCAATGGCGACGGACTGCCGCTGCCCGCCGGACAGGGCTTTGACCGGATCCTTGAAGCGCTGGAAGCGCGGATTGAGCCGTCCCATCACTTCGCGCGCGCTGTGCTCCATGGCCACGTCATCAAGCGTGCCCCACGGCGTCATCAGTTCACGCCCGAGATAGAGATTGGCGGCAGTGTCGACATTGTCGGCCAGGGCCAGCGTCTGATAGATCGTCTCGATGCCATAGGCCTTCGCATCGCGCGGATTGCCGATCGAGGCTTCCTCGCCATTGACCTTGATCGTGCCGCTGTCGCGCTTGTAGGCACCGGACAGGATCTTGATCAGCGTCGATTTGCCGGCGCCGTTGTGGCCGAGCAGGGCCACCACTTCGCCCGGATAGAGATTGACGGACGCACCGTCGACCGCGCGGATACCGCCGAATGCGATCGAGATATTGTCCATGTCGATGAGAGGTGTCTGTGCAGTGCTCATGATCTTTCCTCCCTCACGCGGTACGGCGGCGATAGATGGTGTCGAGCCAGACGGCGATCACCAGGACGATACCGACAACAATGTTCTGCAGCGGCGTATCGAGGCCGAGAAGCACCATGCCCGAGCTCAGCGACTGCATGAGCAGCGCGCCGATCATCGCACCGGCGATGGTGCCGACGCCGCCAGCCAGCGACGTTCCGCCAATCACGGCGGCGGCAATGGTCAGAAGCTCGTCCAGCGTGCCTTGGGCATTGGTTGCCGCATTGAGGCGGGCGGTCGAGATCGCACCGGCGATGGAGCAGAGAATGCCCATGATGATGAAGATCTTCATGGTGACCCAGCGCGTGTTGATACCGGCGAGATCGGCAGCTTCGGGATTGCCTCCCATGGCGAAGACATAGCGGCCGAAGCGCGTGCGCGTGGTCACGAATGTCATGATGATACCGGTTGCCACGGCAATCAGCACCGGTATGGCGATACCATGCGAGATGAACAGGCCACCGTCGGGAATGGTGATGTTGTTGGCATCGGCATATTTGCGCACGATGCCGATGGGCCAGTAATAGGCATTGGCAATCGAGACGGCCCCGAGCACCAGGACGCAACTGATGGCGGCCATGAACACTTCGGCCCAGACGGGACGGCGCGGAAAATTGAAACGCTGGCGCTGGCGGCGGCTGTTGGCCACCATGATCACGATGGCGACGCAGGCGGCGATGCCGAGAATCCAGCTCCACATGGAGCCGATGGAGCCTTCCGGGCCACCGCCCATCAGGCGGAAGGTCGAGTCCATCGGTGCGACCGTACGGCCCGACGTGACCCACCAGGCGGCGCCGCGCCAGACGAGCAGGCCGCCGAGCGTCACGATGAAAGCAGGAACCCCGAGGAAGGCGATGATGAAGCCCTGAAAGCCGCCGATGACGGCACCGGCGACAATGCCAATGCCAAGCGTGATGATCCAGGTGGCGGGATGTTCGAAGCCGATGAGTTTCGGCAGCATTTCCGTCTGCATGACGCCCATGATCATGCCGATGAAACCCAGCAGCGAGCCGACCGACAGGTCAATATTGCGCGTCACGATGATCAGCACCATGCCGGTCGCCATCACGGCAACGGATGACGTCTGCACGGAAAGATTCCACAGGTTGCGCGGTGTGAGGAACTGGCCGCCGGAGAGAACCTGGAATGCAATCCAGATGACAACCAGCGCACCGATCATACCCAGAAGCCGGGTATCAAGCTCGGTGGCTTTGAAGAAGCGGGCGGTAAGGCCAAGTTCGGAGGCGCGGGCCCGGTCAATACTGACTGCCGGATCACTCATTTGTCTCTCCCCAGTTTCAGGTTCTTTTTAAAACGCCGCCGATCCAGTGGACCAGCGGCGCTCAATATTAGCAGATTATTCAGGACTTACTTGCAGGCTGCGACCGAACCGGCCTTGACGCCCTGGCAGACAACGTCCTTCTTCACCCAACCCGCGTCGATAATGACGTTGAGGTTGTCCTTGGTGATCGGAACGGGTGTCAGGAACACGGCATTGACCTCGACCTTGTTGGCACCGCCGGCAAATTTCTGGACCTTGGGAATATCAGTCATCTTCTTGCCGTCGGCGAGTGCCGCAGCAATACCGGCTGCTTCCTTGCCCAGCTCACGCGAGTCTTTCCAGACCGAAACGGTCTGGGTGCCGAGCGCAATGCGGTTCAGGGCGGCGAAATCCGCATCCTGGCCGGACACGGGCACCGTACCGGCAAGCCCCTGGGCCTGCAGGGCAGCGATGGCGCCGCCGGCAGTGCCGTCATTGGCCGCAACGACAGCGTCGATCTTGTTGTCGTTCTTGGTCAGGAACTGTTCCATGTTCTTCTGGGCATTGGCCGGCAGCCAGCCGTCCGTATAGGCTTCGCCGACATTCTTGATCTTGCCGGACGCGATGGCGTCCTTCAAAACTTCCTGCGCGCCGGAGAAGAGGAAATCGGCGTTCGGATCGGCCGAGCTGCCCTTGATGAAGGCGTAATTGCCTTCCGGCTTCACAGCCAGGACACCGCGTGCCTGCATGCGGCCAACTTCCTTGTTGTCGAAGGTGATGTAGAACGCATCCTTGTTTTCGATCAGGCGATCATAGCCGACGACCGGAATACCTTCAGCGACCGCCTTTTCAACAGCTGGTCCGATTGCGCTCGAATCCTGCGCAAGAATGATCAGGGCATTGGCGCCCTGGGCGATCAGGCTTTCAACGTCGGTGAGCTGCTTGGAAGCGGAAGACTGGGCATCGGCCGAAATATACTTGTCGCCATTGGCTTCAAGCGCTTTCTTGATGGCAGCTTCATCTGTCTTCCAGCGCTCTTCCTGAAAGTTGGACCAGGACACGCCAATGATCTTGTCTTTCGCCAGCGCAGGGCCGGCCAAAGAAACGGCAAGAGCAACACCCGCCAGAGCGGTTGCGTATTTTTTCATGATAATCCTCCCAGTGCACATGGCACGTTGATCCCGTCGGATGTCAGGCCCTTCACCTCCGGCCAGTCACCCAAACCTCTTTATTTCGAGGCTCGAAAAAAATAGTGACTTAATTTCATTTCCATGTCAACATAGAATCTGATCTGCTAAGTTATTGCGTTGCAACAATATTTTTGCATCGCATCAAAAAAAGATTTCGGGAGGAGATCGTTCGTTGGTAGATGAGATAGCCCGGCCGGACGATGTCCGGCGTCAGAATCGCAGGCTCGTCCTGGCCGCACTGCGCGGCCATGATCTCCTCTCGCGCACCGATATCGTGGCCCAGACCGGCCTCAGCGCATCGACGGTTTCAGCCATCACCACGGCCCTCATCGCCGAAGGCATTGTCAATGAAAGCCGCGACGGCGATGTCACGGCCAACCGCCGCGGCCGCCCGCAGGTGGCACTGACGCTCAACCCGGAAATCGCGACGATCGCCACAGTTGAACTGGCGCTCAACCTCGCCCACACCGTGCTGTTCGACTACAAGGGACAGGTGATCGCGCAGGAGATCCGCCGTATCCCGACGCTCGATGCGAGCGCCGGCGACCTGACCCGGGCGATCTGCGAAATGCTTGACGGCCTGCTCGCCGCCATGCCGGGCAGCGCGGGCAGGCTCATGCATATCTCCATGGGCGTGCAGGGCGTCACCGATGCCGCCAGCGCGACCATGCTCTGGTCGCCGATCACGCCCGACATCAATGTGGCCTTCGGCGAAATCCTTTCCGCGCGCTACGGCGTCAGCGTTGCCGTTGCCAATGATTGCAGCATGATTGCCGAGGCGCTGCGCTGGACCGATCCGGAACATTACACCGAAGACTTTGCCGCCATCCTCCTGTCGCACGGCATCGGCATGGGCCTTTATCTCAAGGGCAAGCCGTTTCTCGGCGTCCAGTCTTCGGGTGCCGAATTCGGCCATATGCTGCATGTCCCCAATGGCGCGCTCTGCCGCTGCGGCCGCCACGGCTGCATCGAGGCCTATGCCAGTGATTATGCCATCCTGCGCCGGACAGCGGGCGAGGACGAACAGGCACAGCCGGCCCAGGATGTCGATGCCGCTTCCTTCAACGCCGTGGCCGACCGCGCCCGCAGCCGTGACGGTGCGGAGCGGGCGGCATTCCGCAAGGCGGGACAGGCCATCGGCTCCGGCCTGCGCAGTCTTTTCTCGCTGATCGATCCCGTGCCCATCGCACTTGTCGGGCCCGGCGCCGGTGTCTTCGACCTCATCGAGGCGGACCTGCGGGAAATCGTATCCGGCACGACCGGCTGGGGCGGCAAGCCTGACCTGACCATCCGCTGCTATCCCGACGAGCATCCGCTCATCCTGCAGGGTTGCATGATGACGTCCCTGCTGCATCTCGATACCCAGCTTTTCGCCCCCGGCGATCTGCGTGAAGCACCGCTGCGGCGGGCGATCTAGCCTCCACATTTCAAAGGATCCTCCATGTATCTCGGTCTCGATTTAGGCACATCCGGCGTCAAGGCGCTGTTGATTGACGACAAGCAATCCGTCATTGGCTCCGGCACAGGAACACTGGATGTTTCACGGCCGCATTCCGGTTGGTCCGAGCAGGACCCCGCGCACTGGATACGCGCGACCGAAGATGCCATTGCCGCACTGAAGGCCAGTCATCCCAAAGAATTGGCTGCTGTGAAAGGCATCGGCCTGTCCGGCCAGATGCACGGCGCAACGCTGCTTGACGGCAATGACAGCGTGCTCCGGCCCTGCATGCTGTGGAACGACACGCGCAGCCATGCGGAAGCAGCCGAACTCGACGGCAACCCGATCTTTCGCGCGCTCAGCGGCAACATTGTTTTTCCCGGCTTTACCGCGCCGAAAGTGATGTGGGTGAAGAACAACGAGCCGGAGATTTTCGCAAAACTGCGGCGGGTGCTGCTGCCGAAGGATTATCTGCGGCTCTGGCTGACCGGCGAACACGTCTCCGAAATGTCCGATGCGGCGGGAACATCCTGGCTCGATGTCGGCAAGCGCGCCTGGTCGGACGAGCTGCTCGGCGCATCCGGACTCGACGGGAGCCACATGCCATCCCTCGTCGAGGGAACCGACGTTTCCGGCACGCTCAAGACCGATCTGGCCACGCGTTGGGGCATGGGCAGCGGGGTGGTTGTTGCCGGCGGCGCCGGGGACAATGCCGCTTCCGCCTGCGGCATGGGCACCGTGGCGGAAGGCCATGCCTTCGTCTCGCTCGGCACATCCGGCGTGCTGTTTGCCGCCAACAATGCCTATCTGCCCAACCCGGCGAGTGCCGTTCACACCTTCTGCCATGCCCTCCCTGACACGTGGCACCAGATGGGTGTGATCCTCTCCGCCACCGATGCGCTCAACTGGTATGCCGGCATCACCGCGCGCAAGCCGGCGGAACTGACCGACGAATTGGGTGACAATTTACGAGCCCCTTCCGGCGTGACCTTCCTGCCTTATCTCTCCGGGGAACGCACGCCGCTCAACGATTCCGCCATCCGCGGCTCGTTCCAGGGACTGGAACATGCCAGCGACCGGGCGAGCCTGACACAGGCAGTGCTTGAGGGCGTCGCCTTTGCCTTCCGCGATTGCCTGCATGCGCTTGCCAGTGCGGGCACCAGGCTTGACCGGGTGACCGCCGTCGGCGGCGGCTCGCGTTCCGCCTACTGGCTGAAAACCATTGCCACGGCGCTCGACATTCCCGTCGACGTGCCTGCCGACGGGGATTTCGGCGCAGCCTTTGGTGCCGCAAGGCTTGGCCTCATCGCAGCGGAAAAGGCCGATCCCCGTGCCATCTGCACGCAGCCCGCAACGGAAAAGACCATCGAGCCCGACAAGGGTCTCACCGCCGATTTCGACATCGCCTACCGGCGCTACCACAACCTCTATCCAGCATTAAAGGGAGTTCAATCATGAGCAGCGGATTTTTTGGTGACATCAAACCAGTCAGATATGAGGGGCCGGACAGCACCAATCCGCTTGCCTATCGTTTTTACAATCCCGAAGAGCTGATCAATGGCAAACGCATGGAAGACCACCTGCGCTTTGCGGTCGCCTACTGGCATTCCTTCACCTGGCCGGGCGGCGATCCCTTCGGCGGCCAGACCTTCGAACGCCCGTGGTTCAATGACACGATGCAGGGCGCGAAGCTGAAAGCCGACGTGGCTTTCGAGATGTTCTCGCTGCTGGGCGCACCGTATTTCTGCTTCCACGACGCCGACGTCCGTCCGGAAGGCGAGACTCTCGCCGAAAGCAACAAGCGCCTCTACGAGATTGCAGACTATTTCGCGGGCAAGATGGAAAAGACTGGCACCAAGCTGCTCTGGGGCACCGCCAATCTGTTCTCCAACCGGCGCTACATGGCCGGTGCAGCCACCAATCCCGATCCCGATGTCTTCGCCTATGCGGCTGCGACGGTGAAAACCTGTATCGATGTCACGCAGAAACTGAAGGGCGAGAACTACGTGCTCTGGGGCGGCCGCGAAGGCTACGAGACCCTGCTCAACACCGACATGAAGCGCGAACTCGACCAGATGGGCCGGTTCCTCAGCCTCGTCGTCGACTACAAGCACAAGATCGGCTTCAAGGGCGCGATCCTCATCGAGCCGAAGCCGCAGGAGCCGACCAAGCACCAGTACGACTACGATGCGGCGACAGTCTATGGCTTCCTCAAGCGCTTTGGCCTGGAGAACGAGGTCAAGGTCAATCTCGAACAGGGCCACGCCATCCTTGCCGGTCATTCGTTTGAACATGAACTGGCAACCGCTGCAGCACTCGGCATTTTCGGTTCCATCGACATGAACCGCAATGATTACCAGTCCGGCTGGGATACGGATCAGTTCCCCAACAATGTGCCCGAGGTGGCGCTGGCCTATTATGAAATCCTCAAAGCCGGCGGTTTCACCACGGGCGGCACCAATTTCGACTCGAAACTGCGCCGCCAGTCGCTCGATCCGCAGGACCTGCTGATCGCCCATATCGGCGGCATGGATACCTGCGCCCGCGGCCTCAAGGCAGCGGCGAAGATGGTCGAGGACAAGGCCCTCACCGGTTTTGTCGAGGAGCGCTATGCGGGCTGGGCCAAGCCTGACGCACAGGCCATGCTGTCGGGCAAGCTGTCGCTCGAGGATATCGCCAAGCATGTCGAGGACAAGAAGATCCAGCCGCAGCCGCGCTCCGGCCGCCAGGAATATCTGGAGAACGTGGTCAACCGCTACGTTTGAGGGAGTGTTTTTACCCCCCTCTGGGCTGCCGCCCATCTCCCCCACAAGGGGGGAGATCAGCCTGCATTACGATTTCGACCAGTTCTGAGACCTCGCAAAACAAGTAAAAATGTCGATGTCGATGTGATCTCCCCCCTTGTGGGGGAGATGTCCGGCAGGACAGAGGGGGGTGTTCACAGCCATTCCCCCTTCAAGCATCAGACGTGCTGGCCGCCATTGATGTGGATTTCCGAGCCGGTCACATAGGACGATGCCTCGGAGCACAGGAAATAGATCGTCTCGGCAACCTCAGCGGTCTTGCCGAGACGGCGCAGCGGCAGCTGTTCCACCAGCTTGTCGGTGCCCGGCGACAGGATTGCCGTGTCGATCTCGCCCGGCGCGATCGCATTGACGCGAATGCCGTGCGGGCCGAAATCCGAGGCCATTTCCCGGGTCAGGGATGCCAGTGCAGCCTTCGATGTCGCATAGGCCGTTCCGGCAAAGGGATGCACACGGCTTCCGGCGATGGAGGTGACGTTGACAATCGAACCCTTGCCCGCTTCCAGCTCCTTGAACAGGCCGCGCGCCAGCATGATGGGTGCGAAGAAATTCACCTGAAACACGGTCGACCATGTGTGCATGGGTGTTTCGATCGAATCCAGCCGGTCACCGCCCGGATTCTTGGGCGAGATACCGGCATTGTTGATCAGGGCATGCAGCTTGCCGCCTTCGATCTCCAGTCTCTGGCGAATTTCCAGGACGGCATGATCCACATCGGCGGGATCGGCGAGATCCACCTTGATATGATCGTCGGGACCGGCAGGCCAGGGACAATCATCGGAAAAATCCTGCCGCGAGCAGGTGATGACGCGCCAGCCGGCGCGGGAAAACCGCTTGACCGTGGCGTGGCCGATGCCACGGCTTGCGCCAGTCAAGACGAGGACTTTGCGTGCTTCATCGCTGCTCATGGGAAAACTCCGTTTGCATGAGCCATAGAGCAAGCGCCGTCCAAAGGGAACTGTGCACGCCGGTATTTTGACGTGTGCCTGCGAACAAACATCGCGAAATTCAGGAAAAACTCGACGTCTTCAAAAACTCGGCCAGACGCTCGCTCTGCGGTTTGTGGAACATGTCGCGCGGGTTGCCTTCCTCGCCGATAAGCCCCTGGTTCATGAAGATCACCCGGTTGGAGACCTCGTAGGCAAAGCGCATCTCGTGGGTGACAAGCAGCATGCTCATGCCGTCCTGCGCCAATGTCTTGATCACCTGCAGCACCTCGTTCACCAGTTCCGGATCGAGCGCCGAGGTGACTTCGTCGAACAGCATCAGCCGGGGATTCATGGCAATGGCGCGGGCGATGGCGACACGCTGCTGCTGGCCGCCGGACAATTGCCCGGGAAAATGATCGGCACGGGCGAGCAGGCCGACACGATCCAGCCATTTCAGCGCAATGGTGCGCGCCTCGTCCCTGTCCAGCTTCTTCACCTTGACCAGGCCAAGCATGACATTGTGAACGGCACTCATATGCGGGAACAGGTTGAACTGCTGGAAAGCCATGCCGGTCAGGGCACGCTGGCGGGCGATTTCCTTCTCCTTCTTGCGCCGGCGCTGGCCGCCGACCATCTCATAACCAATCTCCTGACCGTCTATGCTGATCGACCCGCCCTGGAATTCTTCCAGCATGTTGATGCAGCGCAGCATGGTGGTCTTGCCGGAGCCGCTCGACCCGATGATGCTGACGACATCGCCCTGCTTCATGCTGCAGTCGACGCCTTTGAGGACTTCCACCTCGCCATAGCTCTTGTGCAGGTTGCGGATTTCAAGAAGATTGTCTGGCATCCCGGAATCCCCTTAGGATGGAACCGCCATCTTGCGTTCGACGTAGCGGCCGAAACGTTCGATGGCATAGTTGATGACGAAATACAGGAAGCCGGCGAAGAAATAGAATTCGAGGCTCATGAAGGTTCTGGAAATCAGTTCCTGCGTGCGCAGCAGCAGCTCGGCCACGCCGATAATCGACAGTAACGTCGATGCCTTGACCATTTCGGCTGACGTGTTGACCCAGGCCGGCAGCACCTGGCGCAGCGCCTGCGGACCGAGCACATAGGCGAAGGTCTGCGGAAAGGTCAGGCCGATCGCCTTGGCGGCTTCCGTCTGCCCCTTTGGTATGGATTGCAGCGCCCCCCGGACGATTTCCCCCACATGCGAACTGCAGAAGACGGCGAGCGCCAGAATGCCCGCCTGGAACGGCCCGAGGTCAAGGCCGATGGTGCCGAGCACGTAATAGCTGGCGAGAACCAGCACAAGAACCGGTGTGCCGCGGATGAAATCCGTATAGCCGCGCACGATCCAGCGCAGCGGTGCCCTGGCATAGGTCAGCGCCAGACCAACACCAACCCCGAGCAGCGTGCCGCAGCAGATCGCCAGCAGCGAAATCGACAGGGTGACGCCGATACCCTTGAGGATCGGCCAGCGCGCCAGCCAGAGAACATCCGCGAAATGAACAATATCCATCACATCACCTCGGCAAGGCCAGACGGCGTTCGACAATGCGCATCAGCGCAGCCAGGATCGAACAGGTAAAGACGTAGAGGCAGCTTGCCACCATCCATGTCTCGATGACGCGAAAGGTTTCAACATTGATCTTGCGCGTTTCGAACGTCAGTTCCGGCACGGCGATGGCCGCGGCCAGCGACGTGTCCTTGAACAGCGAGATGATCGTGCTGCCGAGCGACGGCAGGATATTGCGAAACATCAGCGGCGCGATGATCGACGTGCGTATCTGCATTTCCGTCAGGCCGATGGCGAGGCCGGCCTCGCGCAGGCCGGCGGGGATCGACAGCAGTCCGGCGCGGAACACCTCCGCCAGATAGGCACCGGAATAGAGGGCGAGCGTGAAGACGAAGCTTTCGATCTTGCCCAGGCGCAAACCCCACTGGGGCAGCGCGAAATAGGTGAACAGCACGAGCACGAGGATCGGCGTGTTGCGGATGATGGAGACGTAGACCCCGGCCGGACGCTTTATCAGGCCGTTTTTGGATATCAGACCAAAAGCCGTGCACAGCCCGATGACGGCGCCGATGAGGATGGAGCCGAAGGCAAGCGCAAGGCTGAGCGCCAGCCCCAACAGCAGGTCATCGAAGCTGCGCCAGACGGCAGCAAAATTCAGCGTATAGCCCATGAACAATGTCCCCGTTATCGCAAGACAAGGAGAAACGGCTCCAGACAACCCTGGAGCCGCCGGTTGACTACTTGTATTCGACGGGGAAGCCGATCTGCGGCGGCGTCAGGTCCTTGCCGAACCAGGTCTTGAACGATTTCGCATAGGTATCGAACTCGACACCGGTCATCGCCTCATGCAGCGCCGTGTTGACGAAGTTCAGCCAATCCTGATCGCCGCGCTTGACACCGCAGGCATAGGTCTGCGGATTCCAGCCGTAGCCGGCATCCTTGTAGCGATCCTTGTTCTGGGTCATGTACCAGGCAAGCGATGACTGATCCGTGGCGACCGCATCGGCACGGCCGGATTCCAGCGCCTGGTAGATCAGATCGACCGATTCATACTGGTCGACCTTGGCCTCCGGCAGGGCCGCATGCACCATCGATTCGGCATAGACATTCTGCAGCACCGAGATTGTCACCGCAGAACCCGCCGCCTTGAGCGCGGCGTAGTCGGCATATTTGCTGTCGGCCTTCAGCATCAGCCCGACACCTTCCCGATAGTACGGTATGGTGAAGGCGATCTGCTGTGCCCTCTCCCCAGTGACCGTCATGAACTGGCAGGTGATATCCACCTTGTTCGTGGTGATGTTGGGAATGCGGGCATCGGAAGACTGGTTGACGAACTCGACCTTGCTGGGGTCGCTGAACAGCGCCTTGGCGATGATATGACCCATGTCGATATCGAAGCCCTGCAGCGTGTCGTCAGCACCCTTGAAGTGCCATGGCGCATTGGTGCTGCCGGTGCCGACAACCAGATGGCCGCGGGCCAGCACCTCATCGAGCTTGCTCTTGTTGCCCTGCGCGAAAGCCTGATTGAACGGCAATGCGAGCAGCGCGGCCACAGCGACCGTCGCGTAGAATACTTTAGACATTTTTCGTTCCCCTATCCGTCAAGCGAATATTATGTTTTAATCCATTACTATGGAATAGAATATCTAATAATGGATTTTCATAATACGAGGACAAGAGTCGCGACTTGTCAAGCGACATTTGGAATCGCCGCGACAGGGGGGGGGTCAGAAGCTGTATGGGAGCGAAGGGAAGCACGGACCGGACCGTTTGCCGGTCAGTTGCCCATGATCAGGTCGAAGAGCGTGGTCTTGCGCGGCTTCTGGCCATTGCCGCCCACGCCGGCCGGCGGCGTCGGATGGGTCGATCCGGTTTGATCGTCCAGCCCGACCGGCGGAACCGGCCCGCCCGGATTGAGCTGGGCCGATGGCACACCTTCGGCCGCCGGAACATCCGCGCCGGGCAAGGCATCGTTGCCGTCGATGACGGTTTCATTGACGCGGTAATTGCCGGGAAGCTCCGCCACGGGCACGCCCTTGTGCGCGGCGACCATGAATTCCTTCCAGGCCAGCGCGGGCAGTGCGCCGCCGGTGACCTTCTTGGTCGGCTTGCCGTCATCATTGCCGAACCACACGCCCGTGGTCAGGTTCGAGGTGTAGCCGATGAACCAGGCATCGCGGAAATTCTGGCTGGTGCCGGTCTTGCCCGCAGCGGGCCAGCCGAATTTGGCTTTCGTCGCCGTGCCGCTTTCGACGGTCTGGCGCAGCATGGCATTCATCATGCCGACATTGCGCTCGCTGATCACCCGCTCCTGCTTGGGATTCTTGAATTCATACAGCACCTTGCCTTCATGCGTGGTGACGCGGCGAACCAGATGGACCGGCGCCTTGTAGCCGTCATTGGCAAAGGGCACGAAGGAATCGGTGAGTTCGAGCAGCGTGACTTCCGAGGTCCCAAGCGCCAGCGAGGCATTGGCGTTGAGGTTCGAAACGATCCCCAGGCGATGCGCCGTATCGACAACGGTGCTGGGGCCGACTTCCATGACCAATTGGGCGGATACCGAATTGAGCGACCGGGCCAGCGCCTCCGCCAGCGTCACCTTGCCGAAATATTTGCCGTTGTAGTTGCCGGGCGTCCAGTTGCCGATCCGGATGGGCGCATCGTTGCGCACCGATTCCGGCGTGCGCCCCTGCTCCAATGCGGAGAGATACACGAAAGGCTTGAAGGTGGAGCCGGGCTGGCGCTTGGCTTCGCTGGCGCGGTCGAACTGGCTGTTGGCATAGTCATAGCCGCCCACCAGCGCCCGCACCGCACCGGTGCCATCGATGGAGACCAGCGCGCCCTGCGAAACATTGAGCCGGTCGCCGTTCTTCTGGATCAGATCGCGGATCGAGGCTTCTCCCAGCTTCTGCAGGCCGAGATCGACGGTAGTGTCGACAACCACATCCGCACGGACATCACCGATAAGCTCGGGCAACTCCTCCATCACCCGGTCGGCGACATAATGCTCGGAGCCGCTCCAATAGGCGGCCGCGCGGGTCGCCGGCTGCTTCATGGCAACGGTCAGCTCCTTGTCACCGATCATGCCCTGGTCGCGCATGGCCGCCAGCACCAGCTGGGAACGCTCGACGGCGGCTTTCGGATCGCGCGCCGGCGACAGGCGCGAAGGCGCCTTGAGCAGGCCGGCAATGACAGCCGCTTCCGACAGATTGACGTCGTGCGCGGATTTGTTGAAGTAGCGCCGCGAGGCCGCGGCCACGCCATAGGAACCCGAACCGAGATAAACCCGGTTCAGATACATCTCCAGAATCTGGTCCTTGGAGTATTTGTGCTCCAGCCAGAGGGCGAGCAGGACTTCCTGGACCTTGCGCTCCAGCGTGCGGTCCGGCGTCAGAAACAGGTTCTTCGCCAGCTGCTGCGTGATGGTCGAACCGCCCTGCACCAGGCGCCCCGAGATCACATTGGTCGCCATGGCGCGGACGAAGCCGACGGGATCGACACCAAAATGCGAATAGAAGCGGCGGTCTTCGATCGCCACCACCGCCTGCGGCAGGTAGGGCGACATCTGGTGCAGGCCGATCGCCTCGCCGCCGGTGGCGCCGCGATTGGCGATGAGGTCGCCTTCGACCGAAACAATCTTGACGTTGGGCGGGCGGTCGGGGATCGTCCAGGTGGTGGTCTGCGGCATCTTGGCGGCGAAATAGATCACCGTGCCCGCGACGGCGATACCACCCCAGATGCACAGAACAAACGACCAGTAGATGGTGCGGCGGATGAGACCCAGGAAACCGCCACCCTGCCGGCGGCTGGAGCGGCCGCGCCTTGACTTGGCGGGTTTGCGCGATGAGGTCCGGCGCTTCTGGCTTCGCACGGGTCTGTCCTCCGGGTCGGCGCGCATGTCGTCGTCATCGGAACGGCGGTCCGAACTGAACCCCGGCTCGATGCGCTGCCTGCCCTTGTCACGTGGTGCCATTGACTGAAATACCCGCCCCAATCGGTGCCGCAAAATCCTTCGCGACGCGTTGCAGGGTAAATGCGGCGATTTAAGGTGCGGTTAAATTTGGCCGATGGCATCAAACTGAGCATGTGTGAAAGCGAGCGGTTCGGTTCGCGCTTGAGAAATCCGCGCCGGACCGTTAGCTTCCCGCTCATTAGGAATGGAGTGGAAAATGCGATTTGTGGTCCTTGCCTGCGCTGCGATCATCCTCGGCGGTTGCGGTGGCGGTGCCATTGCCAGACTGAATCCCTCGCCCGAATCCGAAGCACAGTATCGCCTCGGCGGCTGCCAGCTGCGCGGTCACGGGACGTGCAAGGAGCCTCTCGACGCGACCGGCGCGCCCGCCCCGGCGGCTGCCGCCGTCAACTGAAACCGCGTTCAGGCCGCCGCAGCGCCGCTGTCGTTTTCTGTCAAATCTTGGCGCGCGAAAAGATTATTATTCTTGCGCCCTTGAAAATTAAACGCGGCAGGCATATTTTGGTGGTGCGTAACGAGCGGTTCTCCTCCCATTTTTCGCTCGTTGCGTGTTCCCCTCTGGACGCATTTGCGTTCACAATTCGCCGGGCTTCTGCCCGGCATTTTTGTATCCGGATGCAGCAACCGGGTCTTTCCGGGGCAATCGGCCCTTCGAAGACGTGATCCGACAGTCATTTCTGCGCGCATCACCTGAATTTTACTTCCCGTTTTGAAATATCGCGTATCAAAGAGAGTAAAACGCGGGGGAACAAAGCAACGATGAGCACGGGCGAAAAAACACGTGTCGATTGGGTCGACATCGCCAAGGGTATCTGCATCATCTTTGTCGTCATGATGCACTCGGTGCTTGGCGTCGAGGACGATGCCGGCGCCCGCGGCTGGATGCATCCGGTCGTGTCGTTTGCCCAGCCATTCCGCATGCCGGACTTCTTCCTGATCTCGGGCCTGTTTCTCGGACTGGTGATCGACCGCCCATGGCTGCGCTATGCCGACCGCAAGATCATCCATTTCGCCTATTTCTACCTGCTGTGGCTGACGATCCAGTTCCTGTTCAAGGCACCTGGCATTATTGCCGAGAGCGGCCCCGGCGGCGCTGTCGGCGCCTATCTCCTTGCCCTCATCCAGCCGTTCGGAACCCTGTGGTTCATCTATCTGCTGCCGGTGTTCTTTGTCGTCACGCGCCTCGTCAGATCCGTCAATGTCTGGATCATCCTCGCCATTGCCGCCGCGCTTGAAACCGTCCCCATCCATACGGGATGGCTGGTCCTAGACGAATTCTGCAGCCGCTATGTCTTCTTCTTTGCCGGCTATGCCTTTGCACCCATCATTTTCGACCTGGCGCAATGGCTGCGGCAACGGCCGCTCACCGCCCTTGCCATCCTCGGTGTATGGGCGCTCGCCAATGGCTGGCTGGTGTTTCACCCGGCATCGCAACCCTTTGCCGCCTGGATACCGCTGGAGGCCTATACATCCGGCGGGCTCGGCGGCTGGAGCAATGTACCCATCATCTCGCTGCTTGCCGGTTTTGCCGGGGCATTGGCCATTGTTTCGGTCTCGGCATTGATGGCGCGACTGGGCTCGGCACCCGCTGCACAATGGCTTGTGCGTGCTTTGCGTTGGCTCGGCGCCCATTCCATTGTTGTCTACCTCGCCTTCTTCCTGCCCATGGCGGTGGCGCGAACCATCCTGCTCAAATCCGGCGTCATCACGGATATCGGCACGATTTCGCTCCTGACCGTCGTCAGCGGCGTCCTGGGGCCGGTGATCCTTTATGGGCTGGTGCAATGGACCGGCTATGGCCGGTTCCTGTTCAAACGGCCGCAATGGGCGCATATCGACCGCGCGCCCACACCGCAAGGCAGGGGCGCGCTTGCTTCTGCGGAATAGCAGGAGCCGTTTTCCGTTTAACTGTGGGCGAAAATATCCTGTTCGTCCCAGCCCATCAGATCGAGCTTGGACCGCGTCGGCAGGAACTGGAAGCAGGCAGCCGCCTCTTCCGCCCGTCCGTCACGCTTCAGGCGCTCGATCAGGATGGCGCTCAGCCGGTGCAGGTAGAGAACGTCGGATGCCGCATATTCCAGCTGAGCCTGCGACAGTTCCGGCGCCGCCCAGTCCGATGACTGCTGCTGCTTGGACAGGTTGATATCCAGCAATTCGCTGCAAATCTCCTTCAGGCCATGCCGGTCCGTGTAGGTGCGGGTCAGGCGCGAGGCGATCTTGGTGCAGAAGACCGGCTGCGGCATCACACCGAAGGCGTGATAGAGCACGGCAAGATCAAACCGGCCGAAATGGAAAATCTTGGTGATGGCGGCATCACCAAGAAGTTTCACCAGATTGGGGGCGGATGTCTGCCCCTTGTCGATCTGGATGACATCAGCCGAGCCGTCACCGGGTGAAATCTGCACAACACACAGCCGGTCGCGATGGGGGTTCAGCCCCAGCGTCTCCGTATCAATGGCAACGGCATTGACCTGATAGTTTGCAAGGTCGGGCAGATCATTGCGGTGAAAGCGGATGGTCATCAAATCTCTCCGGTTTATTTCGTCAGCACGTCAAGAATGCGTGCCCAGGAACGCTGGCCCTTGTGGAAGGAATTCAGCTCGTATTTTTCGTTGGGGGAATGGATGCGGTCGTCCTCAAGCCCGAAGCCGACGAGCAGCGATTCCATGCCCAGCATGTTCTGGAAATCGCCGACAATCGGGATCGATCCACCCATGGCGATCAGCACGGCGGGCTTCGGCCATTCGTCGCTCAAGGCAGTCTTGGCCTTGGCCAGCAGCGGCGAGTCATAGGACAGCTGGATGGCGGGCGAGCCGCCATGCTCATGGAACTCCACAGAGCAGTCGGCAGGGACGCGCTCGCGTACAAAGGCGCGGAAGGCTTCGCGGATCTTGGCGGGGTTCTGCTTGTGCACGAGGCGGAACGACACTTTCGCCGATGCCTGCGCGGCAATGACAGTCTTGAAGCCCTGTCCGGTATAACCGCCGATCACGCCGTTGATCTCGGCGGTCGGGCGCGCCCAGACCAGTTCCAGGATGGAACGGCCTTTTTCACCCGAAGGAATGGAAAGGCCGATGGGGCCGAGGAAGTTTTCCGGCGTGCAGCCGAGTCCGTTCCAGGTCTGCAGGATCTGCGTCGGGGTTTCCTCGACACCGTCATAGAAGCCGGGAATGGTCACGGCACCGGTTTCGTCGTGCAGGTCGGCGAGAATCTTCGTGAGAATGTGAATCGGGTTTGCCGCCGCACCGCCGAAGGAACCGGAATGCAGGTCGCGATCGGCTGCCTTGACGACGATTTCCTCGCCGACCAGCCCGCGCAGGCCGACGGAAATCGCCGGGGTCTGCCTGTCCCACATTCCGGTATCGCACACGAGGGCGAAGTCGGCCTTGAGCTCGTCCTTGCAGGCATTGAGGAAAGGCTTCAGCGACGGCGATCCCGACTCTTCCTCTCCTTCAAACAGGATGGAAATCTTGACCGGCAGCTTGCCATGCACCTCCTTGTAGGCGCGGCAGGCTTCGACGAAGGTCATCAGCTGGCCCTTGTCATCGGCCGTGCCGCGGCCGGTCAGAATCTTGCGGCCATCGCCCATATCCTTGATGGCAGGGGCAAAGGGATCGTTTTCCCACAGTTCGAGCGGATCAACCGGCTGCACGTCATAGTGGCCATAGAAAAGGACATGAGGGGCATCGGCACTTGGCCCCTCATGATGCGCCACAACCATCGGATGCCCCGGCGTGTCGCGCACGCTGGCGTCGAAACCGATGGTCTTCAGATCGGCGACCAGCCACTCGGCAGCCTTGCGGCATTCGGCCTTGAATGCCGGATCGGTGGAGATGGACTTGATCTTCAACAGTTCGAACAGCCGCTCCAGACTTTTATCCAGATTGGCATCAAGGGCGTTCAAGACAGGTTCAAGCGCTGACATGGTAATTCCTGAATTTGTTGGACCGGGATTCGTGAAGGGAGTTCTTCTTAGCCCATTTTCGGGGAAGCGGCAGAAAAAAGTGGAGCCGGAAAAGAAATGGCCGCCGTGGCGGGGGGACCACAGGCGACCAGATCACTACACTCAGATGCGGCGACCCGGAGAGGGGGGATGAGGTCACCGCAAGTCCGGGGCAGGCGGGGGACGAGCCTTAAATCCCGGACATCGATCTATCGTCGACAGCTAGGATTTGGGCCTCAAACCATGGCAATTCAAGGGCACGGAACATTACATCTTTGTAACAAACGCGTGATGCATAAGTGATATGTTCAAGGCCCGTCTGATCCGGCATAAAGCTGTCGTGAGCGGAGGCGAGTTCCATGACGAAAGCAACGACAGAATTGCCGGTTCTGTTCTTTCCGGCAGGCGCAGACTGGGAGGCGTGGCTGGCAGCCAACCATGCGGCATCGCCGGGCGCGTGGCTCAAATTTTCCAAGAAGACCGCGCGGATCAAAAGCCTGTCCAAACAGGATGCGATCGATGGCGCGCTCTGCCACGGCTGGATCGACGGTCAGATCGATGCATTCGATGAAGACCACTGGCTCATCCGCTTCACGCCGCGCAAGGCCGCAAGCCGCTGGTCCGACATCAATCGCACGCGCGCACGCGCGCTGATCGAACAGGGTCGCATCACCCCCTTCGGCCTTGCGGAAATCGAACGCGCCAAGGCCGATGGACGCTGGGACAAGGCGTATCTTTCGCAAGGCAAGGCCACGATACCCGACGATCTGCAGGCAGCCCTCGACGCGAATGCCGAGGCGAAGCAGATGTTCGGGACATTGAGCAGCGCGAACCGCTACGCCATCATCTACCGTGTCAACGATGCCAAGAAACCCGAGACACGCCTGCAGCGCATCGAAAAATTCGTTGCCATGCTGGAGCGCGGCGAAACCATCCATCCGCAGAAGGCCAAACCCTCCCGATAAGCTGCGGCGGCCCGGCGGATTTTGTCAGGAGGAGTCGGCTATCCCGCGATCTTTCGGTGCATGGGAAAGACAGATCATTTCCTTTTGCGGGATGATCATTTAATCGTAGGCACCATGAAAAAAGGTGATCATCTCTTTCTCGTCGACGGCTCCGGCTATATCTTCCGGGCCTATCATGCGCTGCCGCCCCTCACCCGCAAATCGGATGGCCTGCCGGTGGGCGCGGTATCAGGTTTCTGCAACATGCTGTGGAAGCTGCTGCGGGAAGCCAGGGACACCTCGGTCCGGGTGACGCCGACGCATTTCGCCGTCATCTTCGACTATTCGTCGAACACCTTCCGCAAGGAAATCTATCCGGAATACAAGGCAAACCGTTCGGCCCCGCCGGAGGACCTCATTCCGCAGTTCGGCCTGATCCGCCAGGCCACCAAGGCCTTCAACCTTCCCTGCATCGAAAAGGAAGGCTACGAGGCGGACGATCTCATCGCCACCTATGCGCGGATGGCGGAAGCCGCCGGCGCGGAAGTCACCATCATCTCCTCCGACAAGGACCTGATGCAGCTCGTCACCCCGCTGGTGTCGATGTATGACAGCATGAAGGACAAGCAGATCGGCATTCCCGACGTCGTCGAGAAATGGGGCGTGCCGCCGGAAAAGATGATCGACCTGCAGGCATTGACCGGCGATTCCACCGACAATGTTCCCGGCATTCCCGGCATCGGGCCGAAGACCGCTGCGCAGCTTCTGGAAGAATTCGGCGATCTCGATACGCTGCTCGCCCGTGCGGGTGAAATCAAGCAGCAGAAGCGCCGCGAAAACATCATTGCGTTCAGCGAACAGGCGCTTATCTCACGCCAGCTTGTCACCCTGAAGACCGATACCCCCATCGATGTCGGGCTTGATGACTTCGGGCTTGAGCCGCAGGATGGACCGAAGCTGGTCGCCTTCCTCAAGGCCATGGAGTTCACCTCCCTCACCCGGCGTGCCGCCGAAGCGACGGGCATCGATGCCGCCGCCATCGAACCATCCGAGGTCGCGGTGGACACTGTCGCCGAGGCACACGGACCGGACGTTGAAATCCCTGACGGAACTGCTCCCGCTTCAACGACCGAGAAGCCACAGGACAAATCGGATACCGGCGTCATGCTGCCCGCCGACCTGATCAAGGCGCGCGGCGACGAAGCGCTGGCTTCGAAGATCGACACGACAGCCTATATCTGCATCCGCGATCTTGCCACGCTGCAACTCTGGATCGATGAGGCGACCGAAGCCGGACTGGTGGCGTTCGACACGGAAACCACCTCGCTCGATCCGATGCAGACCGAGCTGGTGGGTTTCTCCCTGGCCATCCGGCCGGGGCACGCCGCCTATGTCCCGCTCAACCACAAGTCCGGCAATGGTGATCTCCTCGGCGGTGGCACCGTCGAAGGACAGATTCCGCTCGACGATGCCTTGCGCGTATTGAAGCCGCTGCTCGAGGACCGTTCGGTGCTCAAGATCGCGCACAACATGAAATATGACTGGCTGGTCATGCACCGCTACGGCATCGATCCGCACCCCTTCGATGATACGATGCTGATCTCCTACGTGCTCGATGCGGGTGAAGGCACCCATGGCATGGACGCCCTGTCCGAGCGCTGGCTGGGCCACACGCCCATCGCCTACAAGGATGTGGCCGGCAGCGGTAAGTCATCGGTTACATTTGATATGGTCGATATCGACCGCGCCACCGCCTATGCCGCCGAAGATGCTGATGTCACCCTGCGCCTGTGGCGCCTGCTCAAGCCGCGTCTGGTCGAGGATGGGCTTGTCTCGGTCTATGAACGGCTGGAGCGCCCGCTCGTTGCCGTGCTGGCGCGGATGGAAGAGCGCGGCATTTCCGTCGACCGGCAAATCCTGTCGCGGCTTTCCGGCGATCTGGCGCAGGCGGCGGCTGCCATCGAGCACGAGATTTACCAGCTTGCCGGGGAAAAGCTCAACATCGGCTCACCCAAACAGCTGGGCGACATCCTGTTCGGCAAGATGAGCCTTCCCGGCGGTTCGAAGACCAAGACCGGACAGTGGTCGACATCGGCACAGGTGCTGGAAGACCTTGCGGCGGAAGGGCATGAACTGCCGCGCAAGATCGTCGACTGGCGCCAGCTGACCAAGCTCAAATCCACCTATACGGACGCCCTGCCCGGCTATATCCATCCCGATACCAAGCGGGTGCATACATCCTACGCCATGGCCGCGACCTCCACGGGGCGGCTGTCCTCGTCGGAACCGAACCTGCAGAACATTCCCGTGCGCACAGCCGAGGGCCGCAAGATCCGAACGGCCTTCATCGCCGCGCCGGGCAACAAGCTGATTTCCGCCGACTACAGCCAGATCGAGCTGCGGGTCCTGGCGCATGTCGCCGAGATTCCCCAGCTCACCCAGGCCTTCGCCGATGGCATCGACATTCATGCGATGACCGCATCGGAAATGTTCGGCGTTCCGGTCAAGGACATGCCCTCGGAAGTGCGCCGCCGCGCCAAGGCGATCAACTTCGGCATCATCTATGGCATTTCTGCCTTTGGCCTTGCCAACCAGCTGTCGATTCCGCGCGAAGAAGCCGGGCAATATATCCGCACCTATTTCGAGCGCTTCCCCGGCATCAAGGACTATATGGAGGCGACCAAGGCCTTTGCCCGGCAGAACGGCTATGTCGAAACCATCTTCGGACGCCGCGCGCATTATCCGGAAATCCGCTCCTCCAATCCGCAGGTTCGCGCCTTCAACGAGCGTGCCTCGATCAACGCGCCGATCCAGGGTTCGGCCGCCGACATCATCCGCCGCGCCATGGTGCGCATGGAACCGGCGCTCAACGAGGCAAAGCTTTCGGCCCGCATGCTGTTGCAGGTGCACGACGAACTGATCTTTGAAACCGCCGAAGGCGAAGTCGACGCGACCATTCCGATCATTCGCGAGATCATGGTCAATGCCGCCATGCCGGCGATTTCCCTGTCCGTACCGTTGCAGGTGGATGCGCGCGCCGCACACAATTGGGACGAAGCGCACTAGAACCGGAAGCTGGGGCCTACTGCATGGAATCCAGCACTGTGCGCTGGGCATGCATTTCGAGGAAAATGCGGTAATCCCGGTCAAAGCGCTGGCGCGCCTTCGGTTCGGGCTGGCGCGGGCGCCCGCCCTGTTTCATCGCCATGCAGGCGGCGGGCAGATCCGGGTAAAGCCCGGCCGCCGTTGCCGCGACCATTGCTGTGCCGAGCAGCACGGCGTCTTCAGCAGCCGACGTGATGACCGTACAGCCCGTGGCATCCGCATAGAGTTCCATCAGCAGCGGGTTTTTGGTGTGCCCGCCTGTCACATGCATGGTGTCGATGGCGTAGCCGCGCTCGTTAAGCGCATCGAGAACATGCCGCACGCCAAGGACAATGCCGACGGAGGTGCGCCAGTAGAGGCGGCACAGGCTGTCAAAGGAGGCGTCCAGCGTCAGGCCGCTGATGACGCCCACCGCATGCGGGTCAGCCAGCGGCGAGCGGTTGCCATGAAAATCCGGCAGGACATGCAGGCGGCCGGCCAGATCGAGCCCCTCCTTTTCCCGCAGTTCCATGACGCGGTCGGTGATCTTCTTGTGCAGGGCGGCGTTGGGCTCGCCCGCAGCCCCGTGCCAGCGGATGATGTGATCGAGAAGCGCGCCCGAAACCGACTGCCCACCCTCACTCAGCCAGCAATCCGGCAGAGCCGCGCCGTAATAGGGACCCCAGACGCCGTTGAACGAAATCGGCTCCTGCGACAGCGCCATCAGACAGCTGGAGGTCCCGGCAATCAAGGCCAGATGCCGGTCGATCTGCGAGAGATCGCCGGCGAAGCCACCAAGCACACCGAGCGCCCCGGCATAGGCATCGATCAGCCCCGCGCCCACATGGCAGCGCGTGGTAAGGCCCAGCGCCTTGGCAGCCTCCGGCGTCAATGGCCCGACATCGGTCCCCACCGGGCTTGCCCGCTCCGGCAGGCTGCCGCGCTCGACCATGTCGCCGATGCCGACATCTTTGAGATAATCGCTCTGCCAGCCCGGTTCCTTGTGAGCCAGATAGGTCCATTTGCAGGTGATCGTGCATTGCGACCGTGCGAGCGATCCCGACGCCTTCCAGCTGAGGAAATCGGCAAGGTCGAAAAAATATCCGGCTTTGTCCCAGGAGTTGGGCAGATGCCGCTTGAGCCACATCAGCTTTGGCGTCTGCATTTCCGGCGACATGACGCCGCCGAGATATTTGAGCACGTCGTGGCCCGTTGCCGTGCATTCATCCGATTCGTCGAGCGCCCGGTGATCCAGCCAGACGATCGTGTCCCAGCGGTTGTCTCCGCCTGTCGAAACAGTCAGCGGCTTGCCATCCCTGTCGCGCACAACCAGCGAGCAGGTGGCGTCGAAACTGATGCCGGTGATATCGGACGGATCGACCTTGGATGCCGCGACCGCGCCCTGCACCGCGATGCAGACCGACTTCCAGATGTCTTCCGAATCATGCTCGGCATGGTCAGGCAGCGGGCGATTCATCAGGATCGGGTGTTCCACCCGCCCCAGAAGATTGCCCTTGATATCAAGAATGCCCGCCCGGGCGCTTCCCGTTCCCACATCCACAGCACATACAAAATCTGGCATTCGAACCTTCCGGCTTGTCGTGAACCGGAACGCTCTAATGAACGTCTGTTCGGGCCTGCAGTGATGACAACAGGCCGGGCAATTCCAGCATGTCGCCGAATATAAGGTCTGGCTCGAGAGACGCAAGCGCTGCTTCCAGCCGGCCGCCGCGCGCATGGGTGCCGCCGGTGAAGGCGAAGACCCGCATGCCCGCCCGTTTGGCGGCTTCGATACCCGCAGGACTGTCTTCGATGACCACGCAGTCTTCCGGCGGCGTGTTCATGACCTGCGCCGCATGCAGGAACAGGTCCGGCGCCGGCTTGCCGTGCTTGACCATGGTGGCGCTGAAAATATTCGGCTCCAGCAGATCGAGCAGGCCCGTCAGTTTGAGCGACAGGCGAATCCGGTCAGGCTGGCTCGACGAGGCAACGCAGCGTGGCAGATCGAGCCGATTGAGCGTCTCGGCTATGCCGGGAATCGGTTTCAGATCGGCGCGGAACCGTGCGTAGAGATTGGCGCGCATATCCTCCAGGTCGGCCGCGCTGGCGGCAAAACCATAATCCTCATGCAGGATTTTGCTGATCGTCGCCATGCTCCGCCCGAGAAACATCTCGTAGGCCTCTTCCTCGGACAGCGTCGTGCCGCTCCGGGAAATCATGTCGAGCAGGACAGCAATGGAGATCGGCTCGCTGTCGACGAGGACACCATCGCAATCGAAAATGACAAGAGCGGGAGTTGTCATTGCGCGTGGCCAGCCACAAGTGAAGGATATTTATACTGTAGATACCCCCCTCTGTCCTGCCGGACATCTCCCCCACAAGGGGGGAGATCACCTTGACATGAATGCTTTCGCTCAAATTCTAACGCCAAAGATTGGTGGGAATATCGATGAAGGCTGATCTCCCCCCTTGTGGGGGAGATGGGCGGCAGCCCAGAGGGGGGTGAAATGAACATAGTTCGCACCATCACAGCTGATCGTTGAGATAGAGTTTCAATGTCTCGCGCGCACCCTTGTCCCAAAGGGTTTTCAAAATTCGCGAAAACGATTGGGCGAAGATGGGCGACGTACCGACATCGCCGAAAATATCGCTCATCGCCAGAAATGCCCCGGGATCGCTTCTGGCCTTCACCGCTTCCACCTTCAACCGCTCGGCGTTGGCGTCAAGATAATTCGTCGGCTTACCGCTATCGGTCGTTCCCTCGCAGAACCGGCACCAGAGCGCGGAAACCAGCGACAGGCCGGTGATGCTCTTGCCCGCTTTCAGACGGTCCGCCGTGGTCGGCAGGATGAATTTGGGCTGGCGGTTGGACCCGTCCTGGCACAGGCGCTGGATCGTATCGCCGATCTTCGGGTTGGAGAACCGCCGGTCGATCAGGTCGTAATATTCCTCGAAGGTGATGCCGGGCACCGGCGGGAGAACGGGAATGATCTCTTCCCGTTCGAGCTTGCCGAGGAAGCCGCGGATCAGCGGTTCCTCCATGGCTTCATGCACGAAGTGAATGTCCATCAGTGCTGCGGGATAGGCAATGGTCGCGTGGCCGCCATTGAGGATGCGGATTTTCATCAGCTCATAGGGCGCAACATCCCTCACGAAGGTGACGCCGACCTTTTCCAGTGCCGGGCGGCCGGTCGGGAAATGGTCCTCGAGCACCCACTGCTTGAACGGTTCGCAGAACACTGGCCAATTGTCCTCGACGCCGAAATCGCTGGCAAGCATGCCGCGCTCGCGGTCGGAGGTTGCCGGGGTGATGCGGTCGACCATGCTGTTGGGGAAGGCGACATTGGCCTTCACCCATTTGGCCAGATCCGCATCGACAAGCGCCGCAAGACCGCTGACGGCATCGCTGGTGACATGCCCGTTGCCGGGAATGTTGTCACAGGACATCACCGTGAAAGGCGCCGTGCCCTCGGCGCGGCGGCGCATCAGTCCGGCGAGGATGAGACCGAACACCGTCCTGGGATCACCGATATTGGCGGCGTCAGCCACGATCGCCGGATGCTGCGGGTTGAAGACGCCGGAGGCCGGATCGATGAAATAACCGCCTTCGGTGATGGTCAGCGACACGATGCGGATTTTCGGATCGGCCAGCCGCGCGATGGTATTTTCCGTCTCACCCGGTTTCAGGTAGTCGATCATCGATGCGGTCACGCGCGCGGTGCGATGACCGCTGTCCTGTTCGACCACCGTGGTCAGCCAGTCCTGTTCCCGCAGTTTCTGCCGCATGGTTTCGTCCGACGCCAGGACCCCGGCGCCGACGATCGCCCAGTCATGGTCGCTGCCGGCGTTGAAAAGATCGTCGAGATAGACGGCCTGATGGGCGCGATGGAAATTGCCGATACCGAAATGGACGATGCCGGCCGTCAGATCGGCCTGCCTGTAGCCGGGTACAGCGACGTTGGCTGGAAGCTGCGACAGCGCGCTTTTGGAAAGTTTAACAGTCATCGGGCCTAACCCCTTTTTTCAAATGAAGCTGCGTCTGCGCCCGTTTTCAGGGCGCAGCAGGAGCCGGGCTTTCGCTCAGCTCATCCAGTTGCCGCCATCGACATTGTATGTCTGCGCCACCACGTAATCGCTGTCGCTGCTGGCGAGGAAAACCGCCATGCCGGTCAGGTCTTCCGCCGTGCCCATGCGGCCATAGGGAACCGCCTCGCCGACCAGACGCTTCTTCTCGCCGAGCGGCCGGTTTTCATACTTGGCAAAGAGCGCGTCGACCCCGGCCCAGTGCTCGCCATCGACAACACCCGGTGCAATCGCATTGACATTGATCCTGTGCTTGATCAGGTCCTGTCCCGTGGACTGGGTCAGGCTGATGACGGCGGCCTTGGTGGCGCAATAGATGGCGACCAGCGCCTCACCCCGGCGCCCGGCCTGGCTCGCCATGTTGATGATCTTGCCGCCTTTGCCGCGCGCGATCATCGCCTTGGCCACGGCCTGAAGCGTAAACAGCGTGCCGGAGAAATTCACGGCGAACAGTTTTTCATAGCTGGCGCGGGTAATCTCGACAGTCGGCGACATATCGAACAGCGCCGCATTGTTGACGAGAATGTCGATGCCGCCGAACAGGTCGACGGTTTCCTTGACGGCGGCGTTGATGGAAGCCTGGTCCGTCACATCCAGTTTGACCGCGTGCGCGCCCTTGCCGAGTTCCGCCGCGGTCTGCTGCGCGCGCGCCAGATCGATATCGGCAATCACCACTTGGGCGGCGCCTTCCTTGAGATAGGCCTCCGCAAAGGCCCGGCCGATGCCGCGTGCCGATCCCGTAATGAATGCCGTCTTGCCTGCCAGTCTGCTCATGTCAAATCACCTGTCCGTCCGCGCCAAATCGATGCAGCCGCGCCGGATCCGGCGTGAGGAAAATCGGCTGGCCGTGTTGAGAGTCAAAATCCCCGTCGGTGCGCACGGTCACCTGACCGATGCCGTCGATCTGGGTGTGGATGAAGGTGTCGGAACCGAGATGTTCGGTCACGCCAACCTTGCCCGTCCAGGCACCTTCCGTTGCGGAGATGCGGATATGTTCCGGGCGGACGCCAAGGGTCGTTGCATTGTGCTTGGCGGCTTCCGCACCTTCGATGAGGTTCATGCGCGGCGAGCCGATGAACCCGGCGACAAACACGTTTTTGGGGCTGCGGTAGAGTTCCATGGGCGAGCCCACCTGTTCGATGCGCCCGGCATTCAGCACGACGATCTTGTCAGCCATGGTCATGGCCTCCACCTGGTCGTGGGTGACGTAGATCATCGTCGTCTTCAGCTGGTGGTGCAGGTCGCTGATCTCCAGCCGCATATTGCCGCGCAGCGCCGCATCCAGGTTGGACAGCGGTTCGTCGAAGAGGAACGCCTTCGGCTGGCGGACAATCGCCCGGCCGATGGCAACGCGCTGGCGCTGGCCGCCGGAGAGCTGGCCCGGACGCCGGTCGAGATAGTTGGTGAGGTTGAGGATATGCGCGGCGTCCTTGACCTTCTTGTCGATAACGGATTTTTCCTGCCCGTCCATTTTCAGGGGAAAGGCGATGTTGCCGTAGACGGTCATATGCGGGTAGAGCGCATAGGACTGGAAGACCATGGACAGGCCGCGCTTGGCCGGCGCCTCGCTCGACATGTCCTTGCCGTCGATGATGATGCGCCCGCCGCTCAGGTCCTCGAGACCGGCGATCATGCGCAGCAGCGTGGACTTGCCGCAGCCGGACGGGCCGACAAACACGACGAACTCGCCATCGTTGATTTCAAGATCGATGTGCGGAATGACCGAGGTGGTTCCAAATGACTTGGATACTTTTTCGAGTGTAATGCTTCCCATAATATTCTTCCCATCTCTTTTGGCTGCGCCAAAGACTGAAACCTATTTCACTGCGCCGAAGGTCAGGCCGCGCACCAGCTGCTTCTGCGAGAACCAGCCCATGATCAGGATGGGGGCAATGGCCATGGTGGATGCGGCGGAGAGTTTGGCCCAGAACAAGCCCTCGGGACTTGAGTAGGATGCGATAAAGGCGGTGAGCGGCGCGGCGTTGGCGGCGGTCAGGTTCAGTGTCCAGAAAGCCTCGTTCCATGCCAGGATGATGTTGAGCAGCATGGTCGAGGCGATGCCGGGGACGGCCATGGGCGTCAGCACATAGACGATCTCCTTCATCAGCGACGCGCCATCCATGCGGGCCGCTTCGAGAATCTCGCCGGGGATTTCCTTGAAATAGGTGTAGAGCATCCAGACGATGATCGGCAGGTTGATCATGGTCAGGACGGCGACAAGACCAAGACGCGTATCGAGCAGGCCCCAGTCGCGGAAGATCAGATAGAGCGGCACCAGCACGCCGACCGCCGGCATCATCTTGGTGGACAGCATCCACATCAGGATGTCCTTGGTGCGCTTGGTCGGCGAGAAGGCCATGGCCCAGGCGGCGGGAATGGCCAGCGCCAGGCCGATCAGCGTCGACCCCACCGAAATCACCACGGAATTGGTGAAATGCTTGAAGTAGTCGGAACGGCTCTGCACCTCGCGGTAGTTTTCCAGCGTCCAGTCAAAGAACAGGAACTGCGGCGGCGTTGCCACCGCGGCTCCCTCCGATTTGAAACTGGTCAGGAACGTCCACAGGATCGGAAAGAAGATCAGGAAACCGATGGTCCAGCCGATGACGGTGAAGATGACTTTGCTGCGTGTCGTGGTTGCGCGGGCCATAATCCTACCTCTCTAAATTTTTGCCGATGAGGCGAATGAGGAAGAAAGCGACGATATTGGCAAGGACCACCGCGACGATACCGCCGGCGGATGCGCCACCCACGTCGAACTGCAGCAATGCCTGCATATAGATGAGATAGGTGATGTTGGTCGTCTGGATGCCCGGTCCGCCATTGGTCGTCACCAGAATCTCGGCGAAGACGCTGAGCAGGAAGATCGTCTGGATCAGGATGACCACGGTGATCGCCCGCGACAGATGCGGCAGCACCAGATAGATGAAGCGCGAGATCGCCCCGGCGCCGTCCATTTCGGCGGCTTCCTTCTGCTCGCCATCCAGCGATTGCAGGGCGGTGAGGAGAATGAGCGTGGCGAAGGGCAGCCATTGCCAGGCGACGATGAGGATGATCGAAAACAGCGGCATCTGCGCGAACCAGTCGATCGGCTGAAAGCCGAACAGGCGGGCAATCCAGGCGAACAGGCCGTTGACCGGATGCATCAGCATGTTCTTCCACACCAGCGCCGAAACCGTCGGCATGACGAAGAACGGCGCGATGACCAGAAGCCGCACGATGCCCTGGCCGAAGAACGGCTGATCCAGCACCAGCGCCAGAAGAATGCCGCCGATGACGGTGATGAGCAGCGTCCCGCCAACCAGAATGAGCGTATTGGCAAGCGCGGTGAAGAAGGCGGGATCGGTCAGAAAATACTGGTAGTTGAGAAAGCCGATATATTCCTCGGTCCCCGGCATCAGCAAGTTGTAGCGCAGGAACGAGAAGTACAGCGTCATGACAAGCGGCACGATCATCCACAGGAAGAGCAGGATGACGGCGGGCGACATCATGATACGGGCCGTTGCACGTGTCTGAAGCGTAGCCATGGTCAGGTTCCGATACGATAATTATCAAAAACGATAATGCAAAAGGAGGCCCGGGCGGCATCCGACATTCGCGTCGGAAGCCGTCCGGAGCCAGGAGGATTCTACTTGATGTAGCCGCCCTTTGTCATCTCGCGGGTGGTCAGCGCCTGGGCACCCTGCAGGGCCTGGTCGACACTCATCGAACCGGCGAGCGCAGCGGAGAACTGCTGGCCCACGGCGGTGCCGATGCCCTGGAATTCAGGGATGGCGACGAACTGGCCGCCCGTATAGGGCACCGGCTTGATGGTCGGCTTGCTGGTGTTCGCGGCGGTCATCGCATCGAGCGTGATCTTGGCGAAAGGCGCGGCCTTCTGGTACTCGGCATTGGCATAGAGCGAGGTGCGCGTGCCCGGAGGAACGTTGGCCCAGCCTTCCTTGGATGCAACGAGTTCCGTATAGGCCTTGTCGGTCGCCCAGGAGATGAACTTCTGCGCGGCTTCCGCCTTCTTGGTGCCGGCGGGAACGCCGAGGTTCCAAGCCCACAGCCAGTTGCCGTGGTTTTCAACGCCGCCGGTCGGGAAGAGCGCATAGCCCACCTTGTCGGCAACCTTGGATTCCTTCGGGTTGGTCACGAAGGACGCGGCCACCGTCGCATCGATCCAGATGCCGCACTTGCCGGTCTGGAACAGCGCGAGGTTTTCATTGAAGCCGTTGGAGGATGCACCGGGAGGTCCGGCTTCCTTCATCAGGTCGACATAGAACTTCAGCGCATGCTTCCATTCCGGCTGGTCGAACTGCGGATGCCACTTTTCATCGAACCAGCGCGCGCCGAACGAATTGGCGGTTGCGGTCAGCAGCGCCATGTTCTCGCCCCAGCCGGCCTTGCCGCGCAGGCAGATGCCGTAGGTCTCGGTTGATTTGTCGGTCATCTTCTTCGCCGCTTCGGCGATCTGGTCCCAGGTCGGCTTTTCCGGAATGGTCACACCGGCCTTTTCAGCCAGGTCCTTGCGGTACATGACCATAGCGCTTTCGCCGTAGAACGGCGAGGCATAGAGCTTGCCATCCACCGAAACCGCATCGCGGATCGCCGGCAGGAGGTCGTCCTTGCTGTAATCCTTGGCAAGGCCGTCGAGCGGCAAGAGCCAGCCCTGCTTGGCCCAGATCGGCACTTCATAGGTGCCGATGGTCATGATGTCGTACTGGCCGCCCTTGGTGGCGATATCGGTGGTGACACGCTGGCGCAGCACGTTTTCTTCGAGCGTGACCCACTCCAGCTTGATGTCGGGATTTTTCTTGGTGAAGTCGTCGGTCAATTTCTGCATGCGAACCATGTCGCCATTGTTGACCGTGGCAATGGTCAGCGTTTCGGCATTGGCGAAACTCGCCATGGCCAGAACTGACGCAGCGCCGAGCAGAAGCGTTCTCGTTAACATCTCATTCCTCCCGTGAATGTTATGAGCAATTGCTTGTCTTATGGGCAAATACTCACACAATCCCGAAACAAGTCAAGAGGCAATCGATGCTGCGCTGCAGCATCGAACCTTCGCTTCCAGCAAAACGGTGGAAATCAGGCGGGACGGAGGAGTGCTTCGGCTGTCTGTTCGTCCGTGATCAAGCCATTGATAAGACTGCCTTTAATCGCCGCGACAATACCGGGCAGCTTCTTGGCGCCCATGGCGATGGCGATCACCGTCGCCGTCTCGCGCGAGGGAATATGCGCACTGGCCACGCGGTCATTGGTGAGGCCCTCGATGGGCACGCCATTGCGGTCGAACGCCCGCCCGACGATCTCGCACACCGCACCCGCCCGGCGCAAAGCCAGGAGTTCATCGCGCGAAATGAAGCCGTCAACGAAGAGCGGCGCATCATCCTCAAGGTCGCCGATGCCGAGAAAGGCGACATTGGCCTGCGCCGACAATTCCAGCACCGGGCGGATCATCGCCTGCGCGTGCAGCAGCTCGCGCTCCTCCGGCGAGGAGGCGATAACAGGCAGCGGCATCGGGAAGGAGCGCGCCTTGATCTTGTCGGCGATATTGAAAATGACGTTGTAATACGCGGCTGAACCGTCCGGCGAAATATTGCCGGTCAGCGATACAACCTTATGTTGGGGACACTCAATGGGTGACAGCCGTTCGATGGCGGCTTTCAGCGTGCGTCCCGTGCCGATGCCGAGGACGATCGGCGCCTCGGATTTCAGCCAGCGGGTCATTTCATCCGCCGCCGCATCGGCCACGCCGAGCGTGGTCGAGGTCGAGCCCGGATCGGTCGGCACCACTTCCACCATCTTGAGACCGAAGCGCTTTTTCAGCTGCGCCGCGAGGTCAAGACAATGGGCGATGGGATGATCGAGGCGCACCTTGACCAGCCCTTCCGACACGGCCAGCGACACCATGCGCTGCGCCGACTGGCGCGAAATACCGAGCTTGGCGGCGATCTCATCCTGCGTGTTGCCGGCGACGTAATAGAGCCAGCCGGCCCGCGCCGCATCGTCCAGCCTTGATGTGGTAATCTCGGGCTTACTCAACTGTCTGCCCCGCCCTTAAGCGCCTCGCTCCGCTCGTTGCTGGCGGGGACCCCATTGTCTGCCCCGTCCTTAAGCGCCTCGCCGGCGATAGCGGTCTTGTGCCCGTCGGAATGGCCGAGATCGCGCTCGGGCCAGACGATGTCGCGCACCTTCTGCTTGAGCACCTTGGCTTCGGGGAAACCGCCGTCGCGCTTGCGCTCCCAGATCAGATCGCCCTCGACGCGGATTTCGAACACGCCGCCGGTGCCGGGGATCAGGGCCACCTCGCCGAGATCGGCGCCAAAGGTGGACAGCAGTTCCTGCGCCATCCAGGCGGAGCGGAGGAGCCAGCTGCATTGGGTGCAGTAAAGGATGGTGATGCGCGGTTTCGTTGTCATGCCGAGCTTCTTAGCATTTCCGCATCGGGATGTAAGCTGTTGTGTTGGGGTGCTGCTGGATAGGTTTTCACCCCCCTCTGTCCTGCCGGACATCTCCCCCACAAGGGGGGAGATCAGTTTTCATAGCTGTTTCAGCTAATCTTCAAAGGTGAAAGCTGAGCAAGATGATCGATGCCGATGCGATCTCCCCCCTTGTGGGGGAGATGGGCGGCAGCCCAGAGGGGGGTGAAAAGTAATTGGGGTGAAACTTATCCACGTTCTCCCATCCGCGCTTATCCTTCTCGTGTCCTTTCCGGCGGGAATGCTTCCGGAAACTTTCGCAAGTCGGGAAAGGATCGGCGCTTCGGCTTCACAGGGAGGAAAACCTGTGCGGCCGGGGAGGTTTGGCCCGGTGGTGGTACATTGGGCAAAAACCTGAAAACGCCGGGGCGGGTGGTCCTTGGATCGCAAGCATTGCATACGGACTACCCCTAGACCCGCGTTCCCAAGGACCGCCCGTCATTCTCCTCTTTCAACGGCCAGACGCAAAAGCGGGCGTGGCAACGGTTGCTCCTGACAGAAGGTTGTCAGCAGCCCTGCGCTATACCGCGCGCCCGGAAGACAGGCGCGAGGGAGGGCATCATGGACGGCAAGGAACAGACGACCGGCAGCGCGGCGGATTTCGATTTTCTCATCGGCGACTGGACCATCCGCAATCTGCGGCTGAAACAGCGGTTTGCCGGTTGCGACGACTGGGATGAATTTCCCGCCACGTCGCGCGTGCGCAAACTGCTGCAGGACACGGCGAATCTGGAAGAGATGGACATTCCGGCCAAGGGCTTTGCCGGGATCACGCTGCGCCTGTTCAACCCGCGCGACGGCTCGTGGTCGCTGCACTGGGCGGACAGCCGGAGCAACCGCCTGTTTGCGCCTGTTATCGGCCGGTTCGACCAGGACGAAGGCCTGTTCTACGGCGACGACACCGACGATGGCCGGCCGGTGCGCGTGCGGTTCCTCTGGGAACCCTGCCAGCACACCCCATGCTGGGAACAGGCATTTTCCCGCGATGGCGGCGAAACCTGGGAAACCAACTGGATGATGCGGTTCACCCGGGTGTGATGCTGCTGTACCGAGATTGCATCGTGTCCTCACCCCCCTCTGGGCTGCCGCCCATCTCCCCCACAAGGGGGGAGATCACATTGGCATCAACGGCTTTACATTATCTTCAATGTTGAAGGTTGGCTGAAACAATGATGGCAGCTGATCTCCCCCCTTGTGGGGGAGATGTCCGGCAGGACAGAGGGGGGTGAAATACTCATCCCCGCCGCCGCAACTCCCGCCGCACACGGCGCCAGACGCCCTGCCGCACCATGTCGCCGCGCCGCCACGCATAGTCCTCCTCGATCCAGGCCTGATACCCGGCAAACGCGCCATGCCGGGCGACAAGTGCGTCGGCCATGTCAGTGATTTCATCCCTCGGAACCAGCCAAGGCTTGATCGATGCTTCCCACGCATGGAAAAGCAGCGTGCCCCAGATCGGGAAAAGACAGATGATGAAAATGACCCATTCAAAACAATTGGAAAAATACATGGCAATGTCCACATATAGACGATATTAAATCGTCATATTGTAGATCGACCTGTGGTTTTTGCCAGAACAAATTGTTCTCATGGAATCATTTGCATCGAATCTGCGCCTGCGAACCAAAGAGCTTGGCATTCATCAGGCGGATGTGGCGCGGCGCGCTGGCTTAAGCGAGAAGCGGTACAGCAATTATGTCACCGGCAGGCGTGAACCTGATCTGGCGACAGTCGTGCGTATTGCAAAAGTGCTGCAGACGACGCCGGACAGATTGCTGTCGTTCGGAGACGAGACCGATGCCGAGCCGATTGCGCAGCAACGCATCCGCGCGGCCATCGGGGTGCTGTCGCCGGATGATCTGGAAACCGTGGCGATCATGGTCGAGGCACTGGCGAGTAAGCGCCATGCGGGCGGTGGCTGAGGCCATTGCATAATGGCGGTGCGTGGTTCGACAAGCTCACCATGAGGGAGGGTGAGGATTGCAGGGAGCTATATTCTGCAGCGTCTAAGATTAGCTTT